>Ga0194133_10010784_pt1 | contig 10219 bp, 5 predicted proteins | sample TA2KigOf40mmetaG_FD_155448 | JGI IMG/M metagenome (GOLD analysis project Ga0194133, IMG submission 155448) | Freshwater microbial communities from Lake Tanganyika, Tanzania - TA2015055 Kigoma Offshore 40m | ecosystem: Environmental > Aquatic > Freshwater > Lake | place: Tanzania: Lake Tanganyika... | reverse complement strand
AATAAAAATTAATTCAAAACACTTATTTTCACATTTGAAAAAGGGTTCAACTTTGAAACTTTAGAGACAAAAAGAAGTGATTACTTATTTAAGTCTGTTTTGATTGTAAGATGGTGTGCAAAAAAAAGACATAAACTTTTCTCATTATCTCTCTTGTTAATTCCTTACTATATTGTGAACACTGAATTGATGTTCTGAATTTTTTAAAGTGAGGAATAATGGATGTACTTAACTGTATGTATGTGTGTGGCCGATCAAGAACCATTAGAGGAAATCCTTAAGTCTTCATTGAAGTTTTAACTTCTCTTTCATGCTCTGGATATTTCCAGAGCAATAAAAGTTTGTGTAGAAAATCTGGAAGGTCCTAATCCCAATAAAATTGGAGAGCAATTTTTTTTCTTTTATTTGAAGAATTTTCCCAAAGTTGCATGTTTGAACAATAAAAAACTTTTTTAGCACAATGGCAAATATTTTTTTGCTTTCTCAACAGTCACCAAAATGTTTTATGGGCTTCATAACTTTCAACTTATTTTGCCATCTGTTTGAAGAAAGTTCATAATGCTATCTACTCATGATCACGCACTTTCTTAAGGGATTTCCAATCATACTTGAGAGAATATTTCAAATGAAACTCTCTACTTTAAAAGTAAAATCCCTGAGTTTTGAGCAATTTTTGAGGTGGTTTTATTCACTTTAACTCAACATGTAAGCTTTAAGTTGTGTGTTCAGAAGATAGACTTTTATCAAACCAAAGCTAAGCAAGTTGTTCATAAAAGCATGAACTAACGTGACCAGCTGCATTTCTACAGATTTGTATTATTGTACAACCTAAGTTGATTTATTTTAGTTTTAACATTTTTGTGATGTAAAAATTGGTGAAGGTTTTCTTTCTTATACAGTCCTATAATGAATTCTTTTGGTGGGCCTAAATCAAAGGAATTGGATTGATGATGGCTGGATGCCACGTTAAAAAACTTTTCATTTACAATCCTTTGGTTCTTACTGTTTTATTTAATGAATCTCCAGAGATAAAAGCTCTTCTTCAATTTGGCTCTATACATTGCAATTGTCTTTTTTACTCTTTTGCTGCTATATGACAGAGGACTTCCAAAACAATGGTGTCTTATGATGCTTTGGACAAAAGTTCTGATCAGGTTGGTTGAAGTTTTCCATCCTTCAATATGGTTGATGGTTATCCATTTCAAATAAATTCCAACTTTCACAGTATTAAGCAAATCAAGACTGTTTTTCAAGCTTTTCCTAAATTTTATAGTGTTGAAAATTATTTCATAAATTTGTTTATCTTTAATTTGCCAGCAATGGGATAAAAAATATTCAGTAAAGGTAAGGTTTTACTTTTTTTAAACTTTCATACTAGTATTTCAATTACATTTTTGCGGAACTGTCTTTTGTAATCTCTAAACCTCTCAAATACCCACACAACTAATTTTTTCTATTCATGCAGATAAAACTGCATATACAACAAAAGTAGCCTTTCCTCGAATATTTGACAGACTTTCAGACAGAAGTTGGACTTCTGAGCCTCTCTAAAAAATTTTTATCACTTTTCAAACTTCAATTTCTCAATGCAAACACTTTGCAATTCGAAAGAAGCTAGAAGTTTGATCTTGAATTTAAAAGAAGTTTCTTATTTAATTTTTTGGAAGAATAAAGTTTCTGTTTCAGTTATTATTTTGCATGATTTTATGGGATTTGAATTTAATTTCATGGTTACTTAAATTCTCAAAGTCAAAGATAATTTTTCATACATTAGTTGTTGATTTAATGCAAGGTATATATAGAAACAAGATAGTCTTAAAATTATTTGATTAATCACTCTTATGTAAAGTGATGTTCCAAGGGAATTCATGGTTTCCCCTTACAATTAATGGCATTGTCTATCTGGTAAGAGGGACAACCCTGTCATGGCTATCACAAAGATAATTGATTTATATGCATTTTACTTGAATTTACTATAACATTAGATGTTAGAATTATCAGTTTCTGTTAGTTGTTTATCAAAAAAATCAAAAATGTGTGCATGTTTAACATTTAGGAGGTTGCTGTACCTCATTGGAATGCCAAGATTGAGATTGAGAATAAACCTCAAGACAACTTTTATAACTGTCCAGTGACATTATCCTCTTATTTATTTCTGTATTTCTGACGCAGACTATTCTGTCCTTTAATCCATGTGACAGCAATTTTTTGTATTTTTGCATTTTTACACTAGTCAATATCTGTATAATTTGTATCATTTGTGGAGTTTGACCAGTACCTTTACACCTGAACACCATGTTTGGGGGGCCAACCCTCTTAAAAAATGTAAAACTCTAATTTTGTATTATTGTTTGATTGATGGAGAATTCAAATATACAAATACAAATACGAAACTAGCCAGGAGATCCAGGCTGGGCAAAATCTTTGCCTTTATTGATCATTTCTATGAGATGATTATCTCAGTCAGGATTGATTGCTGTGCAGATATACTTGATTAGAACTATCTCTTACTCATTTATTCATGTTTATCAAAAAAATCAAGAGACTGAATATACATATCTTTTCAAATATAAGTGATTAAAAGAGTCAGGGTGGTCAAGTAGTATAAAGCTGAAATTCTATCCCAGCAACCTGGGTTTGACTCCTGCCCAGGTAAAACCAAAAAAAATACTGTATATTTATGTGCAATGAAAGCAGTAGGTATAAAAATTCTACAAAATGGAACAATCAAACTTTCACTTATTTTTATACGAAACTACAAAATGACTATTCCCATATTTTGACATTGTTGGATTAATCCAAGATACCAGAGAGGAAAGGGGGAATGGTTTCTAAAATGAGTTGGACATTTAGGAGACACTTTATAAAAAAACCAAAAAACTTCTCTTAGCAGAACTGTTAACTCAAAAAGAAAAGGTATGCCAATTTTAAGCTGTTTTTAAATATTCATCAAATTTTCAAACACCAGTGATGAAAAGCTATGAAATATAGGAGGCAAAATTTTAACTCAATAAACACTATTTTGCTCACAAAATCTGTGCATCAATTAAATAGTATTGTGTCTTGGGGCCACAATACAAAGCTCTTCCAATTCTGATTCTAAGCTTTTGTTCACATTAAATATGAAAGCTGTTGTTCTAGAAGAATAACATTTCTTGACAGGGAATAAGTTAGACTTCAGGCGCATCTTTGCCTTCTAGATTACTTTTTGCTTTTGTTGATTACTATTTTTCTAGCTTGGAAAGACAAATTATACCTAATTGTGACCATGCAGATAGTTGGACAAAGTGATAAATAGAGACACTTTGATATGCTCTAAATGCCATGAGGAAAAAAGAAGTTAGTTATTAACTAAATCAAGCAATGAATCAAATGCTCTTTGATTGAAATAAATGTGTTCTTCTCAATTATATTTTGGAAATAAAGGCTGGAAAATAATTCTAGGATAAAGCACATTTTAAATTAACTAAAATCCTATCAGAGTTTGTTTCTTTTAAGACTGTATGCAAAAGGAGGGCCGACCAATAAATCATTATATTTCTTTTGTATTTGTATTTGTATTATTTATTTGCTCATTCATTTTACACATTTTTTATGTAAAACTTTATAAGAGTCAATTACACACTGGTCGCAAGACCTGTTGAGTGTGTTTCATGCACACTGGTCGCAAGACCTGATGGGTGTGCTGGCCGGGGTCTTCGTCATCTAAGGTGTTTGCTTTGATGTGGAAAACTGGGATTTTTACAGTTCTGATGATGCCCCACCCAGGGGAAAAACCACATCTTCCTTAGACAACAGGCCAATGGACAGATGCTTCGGTTTGTTCACCAGGGTTGTACGCCGACCATTCGGGATGAGACCGTTTTGGGATGAGAGTTCGGGATGAGACAGTCAGTAATGAGTAATTCGTCCTTCTTGATGAATTCTTGTGGGAATTTACTCTATCCTTTCAGCAGTTAAAGCCTTTGATAAAATTTGTGGTTTGTTTAAATCATAAGAGTAAAAAATTAAATATGGAAAATTTTATCACTATAACCATCTCTTATTGTGAGGAGAGCAATAAAATTGGGAGAAAATTGGAGCCACACACAGAGAGAGGAAATTATTCAGGCTCAGTTTGAATTGTTCTCTATCTCAGTTGGTTGCAACTACAAGGAGAAAGAAAATTTTTCTCAGTACAACGTGAGTTATATAAAAAATTTCTCCACTTTTTAATCTAAATCTTTAACTGAAGATTGAAAGTTTGTGATGAAAAGTGATAAGAAAATTCAAGTAAAATCCTGATGAGAATATCCAAAATTCTCTCCTACAAACTGTTTTATGAAGTGGATAAAGTTGTCTATTTACAAATACTTCCATTATAACATTCTTTTGAAGTGAAGTGGAAAGGCAGCTGTCATATTCCTGATATCTTTGTTTGAGAAAATCTTAGGTTGAAGATGATACCCTCATTTCTTGAGTCTCCAATCGAGAAAGAATTCAAAATTCGATCTAATGATGAGTCAATCTATCCACAGTCTTCAACAACAATAAAATCACTTTATGAACGTTATGATCAGCTGAATGCTTCACAAAGGAGACATGCTTTTGGTGCTTACAAAACCAATTTCAGAAGATCAAATACTTCTGATCCAAGAAAGCTCTATCCAGACACCCCAACTTGTGATACTAATAAGGGCCAAATTGGAGAATATGATCGTCTGCATGCAGGCTCAACATTCAACAGTGAATTATTTCAAGATCCAACGAGTTTGACGGTTCCTTCGAGCTCAGATGTTGGCCATCGAGGGAATCCTTATTACAGACATCATTCCTACGATGTACCTCTGCGACCTTCAGCTCCTGATGATGAAGAAACTGTTTGACGCAAGACCTTGTTGTTCTCAAATAGGGGTCACCGTTCATTTGACTCTGCCCCATATCTTCACAGGGAACAACATAATAGTTATGAAAATAAGCAAAGCAATTTCAACATGGTTGTCAACTCTTATGGAAGTAGGTTGCAAGTTACGGATAGAAACTTCCTTAACTTTAATCAACATTCAGATAATTCTTATGGCTATCAGACAAGATATGATAGATATTATCATAGGAGCAGTGAAGCCATTCCACATGTCTATAATCAACCACAACAGTACCGATACCGCCAAAGTAACTTGGATGTGTCAGAACACCATCCCAGCTTTCCACACTTAAGCTTCCAAAGTGAAGGGTTTGACAAATGCCAGTTGAAAAATCAGTGTAACATTGCAAGGTCAGGCTTCTCTAGTCACCCAAACCGTGAGAGTTATTTTGACCAAGTGCCTCTTCAGTCACATTCATCGACAGTTCCTCAAACTGAAATGTTTTCACATCAGGTCAATCTAAAAGGGCCCAATTTTCATAATCAATATTCTGAGAGAACAAATCATCCCTATTCTGATTTGCCTATCAATTCTTCTCAGAACTACTATAACAAGATGAACATCACTGCCAACAAGAATTATTGGGAATGGAACAATAACATTTATCCTACAAATCCAGGAAAGTTTGCTTACTATCCACAAGGGTTTGCAGATGTACTGAAAAAGGATCCTCTGTCTGGATATAGAGTGAGAAATTCTCTTTTGAATTTAAAATCTGTACATATGTCTCTCTTGGGCTTTTCTTGTAAAATATCCATCACTTTGTTGTAAAACTTCAGTGGAAGGAAAGGCTGGTCTTACAATTTTATTTGTTAGTAGCTTGGGCCTGAAATAAATTGATAAAATTTCAATATCTAGCTTTTGGATGAGAAACTCACAATTCTAAAGTGTGTCATTAAATATTATTCAAAACTTTTTATTTGGTTTCCAACTTATCTCTGATAGAAAAACAGAACTGAAAGCAAAAAAAGTATTGGTTCACAAATTCAAATACATTTAGTACAAAAAAGAAAACAGTATGTTAAACCATCTTTTTTAATGGATATTCTTCTCTATACCTTAAGCAGAATATCTTTCATACTCAATTTGATGCACTAAATAGCTGATTAACTTGCATTTTTGTGCCCTAAGACAAAAAATTGATGTAATTTCTGACATTATTAAGGTATGCCACTGAAAAAAATGAAATGAGTTGGAAAACATACCCATATAGGTATAGAACTTTTACCAGGTTTAATATGGGATAATTTCATCATTTCAAACAGATGAAGTGTTGAAATTTTAAAAGGTTTTTACAAAAGTTTTGAATGTGGCAAAAAAGGGGTTCTTGTTTCACAAGAATTTTGTATCGAAAATGGTTGGATTAGATTCCTAAGTGAGGTAATTTGTTTTGTCAACATTTACAGAGGATGAGCTTGAAACAACAGCCTTTTTCATAATAATGAAAAATAAAGATATTATTTCAAGAACAAATGGATTTTTTTTTACAAAATTAATCGATTGCTAGAATAATCTAAAACTCTTTTTTTGATCGACCAAACGACCTGAAACAACCACTAATGTTTTCCAATTAATATTTTAGACCTTTGATGGCTCAGGTAATGTGTTGGAAAATCATTAAGTTAAAATAGCAACATTTTATTTCTATTTTAGGAAAGTGGCAATCATTAAGTTCTTACATATAAATAATTCCTCAACTAGCACTGCAATAAAGATGATGAAAAACCTGGAAATATGAAAACTGTCACATGTTTTGTTTTCTCATTTATTACCTTTCACATACAGACAAATGCCTTGATTACATAATTTCTTCAATGATTACTTTTACTAGAATTATGAATAAATTACCTTATGAAAAAAGCAATTCTGGATGGTTTATTTTATGTAAAAAGATATAAACTAATGTTTGCCAAAGAAACTTTAAGTTTTCGATTTTTCCTTGAACCTAAATTTGTCACTACAAGTTTTTTTCCAAAAACTAGTGTTGGGAAAATGAATGAAAAAATTCCCATCGACTATCTGAAATTCAGTTTTGCTCATCTGTAAAAACTATTGCAGTTGCTATCTTTGAAATTATCTTTCAGTGACAAATCGGATGAAAATTGAAAAACCTTAGGGATCAAGAACAAAACATTGAAAATTATTTTTATTTTGTAAGGGGCACCAAAAACCTTTAAGAAGGAGGCTACTTATAGTTATTGCAAAAGCCTTTGAAAACCAGATGTGTCAGCACGACTTTTGCACAAGTACTGACTACTGACATCAACAGATGTTGAAACATTCTATGACTCAAACAATTTTTGCAACATTTTCAACATACAGTATTTGCCAAGGTCAATCAGAACCTTTTGTTCGTGAATTTCTTCAAATAACTTTAAATTTCATGAAAAGAATTTGAATTTCTTCAAGGTTATTCATGGTGATCATCACGATGGGCAAGGTGTCAATCTGGATATTTGTAAGGGAGGTAAGGAAGATCCGACCACTTTCTTCAGAGATGGAGTTAGAAAAATTGACTTTGTTCTGGTGAGTTGAAAAGTAGGCTTTTACATAGAATTTTTTAAAAAGGCTTTCTTTTAATAGGTTTATGAAGAGTCAAGTAAGGATGCTGCCATTAACATTGAAGCATCTCAGATAAATCCCAACACAAACTTGATAAACCCTATGGAAGATCCAGAAACAAAGTAAGTGCTGATGATAGTTGTTGAAAGTTGAAAATTTTTTAACAGAGTATAAAAGTCTCACAATTAAAGCTCATTCAAGTAGGCATTTAAGTTGGGGTTGTATGGCAGCTGCTTACAATATAAGCTAAAAAGTGCAAAACAAACAAAAATTTACCATGGTAGCTTGCTGCAAAAGAACCTTGATAAGCAAGGTAAATTTGTCAGTAGTTTCATCTATAACTGCAAGCTTGCAAACCATTAACCAACAGTCAAAGGCAGAATGAAAATATATAAGCTAGAGTTAAATAAGAAAGTCTAAAATACAAGTTTAATAAAGAAATAAAAATTGTTTGGAAATACCCCATCTAGACTCAAAACCCCTGAAATTTGAAACTAAAAAATATATATATGTGAAATTTTTTAAAACGTTTTTTATTACAAAACAGCAAATGTAATGGAAAGAGAAGCATAAATATTACGTCATATTTTAAAGTGGTTTCGACAAAAAAATACTTCCTCCACTTTGTAAATGGAAAAATGAAACCACTTTTCAAATCTAGAATCGTTTTTTGAGGGTCTTTTTAAGTAAGCTGTCTGTTTTTTCTCCAATCCAGTCAAAATCGATCAAGCTGAAAAATGTTGTCTACTTTAGATGTAATTCTTTCCAATTTTCCTTCTTGATAAGGGCCAAAAAATAAATTTTGTGTTTCTTAGATTTTTTTTAATTAGAATCTTCCTTGTTAAGACAAAATTACTGTTTGTATTGTCACCTGTCACCTTAGAAACCATTCAAAAGGACCATTTTTTAAGCTGATATTATAATGATTGCTCAATATTTTTTGTTTGTATGATCTCAACTGTCAGTTTCTGTTGCTTTGTGGTGCACATATTTATCATATTTCATGTTGCCTTGGTCAGATTTCTCAACCAGCCAGTTCTTCAAATTGTATTATTTTTACTTTGCTCACAATTTTTGGAGACTTTTTTATCATGCAAAAATCAAACATCTAAGCTTATTTTTCAAAACTATGTCCTTCTAAGTATTTAAGTGTAGCTGCTTTCATATGAGCAAAGCTGATGTTCTAGAATGAGACATGTTTTTTAACCGAAGCGGACCAAAGATTGAGCTCTCAGATAAAAACCTTCCCTTGAGACAGGAAAGAAAGCTTGGGCCTTATCTGTGAAAAGTTAAGCGTAAATTAAATCAATCGATTTTATCTCTTACTAAAAACCGGATCAACTTTGTTCAATTTACAAAAATTTTCTCCTTACAAGCCTGTGATACAAAATGCTTTACTTTTTTGAGATCCATCTCACACTATTTTATTATTGCCAATACAAAATGCGAGCTATATTTTTGCTATAAGGAATTGATTGGGGATGGATGTATAAAAATAAATCTCTAAAACCTTTTTGAGTTAAAACCTATACCATTGTGCTTCTTTTTACTTAGGGACCTCAATTATTCTAAAAATACCCAGCACTTGGCAAGTTTCCAGGACGAGAATCATGGTGTTTTCCCTCTTGTTTAAGATGCAACCATCAGACAAAAAAAACTTTTGTTTTCTTAGTCCAAGCAAAATTAATTAATCTAATTTAAAAAGCCATTTTTGATGAGGATGCATTTCCATTTGGCCTAGTTAGCTCAATGAAGCAAAATGAAGTCAGAAATAATAGAAGTGAGTGAAAGGAGCCAATCCATTCAAGCAGAAAATATTTTTTTCTCAACGCCATTATTGACATCTGCTCCCAAATAAATCTTTTCAGTTTTTTATTTTGAGAGGTTAACATCAAAGAAAAAGAGTAAAAGAGGATTTCTACCTCTACTATAGATAGTAAAAGTCAATTGTTTTATTAAAGTTTTGTCAAATTAGAAAGCATTAAAAAGCTCCAGAAAGGATTTCATCTCAAAGTGCCTTTAGATATATGCTTTTTACTATAAGCTCATTTTCTTTCACACAATTTAAGTTATGGTTTCCACACCACATACTTTGAATCTTCTCGTACGAGTTGCATATTCTTTTCCAGAGGGGCTTTCACTACAAAGTCAAAGTACTTTCAGGTTGATTAAGTTAACCTTCATTCGATTTGATAAACTCAATTTCTCATGCAAATTATTGAATTACCCAATACCTTTCATTTTAATGGTTAAAAAATCAAACTCCATTTAATTTAAAATGTAACAAGATCTCTATTTTAACTTTCAAAAAGTAAAGATAACAATATTTTAGCACAAAAGTTGTTACTTTTTTAAATTCTTTGTCGAAATGTTGGATTTTTTCAATTCCTTTTGATCAGAATATTTCAATTTAATTTTTTTGAAGTAGAAAAGTTTTCTCACTAACAAGAATATGTTCAACTATATGCATTCCTCCAATATTTTTCAAAATTACATTGAAATTCCAAGATAAAGTTGATTTATTCTTTCAGAGGAATGAAGAAAAGGCAAAAATTTAGCTTATGGCGTCAAAAATTCATGGCTTGCTTGTCTTCACTTGGAGTGGAAATAGAAGAAGTGAGTGAGATTTCATCGCATATTTGTATTTGTATTTGTATTTGGAAAACGGCTGCAACTTACAAATATTTAACAAGTTAAACAATTTGAGCTTTTTAACAACCGGATTTGGCCAGCAAACCATATTTGATTTGCTG
>Ga0194133_10010782_pt1 | contig 10220 bp, 4 predicted proteins | sample TA2KigOf40mmetaG_FD_155448 | JGI IMG/M metagenome (GOLD analysis project Ga0194133, IMG submission 155448) | Freshwater microbial communities from Lake Tanganyika, Tanzania - TA2015055 Kigoma Offshore 40m | ecosystem: Environmental > Aquatic > Freshwater > Lake | place: Tanzania: Lake Tanganyika... | reverse complement strand
TTCTCTATCTATCTATATCTATCTATCTATACTTTTCACTATTCTTAGATGTAAGATTGTGAAGGATAAAAGATTTAGTTTTAAATTTTAGTATGTTAGTTTTAACACAAGATATGTATACTGTCTTATATTCAAGCACAAACAGTTCAGTATTGACTCTTTCCTTGATTCGAAAGATCATCACCGGATTTCTGATTTTGTTGACATGAAGTACCGCTCATCTCCTTAGATCACAGCACCAAGGATTGAACCCACAACCCTAGATAGTAGTTCTTATGCAGTCAGGGCACCTCTGACCACTAGGCCACGGGTTACCAAATTCTTTTCAAGAGCCCTGGTGTATGTGCTTTGTTTAATTCTACAACTGAATCTTTTATTCAGCTTTCTAAGGGATATTATAAATATAAAAGTTCAAGATTGACTGATGTGAGTTTGCTGAAAAAACTTTTAAAGACAGCCAGAAAGTTTTTATTCAAAGATAAAGTCTGACAAGAGGTTTAAAATATTTCCATTTTTCAGATTAAAGTAAAAAGTTGTAAACTTTGAACTTACTTCAATCCAATTCATTCACAGCAGATGTCACAACAATAAGATCTGCCCAGTAAATGTCAGTCACTTTAATAATTTGTAGTAGGTGTAAAGAGGTACCCCTATTTCATTTACAGCTTTTATTAAGGATTCATTGTTTTCCATAAATGAAAATACAGTAACTTCACAAAAATCCTGTCTGCATCCTGCCTTTGATTTTAAAGTGAGTTGTAAAAATGCAAACAAATATTCATTCATTATAGCCAAACTTTTCAAAAAAGTAGTCAAATGTGAAACGCAATAAAATGTACAGTCCCCAAAGTATAGACTACGGGGGCTTTAATCAATTTTAAAATAAAACAAACCCCATATCAAACACCTAAAAATGGCTTTTAGAGACCATACCTTGGACCTGTGTGTTACCCCTCGAACCCCATAACTCAGCCCCCGACAAAATTTCAAAAATTCCCTTTGAACGTTTTGTTTGATTTATATTTGGCGACTGTGTGCCAAATCTTAGCTCTTTAACTTCAAAACTGTGGAAGGAGAAAGAGGTGACAGACGGATGATACTCCATACCCCTATTGGTGGATGTGGCAAAATTTTAGTGTAATGAAAAATCTAACTCTGTTTGTGCTTTGATCGTGGAGAGAGTTAATATCTTGTGCAGCTTAGACTGATCCTATGTTGATACGCGAGCCACACCTTTATAAGATTCTCACCAGTGTCAGACAGACGACACCCCCAAGCCCTATATTTGTACGTGACAAAATTTTAGTGTAATGAAAAATCTAGCTCTCCACTCGCTTCGCTTATTGCATATAGGATTGTGAAATTTTACCTTACTGCTCCAGCTTCCATGAAAGCAAATCCACATTGCATAAAGAAAATGATGATTGACATGATGAGAAGAAAGAAATGATCAACTTCGTTAGGAATGTCATCCCTTTCAGGTAGCCTAGTTGAATTGTCTGTCAACGTAGTGTTGAAGTTGTCACCCACAAAAATTGGAAATGTAGTTGGCATTAAATCTTCTGACATGGTGGTACGAACATTGACAACACCATCAAAATTGGCTGGTTTATTTATTGGAGGTGGGACTTCAATGGCACTTTTGAGCAACAGAAACTTATAATTGATGAAGAAGAATTCTGTCTTTCAAGGACAAAGATTTTCATTAGAGACAGCAAACTGCTAGGTTTCACACCATTTGCACTTTCCAACAATTGACTAAGGTTAACATATTGCAATATGCCTCTGGAAATAAAGAGAAGCTTAATGGATTCTTAATGTTGGAAGGTGGGCGCCAAGGAGTGAAAAAGAGGGATACCAGAGAGGGGATATCAGGGGGTGTCCAAATCCAAAAAGTTTTTGTTGCTCATTAAAAGTTGTAACTTTGATGTTTTTTTCATGCAAAAAAGTTTTAATTTGAAACATCCCAAATCAGACTTTGTAGTTCAAAATAATATTCTATTGAAAATTTTATGATAATCAATTTCAGGAATATATTTAGACCATAAAATGCTCCATTGATTACAATAAATGAATGAAATAGTTAAATAGTGAGCAGGATGCTGCGGTCTGAAGAGAGTTTGTATCAAACAGGAGAGTGCATGCAAAAATCCCCAAGACGACTTTCCCAATCAAGAAAAGAATCAATACTGAACTGATTATTGATAGAATGGCAGCCCTTTAAAATGGAGAGATTTGACCAATAAGGGGAATCGGAGAAATGGCACTTTGGGATTTGAGAAACGAGAATACCTGGCCCAGAAATACCTTCTCGATCTAAAAAGGTTTGGGAATAAAAGATCAAGTGTGAACCTTTCTGGAAATAAGTTTACTGGGAATGTAATAGTATCAAAATATCAGACGAGTATTTAAGGAGCGGGGTTGAATCACCTATCTGGTAAATCTTTGACCCATAGATTTACATGATTAATCATCTGACCAGGTTAATACCACAGGTCTGTCAAAAAGCTGAAAATCTATCAATTAGTTGTTGATCAATTAAAGAAAGCTATAAGGAAAAGTGGACCTCAGTTTAAAAAGCTTGAAGTCTGCTTCTTAACATTTCACAATTTAATTGTGATTGTTGAAGACATTTCACTGACTGTAAAACTGTAAAAAAGCCTTGTTAGTTAATTGTGGGTGTAAAAAAAGTAAAGCCTTTTGAAGAGGATAAAAGAAAAAAGTTGGCACTTTTTGACCTTAAACTTTATTTAAGTTTCTTGATGGTTTTCAAGTGAGCCCAAGTTGTTCAAGAACTTGTAGAACAGTCTTTTGCCACTGAAATAATTTTTGTGCTCACAAATCACAGAAAATAAAACTTTTGTTGTGGACTTATTTTTTAAGTAATGTGTGGATGATTTAAAGATCTAAAGTCTATATTTCAACAAAATTCATATTTATATGCACAAAAATGCAATCAAACTTAAGGTATTTATGATTTGGGGTTGTAGTGGCCAAGTGGTCATGGTATCAGGCTGGGAATCTAAGGGTCGAAGTTTGGACCCCAGCACCTCCAGGAAACCTTTGTCTTCAAGTTGCCTAAAAAACAAATAATACCAGCCTGAGAGTGCCTTTAATGATCAAATTTGCAAGGCGTACTTTAAAGGAACTTGAAATTTAAAACTGCCTTGATTTTTTGTGTGCCCAGACTACTCCATTGCATTTAATTGAGTATGAATAAAGGCACCAATCGTAAATCCTATTATTAACAACCCAACCAAAAAAATGACCGTATTTCATGCAATAAAATAAGGATTCTGGTAATTCACCGTATAATTTGGGAATAATTGACAAATTTTAATGAGCGATTGTTGAAAAATAAAAGAATAAAATAAATTGACAAAATTTATACGGTTTAAATCTGTAACTGTTGTCTGATTTTTCACGTCTATATGATACCTGTTATTGTAAAATAACAAAACTTTTTGGTCGGGATTAGGAAAATACATGTGATCATTGGGCTCCCTTGCACCCATGACTCGTATTTGTATTTCGCAACTAGCTCCGTCGAAAACCATATTACATAGTAAATACAATATGGGTCAAATATATTAGCATGTCAGTGAGTCACCTCAAAAGGCTCTCTCAATTTTGAAGCCAGAGAGCTGAAATTTTGCATGTAGAGCCATCATATTAATGTCTCAAAAGTTACAAACCAGTTTTTTGAATTTTTGTCTAGGAGCTGGGATATGCGGGGTTTGCTCTCTAAGGCTTGGCTAGGCTGTGCACAGAAGCGTAAAAAATGAAACGAAGCCATTTTTAAGTTTGTAAAATGGCTGCAATTGCTGCTGATGCAATTATCATCAGGAGAAATTATTCAACCCATCTAATTAAAAAATTCATATCTCAGCCAACAAATGACCAAAAATTCTGAAACTTGGTGAGAATACTACTCAGTCTAATACCTAAATATTACTTTCCTATTGGCTGAGATATGAATTTTTCATATTTTCCACTTTTTTTCTTTTGCTGGGTTTGGCATTTTTCTTGTAACAAAAAAATGCCTGTCTATACCATAGACATCGGATATATAGACCACGCACCTCTGCCTGAGTAGCTGGATGAATTTTCACAGTAGTAAATTAATGGTTTACCAACAGCTGATTCGGTGCGGCCTAGCTGGGTCAGCTGTTGGTAAACCACCTCTCTGATTTTTGGTCACTTGCGTGGTCTATGTATTTGATGTCTATGGTCTATACTTAATTCAAAAATCAACAGTTATTATGAGAACTGCTCACAACAATCTAAACAATTTACAAAATTGAAAGCAACTGCAATGCATATTCTAAAAGCTCAACTTTTTTGTTAGATTCATAATAAACAAATCAATTTCCCCCACCTGAGATTTGAAAAAAATTAGATAATTTACATTCTAAAAAAGGATGCCTTTAAAATATAAGCAGATAAAATTTGTTTTGAATTTCAGATAAATGGTAGTACATGGTGGAAGGGACATTTCTTGCAGATGTTGGAAATGTTTTTCCCAATAATGCAATGTATCATTTTTGCAGCAAAGTTTCTTTTTATTAAAAAACTACTGGTTTCATAAGAAGAGAGGTTTCAAATAGTGGTTAAAAAATTTGGCAAATAAAGTTCTAGTTAAACCAATAATTACCCTACAGAAAATAAGGCTGCGTATACACGTTTGAATGGAGTACTAGGATTTTAAGGTGTTTACATATGTTTACTTTGAAATTTGTTCCATTAACACATGTATTCTGGTGTGCCACCTGTAAACAGGGGCGATACACCTGAAACCGGTTGGATACACCTGAAAGTGGCTATACAGTGTGCCTTATTTTTGGTAGGGTATTTAAGAAGATTTTGAACAAATCTTATGTATATTTGTATGCACAAATAATCTCAAACAGACTGTATGTATCTATGTATTTCCTACAATCACACGATAACTCGTGCACCAAAATTTATCGGATTTTGCAAAGGCAAAGTCCATATGTTCAAGGAGTGTTTTAAGCCCAGCTTTTGCCCCGGCCTGCATCTCCATCTGTCATGGACAAAGCTGGGACTTGGACAGATGTTTCTTTGAAATTTAATCAGATGAAAAAAGTTAACTACATAAAAATAATAATAATGTTGGGAAGTATAGACTCATCCGATGTCAATATGCGAACGACACCTTTCTGAGTCCAGATATCGTATATTTATTACACCTAAGAATATTGTGTTTCCCACGATCGAGATTCTCATATCAGGAGATTCTTCATCTGGGAAAACTAGTCACATCAGATAATCTCTTATCTGATGTCTGGGTTTCTCATTATACATCAAGTTTTCTTGTTTGGTGTCTGGAGAACCACTTATGTGTACTATCTAACTGTATCCTGATTAGGTTAGGGTATTTAAGAGCGCACATTGAGAATCTAAAGTTAAGTTGAATAAAGATTCAGAACGAATAACGTTGTCTTGTTACTTGGGATAAGGTCTGACACAGATGTAGACAAATATGGTCACTGCAGATTATTATTGCCCTGACTGAAGGTGCCATATTGATTTTTTTGGAATCCAGGGTTGAAAAATTGCTGGCATGGGCTGGGGATTGACCCCAAAACCTTTGATCTTAGTTCTCAGTCACGTGCCTATGACCTCTCCGCCACAACGACCCCATGTATATGAACAGGTGACCTGTAAGCTGTAACAGTCAAAAGCGTTTGAGAAGTTTTTTGACTTACTTGAGTGGGATCACCATGGCCGAGTGGTCATCGAATCAGTCTGGTAATCAGAGGGTTGTGAAATCAAACCTCGGCACCTTCTGGCAACCTTTGATCTTGGATTGCATCAACAACAAAAAATCCATGCCTCAGAGTGCCTTTGATCAAAAAAATTTACAAGGTGCACTTTGAAAAGATAAAAACCTTGTAGGAGTCGGCTTCTCTCACGGTTTTAACAATTGGTTGAGAACTGGAAGGTCATGGGTTAGATACCTGACCTGGGTAAACCTTTGACCCCATAATTAGTGGCTGAGCATTTTCTGTTGTCTCTTCTCCTGTTCCATTTGATTTACACATCTGAAACAAAATAAAAGTATTTTCATTACTCTTTCTGTTATGTTTTGTTACGAAGAGTTACGCCAACAGAAAGTGCAACTAAGTTATTTTTGTTTAAATCTTTTAAAGTACGCCTTGCAAATTCAAGCATTAAGGGCTGGGAATATTTGTTGTTTTAGGCAACCCAGGATGAAAGGTTGCTTGGATGTGCCGGAGTTTGAATCCTGCTCCTCAGTTACTCATCCTGATGCCATGACCACTAGTGATGAATCCGGGTCAAAAATTTTTTACCCGGGTCGGGTCAGCCATTTATGGTTTGGGTCTGAATTTGGAAAATTTCCCCAAATTTTTCAATTTTTTTCCCTTCGGGTCAAAAAAAAATCTCGTCGGGTCGGGTCAGAAAGTAATTGTAATTATAAATGATAATATGATCAACAGATGAAATTCCATCTTGGCAACCCAAGCTTGACTCTGACAGGGGACAGGAAAGTTCAAGAATCAAGGGTTCTTTCCAAAATAACAACAAGGAACTTCATGAGCGCCTTGAAGGATAATTGATCTGATCCGTCACGATCCGATAATTATCCATAATTATAAATGTTAATATGATCAATAGATGAAATTCCATCTTGGCAGCCCAAGCTTATGACTCTGGCAGGGAATGTGGGAAAATGAAACTTCAATGCTGTAAAGTAGAAACATATCTAAAAGATGTTTTTATATACAACCTTTCAAAAAGGCTAAGTAACCCACATAAAAAAGAATAGAAAGCAAAACTTGTTTAGAGGGTAATTTTACTTTTTCAAACATTCATTCCTAATCCACAACTCAATAACATGATTTCCATACTTTGTCTTTATCAAACTTGTATATGATAATGGCATCAAGAAGTACTTAAAGGCTTCATTGGCAGAAGAATTATGTACTCCTTAAACTTGAGGCTGCAGCATTTTCTCATTTGACTTGAGTCTCTCAAAATAATGATCTTTTATTGTGTCTCACTAAAAAGTAAAAACTTGATACCATGATCTTTCGCCCAATGCAAGTTCGCTGAATACTCCGTTTCGCCCAATTTATTGCTTACCTAACCTTACCTAACCCTGCGGGGCAACGGCACGCGCTGGTTGGGCGAACTTGCATCAGGCGAACTTGATTGTTCGAACTTGCATTGGGCGAAAGATCGTAGACCCTAAAAACTTATAGAAAAGTGCTTCATAAATGCATAGATAATATTTTTTATAATTGTCTTTGATAGGTAGGTTTTGTACATACCTGCAGGAGGCATAACAAGGTAGAAAAAAAGAATCTATGAATTCTTTTTTTGAGGGGCAACACAATTTATATCATAGTAAAACATTCCTTCCAACCTTTACTGTAAATCTTAATCCTGGGTTTGACCACAAAGACCGTCTACCAACACTTCCTGTCTACCAAAACTACATATCCAAGTTGTATGTTTATTAACCCTCTGCCTCTTCCTCATATAAACAGTTGGTATCTCACAAGTTTCATTTCCTTAGTCTTTATTTTTTTTGTAGTAGGTCTTGCTCTCATGCTTTTAAATATACAAGATGGAAAACTTTTTCAGAGAGTAATATGAGTCCCTGAACATGTCAAAAGATACAATTTTATGTCAATGATTTTAATAAAGTCAGTTCAGTTGTATGCAAAGAAAGTTTTCTTAAGCATTCTTCTTAAGGCATCATCAGTCCATGTAAAGTCCATCCATTGATTGCCAAGTCTATTCATAAGGTCTCGTCTATTTTCTATAGACTACTTCCTGATTTTGCCTCTCGTGTTGTGAAAAAACGTGCCCGTCAGTGGCCTCCTTCTAGTAGTGTACAATGTTTCTTTTAACCTAACAAAGATGTATTTGGGTTCTTCAGAGCTAAGACCGAGGCTGTGGCATATTTACTTCATTCTGTAGGTGTCACTCGATCTCTTACACCTTGTATTAAGTTTGGTCTTTGATACAGCAAACTTTGCATCAAAGTAACTCTTCAAATGTGAAACACTGACTCTCTTGAAGGTCTGGTTCAGGCCGGGAATATGTCGTTTCTCCTAACCTGGCTTAGGCAAAACATGCCCCGCAGGGTTAGGTTAAGTTAGGTTAGGTCAGGTTAGGTCAGTTCAGGTTAGGTTAGGTTAGGTTAGGATAGGTTAGTTCAGGGAAGGTCAGGTTAGGTTAGGTTGGGCTAGGTAAGGTTAGGCTAGGCTAGGTTAGGTTAGGCGAAACGACACATTAGGCGAAACGACATGGTATCGAGTTGGGCCGCTGCACCCTTTGAGATTCTATTTTTAAAGTCTGTAAAAAAAGCAATGTACTCTTTTTAATGTAGGAAAATAAATGCAAAAACAAATGTATGCAATTTTTTATGGTTACAGCAAAAATTTAGCGCTTTTAGTCTCTTTTCAATTACTGTAAAAATGCAAATGTTAGTTGGGTAAATCTCTATCTTTGCTATTTTATAGTCTAACACCGTGTGTAGAATTTACAAATCTGTTGTCAAATGTGATTTTTTTCCAAATTTGTTGCCAAGAGAAAGTTGCCATCTTTACCAAAGACTTTGTTGGGAAGAACTTTTTTTTGTTGGAAAACGATAATCTTAAGTCAAAAAGTGCAATCTTGATTCACAAAGCAGTGACAAGCTGGTCTCGCTTGGGAAAGCCCTTCTTAGTTAAAGATATATCCAATGACAAAAATACATGTTTCACAGTCCAACAGCTGTATTTTTTTGACAAAAGCTGAAAAAAAGTCGAGATCGATTGCCTTTAATGAAATTGTTTCTTCTTGAGAAAACAATTTTTTCTTGTTAATTTTATTTAAGAACCCTAAAGCTTTCAGCTTTTGAATTTTTCCAAGCTCCAAGCTTTGATGTTCAACTTAGATATATATATATATATAGACTTACTATTTCGAGCGAGAGGCTATTGCGAGTCGTGAGGATTAGGTAAGCGATGTAAATCTTCATAACACTTAACCCATGACTATGAGATCTAAACCCCCTGGTTTATAAGAAAAATGTTAGGTATTTAAATATGCTCACAATACTTTATTTGAGTAAGTTTATAATACACACATACTAAACAAAAGATTGTCCTTAAAGTTATTATACTTAGCTATCTACTCTATATGACTTACGTCTAAGCACATGGAGAATAACTAGGTACTAAATCTAAGGCACATAGGCCTTTTATTGACATGTGAGACAGGAGCGCGCTGATCAGGGGTGCTCTGGAATCAGATGTGGGTAAAAGGTTGTGTAATCATAAAAATACTTAAATCTAAGAACTAAGATCCGTGTTGCCGGCTACATATATGATTTGATTTTGGATGAAATCAGGTCGGTGTTCAATTTAGAGATGGGTTTGGGCTGAAATTTTCCCATCTGAATTGGAGGAGAAAACCTCAGACTGGGTCATCAATCTGACGATAACCTTGTGCAGAATAGACTCGTCCAATATTAATGTGCGACCAACACCTTTATAAGAGTCCTGCCATAGAAGTCTATTGTCACTGCAGATTACTATTACCCTTATTGATGGTGCCTTGTTGATTTTTTTGCAATTTGGGGTTGAAAAATTTCTGGCATGAGAGGCTGGGTATTGAACCTACAATGTCAGATCTTTGTTCTTAGTCAGGTGCCTAAGACCTCTGTTTGACTGATGTAATTGAAATCTATTGCACTTTAGAAGTCTAGTTTTATAAGAAATATTAATAAATAAAAACTTTATTGGTAAGTCTCTCAAACCTTTTTGGATTCTTCTCATCCATTTATGAATTAATGACAAATTGATGAGAATATAGTTGCATGTTTGTTTGAAAGGATGGGAATTTTAAGTAAACACAAAAAAACTTTTATGAGATATCAAAAAGATCATTCTTTCTGAACACAATAAATAAACTTGTTCACAAAAGAGACTTAGATGGTTATTCAAGCAAGAACAAACTTTTTGTCACTCTAAGAAGTGCTTTTCTTTTGATCTACAATCAATTTACTTTGCATTCTTATGTCATGCATATGAAAAATCTATCATCCAAAGCACAAACAACACAAAAACATGTCAAATAAAATTATCTATCACTTAACACTCAAGGAATAATTAGGTTCTATCATATCTATCATGTGATGAAAACCCTCCAAATGTTATAAACTCAAAGGTTCTCATTGGTCG
>Ga0194133_10010779_pt1 | contig 10223 bp, 4 predicted proteins | sample TA2KigOf40mmetaG_FD_155448 | JGI IMG/M metagenome (GOLD analysis project Ga0194133, IMG submission 155448) | Freshwater microbial communities from Lake Tanganyika, Tanzania - TA2015055 Kigoma Offshore 40m | ecosystem: Environmental > Aquatic > Freshwater > Lake | place: Tanzania: Lake Tanganyika... | reverse complement strand
TTGGTCTGAAGAATTATTGAGAGGCATATTTTATGCCAAGAATGACATTAAATCTTCAAAGTATCGTCGAGTCCATAAACAAGTCGATATTCCTGTTTGTCTGTTATGAATAAGTTATGAAAGTTTTGGACCTTTTTTTCCTCCGCTTTTACTTCCCTTTTTCTTTCTGTAAGATCAAAAGCACAAAACTTTTGTGCAAATGTAGAAAAAAACGAACAAGTTCTGGAAAAGTTCTAATCAAGTTGACTTGGCCTGCTATGAAGATGTCAACTTTTATAATGTAGTCAAAACACGAGAAAAACAATTCCAAGATAGTAAAAGTAAGTGCGCAGAGAAAAAGAAGTTTATACTCTGTAGGGATTATTTTCGTTTGAATTGTTATTTCTTTTGCTGACCATTTATTCATGTGTAAAAGGGTACCAAAATGAAAAGATGGTAAGTTAGCAGGTTGATAAAAGATTGTTGGGCGAGAATGGCGACGACATATTTTTTAGCATCTCGAAAAAATCTTACTAATAGATTTATGTCTCAACGTGTGACTAGGGGATTTTGCATAATGGCCTAAAAGACGGTTTTTTAGTCGAAGCATAACAAATTTTACTAAGCCGAACCGAATTCTCATTCTAGAGCACCTTCTTTTTGTAACGCAAAGCTCAGCTACGAATCTGGCTTTTTTTTGTTTTTCAGACTAAAAAATTCACCTAAAAAACTCTCTGAAAAATTGAGAGAAGCTGATTGTCTAAAAAGGGTCTTCTCTCACTTCAAGACCTTAGAGTGTTATTTCATCAAAAAAAGCCTCCCAGTCTAATTGTTATCAAGCATTTACATCTTGAGTGTTTTCTCACGCTTGAAATGTGACTCTTTTTTTAACAGTGTATTTCATTCCAAGCACGTTAAGATGTGCTTTGCTAGTTGCTACCACACGTTTTGCATGGACATCAAATTCTGAAGAGCGAAAATAACAGCCATTCAATTCCTAACGTCTCATGCCCCTCACATACCGTGTAAAAAGTGTGGAGAAACAAAAAAAAGATTTCTGCCAAAGCCATGGACAGTAGTAGTTATATACGTAGTGCAAACCGACCCGCTATATAACTACAACCACAACGACATTTTAGACCGTGTGAACAAGACTTGCACACATCATTTATCTGGATTGGAAAAAAATCCATAATATATAATTCTTGTTGAAATTACAACCGGTTTAACCTCTCGTTGCTACGTGATTTCTTTGCATCGTGGAGGATTGGGAGATGAAAAAATTTAAGGGGAAGAAAATTTTTTCAACATATACTAAAAACATAAAAACGTACAACAACCAATAGAGCATTGAATCAAAAAACATTTCAAAATTACAAGCTTTTATTCATATTATGCAAATAAATCTCTAGTTCCTCGTAGTTCCCTTAGGGTCGTTTACAATTAAAAAAAAGTACAACTTCTCAAAAATACAAACTTTTAGTGAAAAAAATAATATGGGTCGTTAAATATTCTACTATGAAAATCGATAAATCTTAATTTGTTATCATCCTTTAGATAAAAGTTTTCGTTTGCATTCCCATCGGTGGCCCCTTTTCCCCACAACTCTTTTGGCTACGTCGAAGTTTCCTTTTTTATTTTTTCCCTCTTGCTGGACCATTTTTCCACGAAATTCGTCAGTTCTCGCATCAAAAGGAATTATAAAGGGGTTTGATATCTTATCACGAGAAACTTAGAACCCCTTCACTGAATGTGCAATGAGTTCCGTTTTTTTGCAATATTCTATGAAAAATAAGAAAAGAAAAACCTACAACAGGGAATGCTAAAAAATGTAGAGTCAGACCAATGGGATGGGAATTTGATTTTATTTTCACTTTACTTTCGACCCATTACTGTAGAAGGCAAGAATAATTCAACTTATGGTTTGGAAAATTAAACCCCTCGGGGTCAACTAACTTTGCCTTTGAAGGAGGGCAGAAAATCTTCACTTGAAAAATTGCAAAAATATTGCTTTTAGTGCAAGCTGGATACCATCCATATATTTCCAGATTATAATTTATTTTCTTTAACAAAATTATGATCATTTTGTTGCAGTTGGCAACATTGGTCGAAACTTTACTGCTTAAGAAATAAACGTCCCTCGTCTAGTTTCCCTACGTACATTTAACTAATGAGTTTCTGAGCACTAACGTAACTCTTTATAATCCAATGAAAAATTTGACTTTACGGCTGTAAAAAAAGCTAATGGCTGATGGAACAGCACATGTAAGTTTTTGACTGGGTGGGATGTCAAAAAGAAACTCTTTTGGGCGAAGCGCACTCCAAACAAAACAAAAAGTCTTTCAAAAAAATGTTACTTTTAGATTTACCTGTTTCATAGAATTGAAAATTAGTACATTTTGATTTCAGAATCGAAAAAAGTTCAAGTATAAAGAAATGTTCATGATTCAATCCATCAATTATCTGAAAAGGACTTGACTATGAAAAGGCTAAAACGGATGTAACTTTTCCATTTATATTTCAACTTTTTTTTTCTTTCCGACTCTTTTTTTTACTCTCTTGATGAATGAAGTATGTTACTTCGAAATGATCAAACATTTACCGTCCAAGATATGTCATTTTATTGACGCTTGAGCAATACTCAATCAAATCACCATTGGGTCTGCCAGTTACAGAGTTTTGGCTGAGAAAGGGACCAACTAAACCAAACTATATAAAAAGAGAAAGTCATGCAGAATGAAAAATTAATTCATTGATTCTTGAATTTTTTAGCTTTCTCTTCTTCAAAATATCTGAAACGGTTTTTTTCTAATAAATTAATGCAAACACAAATGAAATATTTACATCTTGAATTTTCTCCTTCCCTCTTTTGTGTATCAAAAAAAAAGTTTATCAAATATGCAAGACTCTCGAACGAACCTGAGAATTTTAATTTTCCTCCGAATAAACTATTTCTCAGTTTTTTAGCTAAAAATTAAATATTCCTTACAAACTTATTCCTCTTCTACTAGCATTAATTTTTAAATATCTACAACACAAAAAAACATGAAAGGAACTGCTTAATCTGCCTCGAACTTGCGGAAATGTTTATTTAGACACAAATTGAAATATCTGCCCCGAGCTAATACCAAAGTCGTAAATAAAGGCAAAGAAAAAAGAACCCGTTATCAAATGAGGCAAAATCCTCATAGGTTGTAAAATGTTCTCCAACAAAGTAAGTAAATGAATGAAAAAAATTTTCTCATTTCATTTTCCAAGCAAGGTAGATGTATATGAAGAAGACGCAATTTCTTCTTTTTTTGCGACTAAGCCAGGCATTTTTTTTTTATATTTTCGGGTTTTATCGAACTTTTCGAATTTTGCTTTTTCCCCTTTGGCACATAGGGCCATTGCACACTCAGTCTGTCTTGTCAAAGACAGTATTTCTGAGCCACACCCTGAATCACACCCACATTTTCCCCCCTCCCCTTCCCTTCACTTCCCTGACTGTTGTAGTCCTGTATTCCCTCGAGAAATAGCAAGCAACGAGATAGCAGCAGAAGCCTTAGGGTAAGAAAAGGGCGAAATTTATACATATATAGAGATATGAGTTAGACAGGGAAAAAAAGTGGAGGAGTTCGATGTAGGAGGTCTCTTGTCTTATTGACTCATCTGAATATTTTCTCTGATCGAAACTTTAATGATTTACAGTGTGGTTAGATTTCTTACTGGATGGCAAGCTAGTCAAACATCAAAATTCAGGGTGGCTCTTAATCCGAATTCTCCTTTCTCATGAAGATGCAAATTCTTTTTTTGTATGACTCAAGGACTTTCTAAATACACTTTTGGTTTATAAAAAGATTTAGATAAAAGTTGATCCAACAAGGCTTTTGAAATTTGACTATCTTGAGGTATTTAATTAGACTTTGACTACCCCAAGCAAATTTGCCTTCGCAGAAGAAGTGAGAAAATCGACTTTTATTGGTTTTGACACATTTCATTGGATTTTGCTTCTGACTTACTAGAATTTGAATCTGATTCGACGTAATTAATTTTTTGATCCTATTCATTTTCATTAGGAAGTGGTCCAAGCTCTGCTGGCTTGACTCCTCTACCTATCTCTAAATACCAATCAAACTATATGGCAATAAAAATGAATAATTCTCACCTTGACACGAACCCAATTAGGTGTTCTTATTATTAATCATTTTATTGCAAAGTGTGTTTTGCATTGACCAATCCTTTGTAGAAAACAAGAAATGGTCGAAAAGTTTTTCTTCTCCTTTTACTTTTCTTTATAAGTATGAAACTCTGAACCGATCTGCAGCAAAAGTTTTCCTTTTTCTTTTGAGTTTATGCAAGACTGAACGGAAGGAATATGGTGGGATAAAACGGAAAATAGAGACGGGAGATCCAGTAGCCAGGAGGGGAAACAAAAAAGTTTTTTTGCTTTTCTTAGAAGTCCAAGCACTGATAAAATACAAAATATAGTGCTGTGAACAGTAGGATAAAACTTTGTAAAAAAATAATGCATGACTTGGCAAGTCGATTTTCAAATACCTCCAGGGTTGGAGATATCACTTTACTTTTTCCCGATCACGCGTGGAGCAATATTTAACATTACTTTGAACTATATACGGTATACAATAAACCTTTCGAAAGTGTCAATGAATTTGTCATATTGAAATTCAACATATTTTTTAAAGATTCAAACATCAAAGTTGCTTTTTTGACCGAAAAGTTAGATATTCGTTTTAATTTATTGCAATGTTGCTAAGAGTTTTCAAAAACTGAAATGAAAATTTTTCATAGCATGAAATATCTCGTTTTTATAGTACATAGAAATTTTGCATTTTTTGTCGCTAGATGTCGCTCTATTTGATCCATTTAATTTTCTGTGTTTACATCAGCGCCAATGTGGTAAAAAATTGAAGTTGAGTTTAGAAATATTCTAAAATAAACCAAAATGACGTGCAGGCGTCAAAGAAAAAAATCAAAACAAAGTGTATTGAACAGATAAGGAGGACTTGAGACTTAAGAGTTGGGTTATTCCTCAACTTCATTCTTATTCTCTTACTTACATTTGGCTGAGATGTCTTGAAAAAAAGCTGTTGTTGTGAACATTTAAAAAATCATTGAAGTAACAAATAAGTGTTGAATTTAATGAGATACTCTTATGGAACTCTAGGTACGTTTTAAAATAAATTTGACTACTGTAGAATGGCTGTGGGTGTCGGAAGGAAGGCTGAGGTCTCACTCTGGCCCCTAAAGATTCACTACTTCTTACACGGAGCAGGTGAATTTTGCAAATATCTTCTTCAAAGATAACCTTAACTTATTTGTCATTTCTGAAAAAATAGGAGGGGGACCAATACTGCCATTTCTACCTGTGATAGTCAAACAAATGGGTTTGTCAGGCTCAGCTATGGGGTTCATTCTGGCTGTTAACCAAATCGTCTGCCTATTTGCAAGGTATATAATTCTTTTGTAAAAAAAGCTGACTTGATTTTAAGCATATATTGGAATCTGATTCTAAGACCGCTAATTGGAAGCCTCATGGATCGAAACCCTCATCGCAAAGTCATTATTTTCCGACTCATGATTGTAATAGGAGCCGTTCACCTCTACATGCTCGGACAAACATCTCCAATTCAGTCGGATACAAAATCCTTGATCTCAGATTGTCACAATGGCCAGTATTATATTTCGAGTCAAGAAAAGCCAGGTGATGCTTTTTATTGCTTAAAAGATTTTATAATACTCATTAAAAAAGTAAAATTCTTTAGATCCTTGCTTATTGAACAAGCTTCACACGACGTTTCGGGGTAAAGAGTCAAGTTGCAACTTCGTTTGTATGGGTCCAGATACTCCAAAGTACGTATTATTTACTTTGAGATAACAGAAAAAGGTAGGATTGTTTATCAGAGTTACCTTTTCTTTTTATTTTATGCTTTGAAAGGAATATCTTGTGTTCATATTTCAAAGCAAAAAGTAACTTGATATGATCATAATAATAGTAATAATCTGGTGCAGGCAATGTTGGTGGGTGATAAATTATCAGAGACACACCATAGAAGTCTGTTGCCACTGCAGATTACTATTACCTTGGCTGAGAGTGCCATGTTGATTTTTTTCAATCCGGGGTTGAAAATTGCTGGCATGGCCAAGTGCTTGAACCCACAACCTTAGATCTTAGTTCTCAGTCAGGTGCCTATGACCTCTCAGCCATGGTGACCAGCAATACAAAAAATAATTATCAATAACTAGAGTTTGAACCATTGACTGTTTATTTGAATTAATTATTTAAGGTCTCCAGATGTAACCTTGCTTGGTGATAATTCATATTCATTTGAAGCAAAATTTCTCGGAAAGGATTCTGGACTTGGTGAAAAAGGCAATCTGAGAATCCTGTTAAAAAATTCGGATTCAGTTTGTATAGATAAATCAGCTTGTAATGTTAGATGTGAGGTGATAATTTTTCAGTTTAAATCAGCACCTCTTTTAAACTTATAGCTTTTATTTCGATTTTTAGGACGAAGAACTAACCCAAGTCTTAAATGGCAAAAAGACTGATTCTTCAAATTCCGAGTACAACAGTAGGAGCTATTGGATCATCTGGTTTTGTTGGTTGGTTACTGCAGTCTGTCTAGGGTGTGTTACAACTTACCAGGATGCATTTTGCCATCAGGTTTAAAAATAGTTTTTTGTTGATTTAGATAAATTTATGTAAGAGCAATGACAAAGATCAGTTAATCAACGAGTTGACAAATGTCTGATATGTTGTTGTATTATAAATGAAAGGAAAGCAGGGTGGTCAAGTAGGTTACCCACTGGATTTCCATCCGGTAAGCCCTGGTTTGACTCCCAACCTGGGGTAACCTACCCAAAAAAAATTAATAAAAACCACCTGATCTCTACATTGCAAGGCGGCGTACTTTAAATATTTATGAAAAAAATGGTAGACGAAAATGACTAATTGAATTAAAATACATTTTATTGATTATTTTAGCTGATATCATTTTTCAATTTACTGAAATATTTATACAGTAAGTTTCACATCAACAAGGTTTTAATTCTAGTTATTTATGCATTCATGAAAAGGTTTTTTGTGACATCATTTTCAAATTCAGAAAAAGTTCCTTTCAGAAATAAAATATGAAAATGTTTAAAATAATAAATTCTGTACATATCTTTTTTAGATCCTGGGTGATGATGGTCAGGCCAAATATGGCCAACAGAGAATGTGGGCTTCAATTGGGTGGGGTTCCTCTGCCTTGCTGGTTGGATACCTCGTAGACTTGGTAAACTTATTGTCATACTTTCTTGAAACGAAAAGGGATAGACCTAGATCCAGAACAATCATTTTTACCTCAGGCAAGCCAAGAGAGGCTACTCTATGATTACTCAATTGCCTTCACCATTATGTTGGGTGCCTGGATCTTAGATTCTGTCATTTCCGGAATGATAACAGTAAGCATCGCCAAACCTCGCTTTAAAAAGATTCTTTGACAAAATTTTTTACATTAGATCCCTCAAACCCAAAACTACTCAGTAGACAAACCCACGGGGAAAGTGGGATTTTCTCTAGTCAATGCAGAAATCGTCGTGTTTCTTTTATTTTGCATTTCTGTCGGGTTTTGCTTCGGAACACTTACGCTTCAATTCCTGTATTACATTTGATTTCTTTAGTTTCGTTTGATTGTGCACGATGAAAGTTTAATCAAGTTAATTTTTTAGCCTTCTGGAAGAACTGGGACATCAATCTGATTGTAGTGGTGTGCAAGCAATGAAACTTTTACAAGGTCTGTGTCTTGCAGTAAACTGTATAGGAGAGATACCCGTATTCTTTTATTCTGGTAAGATAATAACTTTTCCTCGAACCAAGTCGATCGCTCTTTAACGCCTTTTGTGTAGGAAAACTCATGCAACGTTATGGAACGAAAGTCATGATGCACGTCGTTCTTTTGGTCTTTGCCATAAGATTCATTTATTATAGTTGCATCGTATCACCCTGGCAAATACTCTTTGTCGAAGGGCTAAACGGATTCACAGCAGGTAAACTCAAAAATTTTCATACTTTTATTTGTTAGATAGTTTTCTAACAGCATTCCCCTGGCCAGAATCCAAGGCATCTAAGCAATGATTTGAATCGCTAAGAAATATGTATTCTATCATCTTTAGCAATTATACCCAAACGGTATCAAGTTTTACAGTTTTGTTTTCAGGGTTATTTTTCTCCTCAATGACCTTATTTGCTAATCAAATAGCACCCGAAGGTTCCACCACGACAACGACAGCACTAGCTTTCACAGTAACAGACATCGGTATGTACTTTTTCCTTGCAAATCACTAAAACACGCCACTCGGGCTATGCATTTTCAAGCTTTATTTAACTTATCTGTTTCTGTATTTGGCAATTAGGCATGGCCTCAGGAGCATTCGTTTCTGGAAGTATATATCAATCTCACGGTGCGTCGTACACATTTGCATGTTTGGGAGCATTTGCACTGGTATGTCAATAATTTCATTAAATTTTAGAAAAGAACAACTCCAAAGTGATATTTTTTGTACAAAATTATGAAAGTATAAGCTCAGCAATGCTGATGTGTTGTGAACATCTTTAATAGAATCCTGCCATGGATACTTAATTACGTATATGGTCACTGCAGATTACTATAACCCTGATTAAGGGTGCCTTTGTCGATTTTTTTGAAATTCAGGATTGAAAATTGCTGGCATAGCGGGGATTGAGCACAGTGAAAGATAACAGACGTATTATTAAGGAGGCGGATATTTTTGTCATTCATGATTTCCCAAATTGGAATCTCAATTAAGAATGAATTTTAAGCAGACCACTGATGAAATTTGGTTTCGAATTGTTTCAGAACAAGTCAATTAAGTCAATGATTACTAATTTATAGCCGTGACCGAGCAGTCATGGCATCAGGCTGGGAATCTGAGGGTCTGGGGTTCGAACACCTGCGGCTCCAGGGTTCATACCCCGGCAGCTCCAGGCAACCTTTGATCCCGGGTTGCCGAAAAAAATAACAAGTGATTCCCAGCCAAAAACAGTGTGCTTTTCATGAAAAAGAATTCGCAAGGCGCGCTTTTAAAGATTTAAAAAAATCATATTTATGGTTTCCCTGCTTTTATTTCAGGTTGCATGTTTCTGTCACATATTTGCTCAAAAATTTGTCTCAAATCCAACAAAGGCAGGTGCAAGGCCCAAGGAAAAAGCAAGACAGTGATATCCTTTTTCATCCTGTCAGTTTTTGGGAGGAACTTTAAGCCCGCAAATGGCTATTCTGTATTGCTGTCTAAATGACAAACAGAACTGGAAAACTATTTTGAATTGCAAAACTATTTAATTAAACGGACTCTTTTTAATACTTCGTGTTTTTTCTTCAACGTTTTTAAAACTCGAAATTTATAACAAACATGTAAATGAATCGATTACTTGTTCAAACCCGTGTTTTATTCAGTTTATATAGTTATATCATATCGGGAAAAGGATTTCTACAATCTACCAGAAAAACAAAATTTAGTAAAAAACAGAATGAGCATTTTTATTTTTCTTAAATTTAAATTTGTATCTACAGACAAGAGTTAAAAAGGCCATGCCATAATTTCGAAAAGTTTTATTTCTCTCTCTCGAAACCTTTCCCAGTGTCAACTTTTTGGTCCTGTTTGGTCCAAATGTCGAACTGTGTCCGATTGATTGGCTCTTTGGCCGAACTGAAAGATCGACAACTCTGTCGGTCTTTGGCCCAATTAGTCTTGACTTACTTTTGTTTTGATTTATTAGGATTTTGTCAAAAACTTGCACTTTTTTTCATTGGATTAAACTCCTTTATAGAAATAATGGCGTTCGAACAACGCATTTCCTTCTATGACACTCTTTAATTTCTCCAAAAGAGGCATTAAGATTTTACTGCTTCCTTTCTATTCTTTTTCAGCGCCTTTTTTCTTTTCACATCGACGGAAATTAACTGTAATTGAAATTGTAGCTTGATACTTTATTTTATTTTCACGTTTAGTGCGAAACACTTTCATCTTACGAATTTGAAAAGTCCTGCTTAAATTGAACTGATGAGTATCAGTCACACTTCAAAATGCACGATCGCGTATTGAATTTTGTGAAAATTTTCAATTCTTTTGTCTTTTTCTTGATTTAATCAGAATTTTCTTGCAGTCTTGACTTACGAAAACTCGGTAGAGATTTTTGAAATTTTATTCATCTCTTCACAATTCCAAGACCTTATTTC
>Ga0194133_10010778_pt1 | contig 10223 bp, 10 predicted proteins | sample TA2KigOf40mmetaG_FD_155448 | JGI IMG/M metagenome (GOLD analysis project Ga0194133, IMG submission 155448) | Freshwater microbial communities from Lake Tanganyika, Tanzania - TA2015055 Kigoma Offshore 40m | ecosystem: Environmental > Aquatic > Freshwater > Lake | place: Tanzania: Lake... | reverse complement strand
AGGAGCAGCTGCGCAACGCCTACGACATCAAGGAGGGTCAGATCGAACAGAAGCGCAGTGGCCTGATCCGGGAGGCGGAGCGTTTCTTCATCCTTCAGCAGATCGACACTCTCTGGAGGGAGCATCTGCAGGCGATGGATGCCCTACGCGAATCCGTGGCGCTACGCGGTTATGGCCAGAAGGATCCGCTGATCGAATACAAGAACGAGGGCTACGACATGTTCCTGGAGATGATGACCCAGATGCGCCGCAACGTGATCTATTCGATGTTCATGTTCCAGCCGGTCGCGATTAATGAACCAGGCACATCTTGATGTTATTTGACCACTTAATTAGAACAGTTCTTTAGTCCGGACAATAGAGCAACCTCATGTTCAAGGCTAGGAATTGTATCTAGGCAAATACGTCTTCAACAGTAAAGCCTGACATAATGCCTTCTGAATAAAATCAGTTTCTTTTATATAATATTATGGGCATGCAAGTAATGCAAAATATGTATGCATAATCTAAACGCTGCTATCTGTAGGTGAGGGGATTAATGCAATGAACCGCTGCTATAGATTTACCATAAATAGATGCAATTGAAAGTATTCAAGATTTTCACTGGTCAGCTGCTCAAATGGGGCAAATTTGGCCCGTTAAAAAAAGACCACCCACAATAGTACTTGTCAGTTTCTACTAACCTAGAATATCGGATAGAATTGAAAATTGAAATCAAATTATGTGGACAATGCAAAGACAAGCTATGGCTACTTTGAAATGGGATAGAAGGATAATGCTAAACTTTACAATGATCCGGGGCGAATGATATTTAGATCGATCGATCGTTATACAGAAAAATCGATAAACCCATTGACAATTATGATTAGATCAAGAAGTCTCAGGTTTTGATGCAAAAACGGCTAAAGCTTGTGGATTACAAAATATAAACCTAAGTTGGTCTTATATATTGGCGAATTGATTCCTCCTAAGCAGTGGAAGAGCGCTTATAAGCTCAGCAATGCCAGTTTCAACACTTTTTAAAGCTTTAAAACCCCGAGACTCTATCTTAGAGTTGCTCACAATATAATTACGCTTATCGACATCTTCCCCTATTTCTGAAATGAGATAGACAAAGTCTGGCAATTGCTTTTGTATTAATTCACAAAGCTCGCGCTTAGACAAATTAGCCTCGCTATACCCTAAGTTGTAACAATTGCCTTTCAAGCTTGGGTTCGATATTGCATACTGAAACCCTTTTACTGCATCATCAATGTGCAAGTAATTTCTTTTGAAGTCGGCCTCAAATAAGACGACTGCTTTATCATAAAACGCTCGGTATGTAAAGTCATTGACCAGAAGATCCAGGCGTGGGCGTGGACTTACTCCAAATACTGTTGCAAGTCGGAATGTAATGGCATTACCCTTGTCTAAAAGTCTGGACTCAGCTTGTACTTTTGTGATACCGTAAAGGGATATAGGGTTAAGAGGAGTATTTTCATCACAATAAATACCCTCTTGTCCCACACCATAGCCGCTATTTGTACATGGATAGATAATAAGTTGGGAATCTGAACTTAGGTCCGAACACATAACAACCGCATCCCTATTAATTGTAATTGCTGAACTCTTATCTTTATTGCATAATGGTGCACCCGTTAAGCAAGCTAACGGAATTATGATATCTGACTTTTCTATCAGTGGCTTCATTAGTTCTTTATCACGTGCATCCCCAACTAAGACCGTACATCTTTGATGAGTTGCTGGTAGAAGAAGACTTGTTGGCTCATACATGAGATTGTCAACGCACGTAACATAATGACCATCATTTAGAAGTTCTGGTACAAGTAGCGAACCTATGTATCCAGCTGCCCCTGTGATCAGAATGTTTGCCATGGTGAAGGATAGGCGACACGTAGCCTTCAGAAGGCTACATGAATAATAGAGTATGGCGTATTGTAAGGCAACTATTATTTCTACGCAGATCTTTGGTGACGACTAAATTTGTTGTCAAAATAATTTAAATATGAAATTTACCAGAATAACCTTCCCTATTATAAGCTTAATTTGCAGGCTCTCAATGCCGGCTAAATGTTGATCAGCAGAGCCATACTATTTTTCATTGTAAAAGTCGCCGAATTCTACTAAAATAGTTGACTTGCCATCCTCACGCTTGTAGGCATGTTGATAAGAAGGTAAAATCTGATGAACCTCTTCGAGTTCTATTATGTCTACATTATGAAGAAGCTTGCGATAAGCTTCAGAAAAATTGCCAATGTGTTGGTAACCAGGAAACAAAGGGCGCTCCGACCCCACTGATGTGCGGATAATTAAGCTAGGCGACACAGCGCCATCTGACATAAATCTATATTTATCTACATGATTGACTAACTGGTTGGTTGCACACAGTAAAAAGTTCCATCGAGGAAATATAGATACTATACGTCTTCCAGTGAGGGACATGCCCAAAGACATTCCCATTTGAGTATCTTCAAATACAGGAAGTTCAAGACGTTGCTCCATAGGTACTTCGCTGAGAGTATTGAACATTGCCGTCCCGGGCACACACACCGCTTGCCCAACAAAAAGGGTGTCGTGTTGGAGTGCAAGCCATTTCATAGCCTGCTTCAGGTGTTCGAAATAAGCCATGAGGCTAATACCTAGAATTGAACACGACTTCCTGCCCCAGCATGAGGCCAGGGGAGTTCGTAGGAGTAATAAATCACCTTAGGTTTGCCAATCAAAGTAAGATTCGAGGATCCCCAGACGTCGCGGGTATTTGTACATACCGATTTTCCATTGTCTTCAATGATAAAAGTAATAGGTAGATCGAAGTTAACCGCGTACTTGTGAGCCTCTAAAGCCGTACCAGTTTCACTTGTCATTTCACCCATAAACAAATAAACATGCTCATTCGAGCCGCTCATTTGAAGGGCTTTTGCTGTTCCCAAAGCTATTGGAATAATGCCACCAACAATCGCACTTGTGTAAATTTTGTGATCCGGATATATTAGCGTAATACTTTTCCCATTGCAAATATCCTCCATAAGCTTATTCCTGTCTACACCTTTCAGTAGACAATGATAGTGGGAACGCCAGGAAGAAAAGATCCAGTCACATTTATTTATGGCAGAAAAAATGTTAATAAGCTCATCCTCATTGCCACCATGTAAATGAATAGGGGCTCGAATCTGAGCACTATTGAAACTAGAAGCTATGCATTCTTCAAATTCAACAAGAGTTGCTTTGTTTACCATCTGTATACTAAAGACAAGCCATAACAATACTATTAGCCATGTCCAAACTGCACGGTCGATGATTCGGTTTCGTAAGTGGCTACATTTTTCTCGAGAGACAACACAAAAACGAATCTTACGATTCTTGAATCGTCAGTTTAAGGTAATCAGACAAAGCTTCTAAATCTTTGAAGTGTTGCGTGCAAGCACCATCGGTTGCTCGACCAACCAGCCAACGTCTTGGTATACCAGCCAACCTAGCTGATTCCATATCGCTGTGATTATCTCCAATCATTATATCCGCACAGCCAATACTATACCTAAGCAACATAGAGGGAGAAGGTTTGCGGCAATTACACTTCTGTTCGGGTGTGTGAGGGCAAAAGTTAATTTCTAGGTCAATCCCATGTTTCTCATATAAATAATTGAGCATGTAAAAACTTAGGTCAAAAAAATTCTTATATGAATAGTATCCACGACCTATCCCGGACTGATTGGTAATGACGATAAAACGATACCCCATTGCCTTGAGTATATTCAGAATATTAAAAATCTTATGATTCCACTTAAATCTCTCCAAAGTGCCTATATACCCATCGTCAATATTAAGTATTCCGTCTCTATCAAGGAAGCAGATCATTTTACTAATCCTCGACTGACAAGGTCATTGATTGGACGAATAGCAGGTGGGACTATCTTTTGTGGGAGAGCTGCGCTATGAAAGTATGATATATTAAAGCTCTCATTACTTAATAATATCTGACTTGACGAGTCCACAGTTGCAGTATAAACAATATCTATGAGATGAACCCTATTATCGGGAAACTGTATGATACGTCCATCTGATGGATTGCCATAGATATTAAAAAAGAAAAGTTCACAAGGATTCAAAATAAGTCCGGTCTCCTCAAATATTTCTCTACAGCCACATTGCTCTGGAGTTTCGCCTGGATCCAGTCTACCCCCTATAATCCCCCATAGTGAGACATCAGAGCGGAGCTCAAGTAATAAGCGACCAAATTGGTCAATAAGAGCAACTGCAACTCCAAGGCGAACTGTTTCTAAACCGTTTAATATCTCTAAATAGCGAACGGCAGTCATCCTTATACCGCTAATACCTTAGCGGTTAGATACTTTGCCATAGCCATCGATGATGTGAATGCAGGACTAATCGCATTGATAACATTAATGACTTTATTTGTTGTTTCACAAATAAAGTCATTAACGAAGTTCAGTTTATGCAGGTCAACTAATTGAGGCCGTATTCCATAACTCGATGCATCCATATCGAGTGCTATATAACTAGATAGTGAGGGCAAAAAGAATTGTGATGACTTTATTAAAAACCTATTTTTCGTTGATACGGAAAATTCTGTATGTGCATGTTCTCTAAAACCATCGCTGTTAGAAGCATACAAACCAAGTAGCACTAATAGTCTAGAATGTAAGTCTGTAAAATCGTCCCTTATATATTGATCAAGATAAGAGCGCAGAAATGGTTTGGCGTTAGGGCCAACTATAGGCCTGAGATTATTAAGCTGAGGTGTGAGGTGAATCCCCAAAAATGGTAATTTCGTGTCTGGAACTGGATATATATTAGTTTTAATCTCTGGAGCTTTTCTTATACGTGCGTACTCCCCAAGAAATGGAACCAGAAATAAATGGTCGAGAGAGTTGGTTATCTGCCTGAATAGACTTAGCGAACCTGGCCCGCAAACATTGTAAATAAAGTCATAATTCAACCATTTCTGATCTGGAATACATAAACTTGTTCGATCAGCATTGATTCTCTGCACTGGAGAGACTATAAATTCAACCTGATCAGAACTTTTCAGATCACATACAAGTTTGTCTAGTATATCAGCCGGAGAGAACACACTTGTTTTTGGACTCCAAAGGTATTCATCCCGAACACATATACCTGGCTGAATACTTGAAGCTTTTCCATGAGAAACTATTTCCGTTTCGCATCCATTAAGGTCTGCACGTTCCTTGATAGCATGCATCCGTATAACGTCACTCTCAGAATGAGGTACCAATAATTTTCCGCATTGCAGTAGAGGAATTCCATTACGTCGCATATAGTCCTTCAACAGCGATCGTCCCTCACTGCAAAACTTTGACTTTAACGAAGCTGGTAAGTAATATAAACCAGCATGAAGTACACCGCTATTATGCAGAGATGTCCCTTTTGAGGGTATAGAGTACGAGTCAAATATATCAATATAAATCTCCGTAAATGTTGAAATAAGCTCATTGGCAAGAGCCAATCCAACTATACCAGCGCCGATGATGGCAACTTTCATGCTCTTGCAACATCCTCTCTTTGAGTCTAAAAGCGATTTAACCGCTGTCAATGACATCTCATGTATCAATCGAGATATCGTAGTAAACGATAATTAATCTTATAAATCATCATTAACTAACGCTCGCAATGGCCACTTAAGAGTATTTTTAATTCTAGCAGGCGTATGCCAGCAATTTTTATTTATGATTTACAACTATGGGAAAGTCAACTTTATTCCATACCAATTTAATCATCCAAGAAATACTACAGCCAACGCAAATGTTCCGCTTGCATAGGCCCTCGATGAGAATTTAGCATATCCCTTCACTCCATTGCATTTTTCTTTTGACCATCTTAGTTTTCTGATACTCACTATATAAGACAATAGATTTCTTGCATCACCCTGAAAAGTTTCGGAACATATAAACTAAATCCAGGCTAGGATAATGATCTTCTTTATTACTAGACGGTGTGATTTTTCTCAGCGATGCGATTGATAATGAACTGCAATCCTCTAAAATACCGACAAGTAGCGTTTATCTTTAAAATTTACCCTAACACCCATTCTTGCACATTGAGGTAGAAGTCGAAGCATATCTATGTAGGCATAAATAACTGTTTAGTGAAGCATTGACCACTTATGTCGGCGAGTGTAGAATTATTGGTTATTTTGATCTTCATTATAAATAATTCTACTAATAACGCCATTTCTTATACTGACTTTATCTAATCTACTCAAATATACTAATCCTTGCAATGCACCCAGCCTAATATCGGGCATTATCTTTGTGCCATCTCGCGTATTAAGTAGCATCAACAGCCATCTTGTACGTCTTTTTTTGCTCTTCAATTGTATTATATACCGGCTTGGCGTTATTTATATATCTATTAGTGCTGGAATAAATTCCTGGGCATGCTTATAATCTTCTGGAATGCCAATGTCAATAAATGCTTTGTACTGATCTATTACATAGGCTCGTGCCCCCATTTTATCTATCAAATCACGGTCTAGCATCAGGTAACTTTCTCCATTGCCAAGGTCGCCGATAAACTCATCAACAATCAACGCTTGACAAAAAAATGCCCCAAGTGATATATATTCGCAATTAAGGGACGACAATCTGAGTCGTTCATTTATCAGCTTATAACCTCCGAAACGGGATACTTCCGATACTTTTTTTACAATCAATAACGGATCCGAGGAGTGGGATAAATAACTCCTATATACATCCGACAAATTCATGTCAAATATTGTATCTCCGTTCATCACAAGTAAATCACCGACAATATTATTTTTCTTTACCACATCAATCAGTGCTCCAAGTGTTCCCAGTGGCTTAGTTTCCTTGGATAATATACAAGATATGTTATTGGCTTTAACATAATTTTCTATCAACTGATGACCGATTCCAGTAGACAAATATATTGAAATCTGCGAAGCTTCAAAACATCTTGTAAGCCAATAGACGACATAGTCTAGGAACACCCTCTCTTTAATTGGCGCTAGTATTTTTGGGGTATTGCCCAGTTGACAACGAATACGACTTCCTTTACCCCCGCAAAGAATGACGATACTTAAAGACATTAGATATTATTTATGACTTTGGAAATATAATCAATATCTGTGTTTTCAAGTTCTGGATAGTTTCCCAGATACATGCCATAGAAGTGTATGTGATCCGTAACTGGTGTGACTTGAGATGGGTCCAATTCTGCAAACCTCTTGTAAAATAGGACGTAGGGTTGGCGTAACTGATTTCCACCACCCGCGCTCCCTCTTCTATATTCTATACCCTCATCAAGAAAGGCACTCTCAACTCTTTTCATTAGTTCTTTGTCGGGTTCCCTAAGAATTAGATTAAAGGCATAGTTGCTTTGACCTTTCAGATTGAAGTCAGTGAATACCCATTCAGGCATCTTTGATAAGAAATATTCAAAATTATCAGCTCTTTTTTTAATCATGGAATCTAACCTGCTTAGTTGAGAAATTCCAATCAATGCACCAATCTCAGTATTTCTCACGTTAAAACCCGGATGAGTGAAGATAAACAACGGGTTTAAATCGGTATATTTGCTTGTATAGTTTTCTTTAAGCTGATTATCAGTGGCTTCTCGCAGCATGCCATGGGAACGAATCATGCGCAAATACTGATATACGGAGGCATCATTTGTGCAAACCATACCACCCTCAATGGTACTCATATGGTGCGCGTAGTAAAAAGAGAAACACGAAATTATTCCATGTGTACCAGCCTTCTTCCCCGAGTCTAATTGCACCCCATGTGACTCACACACGTCCTCTATTATGTGGATCCTCTTCTCTTTGCAGATTCTTATGATCTTAGGCGTTAGACCATTGAGTCCTTGTGCATGAGTCAGGAAGACAGCTCTTATGTCATTATAACTATTTAAAAACCTCTCGAGTTTGTTTTCATCGATTGCTAGGGTTTTCATCTCTATATCCACAAATTCAATCTCAAATCCCATCATTATCGCAGAAGAAACATCAGAACTCCATGTAAAAGGCGGTAAAATTATCCGACCTCCTTGTGGGTATTCTTTTTTTAACCAAGCCAACGCTAGTAAATTAGCCGATGAACCACTATTCACGAAAACAGAGTAGTTTACACCAAGCCACTGAGACCAATTTCTTTCAAATCTATCGACATTTGGGCCTGATGTAAGCTTCGGGTCTTCTTGTCCTAGTAATGATATAACCTCAACAAGATCCATGGGTCGAATATTGTTTCGCATTAGTGGGTACTTCATCGTTGGTCTAGGTTTTGACAGACCTCATGATAAAGCATTTGTGTGATTGTCTGAGCAGCTGCGGTTTCACGCGTTGGAAGTACAACATGTAGATCATACATTTCATTCATCTTAACTGATGACCCTGATATTAGAACAGTCTTGGCTCCTCTAGATCGAGCATTTGCCAGTGCTATCAGCACATTTTTAGATTTACCGGATGTGCTCATGCCAATTGATAGACCATTGATCCGATCTAGTGCATCAATCTGTCTTGAAAAGACCGTGTCAAAATCAAAATCATTACTCCATGCTGTAAGCAAGGAGGTATCTGTTGTCAGCGCAATCGCAGCTATTGGAGATCTTGTTCTATTCTTGTATGTACACATCAATTCAGCTGACCAATGTTGTGAATCAGCTGCGGACCCCCCATTCCCAAATAATGTAATAAGTTTAGAATTGACTTTCGCTTCCCAGATTAAATCTGCCAAAAGCTTCGACCATAAAGAAAATGAGCTCACAAAGCTACCTGAGCTAATTATATCTATGAACGATCTTATTTGGTCATATTTGTTATTCATAAAAGATGACCTGACTGCCAGCGCGACTAAATCTTACGTCAACCCATGTCTTTATCTGCACACTTTGTTTGATTGCTTCGTGCTTGTGTTCAGGCGCCCAGCATACAAAAAAACCTCCGCCCCCAGCACCCATAACTCTTGTACACAGTGATCCAGCTCTTTCTGTTGCCTCTATTAACTCAATTGTTCTTTTGTGTTCCTTGTCACCATTTAGTTGTAACTTAATATCTCTTGCTTTTTTCGATATTAGTGCATGTTGATTCACGTCGGCTTCTCTGCCGAACTCATTAATTCCGTTTTCTGACACTTGTGCTAATTCCTCTAGTAGGCTGTAGTTGTAATTGATCGCCAAAGAATCTGCGATTTTCGTTGATGCAATAGAAGACAATCTTTCTTTCCCATCAAAACCCATAAGCAAATTACTTGATATATAAGCCATGTATTCCGGCCTTGTTACGAATCTTCTCGGTTCAATATACTGATTATCGGCCTGAATTAACACGATCCCTCCGAATGCTGCAGCGCATTGATCTTGGAATCCAACCCTTTCACCCATTGCATTCTGTTCAAGTCTTATAGAAGCATTTGCTAGTGCAGACCTTCCCATGAACTTACCATTGATAGCATTCAGCGAGTTTATTAACCCCACTGTGAACGCTGATGAACTACCAATACCGCTTCTTGAAGGCAGATCCCCTACATGTGATACCTCGAGCGGTTTACCCTCTCCGTACTCTTTAACCGCCTCTCTCACAGCGGGGTGCTCGATTTCATTAATGTTATCAGCTGTTTCTATATTTGAGTAGGCAACTCTGTATTTGTGTGAAAAAAACGGTGGTAATATTCTGACTGTCTGGTAGCAATAATAATCTAGTCCTGCACACAGAACTCTTGTGCTATGTCGATTATACCACTCTGGATAATCAAGGCCGCCCCCGTAGAATGATAAGCGGTATGGGGTCCGAGTGATCAGCATTGTGAGACGTATCTGCTGGACCTTATGCAAGGCGTTTTTCATCTTGTCATTCTCGACAATTCTTGCTATATATTTATCTTCTGAGTCCTAATTATCCGCCCCTTTTTATCTAAAGCCGTGCTTGAAGAGTTCCTAGACATGATTTTTTTCAGGAGACTGTTCCCAAATTAATTGCGTACACCATTCATCGTATCGCATCCCTTGGCGTTTCCTGTCTCCACTGGCTCTCATTAATTTACCCCCACTTCGGCTCCAGGCGAAATTTCTTATGTACGGCGGCCATCTGCTCCTCGCCGAGCAGGGGCGGCTCCCCCAGCTGCAGGGCCTGCAGGTACATCTGCGCCAGGGTTTCCACCTCGATGGCAATGCGCAGCGCCTGCTCGAGGCTGCGGCCCAGGGCCACCTGGCCGTGCTGG
>Ga0194133_10010777_pt1 | contig 10223 bp, 14 predicted proteins | sample TA2KigOf40mmetaG_FD_155448 | JGI IMG/M metagenome (GOLD analysis project Ga0194133, IMG submission 155448) | Freshwater microbial communities from Lake Tanganyika, Tanzania - TA2015055 Kigoma Offshore 40m | ecosystem: Environmental > Aquatic > Freshwater > Lake | place: Tanzania: Lake... | reverse complement strand
AAGCAGAAGAGTAAAGAAATTTCTCTTTGGGTCAAAATCGCCCCAAAAATTTAAAAAACATAATTTCACCTAATTATACCATTTTTTTGCTGCTCGTGCCAGTAAGGTTTTTCTATATATAATAGATTTTCTGCTTGCTCATGCTTGTACTGTGCATAGTCACCATAATCATGAGAATATACGCGACATTTTTTATATCCTAAATTCTTACGATTAATAATTTTATTAATCTCTTCATCAGTCAACCCATATACATCTGTTTCACTATAAACCCGTTTTATAGCTTCAGAGAACACAACAGGACCAGTTAAGAACACTACATTTGTTTGGGAACGGAACAATATGTTGGTACATGCTTGTTCAATGGCATATTTTAATATTGGGTGTTCTTTATTAAAAATTAAGCACCATTGCACAAATAATCCTGAATTTTTCTCTCGCGAAATAATTGCATTATCATCTTCTCGTATAAGACTATTAAATGGCTTTTTCCATACTGAATCAATGTCTAGGTATATGCCACCGTACTTGTATAGCATCATGTACCGCCATAGGTCAGCTTTGGCGGCTCCAACTAATAATGAATCATAAATTTCTAATATTTGCTTGCTGTAGTTTTCTTCTACGAAATTTCTTGCTTGTTCATCCAAGTGCAATTCATACCTATAATCAGGGTTTTCATTTCTCATCTTATTGACACTCTCTTGGATTGGCCCAGGGAGTTTATTTGTGTGCCAAGTTTGGTATATAGTTTTAGGTATCATGTTTCGTTATGTATGGATGTTGCAAACATATCATTGCGTTGCTCTACTAAAGACGGTTCAAACCAAAAATTATTAAGATTAGCCTCTGCAATAAGCTTATTGTAGAAATGGTCCGCAGGCGCATCTAGCGACGATAACAGCGGTAGCATTTTCACAGCGCCTCTATGACTTACCATGAATGCATGTGTGCATCGTGACTTGCCTCCATGGTAGACGTTTTTACCCGGAATAACTTCAGCATGTATATTACAACAAGTGCCAACCCAACAACAGTCCCAGTCTGCAGGCAAATCTTGCTTAAATCTATTAAACGTATTTACAAAATCTGAACAAAGCAATACATCGTCTTCTAGTATTAAAGCTGAATCATACATATGTGTGAAAATATCTTTTATTATCCAGCAATGTTTTAATGCCAAAGATATTTCAGAGTTTCTCATCTTTCTATTATCAATACTCATCACATTAAATGCTTTTGGATAATCTATACGTATTTCATCTTCATTCCAATTATTTTTATCGTAGTTTTCAACCCAAACTACATCATTAATACCAGCTTCAGCAAGATGCTGCTGCATGTATTGCTTTCTTTCGGAAAGCTTTGTCCAGTGACACACATATGTTTTGGATACATTAATCATATGTAAATCTGTTCCACTTCTCAATATCCCAGTGTTGGCTACCTGCAAAATGTCTTATAATTACATTTTCGTCTTTGACTCGGTTTATATTAAATCTATCATTACTATCATAGTCGTGAGTAACATTCCACTCTGTAGGGAGAAGGTCTACATGCTTATCCAACTCTTCAAGAGTATAAACTGTATCTTCATCTTTAACAGAATGAAAGCCGCTGTTTGGTAGTGATAGGAATGATTCCCAGGAATGTCTTTTAATACCGGCTAGTGAATACCAGCTAGCTTGTTCATAGTGAGATCTCCAAAAAGATGAATGGCCATTTGATGGTTCATGAAACGTTTCACGATCAATATATTTTTCATATCTACTATCGTCAAGAATATTATCAACAAGCTTTCTAGTCCACTCATTTACTCTTATAGAAAAACTGCCCATGCAGTGCGTGTTACCGTTATCGATAGTATAGGCAAAAGATTTAGTTTCCTTTGGCATGTACAACTTATCTAGCTTAACAATAAACATGTCTGCATCAAGAACAGTGATGATATCACCGTTGCTCACTTTGTTACTGTTTAGAAGTTCTCTTGTAACCCACATTTTGTACCACGAGGGGTGACTCCTATACGATGGTAGATCAGCACTAAAATCTATTTCTGTGTATTTAAATCCATGAGTAGAGGCGTATAGCTGATTTCTTGGAGACACGTGCTCCTTAAAGAGAGCTTGTCTGAGATCGTTATATCTTGGTATTGTGAATAGAATTTTTTTCATAATGTTTTAGTGTTCTTAGTATATTATAGCACATACTCTCCATAGTAAAGTACTTTAAATATATATCCTTGCCTTTCTTCAACATTTTATCTTGCTGCTCGGGAGTTATTTTTTGCAGTATTTTTTTTAAGTCAGGAATCTGTATTTCATTTATCAACACACAAAAGCTATTCCAATCACATTCTACGAACATATCAAACGGGAAGAAAAACTTATTATATACAAATACGGGTATGCTGTTGAGTTGTAAAGCTTCATAAAGTCTAAAGCTTTGATAACCATAACCGCGCGGACACAAAGTAAATTGAGATCTCTGTGTTATGTTAATAAATTCATTTAATTGATTATCTGTAATAACTCTGTCCCAGGTACGCTGCGGGGTAAGGTAAAAATCCTTGTCATTGCTAAAGTGCTCATAAAGCTTTAATCTGCATTTGTAATGCTCACTATCTAAAACTGTTCCAACAAAAGAACAGAATATATCTTTTTTTACTTCTGATTGCTTGAGGCTCTCCGGTATGGGCGAGCATATTAACGGTATAGGTATTCCTTTTTTTCTACCACCAGCTACAAAATTAACTGTGCCTTCAGGTAACGTCTCATGAATACCATCATCGAATTGACACACAGTAAAGTATTTACCAGGAGGTAAACTCTTTACATAATCTTGTATGATATCGTTTGGAAATCCGGCTATGTATAGGTTTGTCCAGAAAATAGGTATCAAGGTATAACCGGTCGCATCAAATTCAGTTTTATTCTCCTTGTAGTAGTCATAAAAATATTCTTCGAGATACTTACCAGTGTGGTATGGAGGATATGGAGGGTAGGTGGGGGATATTCTCAATCTCTTAAAGTCTAGCATATTTCTCCTTTACTATATCTAAAAGCTTAATTTTATTATCAATACCAGCCGTCCAGTTTGCATGGTGAATAATAATGTCTTTTGGTATATCGAAATCCAAAGCATCAGGCTTCCAGCTGCCTCTGTAGTGGCCTGTTCTGGTATCTGGCGTTGCAGCCACCCACCCGTATGTCCAATATTCTTTTGGTAGAAATGCCCACTTCACAGCAATAGACGGGTATGAAGAAATATTTTGTAATAAATAGTTTGCAAGTACTTGTTCTTGACTAAAGTCTTTTGAATCTAAATTACCGAGAATAGTTTTAAAAAAAGCGCGTGTTTGCTTGTTATTCTTCACTGCAAAGAATCCCGTATTAACACCTCCAATTACATCATTTTGCCACGCTATGTCTAAGGTTTGCATGGTAGTAACAATATCATCATAAAAATCCTTAAAGAATTGTATGTCCGGGTCTATAAACATAAAAATTTCTTCTTCTTTACATTCTTGGAGTTTCTCTAAAAAGCACGTCGACTTATCTCTCATAGTATCCTTCCACCCTTCCGTTTCAAAGCTTGCAGTCTTGCATCTCTGAGGTCTATGCAAGACTGTTAGCTCTATTTCATTTCTATAGGGAAATGTAGGAAAGAAGTAATCTGTCAGAAAACGTTTATGAGAATCGGTAAACAGAGTATAAGCCTTGATTTTCACTTATCATTATAATATTATATTAACACAATAATTCAAGTATGTACAACACATTAAGCTTTCTAGACGGTGCACAAGAACTTTATTATAAGTTCAAAGACAACAAGCCTTTTTGCGCTGGCAAAATAGGTAATGCCGAATTAATGTGCTTATACAATTTTTACTATGCACAGCATATCAAGCAATGGCCAATTAATTGGAATCCTATAGTTGAAAAAGAAATATACATTAATGCTGGCGTTTTTCCACAAACAGAAGAAGCCCGCATAACTTTTTGTAATGAAATGGAACATGCTATCAAATATATTGACATTATATCACCGTGGAATTCTGGTCTAGCTGACTTTGAAAAAAAGTTTATTAAATTACATAATGAATCTTGTACATTTGTTGATTTGTGTTCACTTGAACCCTATTACTCTGGTATACCATGGACACATCACTTGGAGGGTAAAAATGTACTAATTATATCACCCTTTGTGCAATCTGTACAATCTCAATATAGAATAAAAGATAAAATATGGTCAAATAAGCTTCTGCCAGACTTTAACTTAATAACATTATACCATCCGACTAGTAAAGCTATTTCAAGCAAGGATCAAAACCCGTATGCAACATGGAAAGAGATGGTAGACGGTATTCGGGAGCAAATGGATAAAATAAATTTTGACGTCGCATTGATTGGTACTGGGGCATCATCTTTACCACTAGCGGCGTATGCTAAACATTTAGGAAAACAATCTATACATTTAGGAGGCCCTCTTCAAATTCTGTTTGGTATAAAGGGCAAAAGATGGGATAGCAATAAAACGATGCAAACGTTTTACAATGATTCATGGATACGTCCTACACAGGGGGAGACCCCTCAACACTGTGACAAAGTTGAGGGCGGGTGTTATTGGTAAGATCTATAATTTTTCTTAAACCATTCTTCACTAAAAAATTGTTTTTCTAATTCAGTCTCATTAGGAAAGGGAGTACAATAGTTCGAGCCTTCCCTTTTTAAGAGAACTGAAAAAAGATAGTTATGCCACATATCTGAATCAAACTTATGCGGCTGCCAGAATAGACTATTGTTGTATCTAAGCTCGGGTGAGTCTTTATGGGAATCATCACCATGTATAATATGAAAAGCAGGCGGTGGCCATTTATTGCACAGGGTAGAATTACCGTACTTCATACATAATGTTGCATAATGTACATCCCACGGTGGGGTACCTAAAATATAGTTAGGAAATTTTGCTCGGTTAGATCCCCACCAATTGTTACGTATGCAAAAAGTATCAAACCCTGCAACTTGATAATGCTCGTTAGTTATATTATCTTTCAGTGTTTTAATAGGGTGTATTGCTAATCTCGACGCAGGGTAACAATCATAATTTGTTTCGAAAATAAACTTAAAGTACCTATCAGATAATATTATATCATCGTTTGTGAAGCACAAATATTCATACTTAAGGTCATAGAGACTATTAATAAGCTGATGTAGCATTGGTATCGTTCTTTTTGATTCACCCTGTATAAAATCTTTACTAGATTTTTCCATTGTGTTTAGTGTAGTGAACGCTGGATGTAACCTACCTTTTGCTGCAGGGTCTTTAAATTGAATGTTATACAGGTCTATAGTAGGATATTTTTCCTTAATCTTAATAAAGCTCTCTATGGCCAGCTCCACTCTATCGTTATTTCCAAACAGGTTTACGCCAAAGGCGATTTTCTTATCTGACATAATAATTTACCTCCCTCAGATCTCTCAAGGTGGTACCACCGCTATAACTAATAGATGAAGATAAGTCTTGACGTATTTCTTCTAATTTCTGTAAGTATGTCATTGTATTTTGTGGAATACGTTTAAGTGTACCTTCAATGTGTTTTTTATCCGCTTTATTATGCTCAGAGGCTGATCCAAAATACATTTTATATATTTGACCTGTATTATCAACAAAAGTATCAGACGGACTATCACTACACTCTGCAAATAGGGACCCGCACATTACAAGATCAGCACCCGCAACAAGCGCTTTGGCTATGTCTCCATTACATCTTATACCCCCATCAGCAATTATTGGTATACCAATTCTTGCTTTGAAAACATCTTGCACACTGGTAAACATTGGAACAGTAAAACCTGTCTTGTCTTTTGTTGTGCAAGCGTTACCTTGTCCAACGCCAACCTTTACCGCATCAGCACCCGCTTCTCTCAAATCATAGGCTGCATTCGCTGTGGCAATATTACCAGCAATTAAAAATGTTGTTGGGAGCAAATCCTTTACATATTTTATTGTATCAAGAGATTGTAAACTGTGACCATGGGCTATGTCTAATGTTATATATTCAGGTACAATGCCTAGCTTACTCAGAGTATTAAGAAACCGACGGTCTTCTTCTTTTACACCTATACTAATAGACAAATAGTGCTGGTTAGTTAAAGCCGTATTAACAAACCCTGTGGTGTTACTAAATCTATGCATTACATAAAAATATCCTTCATAGGCTAACGTATGTGCAAGACCTTCGTCAATTGTGCATGTCATATTGGACGGCACCACAGGCAGCATAAAGGTCTTATCACCCAGCTTGATACAAGTATCTGCCTGGCTTCGGGATTTAAGTATACCCTTGTTCGGAATTAAGCTTATATCTGAATAATGATATGCCTTATTTTGCACCATATGTCAACTTAATATTTTTAAGAATCCTTTTCATTTTTTGTACATCAGTATCTGGTACACTCCCTTCCCATGCTGGTAAATAACCATGTTTTTTCTTAAAAACTTCTACCGCCCTCATTATATTCTCTCTCCAATCAGATCTTGGTCTAATTGAACTGCTGTGTTCCGAGCATTCAATCTCATCAAGATATTCATAACTATTTGCTATATCTGGAAAATGCCAATATGGCGTACTCATTCCCGCCTTGTATATACGGTAATCATGATCAACATGCTCAAAAGCATTAGTGTAATCTTCATCTATGTAACCAACTTTAATCAGAACTTCTCTGCTATAATAGCAAAATGCACCTACACTATGCATGTTAAAAGCAATTTTAACATCTCCATAATCAACAATATACCTTGGTTGTGGAGATCCTTTAGAAACACCTCCTTTGTTTGCCGGTCCATGATAGCCGTAATTAAAATGCTGTATACCCGTAATGTCTTTAGCTTTTATATATTGGCTGAATACATCAGGATTTTTAATTATAATATCATCTTCGATTAGGAAGATATCTGTGCACCCACTTTCGATGCTCCATTTTAAAAGCTTATTCTTAGACTTACCTACACCAATGTTTTGTTCGTTCTCAATATATTCAAACGGCCGTTCTTTCTGCAATTTTTCTATATCTTTTTTTTCAAAATGAGAACCATCATTTACTACTGCCAATTTAATTTCTTTAGGTATAGACCTAAAGCATTGCAAAAAAAAGTTCGGTCTGTTGCACGTCACTATTCCAGCACCAATCACGTTATTATTATAGTACAAGCTTATATATTGCAACTCAATCAATAACTATAAATACATAATATGCCTCTTATAACAAACGTCAATATTAAAGAACTGCCAGTTATAGAAGAAATAATACCCGGTAATCTTTTAATTGTTGAGACAGATAAAGGTACGCACACTATAGATTTTGCCAATTTTGTTGTGGGTCCTGAAAATATTAGTTTTTATGAGGAAATAGTATCATTGAGTGCTCAAGCTGTTTCGCTGAGTGCCGCTTTAGTCAACAATACTAACAGTCTATCTGCGAGCGTGGATAGTCTAATATTTTCTAGGATTGATAGTTTGTCCGCAACCGTTAATCAAACATTTAGTAGAATTTTTTATAGCGCAGGCACTTTATCATTCAATGTAGGTGAAACTATTAGTAGCTCTATTTCAATTATTGTACCAACAGGTGTTATTTTAAATTTAGAAGATATAGTGCTCACATTTGGTGATAATTTAGTACCCGCAATATCAGGCATACCCTCCAACCCTCTTTGGGCTTCTCTATATGGTTCACCTCCTAATTACACACTTCAAGCAAATATTGCTTGCCCCTCTCTTGTAGGAACTGTTGCTAATTATTCTATAATTAAGCCGTATTAATATGCCTTCTTTCAATACTATTAAATATAGTGATCTTACTAAACTTTTTTCCATAAAAAGTGATGACAGGTTAATAGTGGAAGATGAGTTTGGAACTGCCAAGCTAGATTTGCAATTTTTAGATTTGCAAAAAGACAATACAAGCTTTTATACTGTGTTTGAAACAATAAGCACCAATATTATCCCGCTAAGCGGTGCAATAGTATCTTATGTGTCAGATATATCTAGTACATCTAATATAGTTACGAGAAATCTCATAGGTAGTCTTTCTAGTACTATAAATAGCGAGTATCAACGTGTATATTATAGAACAGGTCGTATTGTTATCCCTGCAAGCTTGATGACAAGTTATGCAAATTACTTCACTGTATCTGCAGGTTTGACAAGTTTAAGTGTCACTGATGTGAGAGTGAGCTTTGCTAGTGCTGGTTTAGGAACAAGATATATTAATATGTTCCCGCTCTTATCAACTACATCTCCTGGTGTTTATGATTTAAAAATAGGACTGACTTGTGCGTCCACCAGTACACCATTAACCGCTTTATATAATGTGTTTAAACCGTACTAGAATCTCTACTATGAAAGTGCAGGGCTTTAGTAAGCTTGCCAAGAATTCTTTTATCATCTATGCCTAGACCTCGTAAACGAGCATACTCCCGTCTGAATGCTTGTATAAACTCGTCCGATAGGCTAAAATTACGTGGATAAAAAAGACGGGAAGTAACTTTTATAGATCCATAACCTTCAAGTATTTGCTTAGCTTTTTGATTGAACTTCACGTATTATTTATTATAGAAGCCCTTTATCTTTTTGTAAGAGCTCTTTTTGCGTACGTAATAAATTCTCCATCTTCTGTATTTCTTCTGTATTAATGAGGCTTTGCTCTTCACCGTACATATTGCCATCATCCGTAACATACATTGCTATCTGTTCTATACGCTCTTCAACAGTGCCTGATAATTCAATCAGCGCTGGGCTATCATTAGGCGGAAAAAATACACACCTGCCTTCAGTGTATTGTCTAGCAATTGCTTTAAAAATATTGTCTGTTTCTTGAATATACTCAGGATCGGCTTCTCGCTTGTTATTCTCTTCTATAGGCCCCATTAAGTCGCGTGTCATTAAAAAAATTATGTCCAACGTTCTCATTCCCTTACCAACTAAAGACATACTATCTTGTACGTACTTATCATTAAATCCTTTTTTGTTTTTATCGTATGACCACATCGTATATACCAGATTATCTAACGGGCATCTGTCATATACCACTTTGTCATGAGGTGTAAAATTATTTTGCTGTTGTATCATGAATTCAAGAATATCACGTTGTATTTTCTTACTTGTTTTTTTGCTATGATTATTTTCTACAATTAAAGACCTGTATGTGGGTTGCGGGATTTTATATTGTGGCCACCGCTGCAAAAATGCGCTAATGGTAGTTGTTTTTCCTGTGCACGCCGCGCCGCTAAAGGCTATACGCATATCAATATTTTATAGACAGAAAATTAATTATCAACTATTGAGCCACCGCGGCTGTATCAGGCACTGCACCTGCTATACCTGCTTGACCTGTTGCAGGTGGTGTGGCTATTGCACTCTTATTGTCAGGTACTGCAGCAGCAACACCAGCGTTTTGTACTGGGGCACCTGCATTAGCTATGTTATCTAATTTCTGTAATACCGGGGTAACATCCACGCCTTTAATTTTGTCTGAAATGGCTTTCTTCATTTGTTCAACTTGATTAGGGGAATTAATTTGAGTCAAGTCAGCTAGTTTACTTAATAATTGTACAATTGTTGTTCCGATGAGCTGTTTGGCTTGTGCAGCTTCTTGCTGATTAAAAAACCCTGTTTTAAGGGAAGTGTTGAGAAGATCGTTAAACCTATCTTCAAAAGCATCAATGGCCACAAGATTAGATGTAAAAGAGGCTACGTCTTTGACCCTTTTTTGTACATTCTGGGCGACAGGCTGAGCAGGCGCAGATGATGTATTTGTCTGAGCCTCAAGTATTCTCTTATAACTTTCAGAAATTAATTTATTGTCACGTGTCATTGCTATGTATTATTTATATTCCCTGCATGTAAGGACCCATGCCTGTGGGCTGTCCTACTGTTCCCATTCCTGGTATTATTCCCAATAACCCACCTGCCATGTTTGCTATGGCTGCCACAGGAGATCCAGCCATCATACCAGCCATGCTGCCCATGCTGCCAATCATTCCACCTAAAGCATTGCCTGTGTTACCAATCATACCAGCAACACCAGAAGGTTGCTGATAGCCATAAGGATTCTGTGCATAGTTGTTGTAATTTTGTTGACCGAAAAATCCTGTAGGTGGATTATTAAAATTATCCGGTTTCATATACTCTTGAGGGGCCATGCCTTCTCGGCCGA
>Ga0194133_10010775_pt1 | contig 10224 bp, 11 predicted proteins | sample TA2KigOf40mmetaG_FD_155448 | JGI IMG/M metagenome (GOLD analysis project Ga0194133, IMG submission 155448) | Freshwater microbial communities from Lake Tanganyika, Tanzania - TA2015055 Kigoma Offshore 40m | ecosystem: Environmental > Aquatic > Freshwater > Lake | place: Tanzania: Lake... | reverse complement strand
TTCGTTTGACAAAATACTATTGAAAAGGTTAGCTACAATAGCTTCGGGGCCTCCGCCCTTCGATATAATGGTGCAAATGAAAACCCATTTTACTGGTTAGTAATTTCGCGGAATTTGCCGCGTGATCTAGGAGCTGAGATAATTGACCTTAAAGTGCATATTTTGCCCAACTTATTTATATAAATGTGTCATGAAAAGCATGTTTTTGCTTAGAAACAATGGGGACACTGTATCCTGAAATCCTGGGATTTTTTTTCAATTTTTGTCTAGGAGCTGAGATATTTGAGCTCAAAATGCAAAGGGAGTTTATTTGAGCTGTGTGCGTTTTAAACAGATTATTTGAGAAAAAAGTGTCTTGAAAAAGCAGATCTGATTGCTCAGAAACATAGGGGACACTGTATCCTGAAACAAATTTAAGGTGAAAGAGTGGATGGCTCAGGGACACTGTAACCTGAAATCCTGGGAAGGTTTATTTCAACCCCCCATGCCCTCCCATTATTAGACCGCAGGTATCACCCTGAGGGTCTTTCAATTGTGATGGACAAAAAATTGCTATATACATGTTAGGTGGATGAGATGGAGCAGAAAATTTGATTTAACCCCTAGGTCGTGATTTTGTCTGTCCAAAAACGACTGGATCAGGATCTTCTGATATTTTTAACGAGATATTGAGTCATGAGTAAAGGTAAAAAGCTCACCCTAAATCTAAGTTCTCATATTTCTAGACCAGAAGCCATGACTGTTAGGTTTGTCTTAAACTAAATGCATCGGCTCAAAAAAGTTCCAGGCCAAATTTTGGGACCCCCTTGACTCGTCTATTGAGACTGAAGGCTGAGTTGCAAGACCATTTTTTCATGTCCAAATAATTTTTTTTCATTTAAATGGACTTTTCTTTATTTTTTGCCCTAACCCCCAATTGGGGCTTTAAATCTAACTCTATACTACATGAATTTTCAGAGGTAAAAATGGAAGCTTCTTTTCCATGCTTTCACTTAAAGCCTTACACTTCCTGCACTTTTTACTGAGAGGCATTTTAGGTTTCAAAGGTACTACCTGGCCGTTGGCTAGGTAGTACCGAATAGATGGCCTCTGGTAGAGTGACAGACTCTCCAAACCCATTTGGGCCAGGGTTCAAATCTTGTTAAAAACCTCACTTTGTCTTGATTTTGAAAGACCAAACCAGTCAGATGTGGATTATGTATTTGATTATCAAAGCGTTATAATAATGAAAAATATTACTGATGGTTCACCTGGTGAATTGAATAAGTGATCAGAGAGAGGGAGGGTTAAGTTGTTTCTTCAACCATGTCCCGTGTGACTTGGAATGCCGATAGGAGTGATCCGAGTTGCGTTTTTTCATTGGCTCCATTCAGAAGTCTCTGTTCCAGCTCAGCCAATTTTATTATCAAATGAATACGAATTGTTTGAGGAAGTTCAAGCCGATGAATAAACAGGTGGACCTCAGTCACTACATCCTGGAAGATAAACTAAAGTTCAGTTGCGCTCCTCAAGGATATTTTCCTGAATGGATTTAACTGTTACAACACATTTCATTTAAAAGAAAACTTGGAAAGTTTCGCTTCTCTATACTCGTGTCTCCAATTTAAAAATGAAAATTTTTGTGAAGTATTGATCAATAACGAGTCATGCACCTGTAAAGACAATCCTTTCATAATCTTTAAACTCTCCACCTTTCCATAAGCTTCATGAAACGAGTCGTTTAACATCCATTCGACTATATTTGAAATATCAGACTTGAGAGGATGACCAACACATGTGTAAACATTGTTTTCATCAACCACTTCAAAGGCCATGCTGCAACTTTGTAAAATGTTCAAAACCTACAGGGTAAAAAATTGGAACTGAAGCAGACGTTTTAGAGAGAAAGAAATGACTAACTTTTCGCATGTCCCCTTGTGATAGAGCCATGAGTGCCTTCTCACCATCAGGTGTCAAATTTACACCCTCCTAAAGAAAGATAAACTCATAAACATCAAACAAACTCTAGACTTAGAAACTTTTAATCGGAAACTTGCCTTCTCTGCAACATGCCTTAACCGTGGCAAGATTTGTGGGGCTAAGAGTGGACCAAACCTGAACCTAGTGCATCTGTAGAGAAACTTACATTTCATAAAACATGGTGAAAATTTAAAAGCAATTTGATGAAAAACTGAATCATGATGATCCAAAAATGAGCTTTTTTTGTTACCTGCTTTGTAGGGCAGGTATAATCTTCGACAAGTAGTTACAAATGAGGCAAAATCTCACATTTTCAGTAAACTTTTCTATTATCCGCCTGAGAGCATTCTGAGCATCATTTGTCATAGCATCAGCCTCATCGAGGATAACCTTGAATTTATTTTGCAATAAAAAAGTATCCAATAGATGTCAGTCATAATTTTTTTACCAGTTTAAAGCCAGAATTAAAGATGGTCCTGGTACTTGCAAAGTTCAGTATCTGACCTCTAACCACATTTATACCACGGTCGTCACTGGCGTTGAGCTCCAGAACCATTGAGTTAAACTCTTTCGGATTGTAGATTTCCTTGGCACAGGCCAAAATAGTCGAAGTCTTTCCAGTTCCAGGAGGCCCATAAAAGAGCTAAAATATTTTCAAGCAACAGAATGACATTAAAGAAACGCAAATAATCTTTTTCAATGTCTACAATAGATTGTCGGGCTCAATACATTTCACCCAAATTAAGGAATAAATTTCGCAAGATTTTGCTAGCTTAGATTAGACCCAACGATCCACCCCTCGGGTACCAAGACAACTCTAAACCTTGAAGTTATCACCTGAAAGCACCAAACCCCATTCGGCTAGTTCAACAGAATATGATCGCCAGTATAAAATGGTCACTTACAAGATGAGGAAGTTTTTCTTGATGAATAAACTTCCTGATTGTATTTATGATGTCCTCGTGCGAAATCAACTCCTAAAGTGTAATAAATAAATCGAAATACATATATAAGTAGAATTTCAAACCATTTTTTGAAAAACTTGTCATATTGATTTACCTCGAGTGCACTTGGTCGGTATTTCTCTACCCAAGGCAGGTTGAGCTCGGGTGTCTTTTCCATAACGTTTTACCAGATAAAAACCTTTCACTTAATTGAAAAATATTCACTTTGGCTCTTTAAATACCTCTTTAAAGTTTTAAGTAAATTATTTGTGCATAAGCAAAAATTCAGAGGAAGTCCCGCCAGATTTGTTTTTGTTGTAAAGTGGTAAATCACAGATATCTAGAAAAGAAAACAAAACGTAAACACAAACAGCTGAGTGGAGTTTGAATTTTGACTTGACTTGAGAACGGTCGGAGCCCGCGGGCCTAAAATCGAAAACAGTCAAAAGTAAACAATTAACAAAGCTTCTTGAAGAAGTGCACGTTTCTATACAAAGTCAGTGATAAGTTTAAATTGTCACTTATTCATTGAATTGCAATTAGCCTGTCCAAGGGATACATGGAACCCACCACCTCATCTCTTGTATGACTTTTTCAGTTTGAACTTTGAACGTGTTTTGCTTAAGATGTTAGGATATCCATATTTAATAATACATCTTGCACTTGCAAGTGCATCGGTTATAAAGTCAGGAAGAGATTTTTACCCTGAAGGCGAGTGGAAAGTTGAAGAAGTTCAGGACCAACCAGCTGAAGAGTACTGGTACACCTCTCAAGAGAAATATTGGTTAGAGGATGAAGATGAAGCAGAGGGCCAGACTCACAGAAAGAAGCGGTTCATTAATCCATTTAAGTACTTTGGGTCGATCTTTGACGAAAAGTACGATATGACTAGGTAACCATAAAACTTGGTTTTTATTATTTTTTTGCTGAAATAATTATTTGCACTTTTTAGCATTCCCTATATATCAAGTCCTGTGGTGGATAAATACGATGACTTTGAAGAAACTATGTCAGAGTTTATAAAGAGGTGAGAGTTAGTTTTTTTTTTAATTCAACGACATTCGAACAGTTATGAGTTACAAGCGCTAACTAATTGCTGTTTTGCAAAGTTAAAATAAAACTATATGAGAAATAATGTAAAATGTTGACACACACAGCAAAGTTCAAATATTTTGTACTTCCAACCATAGTTCGATCTTGATAAAGTTCATTGATCCATTGTTTCCAAACTGTTATTGAATAAAGTATTAAATTACTTATCACCTTACTTTTTTAGGTAAGCTATACCCTACGTACAAAAGTTAATTAATGAAGAGCTTGGAGACTTAAATTGTGATTCGAAGAGTTCTATTTAGAAGACTTTGAAAAGTTTGGAATTTTTGAAAGTTGTCTTTCTCTAGAATTGCTTGTGAAGTTTAAAAACATTTAGTCACTTTGTGTGATAAAAAAAAGTTATAGGCTTATCGGGCAGAAGTGTTGGGTCAAACCAGGTCTATAACATTCTCAGGGTCTGGTGCAGAGATGAGTGGAATTGCCTTGTGAAGATTGATATGTCTGTTTTTGCCATTAAGTTGAGGCACTAAAAGTATTTTAAAAATTGTATATTATGAATGGATTTATTTGAATTCAACTAATCTCCGTCAAACTCAAGCCAATTAATTTAATTTTAATATGAGTTCGTCTATAACTTCTAAAGATCATTACCTTTTTTAGATCAAGATTGAAGTAGAAGTATTCAAATTAACAGGATTGCGTTTATGTACAGCTGACTTGAAAAAGGTTCTATGGATTCAAAAAAGATTAAAATGTATGAAAAAATAACAAATATCTTTTTTTCTAGATTGAATTCATCATGGTTAGCAACTTTATTCAGTTTTAATAAATATATTTTTGTGACATGTACATTACAGATGTTTCTCTGAGTATAACCATGTTAATAGCTGGTTTTGAATAAGGACCTGGAGTGGCGAAGATTAAATGGGACACTTCTGATTGATAAGTATAAAAGTTGCTGGTCATTTCAATGGGAGTTTTTTTTGCATAAACAACTTCATGAGTATGAAGGGAAACCCAAAATGTGCTAGAGTATGTAGACGAAGGCAGGCAAAAAGGGCACAGAAAAAGATGAAAGAAGAATTTGGGCAATTGATAGATGGAAAAATATGCAGGCGTTTTGAAAATGGAAAGTTGAGGTTTTCTTCTTGGCCTTCCTTTTCAGGTGTGTGGGGTCTGGGGTGAGGTGCCAACTGTTTCTCTATCCAGCATTTTCTGTACCACTTTAAAATCAAATGCTCCTAAATTTGAATGCATGAAACCTGTAGTGTGTGAGCTCTAGCTATCATGCAAGTCTTTTTTCAAAAGGACCCTTCAATACTTAGCCAAATTTAAGGGTCAATGTTGCTTATATCCTCCAAAGTTACAGAATATGGCTCATTCACTTTTGAGCTCACATTTTTGGGGGCAGGACAGATCAAGATTAATCCAGGCTCAGACGTAAAAAAATAGGCTGTGAGCATAAAATAGCCTTATTCAACGCTTATTTGTGACCAACACCTTAAAATAGTCCCGCCTTAGCCATATAACTTTGTCCATGGTCACTTCAGATCACTATTATACCCTGACTGAGGGTTCAATTTGGGCTTGAAAAATTGCTCTCATGGCTGGGAATTGAACTTACAACCTCAGATCTAGGTTGTCAGCAGCTACAATCCCATAGACTGCAACCAGATCGAGCAGATTTGTTATATGCATCTCCTTTCAACAACACAGAATCATTCATTCTGATGGCAAAAGACTGTTTGAATTCACCCTTTTTCCTCTTTTAACAGGTCACAACCAAAACAAACAAACAAACAGTAATAATAAACGTAACGTGACTGATGACTGATCGAGTCAGAAAGATCAAAGCTGATTTATTTGAATGTAGGTTTTTGTTTGATTATCTTTTAAAAACAATTTGATAAGTTCTAACTTTGTTGTTATAAAAAATACAGCTCAAATATCTAACAGTTTAACTTTCAAACCACCAAGCTCGTGTTCAGAGGAACGATCAATCTAGGATCAAAAAATGGATAGGTAATTTTTTAAAATATAGATAAAGGATAACAAACAATTAATCTTCATGATGTTTTAATTGATTTTTTTTCTAAGCATTTTCGTACAGGATGTACAGATTCTAGAAGGTCACACAGGTAGAGTGTGGAACTGTTCGTGGAGTCCGAAGGGAAATATTTTGGCATCGTGTGGAGAAGATACAAACATTCGTATATGGGGCAAAGAATCTGACCGATGGGTTTGCAAAGCCATACTTGCAGACTCTCACACAAGGTAAAGTAATTTAACTTAAGTCTACCTTTAGCCAGAAAATATTAAAACAAGGTTTCAATTAAAGGACTGTGCGGACTGTCTCGTGGTCACCTTGCGGTCAATTTTTAGTGAGTTGATCTATCTCTCTTTTTACCAAATCCTCTGCTTTCAATGCAATTTTTACAGGCTTCGGCAAGCTTTGACGGAACTGTGACAATTTGGGGTATGAAAGACAAGCAGTACGAAAGCATTGCAACACTCGAAGGCCATGAAAACGAAGTAAAGGGAGTCTCCTGGTCACCTTCAGGTGCACATCAAATTTAAAGTGTTGTTCAAATTCCAAATTTCGTTAACTTAATTCTGTACTGAAACCATTTTTTACAAACATTTTAGGATCCTTTCTTGCTACCTGTAGTCGCGACAAATCGGTGTGGATTTGGGATGTCGACACTGAAGAGGGAGAATTTATGTGCTCAGGAATCCTGCAAGCCCATACTCAGGTTATAACACCTTTCTGTTAACCACTTGATTTAGTGCGATGAATGACTGTATAATATTAAAAAAGCTCATGATCTTAAGTTTTAGTTTAATTGTTCATGTTCATTCCATAATCGTTTCAGGACGTTAAGAAAGTTATTTGGCATCCAACAACGGATATTGCAGTTTCTTGTAGTTACGACAATAAAATCAAAATGTATAAAGAAGAGGATGATGATTGGGTATTTTTTTAAGCCAGCCAAAATATTCAATGAATACAGCTTTTTACATTCTCTATTGCACAGGTCTGTTGCGCAACCCTTTCCTCTCATGTAAGATGTACTTCAAATACTCAAGTTTAATCTTCTAATTTTTTTATACTCTAATATACTCAGAATTCAACAGTTTGGTCAGCCTCTTTCAGTGCTGACGGAAATGAGCTTGCCAGTTGTAGTGAAGACAAATCTGTAAAAATATGGAAAGCCTTTGAGCCTGGTAACGAACTTGGAGTGGCGACGAGCGGGGGTGACTCAACTTGGAAATGTACGACAACGTTTAGTGGATACCATACGAGGCCGGGTAATTTTCCACGAAGTTGTTATTTTAAACATGAGAGACTGAGCTCTTTAGAAAAGAATGGAAATTGGATTTGTCTTTGAAAAATATGAGAGATACAAACGATTTTCTGTTTTCTTTCACCGGTTTGATGATTTCAATTATTTTACAGTTTATGACGTTTCGTGGTCCAAATCCCATTACCTTATTGCGACTGCAGGAGGAGACGATACTATTCGGTTGAGTATTATTTTAATGAAGATTTAATCTGTTGAACTTGCGTCCACCTACGGAATAACTTTTTTGACTAATTTGTACAGGCTTTTCTCAAATTCAATGATGAAACACGTGATTTACAAAGCGCATGGCCAAGACGTAAACAGTGTCGATTGGAACAATAACAATGGTAGCACAGGTCTTTTGGCTTCGGCTGGAGATGATGGATTAGTCAAAGTGTGGACAATTAACTTACCAGAGTTTGATGTTTAATTTCTATTCATCCCAGAATAGTAACAGCTTTGGTTGATAATCAATTCAATGCTTGAAAAATGAAGTCAAAAATCGATTGCTTTAGGCTAAACTACGATTGAAAAGAAAAAAGGTCTGCTCAAGATAATATCTGGTTTTCTTTTGTCAACGTAAGGCATATGTTATCTGTTAAATACACCATGCATTTGTAAAAGAGCATTTAAAATTCTGTTGAAAAACTGTCAATATTTGAAGAGATAGAAATTTGTTTATGCCCAAAAAGAACTACCTACACATAAGCTTTATAGTATCTGACTTCACTTTTGTTCACTTTCTTGTTCTTTTATTTTGTCCAACTCTTTTTGCCACTCTTGCTTCTCAGCGACTGGGTTAACATTGAACTTTCCGTGACGTCCAAGACCAGTTGCAAACTTTCTGGCTCCTTGGATAGACTCCTGCAAATTATTTTTTTTAGATTTAGCTGTTTAAAGTTTGACTGAATCACGGTTTATTCAGACCGCTGCAAGGAAGAATTGGAGGTTGCTATTCTAGGTGAAAAAGTATTACCACAGATATAACCCCAAGTGCATTGTCTCCTTCAAACTGCAACGCTTTTTCTAAGTTTTTGGCAGAGTACATTGCATGATAGGCTGAATCTCTGTCTACTTTCAAACACTGTTGAGGATGAAAAATTATCTCTTTGGCTAAATGCATGGCCCGGCCAAAAGCTGAAACAAACAAATCAGTTTTATCAAAGGGTAAAAAATAGAAAACCTCCAAACGGTGGCTCACCTGTTCCAGGCTTCGCTAGTCTATTAACGATACCAAATTGGAGAGCTTCTTCTCCTCCAACTATTCTTCCCGTAAGAATCAAATCCAAAGCACGTGACATGCCAATCTGAGTTTTGATAAAAACAGTTGTTACAATTTTTTCATCGTCTTCCTTAAAAACAATTAGCTTGAAGGAAAAAACTTACCAAATGTGGAAGACGGACTGATCCTCCGTCCAATAATGGTACCCCAAACCTCCTGTTGAGAAATCCCTGAAAAAATGAACACATACACAATTGTAAAAATTGAGATTAAGATAGTTATCTATTCCTTACGCATAAATAATAAAGCTTTTTGGCGTTTAAATTACCAATTGTGCTGTCTCGTCCATAACTCTTAAATCACACATCAAGGCAAGCTCCAAGCCCCCTCCTACACACCATCCCTCTATTGCAGCAATTACAGGTTTTGTGAATGCCATTCTAGTAGGTCCCATGGGGCCAGATTCCAGCATATTGACAGCAATCAAAGCTCGAAGCTAAAAAATTAAAAAAGATGCCAACAATTTGAAAGATCGAAATTAAAAAAGCCTTACCTGGTCTTGATCAAGACTGGCAAGTTGCTCTAAATCGTATCCAGCGCAAAAATTTCCTCCAATACCGTGAAGGACAGCACAGCTCGCCTCTTCATCTGCTTCATAAGCTTCAAAGGCTTCCCGAAGTTTATTTGCAGTTTCTTCATTTACACAATTGCGTTTTTTTGGCCTAGTTAATTTTTTTTAATTTTATGTTTTGGACTAAAAAATCTTCTAAAGTGGAAATAATTTTTTTTATTAAGACCAGAAATTCGAAACTTAATGATATAAATGACAAATCTTTGATTCTTTGTTCAGAAAAAGGATGTGGGAGTCAATTTTAGAGTGTGAAACAAGGAAAAGATGTGCAGCATCAGGGGCAGGGGGTAAGGTCATGACTTGCCAAAAGGTGGGGGTACGAAGTAAACAAGGATTTATCTGATCTTTAAGAAGGACGGGAAGAAAAAATAGTGTGAAAAAAATGAATCAGTGGTAAACCTGTTAATTCCTATTGTCATAATTTTCAAATGTTCAACTCTGTCGACAACTACAAGGGGTTCTTCTTCACCAGATTCACCTACTAAAATATTATCTTAATTAATGCAATTAGAGAATTTGACAATGTGAGAAGAGATATCTGTTTGTACAGTTATTTTTTCCTGTTAACAAAGAATGCTGGAATTAAGTCCTGACCTGAATCGCTAAGACTTCTCCATGAGGCTCTCCAGGGTGTCACTTCCTCACAAAGTGTTAATAGATCTTGCCGAGGCCTTTTTACACAGGCAGATTTACGAAAGGCAACATTTAATAAGTTGAACCAATGACGTGACATTTTAATATAACGATGATTTTAGTTTAAAAAATTTCCAGCTGATAAAAAGACAAAAGTAAATATGTAAGTGAATTTTCGTTTATAAACAAATCAATTCCTTGATGTCTATGGATTGGATTGGCACAAGAGTATTTATATCAAAACTATTTGATTCACAGTAATAGAAACATCATCCATCCAAAAAAAAGGGATTCCGCCAGAGAGATGATAAATATAGAGTGAGCGCAGTCAGGCAGCCTGGGCAGAAAAAAGTTGTGACCAATTGAAAGTCCGATTTCAGCTGATGATGCTCTGTTATTTAATAATAGACTTATTAAATAAATGACAAAAAAATGGAG
>Ga0194133_10010773_pt1 | contig 10225 bp, 7 predicted proteins | sample TA2KigOf40mmetaG_FD_155448 | JGI IMG/M metagenome (GOLD analysis project Ga0194133, IMG submission 155448) | Freshwater microbial communities from Lake Tanganyika, Tanzania - TA2015055 Kigoma Offshore 40m | ecosystem: Environmental > Aquatic > Freshwater > Lake | place: Tanzania: Lake Tanganyika... | reverse complement strand
TTTCTCGACTCTGTGATTTATTAAAGTCTTTCAGTCCAATTCTAAGAGTGGAATAGTGGATCGACTCAACCCTTTTTAGGTTGTTATAACCAAGCTCGCTAGTTAACCAGACAGGAGCTGCGTAATAGATGATGGAGAAAATCTGTGATGTAATAATGTTGGACGTTGAGGTGCCTTGTTGCGATCCTTTAGCCAGATAAGAGTGATGTTACTTTTTAAACTACATCATTGATATGTTGTGTCCACTTTTATTAGAAATATCTCTAGGGTGTTGAAGCCCAAATACCTCATTTTTTGCACTACAATATTTTTAACTTTTCAAGTTAAAAGTCTTTTCAAACAGGCTGCCATTAGTTTGTCTTTCCTTTCAAGTAATGTAAGTTATTCCAAACAGGCTGTCGCAGATTTATTCCCGCATTTACTTTTCCCGCAGTTTCAGTTTTATCCTCTTCCATGAAGTTAGTTATTTTATCAATCCATTCCTTGTCTCCCTTCTCTGTTCTGCCTCCTCATTTAGCTTCAATGTTTTGTATATAAACCCCTTGTTTCTATCAATAAACTATTCAGCATTGATTCTTTTCTTGATTGCAATGGGAAGGTCATCACTGGGTTTTGCTTTCAACTTCAACCACAGTTTAATCACTTCATCAACCACAGCATATTATCACACTTTAATAATAAGTCTGGATGAGCCAAATTTGAAAAAAGATTGAGTTTCAGAATTACCTTTCAACAAAAACACTTTTGTTGGGATAGGCTGAAGATGTGACGAAAACTGAATTCATTTGATCTTCACAATTTGACCTGCATTTCACCTTTTCACCCTTGAGACAGTAAAAAGTATTAACATATCTTGTAATATATGCCCTCAATTAAACAATCATTCTGCTTACATTAAAGTCAACATGATCAAATTGTCCCATTCTATTCATCAATTCATTAACACAACTGAGTTTTGGACCATTGCAGATAGTGTATGGATACTCATCTTGACTGGTTCCAGCAGTTGTGTAAGAGCCAGGAAAACACTGACATTGCTGAAATGTGCCATCAAAAGTTGAAATAGAAAAAAAGTTACAAATTTTAATCCACTTTGGAAAACTGACCGACAAAATATGCTCAAATGTGGCTTCAAAAAGGCAGTTGCTCATTTCATAACGGTATCCATGGTCTCTTGGAAGATACTTTAAGTTGATCTCACTCTCACTATAACAATCACGTTGTTCAGGTGAGAATCTCTCCATGGCATTCTGTTTAGTTAAAAAATACTTTTACTTTAGAAGATATACTTCCATTTTGCTTTGAGTACCTTTGTAGTTGAGATAAGTGTGGGAGTGATGGCTATCTTTAAGCATAAAAAAATTATTTTTTGTATTGTCATAAAGATACATTTCTCACTTGATTTTCTGTTCCTGGTGCAATATGAAATCCAATTTGTCTGATAATGGGCATGTCCTAATGGGAACAGTAAATATGCAGCAAAGTTGGAAGAAAAGATGAGGAAAAAAAAGACTTTAATCTATTTTCAAATAGATTTCATTATATGTTATAAGAAAAAAAGGATGTCATTTTCTAAAGACTTGTACATTTCAAGACCAATTTTGAAGTATTTCATATCAGTATTTCATAACAGAATGTCAAGGAGATTTTTTTTCTTTCTCATGTTTCAGATTTTTCTTACCAAATGGTGAACAAGTGCAACTTTCAGTCCTTCTGATCCTTCTTTGAAAAACTCATAATCAAAGCTTTCAATATCAAGAAGTATTGTGTAGCCATTGTCCTTGCCAGTTTTTGCACCCTGCATTCAAAAGTTTTTTTGAACTTACAGTTGCTTTACCTACCTAAAGGTGAATTCAAATTACCTTTTTGATATTGGTGAACCAGTAGCCCCAATCAGGTTCAGTTAGCCCCATGTTCTTACTGTGTTCAATTATCTCTGTAAAATTAAACTTAAGAAAAGCCTTTGATTAATCTTGCAACAATTCATACTTTAAAGCAGTTTCATTTTTCGTACCTGAGGTGTATACCAGCAACAAATCCCATAATCTGTTCCAAAATCTCTTTGACTTTCAAAGTGAAATGTCACTGAACTGTTCCACTAATACAAAAAAAGTCAATTAGGTGATTAAATCCTACAAAAAAACCTCTTATAACTATTACATCATACCTTACTAAATATAAACATATCTTCACAAAGCTGATGTGATTCTCCCATTTCATTATCCAAAGTGATATTTTCATTATTCAAGCCAACTTTTGCTACTATCTCTTCAAAAAATGAGGCACGGACCTGCATTCAGAATCTTTAACTGATGATTTGTTTAATAATCGATTTTAACAATATCTTACTTGATTGATATTGCAAACTACTAGTGATGGGAAGTAAACTTCATTGAGTGGAGCAGTCATGGTATCAACAGTTGTCACAACATTTGTGTGCATAAAATCCTTTAAATAAAGAGACTTATGTTTCCAAGAAACAGCAAAAATTTCAATAATTATTCACATAAATGTCATAAATTGAACTATGATTTCCAGAAACTTCCTATTCCTGAGAATATTTTACTAATTTTTTACCCTTAGTGAATCGTTATTTTTGATTAAAAACACAAGAAAGTCACGAAATCAATCTAATTTGACCAATTATTGGATATATTAACGATTTCTGACCCCTAAAGGTTTTTATCACATACAATTTTTGTGACATAGTAAAAATTGAATCAATAATCAAAAATGAAAAATGAAAAAAAGCACCAAAAGTAAATCAATTGTACTTTAATTGTTACCATTTTAAAATTCTTTTCATAGATTGATGTAACTAAAATTTTTTGCACTTGAACCTGAAAGCTGCTGCTTAAACAATTTGAAAAATAAAGTTTTTCTTTCCCTCAAGCTACTGTTTCCTTCATGTGCTTCATTAAAAGCTTTTGCTTTTGTGTAGAATAAAATTTAAGATGAGCCTTTTGTTCAGGCAAATTCATTTTTAAAATGATGCATTTATCATGCTACACAAGACCAATGTGATCAAAAAGAAGCTCTTAACATGGTACAAGTTATGTATGTATATATACTCTTACTTTGTTGCAAATTTGAACTTATTTTATAGTCAAATTTTAATGATTGATTGGAGTTTTTTTACATAAAAACTGTCCATAAGCTTTTCAAACTGATTTAATTAGCTAATTGTTACAAAAATTAATCAGACATTTTCCCATTACTGTTTTTGTCACATTATCACATGTAAACCTTAAGTATATCTTACCAAACAATCTCACTAATTGCTCCAAGATTCAATTTTAATATGCTCTAATTTGTTAAAATTTAAACTCTGGAGATTGTCATGCCATGGCTCAGAGAAAGTTTGGACTCAGGCAATTTTAATATAAAATCAACACATTTATTAGAGTCCCGCCCTATGATGTGATCATGTAAATATTCAATGCTGGCTATTAATACTCTGACTGGGAGTGCCTGGTTGATTTTTTTTGCTATTTGGGTTTAAAAAACTGCTGGGATAGCCTGGGATTGAACCCACAACCTAGATCTTACTTCTCAGTCAAGTGCCTTTCATCATTCGTCCACATCAAAGTTAATTCTCCACTTCTTGATTCTCAGGTGCAAACAACAAATATTATAAATGGGACATAAATTTATCTAGAACATGTTGGAAAACTTCTCTATGAATTCATTTGTCTTTGGCCTCATTTCATTTCTGTCTACAGAAAAAGTGAAGCTGCTTTTAATCCACTTAGTTTGATCAATTGTGTTGTGAAAAAAAGCACTTAAATCATCTTGTTCCCTGTTGCTGTTGTTTGAAGCAAACATTCCTCTTGGGATAAGCTACATGTCAAATTTTAGCCCAACGTGATGCTTTATAGAAATGGAAATTGGTATTTATCCAAAAATTGCTATTGCCTTTTGAAGAAAATTCAACACTTTGCAATTATGCATTTTTTCAGTAGCAAAGTTTTAGTGATGTCTACAAGAAACTATTTGTTTTTCAGCTTTTCTTACCCATGTATTATTATAGAGAAATATTCCAGCTGTGACCATTGACAGTGTTACAATAAAAGTCCAGAAGTAAACTCTTGATTTGTGCCCTGGTTCTTGAATGACAATGTACTGCCAGCCATGCAAAGTAGTTTGGTTACAGAAGGTCTGGAACCACTCACCACCATTCGTATTGAAGTTCATCGTGATGGTATCAGCATAAAAGTAACGGTCAAGTAACATTAGAGATCAAAACCTCAAAGGCTGATTCTTTCTTCCATGGTGTCAAAAAGCTTGCATTCTGCCTGTGATGGAGAAATAAAAGACAGATAAAATGCCCAACTGTTAATACTATAGGGCTGACTAGCTGAACCAGTCCGACCAAAAATAAGGCCGTATATCCACCCTTATTTTTACTTTACAGGAATAAGGGTGTGTCCCACTGCTTTTCGGCAGTTTTCGACATCTAATGCACCCTTATTTATTATTCAAAGAAATGATCATGGGACAACCACGGATACGCAACCACAAATGTACCAACATACCTACTGTTTTATTTATTGATTTATTAATCGACAGCTTTTATTTTAAACTACTAATTCAATTATTGTAAGCAATATTGACTTTATAATGTATAAATGGTACGATAAGAAAATGAGAAAAAAAGTTCATTTAATCAAATGTTATCAATTGTTTACGATAAGAATAAAAAGCTATTATAATGGAATTCTTTGACAGATTTGCATCATTCCAGGGTTGGTTAATAAGTCTTAAGCATTCAAGTCTACATTGAATTGATTGCTTGGCGGCTCTGGTTTTAGATTTGTCAAAGAATTTTCCAAATACACCCTTTCTAGGTTCCTTAAAATAGCTAGATCTCAGCAAAGAGTGAAGTCTGTCAGTATATAAAGATAGATAAGGTTTTAATGGAAGTAATGATGCAAGGCTCCAGTACAGGGCAACCTCATCTTTATAAATAAAACTATCTGTTTTCTCCCATGGAGCTAATGCAACATTCAAAGGTGATGATCTGCTATAATAGTTGACATTTCATGAAATATTAATTAATCTTTTGTTATCTGATCTGATTTCAGTATAAGTATCTTTTGTGTGTTTTATCTAAAAACCGTATACTCAGTACTTTTCATTCTCAATAATTTGACCAATGTAAAGTCAATTCAGCACCCCAAGTTGTGGGGTGCTGGGTTGTGTCGTGTATTTCGGAATAAAATTTTTGTTCGAACAAAAAATAAAACTATCTGTATGTATTAGTAATGTCCCATCATTTCACAAGAACTGCTACACCAAGATTCACTTTCAGCCCTGTTTAAGTCCCCATGCAGCCTGGAAGTCAATTTTATTATTTAATCACTATTGCTGTCCAATTTTTAAACTGCAAAGCTGGGATCTGTACACTAGTTTTATTTGGCTGGTTTTCTCATAAATTTTAACTTGAGCAAACATAGAATTTTAGTGATGGGTCCAAGTCAAAAATTTTTTTGACCCGGGTCGGGTTGGGTCAGGTCAGCCATTTATGGTTTGGGTTTGAATTTGGAAAATTTCCCCTAAAAATGTCAAATTTTTCAATTTTTCCCTTCGTGTCAAAAAAAATCTCTTTGAGCTAGGTCGGAAAGTACCCGGGTTAAAGCCGGGTTGGCCTCTTATTTACTGCGGGTCAAAAGTAAGCTTGGGTCGGATCGGATCAGGGCCCATCTCTATACAATTTACATGAAACCAAATTTAAGAAGAAAAATCCAATGAAGAAAAGTTGGGAAAAATTTGTTTTTTAAGACTTTGGAATACTTGTCAACATTTTTTGCATTCTTGAAAGTAAATATTGAATTCATCAAAGAAATGATGTGAGAAAGTGGCTGAAGTTGAAGAAATATATCCAATAATATCTACCATGTGGACTTTTTTTGGTATAATAATCACAGATTGAGTTCATTCACTTACAAATTGTTCCCATTAAAAGCTTTTCCATATCCTTTCCAGGCCAATACACTTTACATCAGATGGATGCTTTTTTGGTATGTAGGTATAAAAATTATTAGGAAATTAAATTATTCATGAAAGCATTACAAATAACAATTCAAGATGTAGTAAACAAACTAAAATTAAGAAAAAGATTTCTGATAAATGAAAGGTGAGTACACAAAGTATATCTTGGTGAAAACCCTTTTAAATCAACAATGAATCAATACTTAACTGTTCATTGATAAAGGGTGAAATATTCAAATAAATGAGGTTTAAACAATTACATGGAAAGTGTTTTCTTTGATAATACGAAAACAGATTAGGCAGAGGAACATCTTATTTTAATTAGAAGAGGATGTTTTAATCTGACAAACTTACATCATAATCAGCTCAACTACTAACCATAATCTTCATTCTAAAAAAGTAATCTTCCTTACCAATCAGTCAAGGTTGAGTCATCTTTTCTTTTCAAAGTGGAAGATAAGCAACATAATCAAAAAAACTAATAACTATTTTACCAAAACCATAAAGGATTAGCATAAAATAACTATTCAATCAAGCCTGACTCTTAGATATTTTTACTTTATAAAACTCATATAAAATTTATACAAATTCAAAATTTGAAATGTTAGGTTTTTGACCCTGCTTAAAACAGAATAAATGATTAATGATATCAAAAAATTTACCTTTTAAAAAAAAACTCAACCATGGAAACCAAACTCTGAGGTAGAAATTTCCTTATTTGTTGAAACATTCTAAAATATTGTCTTTTATTTTCATTGGTTTTCGCCTCATTTCATGTTATGATTAATGTGTCTCACATTCTCCATCTAAAACTTCAAAGATCTGTTCCAAAACTGATGCAATAAAAAACTTCTTTGAGTCTTTTTGCTCTCTTTTAGTTTCACTTCCTTCTAATGAAAGAGCAACTCAAAATGAAGCAATGAAGAAAAGTCCATTTGACAAAAAAGACTCAAAGTTTTTGAAATAATAGTTTTTAGAACTTAATTTGACAATTTAAAAGTGCCTAATGTTGAAACCCAATTTTTCTCTAATACTCTGATTTCAACCACAGTTGTCCTTCATCTTTCCAACAAATAGTGGTTGCATAGCTAATCTATTTTCCATTCTGACCTTTGATTCCTTTGAAATGTGCCAAGTTGAAATAAGTATTTAAAAAATTCACTTCTAGAAAACTGTGAAAAAAGTTGCAAATGCTTTGTTTAGATATGAAGAGAAGCTCCCTTTTGGAGAATATTCAAAACACACAAAACTAAATTCTAATGAAAAAGCTAAAAGTTTTTTAAAAATGACAGAACTTTGTTTGCCAACTCAGAAGTTTCAAAATCTTAAAATTTAGCCATTAAAAGCTAGCTTTCTACATCCATGTAAATACTTTGATTTCATGATTTCATCTTAAGTAAAGTACCCCATTTCTTTTACAATTTAATCCTTATTCCTTTTTTAAAAGAAGTTTGCCAAATCAGATGGCTTTTTTATAAACAGATTTGAAAACATGGTGCTTTACTCTGGCTCCTAGCTTCTAGAATGCACCTGGTCTTTGACTTTGCATTAAACAGCACCCTCTGATGTGATCACTTGACCCAGCTCACCAAGATAAGGCAAACCTAGTTTGCCTATTCTTTCATTTGTAAACCTAAATAATATACATATACACGGGCATTTTTTGTGCGGTTAAAAATGCCAAACCCTCCCCAGCAACCCTTCCCACCCCCAACCTCTTATCCTGATTAAGAATATTTTTAAAGGGATTAGTTCACCTAGTTTATTATATAACTTTAAACTTAAATATCTCATCTTTTAGGCAAAATATCAAAAATCTAATAGGTAACTTTGGAGCCATTCATGTTGGGATTATGCATGCCAAATTTCAGGCCTCTAGCTTCACTGGTACCTGAGGAGAATGAAGTGAAGGATGCATGCATGACATCATACCTGATCCCTATACAAAATTTCTAAACTCTCCCCTTCGCACACATATTTTCATTTTTAGATTTAAATCTATGAACTAATTTTGGCGTCTGATTGTATATTTTAATTTTTAGAACCTCAGGATCTTCTACAAATATTTTGATAATTTTTAGTTCATACCATTTTCAGAGCCTAATCTTTGAAGCAAGTAATGGAGAACTTGCTCAATAGACTTCCGCCTCGACAATGGTGTAAATTTGCATCTGCTTCTGCCCAAATGAACATTTGGTCATCTGGTTTACCAAGTACCCTTAAAAAGAAAGTTTTTCAAAATACCAATGAGAGACACCAAGAACTAATATAATATATGGATTTAACAGCTCGAAGTCAAAAATTGGAAGACAGATTACTAAAAATTGGTGCGGTGCAATTCTGTCTCAGATCAAAGTGACGTGGATTACAAGAATCCTCATGAAAGGCGGAATAAGATCATTACTAAAATCAACATTTTATTCTTACAATTTCATACCTTTTAACTTTTGATTTTGCTTATTTTTGTAATTTATATGAACTCCGTTTGTGACTCTTATCAAAATTGTGGTCTTCAATTGTAATTGTTTGAGCATGTCTCAGATAAATAAATAAACCCTAAAACGTTAACCTCTAAATTTGACTTTGTAAATTGTTTTTCAAGCTATCTTAGGTTGATTGACTTAATGGAGCCTCCCACCAACAGTACATATATCATGAAGATGTTTAGTTTACTGCAAAATCTAGAGATGGGCCCTGACCCAACCCGAGCATACTTTTGACTCGCAGTAAATTCGAGGACAACCTGTCTATGACCCGGGTACTTTTTGACCCGACCCAAAGATATTTCTATGTCTCAAAGGGAAAAAATAGAAAAATTTGGGATTTTTAGGTGAAATTTTCCAAACCCAGACTCAAATCATAGATGGCTGACCTGACCTACCCTGACCCAGGTCAAAATTTTTTGACCCGGTTCCATTACTACCATATTCATAAACTTCAGCAATCTTTTTTTTCACTACTGATGAGAAAATTGTGAATGAGCCATGGTATTTGGATGGGGATCAGAGGGTCATGGGTTCAAATTCTAGGCAACTTTTGAACCCCAGGTTACCACAAAAAAGGAAAAAATAATACAAAGACTCTCAGCCAAGAAAAGCATCTTCATGACCTAGTTTCACCAGATGCTACAACAAAAAAGTGCTTGATCAATTTTTAAGTCTAACATCTTCCTTTTGAAACCCAAGGAAAAGGAATGCTATCTGAGTTCTATTTTTCAAAAGTTATTCTATTTTCTCTTGAACCTCCAAACAATTATAAAAAGTTAGATAGGATATAAAATATTTGTTATTCATCACCTGAAATGGACATCATGTACTGCAAGAAAGTGAACCTTAATGTTGAGCTTGTTTGATCAATCAATGATGAAAGCATTATTAACAAACTAGGTCCTACACATTGCACTAAAACCAACTATTTTGGAGTGAGTTTACTTTTTTTCATTTAGTATTTTCACAATTGATTTGCCTTAAACAAAACTTAAACTAATACTGAGATTAGCTTTAACAATATGTTTCTCTGATCCCATTTATCATGCTTGTTTCATCTTCACAGGTATGAAATGAAAAGTTGTTTGAAAACTAACATTATACCTTCCCCCCATGTGACAAGAAAGTCACAAAGAGGCAACAAAAGTAGTGGAACAAAAATGAATAGACAACAAACAAACTTGATTATCAACAACATTTCTAAAATCCCTTTCACCAATTTGTTGTTGATATTCAGTTTTAAACATGAGTTCCACAAATGGAGAAGAATTGAGCCAGCAAAATTGTAATGGAGGACAAATAACAAATGGTGGAGGTTTGCAGCTCTTTAAAAATCTACTAAGTAAACTATTTGAAGCACATACATGCAGTAATATTTATGTGTATTTGAGTAAAAAAGTAAAGTATAAAGAAAACTTTAATTGAGAACTGATTTTTATGTCTCATTCTAAGACAATTGAATGAGAATAGTGTTCAGTTAATTACGGGTCTAGGATCTTTCGCCTAATGCAAGTTCGCCATTACCAGTTTGCCTAATCAAGTTCGCCCAAAACAAGTTTGCCAACCGTGCAAGTTCATCAACTATGAACTCATTGAACTACGAACTCGTTTGACGAGTTCATATTTAGATACGGGTTAGAAGGGTGATAAATCAGGGGGAAACATGCTTTGTTAGGAAGGTGGAAACATGCTTTAGGGGGGTTAGTTGGGTCAGGTTAGGTTAGCAATAAATGCTATATTGGTTAAAA
>Ga0194133_10010770_pt1 | contig 10227 bp, 6 predicted proteins | sample TA2KigOf40mmetaG_FD_155448 | JGI IMG/M metagenome (GOLD analysis project Ga0194133, IMG submission 155448) | Freshwater microbial communities from Lake Tanganyika, Tanzania - TA2015055 Kigoma Offshore 40m | ecosystem: Environmental > Aquatic > Freshwater > Lake | place: Tanzania: Lake Tanganyika... | reverse complement strand
AAATTTTGTGCTTTTCCAGATTTTGTTTACAAAGTCACGAAGCAGTCTTTTCATTTCAAATCTTATTGGAGTTTGATTCTACTTAGAGATTATAAAAGTTGCCTTTTCAGGTTTCCAATGGAATAGTGCATTTGATTGACAAACCATTGATTGTGGTGGCATCACCTCTGTGGAAATACTTGGAGGAAGAGGTGAATGGTTTTCAAATTTTAGTTTTCGAAATTTCCAGTGAGAAAATCAGTTTCCATAAAATCTGAAAATAATTAGTTAGGGTCTCATTATCTTCGATTACTTTATCCAATTTAATTTAAATATAAAATTGGTTGTAGGAGCAAAAAGGAGGCAGACTTAGCCAATTTGCCCGCTACATTAACCAATATGGAGGCTCATTGAAAACCCTCATTCAAAATGCAGCTGAAGGTGCAACAATTTTTGCTCCTTCAAATGAAGCATTTGAAGCAGAAAACAAGTAAGTTTTATTACACCCCTGCAATAACATTGTTTTATTTTAATCGAATATGATGTACCTAAAGAGATGAGCTTGAAAAAGCTCTGAAAGATCCAGTGAGAGGTCCCAAAATACTAGGGTTGCATTTTGTTAACCAAAGAATTTCAGCAGATGATGTGAGAATTCATAGGCCTCAAAATGAATTCAAGGTAATCTAAACTATCTTTAAATTGAATTTCAATTTCTTAATTATGATTTGAAAAGTCAATTATCTTCTTATCTAGCATCATGACGAAAGGGTAAAACATATTTGTTAAAAATAAAAGCAATGTAAAACTTCCTGGTGCTTTGACCACCATATAGATTCACAGAATTTCAAGTATAACATTCTATCAACCTGCACAGTTCTCACCAACCTTCCAAAACTGATGTTGGAGCTAATAAACTTAATGCATGAATTGAGAAAGAAAAAGGGATTTTATTTGGGGATAAGGTTAGTCTTTTTTGACTATTAATGTTGAAATGGAGTCAGAGTAGTCATAAAATTTGAAGCCGGAACTCTATCACGGTAACCCTGGTTCAACTCCCACCAGGGTAAACCACAGAAAAAATACCACCAGTGTGCCTTTAATAGGCTAGACTAGCAAGGCGTGCCCTAAAAATATGAAAAAAGGCTTTCAGGCTTTACTAACTTTTAAGAGGAACAATATGAAGTTGAGTAAGCCTTACTGGAATTTTTTTATCTATATGCCTTTTCATAAACTTGTGTGTTGAGATTTAGTGCCAATAATTATTGAGGTGCTGTAAACGAAAACCTTTCAGTTTAATAAAACTCATAAAATGTAATATGATGAGTTTTCCCTGAGCAAAAGTGCATGGAAAAGCACTGAGAAAAGGTTTTTTATTTTCAATGCTTTTTTAGTGACTGACAACACTAAATTATTGTAAATTACATTTTACTTTCAAAAGAGCAAAAAAAAGTGCAAGCTCACCAATTCACAAGCTAAAAAAGATGTGATTGATGCAAACACCTAGATGGAACCTTTACACTGAGTAAATTTAGGGTCCTGTAATGTAAATGTTTATATAAGCAGTCAAAATATCTTGAATTGCCTGCAATCAAAATTAACTATTTGTTCTTTTTTGAATGCAGATGTTTGGTGCCAGAGTGGGCTATCCAACAAAATCAGAGGACCATGTATGAAAATTCGAAAAAAATTATGTTGAAAAATATGTGTTGAATAATTTCTTTTCTCTAAAGCTTTGGTTTTACTACAAAACTAACAATGAGACCTTAACAATTGATGGCATGGGAGTTACTGCTGATGTGGTTGAGCCAGATATTGGTGCTACCAATGGAGTCATTCATGTCATCAATAGAGTCTTGGGAGTCCCTGCTCACACTATTGAGGAGAAATTATCGATGGACCCCATGACAAGGTAAGATATTATGGCAAATTGAGGTGAGGAGATTTGAACGTCAAGAAATAAGACCAATGAGATGCCAACTGTTTATTTGAGGAAAAGGCAAGTTTTATAAAAATTAAACACAGATTAATTATTTTGGCAGTCTGAAAGTTTGGTTGAAAGGAATGTGGCTAGTTTCTAAAGGAAACAGTAGGTTGGTATTATTGAAGGATAACATCAGATTAAGGATGTGGTGATCAAAAGATCATTAAAAAGGTTATTGAGTTGGTCATGACAATATTTTATGAGAAAGCATAACTCTTTAACTAATAATATAGTTAAATGCAATTAAGGCATTTTACTATACTGTAATTTAGTTAAATTTTAGTTGTGAAAAATCAGGATTGGTTAAAGGGTTGGATTTAGACTTTCAAATTTCCCTTGGGACCTGCTTGAAAACACCAGACGTTTTGATACACCATTAACTTTTTTGGTGTTGCTCTTTTGAATTTTTTTGATATATTATGTCTTCTTCATCTTATTCAAAGTCAAATAGTCAATTGGTTATAGTAACTGACTGAGAACGTGGGTTCAATACACGTTCTTGCACGGTTTTTGATGATGGATTTGATTTAATTTAATCATTTCCAAAAAATTATTAGCTAAGTCAGGATTGATTACTGTGTGCACAAATTTCACATTGAGCAATAAAATTAAGTGACTATGAGACACAACTTTCAGAGACAAGCATTGTTGTGAAGTCTAAATCAGTTCATATTTTACTCGTAAGTTGTCAACCTATAGTTCTTTGTAAACCTTACCAAGCCTGAATTCTGGTGTATATGATCCCAAATACTTCTACTTTTGACTTGTCTTTTGAAATCAACTAATTTTCAAGAAGGAAAAAAGATAGAGTGTTTTACTTTAAAAATGTCACTTTTTCAGTTCTGTGTATAGCTTGGGCCAGCAGAACCACTTCAACATGATGCTTACTAAGAATCATGAGAAGTACACCTATCTAGTCCCATCAGATGAGGTGAGAACATTCAACCAAAAGTAAATTATTAACAAACAATTTCTATCTGCAAGAAATCTGTGGCGATGGACAATATTCCTATTCAATAAAGGACTCAGTGTGGCTGAACTGTTTAATTAGAACAAGCAATATCTTTTATATGCTTTTGAAATGTAAGATGATTCAAAGGTCAATCATATAAAAACGTGGGGTTGGTACATGTGAAAGGAACATATTTTACGCATGTTGAAAAATATTATATCTGTTCACATCTTCACAATAAAACTGTATATGGAGGTAGATTTTAGATGAACATTGCATCTAAGGGTAGATATATAAAGTTTCTACTAACAATATGTTGGGCAACAGATTTTCACTTTTAATATAAAAAACTACAAAATGACTTTATCGCAAAAATAAAAGTCGTCACTTGTATTTTCAATGTAATCTTTTTCATGACTGAAGCTCAAATAAACGTTACAATTACGATGCCAGTCTGTTGATTAGTCAGGAAACTTACAAGGCTATCAGGGCTGTAGATCAAGAGCCATCACAAAAGAGAAAGAGATGGTTTTGAGATACAGCATATAGAAAACCGTAGAATAGATCATAAAATTATACCTTATCAAGAGTTTTAAGTTAATTATACAGCCAATAAAGAACCCCAGAGGAAAGCATTGAGTTGCCCCAAAACTTCAAACTATTTTTGATATTTTTCTTTTTTATACAGGCTTGGAGAAGTCTTCACAATGACTTTGCAACTGTTCACAAAATCCTTTTCATGGGAGATTTCGCTTACCAGGTAAAAATCAGTTCAATTCAAGTTTGACAGCAATAAAAAATATTATTAGCATAGACTGTCAATATGCTTGAACGTCACTTGCGTATTGGAGAAGCCTTGACAGATACAGAGCTTATTGAGAAAACTGCCATGGATGGTGGAGTAAGCATGGTCAAAGGAGATCCACCACTGAAGTTTGTGGCTATTAATGACCCAATTAAAGGTAATGGTTCTGATTCATTTTGAAAAATAATCTGCAAGTTTTCATCAGAATCAGTTTCTGTTGTTCCTTCAACAATCTTTGATTTACACAAAGTCATATTCAAATTCTAAGCAAAGCTTTCTTATTGCAGGGAACTATACTGAAGTCCAATGGGAAAATATTGGTGCAAAAATCCTTCGCCCAAATCTTGAGTGTGAAAATGGATATATTCACATCATTGACAAAGTCATAATGAAGAGGAGGGATGTCTCAATAAGCAAAGCCTCAAACACTAACTTTGTGAACTTAGCACTGCCAGTATTAGCTGTTCTTGCCATCTTTGGATAAGTCCATATAACTAACCTATGCAATAATTATCATGTGAAAACTAAAAAAAGGAACTTTGAATTGCAAAAAGTATCTTTGGGAAAGTCATATTTGAGATATAGGACTTAAAGGTCATTTATTGAGGAGAAAATAGCCATTTTGTCAAGCTGCAGCTACCCTCCCAAAGCACTCCATGCTCTACCATAAAAGGTTCAACACACATATCAAATACTTCAACCAACAGCCTAACAATTTTTATAATTATAAAAAAGATTGTTGTTCACAATTGCAATGTTTTGATGGCGTGGGATAAATTGTAACGTAGATTGAAAACAACTCACCAATAAAATTATGTCTACCTTTTGAAATGCTCCTATTTTAAAAACATCTGGGAAAGTAATTTTGAACTTTTTGCTGGTCATTTTTATACTAGCTCATTCAATATTTTGTTAGGCTTGAATTTCTTTTGATTTCAAGCAAAAATTCATAACTTTTAGAAGCTGTTTTGGCACAGCAATCACAACAGCCAACAGTTTAATGATGGGTCCGGGTCAAAAATTTTTGACCTGGGTCAGGTCAATTTTTTGTGGCTCGGGTCGGGTCAGCCATTTATGGTTTAGGTTTGAATTAGGAAAATTTCCTTAAAAATTTCAAATTTTTCAATTTTTTTCCTTTTGGGTCAAAAAATTTGCTTCTGGTCAGGTCTGAAAGTACCTGGGTCAAAGGCGGGTCAGCCGCTTATTTACTGCGGGTCAAAAGTAAGCTCGTGTATCTGAAATGATAATGACAAAAAGAGAGAATGTACATTGATCCCAAAGCACCCAAAATGTGTGTGTGAGGATATAAGTAAATCAGTGTTACAGCTAGCTAGTTTACATATTCCATTGAACTACACATCCCGACCAAAAATAAGGCAGCATTTTCATGTGTAATTTTATCAATAAAAAATGTGTATTCACATGTATTATGGCAGTTTACAATGAAAAAGATTGTGAAAACACATGTAAATGCAAGAACGCACATTTTTACACCTGAATTATGGCAATTCGTTTGTCTTATTTTCAGTCGGGATACTGATTAACCAACATCTTGAATGTTAGAAGTATGTATAAACGTTATTTGGATCGTTCATTTGAAATTTACAGAAAGCTAGAAACTGTGCCCAAAAATAGTTAATCACAAGAATTATAGTTCATGAGGCATTTACTTTAATACATGTAAAGCTGTGGTTATTTTTTACCAAGATTTCCCATATATATCCATTTGAAATTTTTAAAATATTTCATAATCTATCTGCACCAAATGGCCAGTGTGACACGTCTTGATAAATCATTCTTAATGAACATGTTCCTTTGTCCTCTCATATACTGGATAGCTGGGAGCCAGCAAGTGAGCTTGCCTATTGCAATAATCATAACCTTGTGTAACATATGTATTTGATGGAGTAAAGCAAAAGGCATTTGAAAGAAGCACTTATTTTTTTACTACCAATCATCTGTATTGAAAGACAATTGGAAGACAATGTTTAAAAAATAGACTAACCTTAATCTTTAAATGTGTAGACATAGATTGGTATAATTTTGCTCCACTTCAATGGGTCAGATTTCTTACGTCGTCTAATAAAGTCATCAAGATTACAAGAAATACAAGAAACCCCTTGACCTGTACAATTCATTAATGTCAACCCTTTACTCTGAGCCATGTAAACCTGACATTGGTTATTTCTTTGATAATTCAAAATGCAAACCTAGGAAACAAATTTTGAATAATCATTTAGAATTAATGAAAGAGATTAACACGCCTTGGCTTAATCGAATTTTGACTGATGTCAACCCGACCAAAAATAAGGCAACATAAGCACGTACAATTTCATTAATAAAAATTACAAGTGTTTTCACATGTATTATGGCGGTTTACTACATAAAAGACAGTGTAAGCACGTGTAAACACTGGAGAGGACCTGTAGGCACCTGTGTGCAAGAAAATGCAGGTGGTTACACCCAAAATTCGGCATATTTGTGCCTTATTTTTGGTTGGGAAGATTTGTATTGAAATGAAGAAAATTTTCTTTTAATTTTAAAAACAAAAATCCAGGTTGATATCTTTAAGAACTTTTGTAATTTAGTCATTTTTACTTGCATATACATGTATGTAAATATTATTTAATAATTGCATAATGAGTGCTTAATAAAAGCTATCTATCTATCTAATTCTAACCTTGGGAACGACACCCTAAGAGTGGGGGTCAAAAAAATATTTTTTCCATATTACAACTGACATAAAAATGCCTTTTGAAACCATGTCTTTACTTTTTTTCATTGTAACTAACTGTCGATTATTTCTTGATTTAGAACTTTTATATTGAATAAGTATGTTGAAATTTTTTGTGGAATCCTGTTTAGTAAAGCTTTTCAATCACAGCTTAGTCCGAAGGAACGGTCTGATCTCAAAAAGTTTTTGTCATGTATGTCAGTGTGATGAAAAAGAAAGAATCTATAAACTTAATTTGAATTTTGCAAAGATTAAACAAATACACTAACACTTAAACACCCACTTATGTAAGATTTATTTTGGCTAAAAATAGAGGTAGGAAAACCTCAAAAGTAAAGATTTCACTCAACTCTTGACAGATTTCAGGAAAGGTAAAAATTTGGAGATTGAAAAGTTTGGTTTTCCTGAAAATGTTGTCAAAACTCGTAATTAATTTACAGATTTGTTGATGAATCTAAAATCTAATTGCCTCATCTGTAACTTTGATTTATTTTTTTGAAGTCAATTTGATGGATAATATGATTGTTACCCTGACATCTTTGACAGACCTGATTGAAACGTATCTCCAGGCCAAAATGTTGTGCGTCATCATCAAATTTATTTTTGTCAACTTTACTTAATTGACAAAAAGTACAGGAAAGAAAAAATGTTCTCAAATATGTTTATTCTACTTCAGAGCTGCCAAAGATGCAAAATTAGTGTCAAGTTTAATTTATACATGTATAGAAAAACCGACTGAACAAACAAAATGATGTTTAAATTTTTTTAGCTGTTTACAATGAGAATTAGTGCTGTTTTTTTACATTCTGAAAATAATTCAAAGAAAAAGTATTTAAATATCTAATTAAGTATGATTATATTTTGGAAAAAAACCTTGTCTCATCTAGGCCACTTTGTCTCATTTCTGCCGCAGTTGCCAATTGAATCAGTGAATTTCTTATCTTTAGTAGTTTGTTCCACAGTGGGTTAGTCCGGAGCTCCTTGTTGGGGGGGAGAATTTCACCAGCATTGCATTCCATGCTAGAATGGCCTTTCTGATCTATAAAATAATTCAGAGACTAATTTAATAATCTGTCATCAAAATTGTTCTTAAATAAGGAAAAAAGTTTTACAGCAAATCCGGCCAAGATCTGCAAATCTTAACTTTTGATATGTAAGCTAACAAAGATGCCCTTTTTTGCATTATGAAAGCCTTTTGGAATAACAGATTAAACTGAACCCTGAATTCCAGATTATTAAAATCAGTGAATGAATCATGCAGGTTGATCATCTTTTCAATTATATCCATAGAGTGCAAATTTTTTTAACTGAGATTGGAAAATATCAATTTGGTTTTAGCCCAGGTATTATCCTATTGAATGCTTAATGAGTAATACAGAATACGGATGGGTCAAAAATATTTGACCCAGGTCAGGCCGGGTCATTTTTTTGTTGCTCCGGCCAGGTCTGGTCAACTACCTCTATATCTGGATAATTTTCCCCAAATTTTCAATTTGTTTCCCTTCGGATAAAAAAATCTCATATGGTTGGGCCCAAAAATGGGCGAGTCAGCCCCTTATTTACTGCGGATCAAAAGTATGCTCGGGTCAGAGCCCATCTCTAATACAGAATGATAATGAAAATGTTGGACGTATAGTATGGAACAAAAAGAATTAGTGATTGCAAGTAAGGAATCTATTAAGATTCATTCATTAGCATATAACTTAATTTAATAACTTAATCATGGGAACATTACTTGCTCTAGATCGTAAAAACTTCCAAGTCCTGATTCAAGTTGATCAAAGATAGCATGGTTAGCTGAATCTCGATTTTGTCTCACAGGAAGCCTTATCTGGGTCATTGGTAGTAACTGGTTCCGCTTGCTTTTGTAAGTTGAAGGTCTAAATATTTGAAAGAACTCAGTAGCAAACTAATAAATGTAGATTGAAGATGATTAACTTGCCTTGTAGCCAATTCTTCGGTGTTAAGATCCTGACCAAGGCTGCTTTTATCATCAATACTGTTGCGCCAGATTTCATCCTGAAAGTATTGATTGTTGTCCAATCTGTAAGCTTGGATGTCAAGAGACCCTGGAGTGTCCTATATAAGTGCAAAAAACACTTGTTTAAATTCTTTTAAATATTGTATCAATCACCCTGATTTAGTTATTTTGACATTCCATTTTTCAAAATGTTTTTAATCTTTGGGTGAATCAAATTCAATAAATCAGATTTTTTTATTCTGAAATCTATACATCTAATAATGGAGAGTCTGTATGTGTGTTCGGTGACGAAGTCTGTAAAACTGCAAAATTGGATATCATCTAAAACAGCGAAAAATGGTGATTTGGAATGAATTTACCTTGGGGTAAGATTGAATCCCAGACCATACCACTGCCTCCCCCCTCCCTCCAATAAAAGTAAGTGGCACTCTCTCCAAAGTAGTGTTGGGTCCAGGTCAAATTTTTTGTGGCTCGGGTTGGGTCAGCCATTTACGGTTTGGGATTGGGTTGGTAAAATGTCCCCTAAAACATCAAATTTTTTCAATTCGGGTCCAAAAGAATCTCTTCAAAAAGTACCCGGGTCAAAGGCGGGTCGGCCTCCTATTTACTGCGAGTCAAAAGTAAGCTCAGGCCCATCTCTACTCCGAAGGAATGGGAGTGTCTGGCCGGCCTCAGGCCAACCAGAAACAGGGTATGACAGTCTGGCTGCATCTAATTCTAGAATAGTAATATGAAGTGATAAAATGAAAAAATACCATATTTGTAAATAATTGTCAATCGATCCAAAACTAAGTGAAAGCTGATGTCAAAGCTTTAAGAAAGAAACCAGATAATTAATCGCTTATTATTGTGATTAATTAAAGTTGTATACAAAAGAAAATATATTTTGAGGGTCACGTTGTCTTTCTATTGTAAATTGGTGCATTGTCATAAAATGCCAAAAAGAGGATCATAAAAGCTAACTAATGATTTATTTTAGTCATAATTGACATGACTCAGACGAAGATCGTCACCTTTTTTAAGTTCCTGTACAAAAACTAACTTTTTCTTGATATTGATGTTCTTAAAAATCCTATTTTTAAAAATTTGTTAGATACATGATTATAATATCATGTGAAATCTTAAAAACTGAAGGTTCATAATCCTTCACAATACTGATAATTTTACTGACCTGTCGTCTACTTTGCCCATAATAATGGAAAGAAAAAACCTCAAAGAAAATATTCTTCATTCAATTTCTGACACCTCGTTGTTGGTCAATTAAGAAAAGCAAAAATTGGGAGATTTGAAAGTTTATTTATCCCTGATTAAGACATTGAGAAAATATAGTAATGCTCTTTAGTTGTAAAGCATTATTAGCATGAATGTTTATAATTGACTGATTATCATAATTTACCCATTGCAGATTTTATTGCAATTCATTTGAGCAAAAGTGTGTCTTGCATTTTCTTGGTTTACTTTGTAGAAATTCATCAATAAATCAGTAAAGGACAATTTTAATCAAGTGAGCTGCACAATAACAAATCTTGACTGAGACAATCATCACACAAGATGATCTGCCAGCGAGCAAAGCAAGCAGCCAGTTTAGAAAAATCATTAGGCTTGCGCTTTTTGTGGATGTCTGTCTGTCTGTGGTGTCCATATTTGGGCTTTGTAGGGTTCAGAGGTGTAAACTTTAATGAATTACATCTCCAACGCCATTTTTGTGCTAGATGGAATATTTTTAGGTTATTGGAAAGATAATTTTTTTTCAATACCTTCACATATTTTTTCCAGAAATTTTGACCAGGAACTG
>Ga0194133_10010765_pt1 | contig 10229 bp, 6 predicted proteins | sample TA2KigOf40mmetaG_FD_155448 | JGI IMG/M metagenome (GOLD analysis project Ga0194133, IMG submission 155448) | Freshwater microbial communities from Lake Tanganyika, Tanzania - TA2015055 Kigoma Offshore 40m | ecosystem: Environmental > Aquatic > Freshwater > Lake | place: Tanzania: Lake Tanganyika... | reverse complement strand
GCCGTCGGGCCTTGTCTTGATGCAATCAATAGCTTAACTGAATGGGCTCATCCGTCAAGGGGGGCTTTCGGGCTCATCCGGTGAGCCTGTCCCCCCGCACAATATTTCAATCTTTCAACCGCAGATTGAAAATTTTGCACTATGCTGGCGTTTCCTACCACCCATCTGGCCAAGACCATGCCATCCAGCCCAGCTGACAACGCCATCATGACCATCGGGGAAGTCGCCGATTACCTCAAGGTCACCGAGCGAACGATCTACCGGCTGGCGGGAGCCAAGCAGATCCCGGCATTCAAGGTGGGGGGAAGTTGGCGCTTCTCGAAGGCGGTCATTGACGGGTGGATCAAATCGCAGTCAGCTTCGATTTCAAAAACTGAATTTCCCGAAAACAGTATATGAAGATAACACAAACGTCATAGCAAAAAATAAAAAGAATCTTCTGAACTGGGCTACCTTGATCCCAAAACAGTGGTGAATCAAAAATGAAAAGAACCTCAAGCATTGTTGATAATCTTGGAGAGAATAAGCTTGTAAAAGCTGTACTCGAGTTGTCAGAAACTGGTACCTCAATAAGTATCGCTTCAGCCTACTTCTCGCTTGATGCCTTTAACCTTCTAGAAACGCCTCTAAGAAACCTAAAAAATGTTCGCTTACTTTTTGGAGATGAGGCTAGTGCAAAATCAAGATTGTTTTTGATTCAAGCGTTTCGAGCTCGATCTGAAATCGATTTACAAGCGAGGCGCGAAGAAGACCCATTTTTGTCGCACCTGAAAGCCGTGGAAGAGCTTATTCAGCGAGAGGCACTTCAAGTCCGATGCTACAAACGAGATAAGTTCCACGCAAAAGCTTATTTGATAGAGCGAACAGTCTCTCCAGAAAAGGTGGGGCTGATAGGAAGTGGAAACTTCACCAGACTTGGGCTAACACAGAATGTAGAACTCAACGTTGAGCTTTCCCGAGAACAGGCGGCTCACTTATCCGATTGGTTTGAAGCGCGATGGCTTGAAGCTCAACTAGACGAAGTCACCGAAGATCTACTTAGAGAGGTTTTGCGTCATACGAGAATGTATGAGCCATTTCTGATCTACTCTAAAGCCCTAAAACTTTGGGGGGACGAGACTCAAGGCACCCGTCCAAGAGAGGACAACTCAAATATTATTCCATTACTTGACCCTCATCAATATGAGGGGTTTCGGAGAGCGTTGCAAATTCTGGATCGCCACGAGGGCGTCATGGTTTGCGACGGTGTCGGACTTGGCAAGAGCTTTATCGCTCTAGCTGTTATGGAGTATTTGGCACGTGGAGACGAACGTGGCAACCTCGATAACATTCTTCTTATCGCTCCAAAAAACATCCTAAAGTCAACTTGGGAAGGTTATCTTAAGAAATACCTCCGAAGATACTTGGCGCCGTTTGGAACAGTTCACGCTATCGCTATGACTGAGCTTGGATTTGAGCCTTATGTTGAAGGCATGGAGAATATTGGACAATCACTTAACGATAAGCATGAACTTGTTAGAGAGCTTTTTGAGAGATCGAATGTTGTCGTAGTTGACGAGTCGCACAACTTCAGGACGACAAGCGCAAATCGTTATAAGAACTTGTTCCGAATCGTTGGGAGATTTGAAGGGAGGGCAAAGAAAATAGTGCTCTTGACCGCGACGCCGATAAACACGGCCTACCAAGATATCTCTGCTCAACTTGCCTTGATTACACAGGAAAGTGGTTTACTCGTTGGTTACAGTATCGGCCAGATTAGGCGGTACGCAAAAGATCTTGATGGTAGCCACGGTAGCGCTGATAGCGAAGAAGGGCAAATGTCGCTTGAATTGTTCAAGTCTCCTTCTGAGTCGCTTAACGAGATCTTAGAAAATGTGGTCATTCAGAGAAGTCGACAAACCTGTCGACGTCTCGCGGCAGCAGTTGGTAAAGATCTAAGGTTTCCGAATCGCAAACCGCCAAACTGCATTGAGGTCAAACTTTCAAATGACGCCGGAGGATTCATTGAACTTATTGAGACGGCTGACCAGACTTTTCGTCCCGGGGTGCACTTGATCGAGTTAATGCGGAACGAACTTGAGCGCTTTGAAAAGGCTGGATTGAAAAATAAGGATGCTCACTTGGCCAGCGTCCTTGACAAACTTCAGCGTAAAACCAAAGGATTGAAGCTCGCTGCATTCCTAACTGAGCAGTACCGGCGACCAGGCTCCGCGGGTGTGACTAAGACTTACCAGATGGAAGTTCATTTGGCTAAGTTGGTATTCGCAAATGCACTTAAACAATTAGAGAGCAGTCCGGCCGCTTTTCAGGGAATTATTCAAAGCCTAGGGACTGGATTGATTGCCCGGCTTCGGCATGTCTTTGGCGAGAAAGTCGACGACTTGCTTCAAGATCATATCAAATGGGTTAGGACTCCTATCTTCCAACAAGCGGCCGCTGTTGTGGATGAAGAAGAACCGGATTCAGAAGCTCAGACAACTGATCCAGCCTCCGACGACGAAGTCGATGCCTGGCTCGACCATGTGGTTCGCTCACGCGGATTGCAGCAGAAGTTAGCGGAATTTAAGGACTCCGACTTCTTCACTGATAAGTGGCAGCAGGATATAGTCGACGACCTTGGGTACCTCAAGCTCATTCACGATAAAACACTCCTAGCCAGAAGGCAAAAAGATCCAAAACTCGAGCAAATCGGTAAGCTCATTGACGAGCAGACGCAAGACGGACTCAAAGTTCTGGTCTTCACTCAGAGCCAAAGAACCGCGGAGTATCTGCATCAAGAGCTATCAAAGCGCCTAGCAGGAAGAAATGTGGCCCGCATCGACTCCCGCGTTGCCGGAACGCGGGCTTCAATTCTCCATGCGTTTTGCCCCAATTACAACGATCGACCCGAGCATTGGGCCCCTTCCGTCCCCGACCGCATCGACGTGCTCATCTCAACCGATGTTCTTGCGGAAGGCGTCAATCTTCAAGAGGCTCATGCAGTCTTGAACTACGACATCCACTGGAACCCGGTACGTCTAATACAAAGAATCGGCCGTGTCGACCGGCGGCTTGACTCCGTCAAAACGCCCCAAGCCCACGAGATAGAGATCTTTAACGTACTCCCACCTAAGCAAATCGAGAGGATCATTAATCTCGTTGGCATCGTCGAGAACCGGACGCTAGTGATCAGCAAAACAGTCGGACTAGACCTTAGTTTTTTCAAACCAACGGATCCAGCTGGCAATCTAAGAGAATTCAATAGCGATAACGAAAAGTGGGATGCGCTCTATGAAGGTGCTGTCACTTTATTTGACCAAGCACTAGAGGACTACGTCAAATTATCTGCTGATTCGAACAAGGCCCTTTTGGGGCGGATTGCCGAAATCCCGGAAGGAGCCTTTGGTGTGTGGGCTAATGCACCAAAGCAAGGCTTCTTCGCATGCTATGTAATGACCGCCAAGGCCGAAGCCACGGACGATGATAGAAAGCGGTTTAAGGAGCTTATCGGCCGCCCAGTCTTGGGCATCCTTTGGGCTGATGGTAAGGTTGATCTTGACTCCCCCAAGGTGCTGAGCGTATTGCGGGACACCGTTCCTGGCGAAGCGTCGGGAGAACCAACGTCTGAGGAATACGTAAAGTCTTCACTTAAGACGATCAAGAATCAAATCCGGCAGCAATTTTCGGAGGTAGGTGGTAACGGGCTACCTGCGACCATTGTCCCAATGCTCAGCTGCATGATGGAACTTAGAGTAAAAAACTAACATGCCCTCCATAGAAATCACTTCTGAAGATCTAAAGCTTGTTTGCGACCGCGCTGGTCTATTTCAATTGCTTCGCAACAAGCTCGGCTGGCCATCTGTAGACCCGCAAGACCCATTCACCTACGACATAAGGCTCAACGAGTGCAACGTAAAGGCAAATGTTAGTCAGATAGTTCCGTTCGGAGCCGATGATCCATATCCTGTAATGCTTGTTGAGACAATTGGAGAATTCAAGAGGAGTCAGCTGCGCGAAATTTTGAGAGGAGTTCGAGCCGACATGCGTAATCGCTCTCGGTTTCAGGGTAAATCCATCTCAGCTATTGTTTTTATAGTAGCAACCAAGGAATATCAAGACATACGCTTTTGCCGCTTCATAGAGCAGGAGGGCCGTCAGCCCAAGCTCCAGGCGTTCGGATGGACTCGAGGAGAGGAAGGCTCAACGAGAACGCTTCGTGAAGTCAATCTGCCTGCCCTAAAGATGCCGCCGGAACGCCCAACCGGCGGTTGGAACTGGGATGCCGAGACTTGGCAGGATGCCTGGAACGTTGAAAAAGTCCAAAAGGAATTCTTCCAAGGACTTAAGGCAGTATTTGAAAAGTACCTCGACGCCATTGTTTTGGTCAATGGAACGAAAAAGGATCAAAAGCTGATTGACAAGGGTGAGGAGGTGGCTCGACTCATGCTCCAAACCGTCGTGAACCGGCTGCTATTTCTAGCCCTCGTTCAGAAGAAGGGCTGGCTTGTTCCCCCAGGTGCCGAGTGGGAAGGCCGAGCAAAGGAGTATCTGTTCGCGTTATACGACGGAGCGAACCCAAAGGGAAATGGGTTCGACTTTCATGAACGGATGCGACAACTCTTCTTCCAAGGGCTATGCGAGCCAGATGAAAATGTAAGGACTAGTAGCGCCAACCTCCAACGAATCGGTAGGGTGCCGTATCTGCACGGTAGCCTTTTTGAGGCGGGCAGGTACGAACAGCAGAGCGGGCAATATGCCAATCTTGGCTGGATCAAACTACCAAATTCGTTCTATGAGGAATTGATTGGCCCCAATGGGGTATTCCGTAAGTTTAACTTTACCATCAGCGAATCAACACCTGACGACGTCGAGATCGCCGTAGATCCAGAAATGCTCGGATTGGTCTTTGAGGAGCTTATGACTCTGAGTGAGGCACAAGAGTCGTCGAGACGTCGGGGCGATGATCCGCGGCACGCAACCGGGTCATACTACACGCCCCGAAACATAGTTCAGTATATGTGCCGTGAGGCGCTGAAGGTCTACCTGGAGCCATTCGCTAATCGAATGAACATTGAGGCTCTTGTCGAACGCCACACTCTTTCAGGAACGGATATACCTTTAGCCGAACTCAAGGACGCGGTCGAAAAAATCAAGGTTTGCGACCCGGCTTGTGGCTCGGGCGCATACTTGGTTGGAATGCTTCACGAACTAAATGAGGTGCTCAAGGTACTAGATATCAGGATTGCCGAAGACAGAGCTGATGCAGCTCGTTCAGACTACAAGCGTAAACTTTTCCTTTTACAGAATGCGATTTACGGAGTTGATCTTCAAGAGTTCGCGGTTAATATGGCTCAGCTCAGGTTCTGGCTCTCAGTAGCAGTTGATATGGTCGAACCCGATCCGCTACCGAACCTCGAATACAAAATTGAATCCGGGGATACGCTACTAGCGCCAAATCCGAGTAACGCAGGCGACTTATTTCTGAAGTCCATACACGAAGAAGCGGACCGGGTTGGGAAACTCAAGAATAAGTACTCGGATCCGTTTGATTCTGAAGACAAAATTAGGTTAAAACAGCAAATCGAACAGGATCTAGCCGCTCTCAGAGGAGCAGCCGAAGAGTATGCCCCCTGCCCGAGAGTTGCATTTGATTGGCGCGTCGAGTTCGCAGAGGTCTTTATGGCCAGAGATGGAACTGCAGGCGGTTTCGATATTGTCCTTGCCAATCCACCTTATGTCCGTAACGAGGAGATAGAGGAGGACGTGAAAGCCGAGTATGTTCGAATATATACTGAAGTCGTAACGAGACGCTCGGACCTGTATTGCTCGTTCTATGCTAGGGCGCTGCAACTGACACGACCTGGCGGAGTAGACGTTTTCGTTTGCTCGAACAGCTGGCTCGACGTAGACTTCGGCGCCCCCCTGCAGCGGCATCTCTTGCAGGAAACGCATATCCTGAAAATTCTTGATAGTGCTTATGAAAAACAATTCACGAGCGCAGAAATTAATACGATCATTAGTTTCTGCCGCAAGTGCGACCCGAACGATGGGTCAGAAACGGCCTTTGTGCAGTTGCGAGCTCCATTTGATGACGCAATTGCTAGTCCGCACCTTTGCCGAAAGATCCTAAAGACCAGAGCCGACCTCTGGCGTGATGGCTTGGGAGAGCCTGACCGCAGGGGAATGAAAGACTTTACGGGAGATAAGTGGGGTGGCAAATACTTCCGTGCCCCTGATGTGTACGACCGAATTTTGAGGCAAGCTGGTTCTTCCCTTGCACCTCTTGGACAGGTCGCTAACGTGAAGAGAGGTTATACAACTGGTGCGAATGATTTCTTCTATGTTCGCATCTCTTCAATTAGCGGCGGAACTGCTGTTATTCGATGCGATGATGGCAACACTCGAAAAATTAGTTCCGGTTGTGTAAAAGAACCGGTTTTTGTTAAGTCACGTGAGGTAATTCAGCCAAGGCTAAAACCAGAACACGCCACCTACAAATTGGTTCGGATCAAACCTCAACAAGTTAACGATCCAGATACTGCGGCATACGTGCATTGGGGTGAGAGTGAAGGCTTTAACCTACGATCCACCATCAGGGGAAGACACCCATGGTACGAGTTGAGCATCCACGAGCATGCAAGTGTGGCCATGCCTATGGCTTATAAGAGACGATCGGTTGCCGCTTGGCTTAACGGGGATGTACACATCGACAACCGCCTGTATGCTGTCCACCCGCTCAACTGCAGTGAAGACACTACCGCTGGGCAATTGATTACAGCCAGCCTCATCTCGACTTTTAGCATGATTGCGCGCGAAGTGCACGGCAGAGCAAACTTTGGACAGGGTATGCTTGACCTGAAGGTGTATGAGGCAAAGCGGTTGCCGATAGTAAATTCTAATGCGCCCGGAGTTGATGCGTTTCTTGATGCTTTCATGGCGATGTGTGATCGCCCGATCCATATGATTTACGACGAGGTAAAGCGGGAAGACCGCCGTCGACTTGATGATGCATACTTGACATGTATTGGCTTTGATGACCCGTCCGAAAGAGCAGAAGTCCTGCATGACCTTCAGGACCAAGCTTGCCGAATGGTCTGGAGCCGCCAAGCTAAAGCGGGTAACACTCGCGAGGCCCGTCAATCCTATGACGATTGGGTTGTTTCTGGTCAGCCGTTCGGAGAAGCCACGGACGAGGAGGTTGCTGAGACATGAAGCGACTCACTGTTCTGGACCTCTTCGCCGGGTGCGGAGGACTTTCGGTTGGACTTCAACAAGTCGGGTTTGATGTTCGATGGGCCAACGAGTTTTGGTCGCCGGCGGCGCAAACCTACTCATCGAACCATCTCCAAACCACAGTTTTTCAGGATGATGCCAATCAACTTCTCAATAGGATGCTCGACGGCGACTCATCTCTCCCAATGCGAGGTGAAGTGGATGTGGTGGTTGGTGGCCCTCCATGCCAGGGCTTTTGCGGCATAAACCGTTTTCGCGATGTCGTTGATCCTCGCAACTCGCTTGTTGAAACCTTTTTCGGAATAATCGAAGTACTTAAGCCTCGGTTTGTCGTGATGGAAAACGTAAGCGGGATTTTGTCTCTTGAGCATGGAAGAGCGGTGCTTGAGTTGTTAGCGTCGCTAAGAGAAATAGGCTATCAAGCGGATCTCTTCGTACTTCAGGCCGGGACCTACGGGGTTGCTCAGACACGGTGGCGTGTCTTCGTTCTGGCCTCAAGAGATGTTGAACCGCGCCTCACCTATCCTGCGCCATTACATGCCTTTCCCAGAAACCGGCCTCTAGACGTAGGTAGTTTCAAGTCCAACATCATTCACGTTTCCTCGTTGGAAAGCTCTATCGGTGAAAGGCTCCTTCCTTCCGTAACCGTGCGGGACGCGATCGGAGATCTACCCAAGATCGAAAACGGAGGCTCCTTTCATGGACCATATGCTTCGGAAGCATCTCGTTCCTGGCAGGCTCTCGTCAGATCGGGCTCTAAGCAAGTAACTGACCATGAGACGATCCGATTAGGAAAAGCAAATCAAGAGAGATTAGAGCACTTACCATTCAAAACCGGATCGTGCTGGGTCGATCTACCTCCAGCACTTCAGCCGAAGAACTTAGCCAAGCTCGGGGAGCAGCGGTACTTCTCGAGGTTTGGTAGGCTAGATTGGGAGGGTTATTTCACAACGATCACCAATAAGCCCGAACCCTACTGGGGCAGATTCTTCCACCCAGAGCAACAGCGGGTCGTGTCCGTAAGGGAATGCGCTCGGGCCCAAGGATTTCCCGACTCCTTCCGCTTTCATGGCCCCTTGAGAGCGCGTTATGCTCAAGTGGGCAACGCAGTACCTCCCCCTCTGGGGAGAGCTATTGGCTGGGAAATCCGTCGCGCAGCTGGCGACAGGACAGTTGACAACGAGGTAGAAGCTTATCGGCGGCAAATGCAGGCCTGACCAGCACCCTCGGGTCATTGCCTGGGGCGAGCGGTTTAGAGGCGCAAAGTATTCCCTTGACGGCTGTCCCACAGCCGGAGCTCTTGCTCGCACGTTCGACTTCGAATTAAAAGAGTATTGGCGACTGGGGATGTTGGCCCGTAGCAAGACAGCCGTTCCAGGCCTTCCTGAACGAGCGCACGTGCTTCTGTTTAGAGTGAGAACGATTTTGGAAGGCGACCTGCAGCTTGCCATCTCTAGGGCGCCTGTCCACCCCAACGTCAGACTTGATGCATTGTTTGACGGAAGCTACTTCGGTTTCAGTAAGAAGCAAGGCACAAGCCTCCGACTCCCTCTACGGACGTGCTCTCCGACGAAGCTTTGTGCCGGAGGATGCTACGCTCACGACGTTTTAGATGCCACTCCTGCCGCCGTGGTTCGAGGCGCGATCAATGGCTGGATCGCCGAACATTACGAACGCGGAGACCAGGAGGTTCGCGCCCAGCTCGCAGAACGGATTGAGCCTCACGTCAAGCGGGCGATCAAGAGCGCTAAAAGTGAGCTGAAGAACCTACCCGACGGTTTTAAACGTCGTGCGTTCATTCGCTTCAGCCACGTCGGGGAGATCGTTCACACGCCAAAGTTCGCTAACGATATTGCTCAGATGGTTCAGGATCTGTCAGAAGGGGAAGTTGACTGCGTTGTCTATACCCGGCACAAGCGGGCGGTTGAGCTTGATCCCAACCTCTGGATCGTGAACTTCACGCTTGACCCCGTGAGTGAGTACCGTCAGTTTTGGGCGCCAACTCACGCTCGAATCGTCTACTCAGCATTCGGTGGAAAGACCTCCCCAATAGCTGAGGTCAACTTTCTAGAGCATCACCGCCACGGACACCTCCATCAAGTCGGCGACGGACGAGCGTGCCCAGCTACACAACCTCAGGCTACAAACAGAACCTGCGATGGTAACCAATGCAATCGATGTTTCGTGCCAAAAGGTATCCCCTATCCATAAGTGTGAGCCTACCTTTTCGGTCTATCCCAAGAGTAATGAACTTAGACTGCGGTTTAATCAGTACGGTGCATTGTCTTGAAAAATCACTCCAGCCCCGCCGTGGGCCGCTACCCTTTACTCCTCCTGCACGGTTCTAAATCCGTGCGGGAACCGCTCGTCCACCATGTCGCGCAGGGTTCGGTCAAAGCAAGGATAGAACTCTGACTCGGCGTTGAAGAAGTCCCACAGCTCTTCGCCGCCATCTTCAAAGTTGCCTTGCAGCACTGCCATGAGGTCCCAGGCGCCAAGAAAGAACTTGATCATCTGGCCCATGGTGAGCGGCCGCAATGATGTGCGGGTGTTGGGCTCGGCCAGGGTGTCACCGTCGTATTCATCTACCACCCGGTAGGCAATGCGTTGGCCCAGGGGGCGGGCGTAGAGCACGGTGACATCAAAGGTGGTGGACCTGATGCTGATGCGGGCAATCTCCACCTCGCCGCTTTTGCGCCGGGGCAGGTATTCGCCGCCCATGAACATGGGATGCATGCGGCCCATCATCTGGCGGTCGGTGGCATCAAGCTCGGGGGCCTTAAGGTAGTCGGGCATTTGGGCCAGGGTGCCCTTCTCTAACGCCTGCTTGATGGATTGGCGCCGGGCATAGCCTTTGACGCTGGTGAGTAGCTCGGTCTGCAAGTCATAGCGGCCAAAGTAGTCGCGCGGACGGTACTTGAGCGACGAAGCCGGCACGGGTGCGAACTGTGGCGCGGGCGCTTGGGGGGCTTGGCGATCAGACATGGCAGCCCTCCTCTTGCATGGCGTACCAGGTG
>Ga0194133_10010763_pt1 | contig 10230 bp, 6 predicted proteins | sample TA2KigOf40mmetaG_FD_155448 | JGI IMG/M metagenome (GOLD analysis project Ga0194133, IMG submission 155448) | Freshwater microbial communities from Lake Tanganyika, Tanzania - TA2015055 Kigoma Offshore 40m | ecosystem: Environmental > Aquatic > Freshwater > Lake | place: Tanzania: Lake Tanganyika... | reverse complement strand
AGCGTGGCACCCATGTTGTATCTGAAAATGAAAAGTCATTTTGCTTATTTAAAATCAATGAAAATGTCTTTCAAAAAAAGAAACAAAAATACTACTTTTTATAAATTCAATGCTATCAATTATTAATGGAACAACTGGAAATGGACTTTCTTACCTGGCTGAAATAGAGGGGGGTGGCTTTACTCTTTTTAAAATTTCATAACCATAAGTATCATTGGCAATTAAATTGACAAGTCTAGCTGCAGATTCCAAAACATATTCCGTAGTGAAATCTGATAACTTTGTAAACTTTTCTTCAAATTCAGCATTTTCTTCATCAGCTCTAGAGTTTCAAAAATTCAAACATATTTTTTAATTTCCTACCATGTGGTTGCGATTGCACAAAAAGAATATAATATATACTTACAAGTGATGAAATCCTTTGTCTTTTCTCATAACTTCCTGAATACTTTTTATCAGTAAAAGATCTCCACTGGACATTTTAATTTTTTATAGGATACTAAGTTTGGGTTATGATGTTTATCAATGATAGAATTAACGTGATTTGAACCTATAAGATTTGAGGGGAGTGTTTAAATTGATGTTGACATAATTTTGACTCATCACAATTCTTATCACCTCCAAACTTCAAAAGGAAAATGCGCAAGCTTCTCTCTTAATTTTTGGATATTTACCTATGTAAATTAGATGGTAATTTTAAGAGAAGAACCAATGTCAGGTTGATAATGACTCATTTTTGTTACATTTCAAAATTTCAATCTATTTTTTTAAGTTGATGTTTTGGTAAATTGTTATTGTCGTTGATACCTTTGGTTTAAAAAGTCCTTTTCACAGGCATCTAATTTTGTATCTATTGCGAATTCATTGAACCCAAAATCGTTCAGCAACGCGACGAAAACAATTAACGATAACGCGAGAAAATTTAGTAATGTTTTCTTTTGCTAATTTTCGCTAGAATATAATAATAAAAATTTAAGATTTTGGAAAATGTAAGATTGAAGTTAAAATTTGTCTTTCTGAAAAGGTGTCGTGTCCTCAGGTAAATAAATTGTGAAATGGAGAAATTGCCTATTGTGTGAAGATATTCCTTAAGGTTAACGTGTGACACAACATGTTCAAGAAAAAATGATATTGGAATAGAGGCAAAATAAAAAAACATGTCTTCAAATAATAATGTGAATCGACCAACAGCTCTGGCCGATCCAGGGTCTAAACCTCAACGACTTGCCATGGGCATCTTCATCCTCTTAATTGTTGACATAATCTGGGTGGCATCTTCAGAATTTACGGAATATATTTTTAAAGACTTGCACTATGAAAAGCCATTCTTCACTACATACTTCAAGACTACACTTTTCAGCATTTATCTCGTAGGTTTTGCAGTTTACAAGCCCTGGAGGTCACATTGTACGACAAGAAATAGGTAAAAACCAATCGTGAAACGTACTAATATCAAAGAGCAAGGTTCAAAAATACTCTGGGTTTTTTTTAATTGTGTATATATGGAAATATGGAAGTGTAATGTTTGAAACAATATCTCTTATTTTCAGGCTTAATGAGAGAAACGGACAGTACCATCGGCTCAATGTCCAAGAAATAGATGAGGACGAAACCAGACCAGGTTTGACTACGAAATTGGTTTGACAAAAACCACTAAAGAAAATTAATATATTCGGGGTTTTTTAGCTTTTGAAGACTCTGCAGGGAGCGGTCTGGAAGAAGAAAATACTCCTCCGGTTGAGCGCACGCCTCTACGTCGAAACGGTTTGAGGTCACTGGGAAGTCCCATGTTTGTGCCAGCAAATATTCCACCAGATTCTAGCAAAAGCTCTGGAGCAGAAGATAGTGACGTCGATGGAGCCCATTTTGTGAACGATCATCAGAAAAGTCGACGCGTACGATTTAAACAGTTGGTAGGGGTTTTAACAGAAAGATTGTGCTTTCTTCAAATGAACTTGTATTTTTTTTTATAAAGGCAGAGGTAGTTGAAATGAATCCTGCAGAAGCCATTGCTGCCAACTTAGCCAGACTAAGCTATTCTGCAAGTCTCAGAGCCAAGGCTGCACTCAGAAGAGCAGCTTCAAAGCTTTCTGTAGCACAGGTATTTTTTACGTATAAATTCAAAAATATACCAATTATAAACCCTTTCAATATATCATAGGTGGCTACCCTCAGTTTCTTTTTTTGCATTCCTTGGTTTGGTGGAAATTACTGTTACCAGGTAAATTAAAATAATAATGAAACTGTCGAGGTGCATCCCAAAAAAATCAGTACGAGAAATTGACCTTGGTAATTTTCATCCAGGTAGCTCTGGCAGACACAGAAGCTGCTGTGGTCAATGTCTTGTCTGCCTCGTCGTCTTTTTTTACACTTATTTTAGCAGCCATTTTCCCTTCAGAACAGAGTAAGAAAGTCTCATGCTTAAATCTCTTCAGTTTTGATTCTCACATGATTTTTTTTTTACAAAACAGGTGATCGTATTTCACTCTCGAAGTTTGCTGCTGTCTGTTTCAGTTTGTCAGGGGTAATTTTGGTCAGCTACTCAGATATTGATATTGAGGGTGGAGTACCAGTTGGGGCAATTTGGTAAGTCGTGTCAGTTTTCTTGAGTGCGATAGGATTAATAGTTTTGATCTCCTAGGGCCTTGTGCGGAGCCCTCTTCTATTCAATTTACATTGTTTTATTGAGGCGCAAAGTTAATCATGAAGACAGCATGGTAAGTGATTTCACCCTCTCTTTTAGTTACACTCATAGCATTTCAATATCTCAGGATGCTCCGATGTTTTTCGGATTTGTTGGTATCTTCAATGCTTTCTTGCTGTGGCCAGGGCTTATTATTTTACATTACTTGCAAAAAGAAAACTTCGAATTACCGACATCAAGGCAGTGGGAGTTTATGGTGAGTGCAAATTGTTACACATTATGGCAGAAGAAAAGGACATTTCTTTTCAGATTATTAACGGCATCATCGGGACCGTAATTTCCGAACTCCTTTGGCTTTGGGGATGTTTACTAACTTCCAGTCTTATGGCCACTCTTGCTATTGGCCTAACAATTCCACTCTCTATTTTGGTAAAAGCCTCATCTTTGATGATAAAGACCGAGTTTATTTTACAATACATTATTATTACAGGCTGACGTCGTTTGGAAGCAAAAGGCTTACCAGCCTTTGTTCGTTATAGGTGCAGTCCCTATGTTCTGTTCGTTCTTTGTGATAGCAGTTTTGACGCACATGGAAGACTGGGATCCACTAATGGACCTTTTTATTTGTATTGCAACAAAAATATGCTGCAAGAAAAGCAATAGAAGCAGGTAAACCCTTATGGTTATCCGACTTCTGCCTAAGTAGCTTTTTTTCCAATGATTGCTTAATTTCACAGAGCTTTGCCAGTAGATCAAATTTGTCCAGAGCAGGAATCATTGATCGAGCCTAACACTGATCAAAGTGAACCACAAGCCGATGAACCGCTCTAAACTTTCTCCAATTATGGCTAAAATCTCATGGGATGACAAAATGAAAATGTTTGTAAATTACATTTGAATTGAAACTATGTTTAACGTTTTAAACTTCTGAGCTTTTATCTTTTCAAGTTTATCCATTATTCCATCTTCTTTTTGTGTTCAGCAACCGGATATTGCCTTTACCAAAGAATCAAGCTCCCAATTTTTTCAGTGATTCTGTACAGCTAATTTGAGTCGGCAAGTCTAATTCACCAATATTTTAGCCATGCAATCCAACCAGCTCAAATTGAAATCAATTCCCTTTTTTTTTATTGTTTCTCATTCAGTTAATTTATTGTTGTGAGTAAAGAAGAGCTTTTCCTGTTGAAAACTTTTTAATGCAAGAGAGGTATTTTATTTGCTCACTCTACGAGTCTACAACTAAATTCTACTAGTCATTAGATACAACAAACTTCTCCACGTGTAAAGTTACATCCTTTAGATTTGACAGTATTTCAAGATTTTAATAAAAACTCTGTTTCCATAACTTTCTAAGTTTAAATATTTGGCAAACCTATTGTAATTCACCTTGAAAAGTTATTTTTGAAAAATCTGACCTCAAGGCAGTATTCTGGTTCAGTTTAAAGAACTAAACTAGGGTACCTATCCGATACTTTTTTTTATCCATTTGCGACATACACTCGCCAGAGAGATGAGCTTACAAGACTCCGACAATGTGAGAAAAGTCCTTCATTGGATGACCTGTTTCGGTACAAATATCCACAGTGGACGATTGCCCTGATATTGGAATGGATCGCTTTACCAAAATGACACAAGTTTCATTAAGGATTCATTACCATTCTCTTCAGGGGCACTTTTAGCATGGGCAAGATCAAATTTATCACTCACCAGTTGTCTGTTATGGGTCAAACCATAAGCCTGAAAAGGGGAAAGTTTTACAAAGGAGCTGTTCATTCCACAAGGAAAATTAAGCGCAGTACCTGGAATCCAATGTCGCAAAAAATCAAAGCGTAACGCGTTGCCCTAGCACAGGCACACCCAGGACTCGCTACTGTTTCGTGGTACCTGCAGTTTAATACACAATTTTATTCGTTTAAAAAAAGTAATTCTAAACTATATGCTTACTCGCAAGCTATATTCTCTGAGAACGTGCATATTTCTTTTCTTAGAAAATTGTGAGATACAGAAGGCTCCGGTGAATATAAATGAGACTGGGGAGACATCTTCACGTATTTAGACAGCACAAAGTCCAAATTAAAAAAGGCAAACTCGATGTCGCTCTAAGGACATGACATTTGCTTTAAGTGGTCTAAATGTTTTGATATGTCCTGATTCTTGTAAAAAGTCCAAATATGACAATAAGACGTTTAAAGAATGGCGAGCTCACATTTTCCAAGCTTGCAAGCCACTGAAAAACCTTTTTGATTGATCCTCTTTCTTCTGGCATCACGCATAGGGGTAGAAGTCGATATTTTCTAGAGCTCCTCAATTCCTGAGGGGTCTCTACGTCAGAGTTGAAGTTTTGTCCAGCATAAAATTCGTTTGGGCCAGCAGTGGCAATGTTAGTGATTGCCTTGAATACTGCAAAAGAAAGAAGCTCTTTTGACTAAACTTCCCAGACGCAATGTGACTACTTGAAGGGGGGCAATGTTAGACATAAAATGAAAATCCTGGGTATAATTACCATGAGTATAGTTTGAAGTGAGGTGTTCATTATCCATACTTATTTGGTGGATGTTTTCAATCCTAAAAATATTTATGGGCAATTAAGGACTTGGTGCGAAAGAGAGAAAAAAATCAGTTGATCTTAACAACCTTTTCATGATGTTCTCTTTGAAACCCACTGGAATTTCCTGGATTTTAAGAAGTTGGGAATAACGGTTGGTGACACCTTCCTAAAAAAAAGTTGGATTCGTTTAATTCATCAAGTTTTGGCATTCATTCTCAAAGTTCTACCTGCAATGCCACCTCAACTAGCCCTATTTCTGCAGGGTAAGCATTCTGGAACGTCTCGCACCAAACATTCACTAAAGTTGGGTTAACAGTTAGGAGAGCTTTTTCCGCATCTAACTATAGATTACTCACCAGACACTATGAGAAGTCTCGGAGCCACTTCGTTCGGCCTTTTAGAAAACCGTATTGTCAAATCTTTTTCGGCAACCCTTATAGATTCTATATGAAATAAAAAAGACTATAAATGCGTTTGTTTCAAGAACTTTGTGTTACGTTAGCAAGGTTTACCCAGCGTTTCTTTGTCCGTCTGAAACGGAGATGGGGAGCTGTTTGAACCAGCCGAATTCTTAGACTCCTTGGAGTTAGTTACAGATGTCTTCATTCTATGTTTACCACCGCCAAAGGACATTGCGAGGGTTGGGGTAGTTTTAACTTAGCCTTGATAGAACTTCAACTTTACTTTCCGGAAATTTTTTTACAGCTTTTGACGCTGTCTGACCGACCGCATAAATGTGAGGAATTAACAGGTTTAACAGCTGTTAGGTTAAATTTTAAACCGGTTGATACGTCATTAACAACTCGTACGCAATAACGGCTGGTTAAGACTTTAAGAGGCTACTTAATTTATAGCTTTTTCAGCAGTATATAGTTGTGATTGGGTCGTAGTCTTCGTTCGGTCCTATTGGTTACATTTTAGCTAGGAGACTTCAGAGCAGTAGTTCCTTGACCGAGTAAGGTTAAGAGGTAAGCAGTCGTTGAATAAGAATAAAGAACATATTTTCTCATATCTATAGATATAAAAGTGACTGTTTGTACCTATGTACCCTTTTCACGCCCGAACCGCCGGACCAATCTCCACCAAATTTTGCACAGACCTCCCCACCAACTCAGGAAACGTTCGGAACACAAGCATGACACTGCCAACCCAACCCCTGGAACATGGGGTACCCCAAACGGGTCACGGAAGAGAAAACTTTGTGAAACGTAAAATGTCCAGATGGGTGACTTAAGTGCATCAAATTTTTCCCGGGCAGCGCCGGGGCCCGGTTGGCTAGTCTATCTCTATATATAAAAGTGACTGTTGGTACCTATTTACCCTTTTCACGCCTGAACCGCCGGACCAATCTCCCCCAAATTTTGCACAGACCTCCACACCAACTCAGGAAAGGTTCTTAACACAAGCATGACCCTGCCAACTCGACCCTTGGACCCTGGGGTACCCCAAACTCCAAAACCCAAATGGATCTCAGGAGAGAAAACTTTGTGCAACGTAAAATGTCCAGATGGGTACCCTTTTACTGTTTAGTCAATTTCCTGGGCAGAGCCAGGGCCCAGTTGGCTAGTATAAAAAAAACATTATCTAACTTTTTTATATAAAAATTTCTTTATTCTTTACATTTATCAGATAATATGTAAAAAAATAGTCATCATTTCATTACTTCAGGTAAAATCATTCTTCATGTTTTGCTTCATTTTGGAAATGTAAATCATATTTTTCCAAAGTGTTGGATATCCAAAAGTTTGCAACTTAACTCAAATAGCTTTTCCTAGAAAAAGACAGGAAGGAAAATTTTTTTTTTGGAAACATACTGCCAATAAATAAACTTATGTCATGCAATCATTTTAATTAACATAGTAAAAATCCTGGAATGTTCCACCAGAGACTTGATTTATAACCAAAAAGTTTCATTTGAGTTTTCTGTCTTTCTTTTTTTTTATCTTATCTATACATCATAGTAGAAAAAACTTTGCTTTACAAAAAATGCCCAGATGGGTGACTTAATCTCATTAAATTTTTTCCGGGCAGTGCCGGGCCCTGGTTGGCTAGTATTTATATATATATATATATATATAAAAGTGACTGTTGTTACCTATTTACCCTTTTCACGCCCGAACCGCCGGACCAATCTCCCCCAAATTTTGCACAGACCAACTCAGGGAAGGTTCTTAACACAAGCATGACCCTGCCAACCCGACCACTGGACCCAGAGTCACCCCAAACTTCAAATGGGTCACGAGTGAAAAACTTTGTGTAACGTAAAATGTCCAGATGGGTATCCTTATACTGTTTAGTTTATTGCCCAGGCAGTGCCGGGGCCCAGTTGGCTAGTATAATATATAATATACTAGCCAACTGGGGCCTAGCGCTGCCCGAAACAAAATTTTTTAAGGATACCCATCTGAACATTTTAATTTACACAAAGTTTTTTCTCCCGTGACCTGCTTAGGTTTTGGAGTTTGGATTACCCTGGGGTCAAGGGGTTGGTTGGTTGGTTGGTTAAGAACCTTCCTTAAGTTAGTGTGGAGGTCTGTACAAAGTTTGGTGGAGATTGGTATGGCTGTTTGTGTGTGAAAGAGGGACACAGGTACAAACAGTCTGTTTCTATATATATATAGATAGACTTGAGAGTGGTGTAATAAAAATTGGGGTCTTGTGGAGGAGAAGCTCAAAAAAATTCTTCATTATGATGCTTGAAGGCAAAAGGGGTCTGGCTCCTAATACAGACATCACCTTAGAGCCTGTTTTGCCATGCTATAACCACAAAAATGACATCTATGTGTGGTGTAGCCTAACTAGTAAGGTAGCTGGGAATTCGAAAATATCAACAATGCCCCAAATAAGGCCTGTAATATTATTAGTGTCTTAGCCTTAACTGATACATAAAAAAATGCCATTACTTTCCTTCTCAATAAAAAACTACTAATCAAACTAAAATGTTACCTGATTTCTTCTGTTCTTTGTAAAAGAGCTGCTCCTTGCCGGATAGAAATTTTCGCAGTATAGACCCCCTTTTCCCTCAATTTCGGTCGAGATGGATGCATGTACCAAGGTGTCACCCCCTTGCTCAGGGGTCTTCATCATCATGCTTGAAAGGCGGTTGAAAAACTAAGAAATAAACCACACTTTTTAATAGATAATATTTGCTGGGTTGGGTTGAGTATTGGGTTTGATCCAAGGGGTGTGGGTTGACCTTCATTAAAGTCCTTTCATACTAGTAGGGATACTATTTTGTAGCAATAGGCTATGGCATGTCGCAAGGAGTTAGATAAGCGATGTGAATCTATGTAACACTTATCCCATGATTATGAGAATCTAAGCCCCTTGGCTTTATAATAAAAACACTAGGTATTTAAATATGCTCATAATACTTTATTGAGTTAGTTTACAATACACACATGAAATATCCTTAAAATAACACTTTAGCTATCTACCCTATATGACTTACGTCTAAGCACACGGAGAATAACTAGGTAACAATTCTAAGGTACGCAGGCCTTTTAATGACATGTGAGACAGTAGAGCGCTGATCAAGGGTGCTCGGGAATCAGATGTGGGTAAAAGGATGCGTGATGGTAATAATACGGTGCTATGAAAATTTGTCAAATCACGATTAGTCAAATAGTCGTTATACCAAAAATTTATTCCGTCAAATCTCCGTTTTTACTGAATTCACAATTTATCGAATTTCCGTTTTTACCAAAAATTGGATTCGTCGAATGAGCCCCGCAGGGTTAGGTCTTGTTAGCCCCGCAGGGTTAGGTTAGGTCTTGTTAGGCCCGCAGGGTTAGGTTAGGTTAGGTAGCAATGTTGACCCTGCGGGGCTAACAAGATCTAACCCATTCGACGTTACGTTACATTACGTTTCGACAACCGCTTTGACGCTAATTCGTCGAACTGGAAATTCGGTAAAAATGGAGATTCGACGGAAAGAATTTTCGGTAAAAACAGAAATTCGATGAATCGTGAATTCGACGATTCGTGATTCAACGAATTTTCATAGCACCAATAATACTTTACCGTAACTTAAATTTTAAGAACTAAGATCCGTGTGTGCCGTCTACATACATGATTACAAGATCAAGCAACAAATTGATGTAAATAAGCACAATTGAATTCCTGAATGTGATTTCGGGGTCAAATATCCCTTGCCTACCCAAGAAATTTCCACTCCAGATTGAAAAAAATTCACCCTGGAATTTTTAAGTCAATGTAATGAAACAAAAAAAACCAACAATAATATTGGGTATGTGATTCATCTTTTGAGTCAGAACTGCTCCAGGCTAAAAATATGAACTTCAAAATCATATGAGAAATCTCGTTTTGATCTTGATGCCCAAATAATGACTGATCATTCTTAGATTTTACGAAATATTAAAATCTAAAAAGGTTGAAAGTTTCTTTTTATTCTATGTTTCATCCCTGTCCAAGAATCTCAATGTACCCACGTGTTGGAATTGATGAAAGGTTCTTTTTATTCCATGTTTAATCCCTGTCCAAGAATCAGAGTCCCACCATAGATGTGTCTATGGACACTTCAGATTACTATTTCTCTGACAAGACACCAGATGAGAGCCGAATATGCTTTCAAATGGAAAGAACAAAAGCTTTTGCCTGGTCACAAATATTCATTCTTTGGTTCCTCAAACACAAACCTCTGGTTTCTCTATTAATTAATTTTTAGAGATAACTCACTCATTTGGAAATAAAACCACCACAACTTAGAGAGAAGGTGGACAAGAAAAGTTTTCTGGCCCATCATGCTTGGAATAAATCCGAATGTATGGAGAGATTTAAAATGACAAATACTTGACTCTGAAAAGTTTTTGATTCTAGATAATAAGTGTTTTTGAGGTACTAAGTTTAGACATGTATCGTAGTACACGCTCTTTTACCCTCTTTTCGCGCTACGATATTTTTCACTTTACAAGCTCAAAGTTGTTTCAAACAGGCTGCCGTGTTTAGCTTCCTTTTCCCTTATCAGTAGTAAGTTCACCTAAACAGGCTGCCGCTGTTTTCACTCCCGCACTTTTAT
>Ga0194133_10010761_pt1 | contig 10230 bp, 14 predicted proteins | sample TA2KigOf40mmetaG_FD_155448 | JGI IMG/M metagenome (GOLD analysis project Ga0194133, IMG submission 155448) | Freshwater microbial communities from Lake Tanganyika, Tanzania - TA2015055 Kigoma Offshore 40m | ecosystem: Environmental > Aquatic > Freshwater > Lake | place: Tanzania: Lake... | reverse complement strand
GCGGAATTCACCGCTGTAGAGCCGATCCGTTTTTTGACTCGTTCCGTAGGCCAGGGGGCTGAAGCCGCTCTGGCATCGGTGCTGGCCAAGGCGCGCCCAATTCACCCGTGCACTGGTACCAGGCCGTGCTGATCGCGTTTCGAGAGGGGGACTATGTGGCGGCCTGCACCTAACTGCGGCGGGGCAATGCCGCGATCGTGATAGCTTCCGGCGTCCGCCCAATCGATCATTTCAGTGACTCAAGCAAAGCAATCCGCTTCGGCCAAGACCTTTCCCGCTGTGTCCTTCGCTGCCAGCTTGGGCTCACCATCCACAGGCCATTGAACACCGACCGTCGGATCGCACCACAACAAACTGCGCTCATGTTCCGGGTACCAGTAGTCTGTCGTCTTATACAGAAACTCGGCCAACTCGCTGATGACCACAAAGCCATGAGCAAAACCTGGCGGCACCCACAACTGGCGCTTGTTATCTGCCGATAGTTCAACGCCCACCCATTTGCCGAAGTTGGGTGATGAGCAGCGCAGATCGACTGTCACATCGAACACGGCACCTTGCGTCACACGCACCAGTTTGCCTTGCGGATGCTGGATCTGGTAGTGCAGGCCACGCAGCACCCCTTGGCTGGATTTGCTGTGGTTGTCTTGAACGAAGTGCACGTCCAAGCCGGTGGCTTGCTGAAAGTCGCGTTGGTTGAAACTCTCAAAGAAGAAACCACGGTCATCGCCGAAGACCTTGGGTTCGAGGATCAGCACTTCTGGCAGGTCAGTTGGCGTCACTGTATAGGGCATGGCTCAGCTCACCTCAACAGGCTGAGTAGGTACTGCCCGTAGCCGTTCTTCCTCAACGGGTCTGCCAACGCTGCCAGCTGCTCGGCGTTGATCCAGCCCTGGCGGAAGGCAATCTCTTCGGGGCAGGCCACTTGCAAGCCCTGGCGCTTTTGCAGGGTGGCAATGAAGCTGGCGGCTTCCAGCGAGCTGTCGTGGGTGCCAGTGTCCAGCCAGGCATAGCCCCGACCCATAATCTCTACATTCAGCTGGCCCTGTTCCAGGTAGCGGCGGTTCACATCGGTGATTTCGAGCTCACCCCGGGCGGAGGGCTTAATGTCTGCGGCAATGTCGCACACCTGTTGGTCGTAGAAGTACAACCCGGTCACCGCATAGTTGCTCTTGGGTTGCGCAGGCTTTTCTTCGATGCTGATGGCGCGCTGATGCGCATCGAAGGCCACCACGCCATAACGCTCTGGGTCGTGCACATGGTAGGCAAACACACTGGCACCACTGGTGCGCTCATTCGCACTGTGCAGTTGCTTCACGAGGTCGTGCCCGTAGAAAATGTTATCGCCCAGCACCAAGGCGCTGGGTTGGTTGCCCACAAAGTCGCGCCCGATGATGAAGGCTTGAGCCAGCCCATCAGGGCTGGCCTGCACCGCGTACTGAATGTTCATGCCCCAGCGGGCGCCGTCGCCCAACAGTTCAGCAAAGCGGGTCGTGTCCTGCGGCGTACTAATTAGCTGCACATCGCGAATGCCGCTGAGCATTAGTGTGCTCAGCGGGTAATAAACCATGGGCTTGTCGTAGACCGGCATGAGCTGCTTGCTCACAGCCTGCGTTACGGGGTACAGACGGGTGCCCGAGCCCCCTGCCAGGATGATGCCTCTGCGTGTCATGCGGTTACCCCCCTCTTGTTTAACAACCTATTTTCGATATGTGCCACTTTGAACACTGGTCACCCTCCCCGGGTTATCCAGGTACCACTGCACCGTCTTGCGCATTCGACTTTAAAAGGTCACGGCCGGCTTCCAGTGCAGTTCGCGTTTGATCTTGGCCACAGCGTCTGCAACACTGCGTCGTATCCTGCCAGGCAGGTTCTTTTTAGCGAAGATTATGATTTCGGATGCGTCGTTTCGACCGGCGTTAGAGCCGAACCACGCAGTAGGTGCGATAGCATCGCCTAGGCTTGTTCGCGGCCCGAAGTCGCGCGTAGTTTTCCTGCTTTCATGTAGACCAGCCTGAGCTCGTCTACCTTGCTGGGCATAGGCGTCGCTCCGCCAGCTGACCGTCCAGCTGGCGGAGCCGGTGAAAAGTCTGCAGTGCGGACGCTGATCGCCCAAGAAGATCATTCCGGACCCTCCCGATTCAACAGCTCAAGGTAAGCCGAGTACTCGTAGATACGGTTACGCTTCATGCCGGTCACCTCGCGCACCATACCGAGTTCGATCATGGCGTCGAGCATCTTGTTGATGGTGTGGGGGCTTTGACCGGTGGCGTTGCCGATGGCAGCAATGTTGGTCACGGGGCGCGCGAAGAGCGCCTGATGCACCTGCAGCGCGGAGGATGCGATGCGTCCCATACTCCGAATGCGCTCACGGTCTGCATCTCCCAACGCGCTAAGCGCCTGCGCGGTGTCGACAGCCTGAGCGGCTGCGTAGCGCACAGCGGTTGCAAAAAACCACAGCCATTCCTCCCAGTCGCCGTGCAGGCGCACCCGTTGAAGCATCTCGTAGTAGTTGGTTCGGTAGGCCTTGAAGTACAGCGACAGGTACAGCAACGGCTCGCGGAGCACTCGCTCGTGCACCAGAATCAGCGGGATGAGCAGTCGACCCAGACGGCCGTTGCCGTCCAGGTAGGGATGGATCGTTTCGAACTGGACATGCGATAGCGCCGCCTTGATCAAGGCAGAGTGACGGACTGGCTGGTCGTTAAGAAATTTTTCGAGATCCGAAAGGCAAACGCCCAAGCGCTGTGGCGGAGGTGGCACGAAGGATGCGCGCCCGGGAGAGGCTCCGCCGATCCAGTTCTGTGTGCGGCGCACCTCGCCCGGGGCCTTGCCGGCGCCTCGGCCGTGGGTCATCAACTTGGCGTGCATCTCGTTCATCAGTCGGGTGCACAGCGGCAGGCCGCCCTTGAGCAAGGCCAGGCCGTGCTCAAGCGCAGCGACGTAACACGACACTTCGCGTACGTCATCGAGGGGGGCGCCTGGCGACCCTTCAGCCTCGTAGCGCATCAGATCCGACAGGGATGACTGCGTGCCCTCGATCTGCGAGGACATCACGGCCTCCTTGCGGACGTAGCTGTAGAGAAAAACTGAGGTCTCGGGAAGCAGGACGGTGATGCTGTCCAACCGTCCCAGCGCGAGGTGGGCCTCATCCAGCCTTTCCTGCAGGCTGACGTCGACAGCCAGAGCAGGGTCTGGCGGCAGCGGCGCAGGCACGAACGCGAGGCAGCTTTCGCCGGCCGCGACCGAGGTTTCGTAGGTGCCAGTGACGCCACGTTCCATTAGAGAATCCTGCAATAAGGTTCGTCTTTATTGCATAAAACGACGATTACAGCAATAGGCGTGACCGATAATGCACTTCGTGGGGTCATTGAACCTTGAGCACCAGCCCGGCTAGAGGGCACCTAGCACGACCCTTCATCGGATACCCCCCATGCTTCAATTTGCACGCGCAAAAATCCTGGCAGACGCGCGCATCGCGTCCGATGGAGCGTAGAGATTTCACCCCCCCCCGGGGGATGGGTAGGGGGAGCCAATCTCTGGGACCGCCGCCCACAGATGCGTTCGCCTGGCCAGATTTTCAGGCGTGCAGAATGCGGAAGCATTTTTGCGGCGGGCGACCCCGTGGGTTCATGCCGCGGCGTGTTCATTGATTGCACTGCAATCATCGATTACAATTTAAGCCTGTTGCAACCCCGGAGCGCCACCATGGCCAGCATCACCATCCGCAACCTCGATGACGAGATCAAGCAGCGGCTGCGCGTGCGCGCCGCCGAGCACGGCCGCTCGATGGAGGAGGAGGCCCGCGATATCCTTCGCCGGGTCATGAGCGATGCCACCTCGCCGCGCGACCTGGCCGCGGCCATCCGCGCCCGCGTCTCCTCGGGAGCGCGTGCCGATCTTGAACTGCCCGCCCGCGAGCCAATGCGCGAGCCCCCGCAACTCGGCCGCCAGCCTCGATGATCATCCTGGACACCAACGTCCTCTCTGAACTTCTGCGGCCAGAGCCAGCCAGGCAGGTCGAGCGATGGCTGGCCGCCCAGGACGGCGCCAAGGTCTACTTCACCACGGTGGGCGAAGCAGAACTGCGGCACGGCGTGGCCATCCTTCCTGCAGGCAAGCGCCGCAACGCGCTCTCCACCGCCATCGAAGGCCTGCTCGAAGAAGACTTCCGCGACCGTATCCTGCCGTTTGATCGCCCCGCAGCGCGGGCCTACGCCGCCATCGCTGCTGAACGCCGCGCTGCGGGCCGGCCGATCAGCCAGTTCGATTGCCAGATCGCCGCGATTGCCCGTGCCCGCGAAGCTACGGTGGCGACCCGCAATACCAGCGACTATGAGGGCTGCGGTATCGAGTTGATCAACCCCTGGACATTCAGCACCCGCCAGTAATCAGCCACGACCCACCGACGATGCCCACCCCCACCTCTTCTAACCACTGCCTGCGTTACTGGGATCTGGCCGACCACATCCGGATCGACGATGCCATCGCGCTGTGGTGCGGTGTCGAGCCTGCCGAACTGGCCAAGCTCAACTTCGAGACCCAGTGCATGAGCGCCAAGCGCGCAGCCCTGGTCACCGCGCTGCGCGACGGGCGACTGGGCTACGAAGACCTAGGGCTTCTCACCGGACAGGGTAAGGTGTTTCGCGGCGCGCCGGTCGATGAACTCATCGAGAAGGGGCGGCTTGCCATCAACAAGGCGAGCCTGCGACGCTGGTTCGAGCAACTGCCCTTTGACGACCGTCCTGCGTTTCTGTTTGAAGAAGAGCGCCAGCCGGTATTGCCGGACGGTAGCGACGTTGCCGAGATGACCGGGCTGAAAGCCATCGCCCTGATGGCACACCTGCTGGCCAGCTCGTCGGCGAAATACAAGGCCGGCGAGCGACCGAACGCAGAGGCCATTGGCCGCGCGGTAAACGAGGCCGCACAGGCCCTGATGCCCAACGACACGCGAGGCCTGCAGGCCTTCAACAAGAAGGTGGGCGAGGCACTCCGGCTCTTCGGGCCCGAGATCACGATCCACCGCAGTCGCTAAGACTGCTGACCCCGCATTCCTGAACTTCAGGAAATATTCCTGAAGTTCGCTGACGGCTGAACAGCCCGTCGCGACCATGGCGGCATTCCAAATGAATCCAAAGGAATGCCGTCATGCCCAAACAGGCCCGAAGCCACCACACCAAGAGCGACGCCGATCTGCGCGCCGAGTTCTGGGCCGCGCCTGACGCGGCGCTCCTCGATCGCAAGACCGCGGCAGCGGGACTGGGCTACACCGTAGGCTGGCTTGAATGGGCAGCCACGCATGGGGGCGGGCCGGTGCTCACCAAGCTGGGCCGAAGCGTGCGCTACCGAAAGGCCGATGTGCTGGCCTGGATCGAAGCGAACAGCCGCCGCATCAGCAGCACGGCCGAACTGGGGGCGACACGGTGAGCCGGCGCATTGCCCTCCATCGCGACGTCGGCGTTCAGGCGCGACTCGCACAGTTCGCACGCCTTCGCACGACAGTAAGTCCCTGGTCCTCCACGACATTCGCAGGATTCGCACGATTCGCAGCGTCGCACGCAGAAATCGCACGTGAGGCAGGAGACCGGCCATGAGAGGTGTCCCCAGCCGCCGTCTGCCTGCGCCCAACTGGGCTCTGGGAGAGCCGCCGATGCCGCTCACGCGCGACCTCCCCCCGGCATCGCCGTTCCCAGAGGAGGCCATGGGCGCCATCGGTGCCGAGGTGGTCGCACTGATGCAGCGGATCATCCAGGCCCCAAGCGCGCTCGTCGGCCAGTCAATCCTCGCCGCCATGAATCAGGCGAGCCAGCCCTACGGCAACGTCTGCATCGACGGCCGCGTCTCGCCCCTTTCGGAATACTTCCTCACGCTCGGTGAGTCGGGCGAGCGCAAATCGGCGGTCGACGGCTGGGCGCTGGCCGGGGTGCGCGAGCACCAGAAGAGCCTCATGGCGCAGTACGAACAGGACCGCGACGCCTTCGAGAAGGCCCTGGAGGTCTACGAGACCACCTCACGCCGCATCCTCGCCGACAAGAAGCTCAGCCCCGAAGCGAAGCAGGGGCGGCTGCACGAGCTGCAAAAGCCCAAGGCACCGGTCATGCCGCTCCTGATCGTCTCGGAGCCCAGTAGCGAGGCCATCCAGCGGCAACTCATCATCGGCGAGCCGTCGATCGGCCTGGTCAATGACGAGGGCGGGCAATTCCTCGGCGGGTTTGCGATGTCCCCCGAAAAACGTCTGGGCACCCTGACCACGCTCTCACGCCTGTGGGACCGGGGCGAATTTGATCGGGTGCGGGTGGGCGACGGGTCGGGCAGCTACTACGGCCGCCGCCTGTGCCTGCACCTGATGGTGCAGCCGGCCGTGGCCACCAGCCTGCTGGCAGACCCCCTCGCACGCGAGCAGGGCTTTCTGGCGAGGTGCCTCGTGAGCTACCCGCAGTCGACCGCGGGCTCGCGCAGCTACGTGGAGGCGAACCTCGGCGAGGCAGCGGCCTACCAGCGCTACGCGGCCCGCGTGAGCGCGTTACTGCGGGGGCCTTGGCCGAAGGCGAGCGACCATGAGCTCGAGCCGCCGAATCTCTTCCTGAGCACCGAGGCCAAGCGTACCTGGATCGCGATCTACAACGATCTCGAGGCGGGACTCGCACCGCAGGGACCATTTGCCAGCATCCGCTCGCTTGCCGCCAAGGCGCCCGAGCACATTGCACGACTGGCGGGGACCTTCGCGGTGTTCGAGGGTGATGACGAGATCCACGAAGAACAGGTAGATCGGGCGTTGCGGCTTGTTCTGCACTACCTCGATGAGGCCACGCGGCTGTGGGGCGCGGCACAGATCAAGCCGGAACTGCGTCTTGCCCAGGAGCTGCTGCAGTGGTGGCGGCTCAAGGTGGGGCCCGGGCGCGTGATCACGCTCACTGACATCTATCGCAACGGCCCCGCGGCGATCCGCAGTGCGGCGGTGGCTCGGGCGGTGGTGCGCACGCTGCTCGATCACGGCTGGCTGGTGCCCGGTGAGCACCCGCGGTCCAAGGAAGCCTTCGAGCTGCTGGAGCCCCGATGAAAACGCCCACTTTGCGATCGGCCCGTGCGAATCCTGCGAATCGTGCGAATGCAGCGCAACCCCCTGCTGCAGCTGGGCTTACGGGCTCAGGGCCGAGTGTGGCCGCGTGCGAATCGTGCGAGCCGCAGTCCAGCGATACCGAACTACTGATACCGAATTACCCACCCGCCGACCGCAACCCCGGACGGCCTTTACACCTGGAGAAGCCCGTGAATGATGTGACCACCGATTTTCTGTAACGCCCACCCGAGAACGCGACCATGCAGCGGGTGCAGCAATGGTTCGCCCAAGGCAGGCGCCTGGCGTGGCTGCCGATCTTCAGCCAGGTGAACTTCCCTGGGGTACCGGTCGAGATCCTCGAATGGGCCGATCGTGGGTTGTTTCAGAGCGCCTGGCCCATCCTCGAGTTCGAGGACCTCGGCCGACTGCCACCGGGGATCACCGGATGGCTGCTGCCCGAGGGGGATGAGGACACCGACATTGTGGTGGGCCTGTGGGATGGCGCAGCGCACTTCCTTGGGGTGAAGGACCGCCGTACCGGCGAGCCGCAGACGCTTATGTTGAACCGCAAGCGGGACCTCGAGGCCCAGGGGGCGGACCCGGGTACAGAAGCCGGGGATTACCCGGGATGAGCATTTATGACTTGGCTTCTGCCCGGGAAGAAGCGTTCATACAAACCCCAGATGACCGGAGACTTCCATGAGCCCCGATGTACCCGTCGCCGCCCGGTTGGCGGCCCTGCCCACGCTCCCGATGGAGGAGCTCTGGGCGCTGTGGGATCAGCACTTCCCTCGCCGGCCCAGTCACCCCAACCGCAACTACCTGCAGTCCCGCCTGGCCTACCGCATCCAGGAGGTGGCCTACGGCGCGCTGCCTGCCAACGTTCGCAAGGTGCTGGTGGAGGCGGGGGCTAAGCACTCCAGGATCAAATCATCCGCAGGCCGCAGCGCCCAAACCTTGCTCATGCCCGGCACCACCTTGATTCGACAGTGGGATGAGCGCGAGTACCGTGTCACGGTCACGCCCGACGGGCTGTATGCCCTTGATGGCCAGGTGTTCAAAAGCCTGTCGGCTGCAGCGCGCCAGATCACGGGAACGCGATGGAACGGGCCGAGATTCTTCGGCCTGCGTGACGGCAACGGGGACGGTCCATGAACATGCCCCTGCCATTGCCACCCAGGCGCTGCGCGGTGTATTGCCGTGTTTCGAGCGACGAGCGACTGGACCAGTCCTTCAACTCGATCGACGCACAGAAGGAGGCTGGTCACGCCTTCATCAAGAGCCAGAGCCACGAGGGCTGGATCGCGGTGGCTGACGATTACGACGACGGGGGTTTCTCAGGTGGCAACATGGAACGCCCCGCGCTGCGGCGCTTGATGGCCGACATCGAGGCGGGCAAGGTCGATATCGTGGTGGTCTACAAGATCGATCGACTGTCGCGATCCTTGGCCGACTTTGCGCGCATGGTCGATGTGTTCGACCGCCACCGGGTCAGCTTCAGCGCGGTTACCCAGCAGATCAACTCCGCGACTTCGATGGGGCGGCTGATGTTGAACGTCCTGTTGTCCTTCGCGCAGTTCGAGCGTGAGGTCACCGGTGAGCGCATCCGCGACAAGATCGCTGCCAGCAAGGCCAAGGGTATGTGGATGGGTGGGCCGCTTCCGCTGGGCTACGACGTACGCGACCGGTTGCTGGTGATCAATGAGAAGGAAGCCGATCTGGTGCGGCGAAGCTTTGATGATTTCGTATCTATTCGCTCGGCCACGTTGATGGCCAAGGCGTATGTCGCCGAGGGCGTACTCACCAAGGGCGGCAAGCGCTTTACCAAGCAGGCTCTCTACAAAATGCTGCATAACCGGATGTACCTCGGCGAGATCGTCCACAAGGGACAGAGCTTCCCCGGCCAGCATCAGGCCATCATCACCCGGGCGCAGTGGGATGCGGTGCATGCGCTGATCGCCACCGATGGGATGGAACGGCGGCGCGAGACCCGGGATCGCCAGCTTGAGCCGGTGCTGTTACGCGGCTTGCTGTTCACACAAGATGGAGAGCGACTGGTCCCGAGCTACACGGTCAAGAAGGGGAAGACCTACCGCTATTACAGGCCGGTCACGCACCGGCAGTTTGGTGCGTGGGCCAGCAAGCATGGCGCGCTGCCTGCGATACCCGTCGAGGAGCTGGTGACCCAGCAGATCGTCGCGGTGCTCTCAGCGCCGCACATGGTGCAGGCGGTGTGGGATCGGATTCGCGAAACTCATCCGGAGCTGTCCGAACCCGAAGTCGTGTTGCCGATGCGGAATTTGGCGGCTCTTTGGCAGCAGTTATTCCCTGCCGAACAGTGTCGCCTGGCAAAGCTGCTGATCGAGCGGGTCGTGATGGCAGACGGTGGGCTGGAAATCATCTGGCGCGACCATGGCTGGCAGCAGCTGACCTGTGATCTGCTACCGGGGACCATTGGCGCGGAGTTGCAAGAGATCGAGGCGGCAGCGTGAGACCCAAACTCCAGACCTTGGGCGCCCCCGTCGCTCGAGAGCGCCAGGACGCTGGCCAGATCAGGCTCTCGACCTTCATCCCACTGAAGATTCGCAAACGGGGTGCCAGCAAGGTGGTGGTACGGCCCGACGGCCAGCCAGAGGCACCAGGCAGGGCTACCACTCCGATCGACCAACCCCTGCTGGTGGCGTTGACGCGGGCCTTCTACTGGCAGCAGTTGTTGGACGACGGCGTGGTCGCCAGCGGCAGCGATATCGCGAAGCGTGAAGGTCTGCATCACTCGACGGTCAACGAGTTGCTGCGGCTGACGCTGCTGGAACCTGCCGTCATCCAGTCCATCCTGGCCGGGCAGCAGCCCCGGTGCATGAGTCTGCTGTGGTTCCAGCGGAACCCGTTGCCGACGGACTGGGTGGCACAGCGGGACGTAGTGGCGGGGTTTGATTCTTGATCGGCCGCCTTGGTTGACAACGAACTGGCGCGCGTAAGGCGTTGATTTCGCTAGGGCGCCCGCTGCGCCTACCCGCAGGCCAAACGGAGAACAGAGACGGCTCTCGGCCAGAAAAAGGCCATTTCGGGCGTCTCGGGCGCCACGCCACCCGCAGCACATCCCCGCACTTCCCCGGGGAAACGCCATAAGAAAAGGGCCCGGAGACTATCCGAGCCCTTGTGAATGGTGCTGG
>Ga0194133_10010758_pt1 | contig 10232 bp, 6 predicted proteins | sample TA2KigOf40mmetaG_FD_155448 | JGI IMG/M metagenome (GOLD analysis project Ga0194133, IMG submission 155448) | Freshwater microbial communities from Lake Tanganyika, Tanzania - TA2015055 Kigoma Offshore 40m | ecosystem: Environmental > Aquatic > Freshwater > Lake | place: Tanzania: Lake Tanganyika... | reverse complement strand
TTCTTTCTCATTCTTTCAACCTGTGGGAGGAAATATACCTATTCTTTGAATTAATGTTACATTTTCATCTCAAATATTTTTACAATCAACTCAATAACTTTTTATGATCTTTTGATCACAGCACCCTTTTGTTAATCGACAACTTTAATCTGGTATTTTCCTCTAATAATACCACACACTGTTCCCTTCCTACACTCGTCACATTTGTTGCTTTCCAATGTTAAATATTGATACAAGCTTGCCCACCAATTCTGACCGCCAGAACTTCTGGACTGCCAAAATCATTGATTGGTGTTTAACGTATCTGAACCTGCCTCTTCTTCAAATAAACAGTTATTGTCTCAAATACCTGCAGCAAAAAAAAAGCTACTGAACTAAGCAGCCTAATCTCAAAAGCTAACTTAATGAGAAACCTCTTTTAGGTAATATAGCTGACTTTTTATTTGAAATGGTCCCTGCAATTTCTCACACTGTCATCCATAGAGATCTCATATTAGTTGGTTTTTCAAATTCTCAAATAGCTGATTTAACTTTCTTGAATTTGAACCTTTGAAGTTATTTGACAGCAAACCAAATGACCCCAGAATGAGCTCTTTATCCCTTCCTAATATGTTACAACCATTAGACCATAAAATCTACTTTGTTACAGTTTGTAAGTCTCGAAATTCAGGTGAACTTTATGGCTTTATTTCTGAGCAAACAGAGCTGAATTAATACTTTAATAGTAAATTATTTTTTCTCGTGAGAAAGAAACGGTCACTTTTTTGTGTATTTTCAACACTAGTTGTTATCAAGCTCAATCATATACCAACTTTCTGATTGAATAGAGAGGTTTTTTGTTTCTTCAAAAGCCTCCAGATTTCTTTTTATTGTGAAGAAAATCTTGAGCAAAAAAAGTTTCTCATTACAATGTAATGAAAGTCAATTGAAATCTGACACGCCATGTCAGTTTCAACAACATGAGGAGTTTGATAAAGATAGAAACAAGGAGAAAACCCCCAAGTAAAATGATCAACAGACGTTAATGATGAGATCAATAAATTGTGTATTTTCTTTAGCAGAAATAAGATGATCTTGGATATACCAATTTTCTACATTGTTAAAAATAGAAATAGAGAGAGAAAAAAATCAAATAAATAATAAATTTCTCAAGCATGCAATTATCAAACTGCCTTGATATTTTTTACAACTACATGTATACACCCACATGAATCAAAACTTTTTGGCAAAAAAATGCAAATCGATCACACAATAACTACATAGATATGTATGTTTCAACAATTTTTTTGTAAGAAAATAATCAATTTCAGAAATAATTTATGATTCTAACATATTTATACTAAAAAATTATGTAGATTACTTTTGTTGCTGGAAAAAACATTAATAAGTATTCCAATTAAGTGTTTAATATGATTTTGTATGATGGAGTACAAGTGAAAAACTTTCATGGACTTTGACCAATTTTAACTCTATTAATTTATCAGGCACAAAAAGTTGAAACTTTAGCAGTATGTCATTAATATCTTTAAAATATATTATTATTCTCAAAGATTGTTTGAAGAAATCAATGTTTGGAAATACAAATAAAAGGAAATTGTTCACTGTGAAATATCCTGCAAAAAGACTGAATCAATTTGAATCAAAAGTTAATGGAACTTGTTATTATATATGGATATTTGTCAAAAATCTCACTGAATTTGTGTGCAGGATTTGGCAAAGAAATGTGTAGCAACAAACAAAATTTTTTATACTGTATTTACAGCTTAGTGATTTTGGAAAATTACAGGGAAGTTTAATCTCCACAAACCCTAAACTTGGCAACTCCTGACCTCAGATTTTCAAGACTGCAACATCATTGATTCTATGTCAAAAACATTAACATCCCTCAGACTCAGCCATTCAAGACATTACTTTTCAAAAAAAATAGTTACAGACCTCCTGTTATGTTAAGTTCAAACGTTGATACCAGAAACTTATAACCCTCTGAGAAGCCAGAAGGACACCAAAAAGGAGTAATAGTTCAGAATTTTGTATAGTTCCGTCTTTTATGATTAATTGAGTTATTAAAAATTTACAAAAGTACTGTTGAGGGTCTAGCCTTACTTTGAAAACCTTTGATAGATATCTTTCCAGCACCAGAAGCTTTTCATCCCATGGCTGCTACAAATCAGTTTCAGGAAAAATAGTTTCTTAGCATGCACAAAACAATTTATCCATGGTTTCATGTTTATCTGCACAAAAAATCTAAAATCAAAATTATTATATTTTTTGACATTACCAAAAAAGTTGAAGCTTTTAAGGTAAAAAATGTAGCAGCTGTTGATTGATGGGAAAAAATAAAACAGGCTAAGGTGTGTAAATCAACAACATTTAATTTGATGGCAGCAACGAAGATAAAGTAATAATATTAAATTTCCCTTGAACAGGCCTGAAGGATATAATCTTTATGGAAGATCTGCTTTTCATTTCTGGTAGTGTTTTATGTGGAAACAAAAAGCTCTTATGATAAACAGAAAAAGGGGAGATTAGTGAGAAAGATAGTAATTACTTCATAGGCAAGCATAAAAGTATTGTCTTATGACCTTCCTTCAACAGAAGCTTTTCTTTTGATTTATTTTTTTATCTGTGAAAGTATATTGTCAGCCAAGAAATATGCCTTGAGTGAAAGAACATCAAGCTGTTTCTTGTTGTACAGTGCAAATGATATTGAAAAACAATACAAACTTCAAGATCTGAATCATGAGTACCTTTGGGGAAAAATGCCTCAACAATTTATGAATAGTCTGTTAATGTATAAGACCAGACAGACTGACGTGAATTACATTCAATGACTTAGAGAAACTCATTCAGATTGAAGGACTTTTATCAAACATATTTAATCAATTTTTCGTCTGTGTGCAATGTAATATCTTATGCAGTTCAGAAGTTTTTCGAAGCAAAAAAAGACTTTAAATTGTTTCTTGTTTCCACCATCAAGTTAAATGTTTCCTATCTTGAACAATTGATCTTGGCTGGTGAAATTTCACAAGATAGAAATGTCAAGTTGTTTGTAATTCCAACAGACAAGAAAAAGCTTTTTTATACTATTGAACTTAAGCATTTTCTTGTCAGGATAATTTAAGTTCAAAGTCCAAACCAGATTGTTAAACTTAAAAAAAACTTATGGTAATGGACAAAAATCCAAGCAAAATTTGATATGATCACAGACGGGATCAAATAGAGGATTCACTAAATGATGATGTTGATTTAAGTTAATATAGCCCTTTGAGAGTCTCTGAAATCTTTTACATTTACCAACGTTTGATGGTAAAAGAATCTAGATAATCCACTATTTTGTGCCCATTCTAGAGATGGGCCCTGACCCGACCCGAGCTTTCTTTTGACCCGCAGTAAATAAGAGGCTGACCTGTCTTTGACCTGGGTACTTTTTGACCCGAACCGAAGAGATTTTTTTTGACCCTATGAGAAAAAGATTGAAAATTTTGACATTTTCAGGGGAAATTTTCCAAATTCAAACCCAAACCATAAATGGCTGACCTGACCCGACCTGGCTCAAAAATTTTTGACCCGGACTCATCACTACCATTCCTTAAATATTAAATCCTTGGATCCTGGGTTGTTATAAAAGCCACCAAAAGATAGTTGACTGGAAGGAAAATGGATCCATTCCCTGAAAATTGAAACCTTCAGAAAAATTAAGTAAAAGAATACCCACTGAGAAAGTGGAACTTCTGATGATTACTTTGAATGAACTATTTTTCTTTGATACAGACATGCCTTAATGTAGTTTTAGTGATGATGATATTCTTGATACAAACAGACCATCTGCCAAGATCACCAATCACATGATGATGAAAGTTTGTTCTAGGCAATATTCGTTCTTTATTACCAAATTTTTTGATGAATGAAAAAAGGATAAATCTTATCATCTAGTTGTTCTTCCACTAAATCAAATGAATTAGTGTCCCTGGAAGTTTTTTCATTCAACCCATATCCTAAAATATTATTTGAATAATTTCACAGTCGAAATCTTTTTCGTGTATATAGAAAATAATGGTAACCTCTATAACTTGAATAATCATTCAATTATGGCAATCGAACTTCAAACCCCATCCTCTTGATTCTCAGTGATGGTATACAAACACGCCTAAACAACCGTTCCAGATTTTGATCAAATAAATTCAGCATCATTTGGTCTTCACAAACAAATTGAAGATTTGATTGTGTGCAGTTGAGTGATAATACATACCGTGCAGTGAAGTTTCTAGGTCTTATTTGGCAACATCACAGTTTAGCCACATAAAAAAAGGAAGGTTCAACAATCAGTAAAGAAGATGAAAAAATAAATTAGCAGATTTTGATTGTAATTCACATGAATGTCTTAAGTTGGCAATCACCTAACATGGTTGGCAAATTATATTCATAAGAAATTGGCACAAAAGTCGGTGCTGGCAGCATGTTCAACACTTTAGTCAAAATAATTTGTTGTGAAAGCTTGAGTCTGTATTTGATAAATAAAATAAATAAATAATAAGAGAACATTAATCTATTGTGAATTATTGAATGCAGTAGAGTTTAAATAAATCATATCAATCAATGCAACGCTTTACTTTTCCAGCTAATTTCCAGAAAGAAGGATGTTAAAAGGCTTGGAAAAAAATTATGTTGGACCTTTCTTTCTACAGGTTGCAGAAGTCTAATTTTGACATGGGTTTAAAGCTCATTAACTGATTGATTTTTGCCTCATCCTGATTTTATTTATATTTTTAAAACTTCAAATCATTTATTTTCATAAATAAAAATAGTTTTTTGTTAATAAAAATATTTTTTTATCCAAAATGTGACATGAAATTCAAGACTTACTTGGTTTTTTGTGTGACAAGAATACTCCGATACAAATAATAAGGCATGAAAAAGCACCAATTGTATTTAAAAAAATTTCTGAAAATTTTCAGCATTTACTATGCAAACTATGGATGTTGAAGGGTAGCTGAGAACAAAACAATTCATTATTTTGTGAAAAAAGTTGAAAAATAATTGATAATATGGAATAGTACTTAAGTTAGAGGGGTAACATATTTTGATTCAAGAATATGAAAAGAGTAAGAAAGTTAGTAAAAAAACTTTTAAACAATACATTAGATTAATTTAGGGTCTGCTCCCTAGGCCAGGGGGATTAAAAGATCTTAAACTTGTAGGAAAAACCACAGGAGTTTCAAGAGAGAGAGAATGATAATTCTAAAAATTACACGAAATATTGTTGTTGTATTTTACAACATTAGGATGAGTCTTAATAAAGCTGAATGAATGAATATTCAGCAATGATTTTCAATAATGTGGAGATGAGTTGGTCAGTTTATTTGATTGCTATATTTTACCAAGATTCCTTCTTTCATTGCAAAATTCTTTTCAATTTGAATCCTTTTTTCTGCATTGATCCTTGTAAAGGTTTTGATGTCAGTCAATAATGCAATGGGTTTTCATTGTTGGACTAAAGTGACACTTGAATGCCAGAGGATGACGACCTATGATCCAGAGAGAGATGAATGGAATGGAAAGAAACAGTTTTGGGGTCGACACCCCTAAGGACAAGTTGAACCACCAATAATTTTTGGAAATGTCACATTCAGTTTTCTCCTCACAAAAAGAAAATAAATTGTTGTAAAATATATCAATATATTGTCGCCTGGCTTTGTGAATATGCATAGAAAAGGTTGGAAAAAAAGCTCTCTGCCAACTTTCATATTATTTATGGGATCAAAGTGTATTAACTATGCTTCATAAAATATATTGATTACTGATAGATTTTTTAGGAATTGCTTATTTTATCACCACTTCAAATTCTTGTTTGTCAAAAGTGTTGTCTTTACAACAATTCCAGTCAGTATAATCTTTGTCTTTTAGACTGACTTGAACATCCTAAAATTTGGCATATCTGGCACATCTGTTCAAGCTATAAATTATGATTGAGCTGATGAGTTTTCAATGGATGTGAACAAAAATCAATTCATAAAATAAGATCCAGTGAGATGACTTTTTAAGCCTAGCCCATATCTTATATCCGAAGCTTCTCCATTCTTAACGCCAAACACCAAAACCATTATTAAGCCACATTGGCTCTGATTGGTCAATATTATGTGATTCTAGCATCCAATCTCAATCGATTTTTTTTAATACTTTACAATTTAGTTTCGTAAAACATGTTTGAAAAAAATCAAACAGAAAAAAATGATTGCATAACCACATATGCAAAATTTTTAAAATTTTAATGTCTTTTGGAAGAGTTAAAAGCAAACATCTTTTTTAAGCTAATCATAAATTTTACAGACAAACAAAAGTTTTTGGAGTTCACAAAAAATAGTGAGATAAACAACCAAATACAAGGGAAAAACGATGGTCAAATGGTTATAGATATCTGACAAAGATTAATAAATGGCTCAAACCAGATTGCTTGAGACCTCTGATCTCAGGTTGCTGCAAAAACTACTAAAAAAGATTCCCAGATCAGTAGGTTTTCATGTCCTTATGCTTTTAAATGTCTCCTTGCAACCTGTTGGTCAAGTCATGAGGCACTAAGAATGGGTTTGGGCCTCTGGCCTGAGCTACCATTGCCAAAATGTGCTTTAATCTTTATGTATTTTTGTCGCAATCCAAGCTCAAAGGTTGTCTGAATCAGCCAACTTCTTCAACCACCCTAGTATTAAAACCGCAAGATAAAATTATAAACACAAATTATTTACCCATCCTTCCACTTTCAACAGGATATAAAATTTCACACAAGAAAAAATATACTCCCACCCTGAAAATTTTTCAAGTGACATTATCATATTTTTACCTTGCTTTGTGAAGAATCTATGATCCAAATCAGTGAATGTTGCTTCATTTTACTTGCTAGGTTTTCTGATACCTTTCCTAGATCGTATCAAGCTACGCTTTGCGATCTCATTTTACGTACAAATTCCTTCTTATAAGATTAGTTGATATCATATCGCTTTTGTTCACAGCATTCCATTTGGAATGCATAATTTCATGGACTTTGTAGCGTTTCAAGAGGTTTCTGCGATGCTACATATTTCAGTTAAACTTTATTGGACTTAAGACAAAAGTTATTTTATGAAAATTCATCAATTCAAACTTTTTTTTGGTTGTAAATAATAGTCTTATTTTTCCGAAGTTAGATAGATCTCGCATGGGGATTTAGTTGTAAAATGAGCCTGAAATTCAAACATAAGAGTGAAAAAAAATCTGTTTAACACACTCCAAAAAAGATCAATTTTTTGTTCTTTTCCTGTCTTTCAAATCTTGAGTTTCAAACATCCTGTGCTGTGCTGAGAATTCTCTCTCTTTATATAGTCAAGTAGTGTTGAAGTTTGTCTGTGAAAACTTGAAAAAGTTGAACAACCAAACCAATGACTTTGTCATCAATTTAATTCTGACCCAATTCTATGTCTTGTTCTAAGTTGATTTCAAAAGAAAGTGGTGATTCAGCTGATGGATAAGATAAAAAGTTTTGTATTCATGGAGACATTTTTTGAATTTAGATATACTACATTATTTAACTATGGTAGCTTATTAGGATATCAAATTTTTTAATAAAAAAGTATATTGATAAGTGTATATAGAAATTTAATGATGATTGGAGGCTGGATGATTGTCCATTAGTAATTACTTTACAAACCCGAACCTTTCAAGGCAGCAGTGCACAACCCCAACCAATTCACTCTCCTAAATGGCCCCTGAAGTTTGCACTTTCAACCTCAACTCAATTCTAAGCACCCTTAAAGATACTCATAAATTTTATTTGATTATTTCAAGAAAAACTAGGCACTTTTTAGGAGCTTTCAACCAATGAGAAATATTGAAGAAACACTTCCAAAAGACATTGAAACAATAAATTCAAACTTTGTTGTTGTGGACAATTGAATTTAGTACAAAAATCTATACTATTTCTTCTGTCCCTCTTATTTTCTAACTTAATCAATTGATATTTGGGTCAGAAAAAACTCTCATTTTGTTAATCCAACCGTGATGAAATGACAACAATACCAATGTCATCCATCGGCCACTGTTTTGGATGTGTTCTTTTGTTGCCTGCGATTTATGTCCCAGTGTAAAATTAGATTTTGAGAAATGTTACTAAAGCAAGAGCAATATAGAAACATCTCTTACATCCCATACTTCCAATAAACGCAAAACTAAAATTTACAGTTGGTCAAATGAATTTTTATGTTCCTTAAGAAACTAAGAGAGCAACTTGATACTAACATAGAGCAGGCTTGAAGAAAAGAAAGGCCAAAACATAAATATGTATAGGCACCCGACTGAGAACAAAGATCTAAGGTTGATGGTTCAATCCCCAGCCTTGACAGCAATTTTTCATCTCCAGATTGCCAAAAATCAACAAGAGACCCTCAGTCAGGGCAATAGTAACCTAATGTGAAGATAAACTTTAATGGGTGAGTCTTGCAAAGGTGTGGATTACCCATTATCAGTGGATGATGTTATGTTGCACAAGATTGTTAGTTTCAAGTGTACAAGTGTGGACAGGTTTGGGTTTTGGTGCATTTAAGATCAATCCTGAAAAGATTACCTGAAATGACCAACTTAACTCGAAGTAAAATGGGTTGGCTTTTTACTATGTCTTGTAAGTTTTATACATGTCTGTTGTCAGGGCAAGACCAATGGGGAGTTGTGAGATCAAATGTTGTTGAACAAAGTTTACATTTGTCATATTTTTACATAAACATCCTTTAGTTGATCTACAAATACAAACAGTGCAAGTACAAATACCAGTTTGTTTTTCCTCAGTCAGCAAAAGTTTTTAATTTTATTCTGATGTATAGATCAGAAGAATTTTTGAGATGATTTCAATTTTTCTGGTTGTGGTGAATTCCTTCCATAATCCAGAACAACTGAATACAAATTTTAAAGAGTTATAGTTTCCCAGGTGTCTTCATTTCAACCAAAAACATTAATTTTTTACCCATTGAATGAAAAATTTTCTCAACTCTTCATGCAATGACTGACTGACGTTATTTTCAAGCACGTTCTAAGGGGCATAGAAAATGTTTTCTCAACTCATCCTTCTATATTTTCGTGACCTGGATGATAGCCTCTTCTGATCTGCATTCAATCAATTTTCACATTTCATTGGAATGTAGGAGGTGCGAATTACTCATCATCACTTTCAAATAAATGTATGTCTTAGAGTAAAAAAAGACCAATGAAAAGGCGTAAAAAACATTATTAAATTATTAATGATCTGGTAACAACATATGTCTGATTCAAAATGCAATCCGATTTTATTTTAGGTCTCAGATGTTTGTGTTTGATCAAATTACTCAAAAAAAAACCTTTTGCCATTGTAAAGAATCAAATTCAATTGAGCTTGGAAGAAAAAAGAAAGTGAAGCAAGGCGAATGTTTGGTGTCTTTCAAGCATAAGATTTGAATTCAGAGCAATTTTTTGACCTGGTCGGGTCAGGTACTATTTTGGCTTCTAGGGTTGGTTCTTCCGTTCAACCTTCTCTGGGTCAGGAAAATTTTCCTCAAAAAATAATTTTTTTCAATTTTTATCCTGCCTGGTCAAAAAAATATCTTCAGTGATGTGTCAAAAAATACCTGGGTCAGAGCAGCCAGCCCCTCATTTACTGCTGGTCAGAAGGATGTACCAGGTCACACTCATCACTAGATTTGATGTTATAAGATGTATTCAATCAAGGGTAGGATAAGTCTGTTTGGGTTGCTACCTGCCCAAATTTAAAGATAGTTTGCTTTTTTGTAAAACTTTGTTTCGTATTATTTGTGAAATGAAGTCTGTAGGACGATAAAACAACCTCAGCCTTGCATCTAAGGATCCCTTGACTTTTATGTCTCAACTCCTCTTTTTACCAAATTTGTTTTAGTTGAGTGTCTAATTTTTTTGACCTGGGTCGGGTTGGGTCAATTTTTAGAGGCTCAGGTCAGGTCGGGTCAGCCATTTTTGGTTTGGGTTTGGAAAATTTCCCCTAAAAATGTCAAATTTTTCAATTTCTTCCCTTCGGGTCAAAAAAATCTCTTCAGGTCGGGTCAAAGATGGGCCAGCCTCTTATTTACTGCAGGTCAAAAGTATGCTAGGGTAGGGTCGGGTCGGGTTAGGGCCCATATCTATGTCAGACACTATTATATCTTGGCTGAAAATTATTTTTTGTGCATTTTGTGGCCAAGTGGGGTCAAAGGTTACCAGAGGCATCG
>Ga0194133_10010757_pt1 | contig 10232 bp, 5 predicted proteins | sample TA2KigOf40mmetaG_FD_155448 | JGI IMG/M metagenome (GOLD analysis project Ga0194133, IMG submission 155448) | Freshwater microbial communities from Lake Tanganyika, Tanzania - TA2015055 Kigoma Offshore 40m | ecosystem: Environmental > Aquatic > Freshwater > Lake | place: Tanzania: Lake Tanganyika... | reverse complement strand
TTCATACAGCCTTTCCAGCTGCTGCTACGTTGATAACCAACCGACGAACCAATTTTGGTGGAAAAATTTATTTCATTAAATAAATTATTTGCATTTCAAAAATTAATTTAAAAAAACCAAAAAAAAATAATGTTTTTATTTCCTTAAATTTTTAAAATGAAACTAATATTTAATCAAATATTTAAAGATATAAAATTTTAATTGATAAAAATTATCAGTAATTAATAAAAATATTTATTGTTTTTGTAAGAATTAGTCTTTTTCTTACTTTTTTGATACATTTAATGTTAAAATACAAGTTTGTTTGTTGTGTAAAGCCTCCTCTAGTTTTGACGTTTGGAGCAATCGATAAGTACTGGGAAGTGCAAATGTGATGTATAGTCTTGACTAATTTTAGAGTTTCCATGTTTAGTTAGGCTAAATAGTGTTTAATTGTCAGTCTTAATGATTTAATTTGTCTTAGAAGGTTCAAGATCATCTTCGGTTTCCGTCAAAGAGACAGAGTTAGAAAGAAGAGAGACAGAGAAAGAATTGGAGAGATAGAAACAGAGAAGTAGAAAAAGCCGCAACTTGTTAGTTTTGAAAATATTTCTTACATGAAATACATCTGGATCATTTGTTTAAAGATATTTTAACCCCTGTAACTGGTTATCTTGCAGCAGAAGTCAACAATGAAAGACCGAATTTTAACGACCTGATCTAAAATTAAAAGTCTCATAGGAGCTTAAAGAAGTTCTTTATTTTTAACATAATAAAAAGTAAGCAAAACACCCTCTTCTAGAAAGTTTAAGCTCCTTCCGAGGAAAATTTTGTTTAAAACAACATCTTTCTAAATACTGAAAAGAGTCAAGTTGAAACTCAGAATAAAAACTGGTAAAAAAAACTTCCTGACAACTACAAGGAAATCTTTAAATGTTTCAATTCTCTGTAGGTTGAGATCTTGGCCTGCTTGGCGGAGAAGAGGGTTCTGAGATACTCTCTTTGTCTATCTTGTTGGTGAAATCGGTCGGTAAATCGTGAGAATCTGATGCAGCAGATAAATTTGAATCCTCATTAAGAGCACTTACGGGTGTGACGGAACTGAAATAAGACCAAATACATTATACCACTTTTTCATAGTTTTTTTAAAGATATTATTGCATAAAAAGGCTTACCCAGATTCTTGTTGAGATTTTGGAATGATTGTTTTTTTAGATCGTTTTCGGTCACTGGCAGTTAAAGGAATCCACTGAAATTGAATTGATTTTTGCTAATGAGTTTAGCCGGACTAAATCAATTGTACAAACAACTAAAAGTAAATTGGCGAACATCTTAAACTCATTTCTCGCACTTGATCGGAGAATCTTTTTTTTAAATAATTCGTCTCATAAAAGCTATGATAATACACATTAAGAGCAGACATTTTTACACTTTTTCAGTGAGTTCTTAGCTGCAACTTTAGTAATATTTTGGACGAGGAAACGTTATATTAATGAACAAAATTTATGTTTTTTGATCACCCTTTTACCTTGCTTATTTTCATTGTTGTTTCTGGAACTGTTACCCATCTTTTCTCCCATCGTCGAACCTTTAAAGACAATTTTAATTGAAAAGTGGTGGTTTTTTTTGATAAAACACCATTTTAAAGAAAAAATAATTTTGTTCTCACCTTGTCAACTGCTTGCATTACACGTTTGAGATCATCTTTGGTTCGACTTCTTGTTTCAGCTCTTACAGATCTTGACATTTTGAGTCTGAGGCTAACTTAAAAGGCAGACTAGATTGAGAAAATAAGAAAAGGCAAGTTTTCAAGACAGTATTTCGAAATTGGTTCAAGATGGTTATTGCAAGTAATCCTCAATAATTATTGAAAATTGGAAGATAACTTTTCTAAAATTGATTTTTTTGTTGTTATTACTTTTAATATCTTATATTTATTTGTGCCCATCAATAGATTCCGCAAGAGAGTTGGAGCAGCTCTTAGCAATTAGGCTTTGCCAACAGCATTTTTTTGTTCTGCTTTCTCTTTATTTTGAGCTCAAGTCTTGGCCATCAATTAATTTCACATCTATTAATTTCACAAAAAAGACTGCTTAAAGAAATCTGTAATTACACCCTGTGACTGGATAACGTGTCTCGATCTATTTCTATCAAAAAGTTGTCAGACCCTGACCATAAAGAGTAATGTTCGTACATTTGAATCTTTATTCAACCTGACTTCAGATTCTCAACATAAGCTCAGGTTTCTAATCAGAATAGCAATAAATAGTACACATAGGTGATTCACCAGATATAAGATAAGAAACTCGACGTTGATGAGAAATCCAGATAACTCAGAGGTGTAACATATATAAGTAAAGACACTAAGGTTTAGATTTACTTTATTATATCTAATTACAAAAGTATAGAAATTAAGATGGATCTTAAGTTTTGATTTAGGAGGAAAAGCTCTTAACAAAAAATGTGCAACAAAAGAAAAGCAATCAAGAGAGTTCACATCTCTATCAAAAAAGGATGCAAATTACAAAGTTATTGAATTATTCGGGGCAAACCTCATTTCTGGCCAGATGAAGAATGATTGAAGGTATGATTCTTAATTCTTAAATACCCTTTTTGGTGTCGAAAGTCTCTTGATCGATTCAATACTTTGAGCCGAAGACTTCTTGGGTGTCATGAGGCGAATGGATCGTTCCTGCTTCTTTTCAATGTAGCTATTAAGGTCGTCCATTTTCTTAAACTTAATGGAACATTGATTAGATTCTAAACGTTTGCAACTGAATAAAAAGTATTTATTTACTCTAGCTTGGTGAATCTTGTTGAAGTCTGGAATCTTCTTCCTAGCAACTTTTGGAAAGTCAGCCTCTTGCAACGAAGCTTTTGACTTCACTTCTGGAGGGTTATTCGACTGCAATAGATTTTTTTACTTAAAATTGATCTATCTAAACACTATGTGAAAAGCTTTTATTACACAGGTTGAAGTTGTTGCGCCATTCACAGACTTTAGAGGAACCTTTGGCTCGAGAGAAGATTTTCGCTTTTGGATTGCAGAAACACTTTTGTTGACAGAGGGATTCTTGACCGGCCTTCGATGCGGTTGGGCTTGGGTCCCTGACTTTCGATTTTTCAGGATCAAACGGGTTTTGGAAGCTACCTTAGTCAAAGGCTTTTTTAATTTTGGCGAGACGGTGACATGGTTTGGCTGAGTGGCCTCACCATCAGGATTGGAAGTTGCTTTATCCGGGGCGTCTTGAGGATTATCTGCCATCATTTCTGACTTTATTTGATCATAATGACTGTATTTGATTCAAGAAAGAAGTAAAGAACTTAGGCAGCTGTTGATTGCTTTATTATTATTTATTACCCAAGCGCCAAGCCACGCCACGGCCACGAGGTTAACCAACGTACTAGAGGTGTTATGCAGTTATGGTACTAACACGAGGCTCGAACAAACATGGGGCCTTTCCTGGACAAAGTCAATACCTCAAGAGCCTCATGAGACGTCGGAAAATCATGATATGATCAGTGAAAAAAAATTGATCCAATTTACCTAGTTTTATCTTGCAAGTATCCTGAAATACTACCCAAACCCTGCTTGGGGTCGCCCGAGATAATTACCTTAATTGCTAATCTCTAAAATTTGTGGCAACTGGCAAAAAATGGCAAGCGCTGGAAATTTGCCGCATGGCGTTGAGATCTGTTCCTCGTCCAGTTAATATAAATCTGTGGCTACTTACCAGACAGAAATCAGCTGAAGCAACAAACAAAGTCAAAAATTAAAATGACAAAATCGACAATTGTCTATTAAACTCAACAAGACAGAAAAAGATGTAACCAAACAGTGACAATTAGTTTTTTCCTAATCTTTTTGAGTGATATTTTAAGATCGAGCTAGCAATTTACCATGTCTTGTCAGTATACTGGTAAACAGTTCTTGCTGTTTGTTGTATTCTTTGGAATTGTTTCGTTGGCCTTTTTGCCCACTACTGCCGATCAAAAAGAAGAAGTTGATAAAGTCAAGGAAATTTTGAAAGAAAAAGACTCTCCTTTGCCACCAAACAATGAGGAAAAACTACACCAGCCTCAGGAACAAGTGCAAAACATTTCCAAGAAGATCAATATAGTCGTTTCTGGGTTTGATAGAAGATTAATCTTATGCATTTGTTTCTGCGAGATTTCCTCAGATTTGTTTTACTTGCTTGCAGAATAAACGAAGATGGAGGACGAGAAGATAGCCAACCCGTTGTTTCAAGTTCAACTACTACAACATCGGTGCCTCAAGAGGAAAAAGTGGCAGCTAAAAATCAAGTATTCAGCTCACTGGATAAATTGCTACGAAATGTATATCATGAGTGTTTCGTTTTAGACCGAATCTCCAGAGGCAGTTTTTCTTCCGGCTGAAGGAGCCGCCGAGAAAGAACACTCAAGCTCATTAGCGATTTTTTTCGTTCTTTTTGTCCTAATTTTATGTATTTTTTTGATACATTTTCTCCTTCAAAATAAGTTCCACTATGTACCCGAGAGCTTAGGTAAAAATTCCCTTCAGCTTCAGGTTGCTTATTTACGGCTACAGTTTCTTTCCCTTATTCTCTATTCCAGCGATTGTCTTTTTGGGTGGAACGATTGGCCTAGTCATTCGTCTGCTACCATCAGCAGAACTGAAGAATGTTGAATCGTTTTCCCCCACAACTTTTTTTCTTGTTTTACTCCCACCCATCATATTTGAGTCAGGATACAATTTACACAAAGGTAAGATGAAAACACTTTATTACTGATGTATCTTTTTGCTAAAATACTGTGCCTGACTTCAAGGAAACTTTTTTACAAATCTGGGAAGTATCCTTCTGTTTGCAATTGTCGGAACAACTATTTCGGCTTTGGTTGTTGGCGGTGGAGTTTATCTTCTGGGTCTTGCAGACTTGGTGAGTTCTGTTGCTCATTAAAGTATAAAATCCAAGAATTGGAATCCAAAACTTTTACATTTCTTCTGACATGAGTATAGGTATACCCTCTAAGTTTTGTTGAAAGCTTTGCCTTTGGATCTCTCATTTCGGCAGTTGACCCTGTTGCAACGTTGGCCATTTTTCAAGCTTTGGACGTTGAGCCTGTCCTCAACATGTTGGTCGGTACCAAAACATCAACTTTTTATTATTTCTTAAGGTAATAAATTTATTTCTTAGGTATTCGGAGAGTCGATCCTAAATGATGCAGTTGCGATTGTATTAGCTTCGACAGTGGTAGAGTCCGAAAATACTGCAACGCTATCAAATTCAGAACAGGCAAGTACTTTTTTAGCTGAGCAAAAGTGTGATCAATCAACTAAAAAACTATTTTGCGTTCCAGATTTGGCATGGAATAAGCCGATTTTTGGTCACTTTTCTTGGATCAGCTGGTAAATATAGCTTCAATATAACTTTACCTGATTATTTTTATTTCTCTTTCACATTTAGGAATCGGTACAGTCATAGGGCTAATGAGCTCCTTAATCTTAAAGCATGTCGACCTATATTTTAATCCATCTTTGGAGTTTGCCTTGATGCTGTCTTTTGTGTATCTTCCGTATGCATTTGCTGAAGGAATTCATTTGTCAGGTAACAAGTGTTAACAATTTCAATCTTTTATTTTGTTCACAAATGCTGAAACATGGAGGAACTTTACATGAATCCTGATATTTTTTCTTTCAGGAATTATGGCCATACTTTTTTGTGGAATAGTGATGAGTCAATACACACACTATAATTTGTCTCCTGGTACCATTTTCAAACTATCATTTTACATTCAGTTCTTTAATTTTGAAACTTTATTTGCAGTGACTCAAATTACTATGCAGCAAATGATGCGAACAGTCGCATTTGTATGCGAGTCTTGTGTGTTTGCATATTTAGGGTTAGCTCTGTTTAGTTTCCCGCTTAGGTAAAGAAATGTTAACAGCAAAATTCAATCCTATAATTGAAATTGAATTTCTTGTTTTGTAGGTTTGAAACTGCTCTCATAGTTTGGAGCATTATATTTGTTTTGCTGGGAAGAGCACTAAATATTTTTCCCTTGGCTGCCCTTTCAAACAGATGGAGATCCCACAAGGTTTGAAAAATATATATTTGCAATTTAATATCTGGCTATTCGCCTTTTGTATCCCTAATTTTTTAGATAACCAAAAAAATGATGGTTATAATGTGGTTCTCTGGATTACGTGGTGCCATCGCTTATGCATTGTCGTTGCATTTAGAATTTGCCGAAGACACCAGAAAGGCAATTGTATTTTTTTAACTTCTCTAATGCAAAGTAATCAAGCTTTATGTCTACCAATTCTATCATTAACTGAGAAAATTAAAAAATTTCAGGTGCTGGTAACGACGACTCTTGTGATAATCTTATTCACAACACGTAAGTGAAAGTGTTTTCAGAAATATTCTAAAGAAGGGTAAAAAAAGTCTTTCTAATTATTCGAAAAACAGTTGTCTTAGGTGGCGGTACCATGCCTTTAATGAAGTACTTAGAAACGAAACAATCAAAGTCTCAGTCAAACAGAGAAGGTCGCCGAAGGAAGAAAAAAGAAATCACTTTGTCAAAGACTCGAGAGGTAATAATATTCCAATTTTTTATGGTTACAGGTCGAGTAAAAACGACTTTACAATGTGTGCTTTAGCTCGGTACAGCCTTTGACTCAGAGTATTTGTCAGAACTCACCGAAGAAGAGCTTGACTCGACGTCTTTCAATGTCGGCTCGAAACGACTGAGAGGATTTCTTTACTGGGATTACAAATTCTTCAGGCCATTTTTTACAAGAAGGTTTCTCTCTTTCTTTTTGAATAATAACACATCAGAAAAAAATCATTTTCTCGTTTTAGATTCACCCAACGTGAGCTGAAAGAGGGCAAGAGAAATATCACAGAATTGACTGAGAAATGGTTTAAAGATATTCAGGTTTGATTTTTTTTTAAATTCACCAATTTTATGTTCATTACGTACATGAATTATCTTTATTTCCAGGGTACTCCTCTACTCCTAAGTGAATCTGAATGTGACCCAGAGGATCTGCAGCCTCTCAGTCAAGCTCAGTGAAATATGATCACCGCAAAGATTTTCCTGCTTACTTAAAGCTTTGCTCGAAAGACAACAACTAGGAAAGATAATGAAATCGATTTCTCAGAAGTTTCTAAAGCTTCAATCCAGTTGCATTACACGTGGCAAAATGCCTGATTTTTTGGCACCTGTGTATTTTCTGTGATATTATTTTTCAAGTGTTCCAAAATTAGTCTGAAAATATTAAATTGTTTCTAATTAAAACTGAATTTTGATGTTTCTTTTATTTAAATAAGTGATCCTGAACCACGTGATATTTTCACCATCAACTGAATGTTGAAATAATCAGTTATTTCTCATAAGGTTACTAAATTGACCATGGACCAAAGTTAATGTGAGAAAAGCATGTGAAAGCTGTTTAATTAAAACAAAAGCTGGTCATACCTGAAGGGTAGCTTTGAGTATTTATTTTGGTCCCCTACAAAAAAGAGTTTCCTGTCTTTCTCATTTCATAACATTCCGGGCGCGGCCAAGACGGCTAAAAGGAAAAATTTCTTTCGGGAAATACTATTCTACCTACAGCAAGTTTCCAACACTAATTCAGGCATTAGACACCTTAGTTTTAAAACCATCTCTGTTTTTTACACTCATCCATAAATTTTTTTTATTCTTTTATTTCTATGAAAATCAGCTCAAATCTGATTTTTGCTGCGAATATTAAAGAGAGGCAAGTTTACCTTATAAAGCAAAAAAGCTAGAACATTCGAGTTATATAAAGAAAATAAATGTAGAACTCCTTCTGTTCAGCTTAAAGCAACATAAACAAACCGTGATAAGAAGAAGTTTTTGGCAACGTAACGTCTAGAACTTTCCAGTACGATTACCAAAACAAATATTTTATTATGTCCATTGGGCTAGCTTATCGCGTTTGGCTTTGAGTTTTTTTGCATTAAATATCTTCACCCACCAGCTCTAGCCGCAACGTGCTTCTCCGTTAACTTCGGGCTTAGAACTAAAGTTTTTACCGGATCAGAGCTCAAATAAAGGGCATTTTAAGCGGCGTTCCATACCAACGAAACCGTGTGAATCATTTGACAAGAATAGCTACTAAAATGACAGCCAGCAAGTAAGAGGTTTTTATCCTAATTAATCGGCTTTTATTTTACATCTTGTCCATATTTGCTCTTTGCTTTTGCTTTTCAACCGGAGAAAAAGTAGATTTATGGAACCAGGAGAGAGAGAAAGCCTTATTTTAGTTCCACAATTCGATTTGTTTCGGTTCACTTCAAACATGCCAAAGGGTAATTATGTTTGATTGAACTGCACGAAAATATCGAAAACTGATTTGATAAGATCTTATCCTCATTTGATGGAAAGAGGCTGAGATGTACGAAGAGGGTTTTTTCGAGTAATCAAAGAGATCTGTTTCAAGGGTATTTTGTTTGTTTTGATACTCAATTTTACCTTTGATTTTTTAGTACTGTGCCAGCGCCGTCTGTGATGTGGGCCCAACGATCCTCACTCATTTTTCTCACTGTATGCCTGGAGGATGTCAAGGACCCGGAAATCAAAGTGGAACCTACAAAACTATCTTTTAAGGGAGTCGGAGGCACTGAGAAGAAGCCACACGAAGTCACAGTCAACTTTTTCAAAGAGATTGACCCAGATGTTTGTTCTAAAAATGTGACCTTTTTCTTTCCCCCACACTAAAGTGTGTTTTATATTTTTAGAAGTCAAAGTATGCTATTCGTGAGCGTGTCATCGAGTTTGCATTAGAGAAAAAAGAGCCTGGATATTGGGACAGGCTCATATCTGAAAAGGTAAAATACCATTGGCTCAAAACAGACTTTAACAAGTGGAAGGACGAGGATGAATCTGAGGACGAAGAGGGAGGCGGTGGCGGACAAGACTTTGAGGAGGTATATCCTTAGTTTTCAATCTTTATTTAAGTAGAATGTTCAGGCTGGGTAATACTTCAATTCTGTCCCTAAGGTATTATGAAACTTTTGACCCCGAGAGGTGCTGATTGTAAATCTTTAGATAATGTTCTTGCTTCAAAGATTTGATTTGATTTTTCAAAATTTTCGAGGACTTTCTTTTAATGTTTAGCTCGGATGGAATAGTCTTCTTGAATCGATGAGGAAAAATGGTGGCATCGAAAATCCTCTGCAGACATTGGCTGAAACAAATTCTCTCATGGAAAAAGAATTTGAAAAAGTCATGAAACAGAAATCTGTTCTTTCTATCTAACTCATCTCGCCCCAAAGTCAAATGCCTGTTTTCTTAGTTTTTTGCTTGTAGAACAAAAGTTTAGCAATCTCTGGGCCTTCAAAAGTTATTTTAAAGGTTTGTCATAAGTGTTAGATAGCATCTCCACTCCTTGTTGCTTGTTGTTATATTTCTAAAGCAAAGCTTTTTTTGTTCTACAATTTTCCAAAGAGGTACACCTGAGTAGATCTTTTATTTTCTTTGAAGGTTAAGCACTACACACCCAATCCTTGGCTCTGGAATAAGTTGTGAAGCAAAATTTATTACTCTGTATTTATTGAGGGGATGACCCCCCCTTTCTTTGGTCGTAGTTAAATATGCATTGCAAACACTTTGGTTATGTCTAATTTGAATTTCCTTGTTTTTTTAGATGATGAGATCCATGGGAGGTCTTGGTGCCGGAGGTTTCGGTGGTGATATGGGCGACTTGTCCGGCGCTGCAGGCAAAATGGAAAGACCAAGTCTCGACGATCTTGCAGATGAAGACTCAGACGACGATGATCTTCCTGAACTTGACTAAATCACTCAAATTACTCTTTCGTTTGGTCCAATTATTGAGTTGTTAACAACTGAAAACCAAAAAAGTCTGCAATCTTAAAAGAATTTTTTGATGTTTTTGTACAGTTTGGCGTTTTCAAATTTTTGTAGTGAACTTTGATCAAATGTGTAAGAAGAATGTGTCACGGCAAGTAAATCTTAAAGTCACCTCGTTGAAGCTGTACAATTGAGAAAGGACACTCAATAAAAAATTCAAATCCAAAGAAATTTCATTTTTGCTGTAGCTTTAAGGTCTGAAACTTGGGATGACGACAGGTTGGCAAAATACAGATAGAATGTTTGCCAAGAGTCTCCTTCCATGCCAGAAAAAAACTAAAAATGTTTCCGCCCGGGATCGAACCGGGGACCTTCTGTGTGTTAGACAGATGTGATAACCACTACACCACGGAAACTTTTTGTTATAAGCA
>Ga0194133_10010756_pt1 | contig 10233 bp, 11 predicted proteins | sample TA2KigOf40mmetaG_FD_155448 | JGI IMG/M metagenome (GOLD analysis project Ga0194133, IMG submission 155448) | Freshwater microbial communities from Lake Tanganyika, Tanzania - TA2015055 Kigoma Offshore 40m | ecosystem: Environmental > Aquatic > Freshwater > Lake | place: Tanzania: Lake... | reverse complement strand
AATTACTTTTTGTCGCTCTCTTCGCGCTCGGGCAAAGTGCCCATTATGCGGTCATACATTTCTTCGGCAAACGCATGGATTTCTTCTTCGGTCATTTCTGTTGCCGGTTTATTCGGCTTCATATAAATACGATTCTCACGTTTACTTTCACTCATTATTCTTCCTTTCATCGAACTTGGCGTTACCACCGACTTGAGATCGGTTGGTGATCTTCAACGGGCCAAGCCCCTCAGATCGTCTGGATGATTACAAGCGACACTATATATAAGGTGTGTTGCACGGTTTATCTCGTATTAGTCCGTGTTGAGGACCAGTTGAAGATAACTTTTCCTTTAAGCCCCACAAGACACCTTTGGCGCTGCATCTATTTTTTGTCTTAACTGCGAGAGTTTTTTGCCAATGTTTCCAGTGGGCTTTGATTTGGCGATGTGGTCATGAATTTCTCTAGCCTGCGAAAAATTGCCGAGATCACAAGAAACTAGGCCAGCAAGCACGCGGAGCCATCGCTCGTCTTTAATTGAACTCTTGGGGTTACTCAGTATGACCTCCTCAGCATCTTTAAAAGCCTGTGAGTCTTTTGATGCAACGGCGGCAGAGATCAAGCGAAGCGCAGTTGAAAGAGATTTAGGCTCGAGGTGAAAAGCAGTCTTTGCAATAGATATGGATTGGTCGTAATGACCCATCTCTTGATGGCAGCGGCTAGTTGCCAACATTGCTTTGACGCTGTTCGGCTTCAATTTTAATGATTTTGTTAAGACACTCAGAGCCTCCTCATTCTCTGCAACGTCTATGAGAGCAGCACCCAAAGTCGTCATAGCTACAGCGTTGTTGTTGTCTTGTGATAGTGCGCGTCTCGAGAAGAAAACTGCAAGGTCAGGTCGTTCAAGTCGTCGCAAAATACTTGAGATTGATATCAGGGAGCGCGCGTCATCGTCAGTTGTGAGAATGAGTAACTCGTCGACTAATGGCTTAAAGGCTGTATCTAGTCGTTTATTGACTTCGCCTAAATTCGGGTACTTTTTTTCGAAACTTGCCAAGTAATCTTCACATCTAAGAGCACTGTTTTTCAGAGAATGCATATCATTTGCTTCAGCAAACATGGTGTAGACGATGTTTTTTACAGCTACTTCAATATCGCTTTGACTACGACGACCGACAACGTTGAGTTCGTCGACTATGCGTTCAGCTGCCATCCTCCGGAGATTCCACGCACCAAGTTTTTTTGCGGCTTGCACGCAGTCGAGTAGTTCACTGTAGGAAGCGCGAGTGTTTAAGACAACAAGAACTTGATCTTCGGTCTCGACAATTCGGGCTACACCTGTTGTGGTTAAATTTGAATTCCGTTGTGCCATTTTTATAAGCTCCACTTTTGTGAGACTTCTATTGGAGTTGGAAAAATAAAATTTTCGAGTTTTGTGAGTCGAGCTATTTCATGAACCCATTCGTTTAATCGGGACTTAATATGACTCATCGTTACGCCGCCCTCGAGGTTGATCCTGTTAGAAAAAGTCACAGGATATAAACCGTCTTGATTTTTAAACAAATGATTGGTCTTACTGCTAATTTCTAAGCTGGCAATTGAAAAACTATTTTGGTTCCAGTTATTAATGCTTTCGAACGGCGGAACTTTTGACGCGCTAAAAACTGTGATGATTATCTCGTTGAAGAATGGTCCAGCCTGGCCTAGGTAGACATTCCAGCCGACCCCGTCGCTTGACGAGAAGATGATTTCACCGAACTCTTCGTCGTCCTTGGGTATCGCTTGATACCCAAGGACGCGAATAATATCTACGACCTCACTTTTGGTAACTGTCGTTATTATTGCTTCGTTCACGGCTGTGAGTTTTTCTGGCTTATGGCCAGATGCTGCCCCAGCTGCTGTAGCTTCGGCTGCCGCTTCGTTTTGGTGTTGACCACTCATATGAACCGTATGAACTTCCACCATTGTTTTGTCGGAAGCCATAGCTTGAATAGCCCGAATTTGGGTTGTATGAGTTCCAGCTTGTGCCGCCGCTGCCGTTGCTGTATGAGCAGGTGGTTCGACCTGAGCTGAATGACTTGCAACCTTGGGCTTTTTGGGCTGAGGCTGGTGAAATCCCCAGTCCTAACGCCAAAAGTCCGGCGGCTGCTGTGGTTATGACACCCTTGATCAGGGTCTTTCTGACTTGCTTGTGGGTTTTCATTTTTGGTTCTCCATGTCGTTGGCCGGGCCGGTTGGCCTGGTGATATCACTATGGGGCACAAAGGGATCTTTGAAAATGAGCAAGCTTGCTCACCCGGCATTGCATGCCACGAAAACCTGATATTTAGAGGAATTTTTTAAGAAACAAGGCTCAGTTAATGAACCTCAACTTCCAAAGATGAGCTCATGGGACTTCAACTGGTGAGGAAGGCTACCCATTGTCGGATTCTTGTTTAAGACACATGATGGTTTGCATGAAACAACATCATCACCTCATAAATTCAGAAAAAGCTGTTCTGCGGTTGATTGATATTGAAAATCTCTGTGGAGGCTCATGCCAAGTACGCAAATTCCACAGTCAAGTCAAAGAAGTAGTCGATTCCTTTGGTAAATCAGACTCTTTCCTAACCGTCGTAGCGGCTGGACCGAATGCGATTCAAAGTTGCCCCGAGTTATTGTGGGATTGGGAGTCTGATCGAATCTTGATAGGCAAAGGTGTCGATGGCGCCGATAATCGTCTTTTGGATGTGATTGCTGAACCACAGCTCAGGCGAGTCGGAGAAGTTCAGATATGGTCGGGTGATCATTGTTTTGCTGATGTATCTCGGTCTTTGGTCAGGCGTGGCGTGAGAGTTCATGTGTTTTCTCGACCGACTTCTTTGGCGGCGTCTCTTGGAGCCGCAGCAACGCGCGTTACTTTGTTGTCTGAACTTCAGGTACCCGATTCGTTTGAACTCGCTCTAGTTTCCTAGCTTTTGACCTAAGGATTATTTAGTTGGCGGGCTCTAGCGAAAGAATCATTTCCTTTAGATAGTCAAGATCGTCAATTGTTTCGGGGACAAAATCAATCCGGAGTCGGGGCTTTAATTCTTCGTTTGTCTCGGAACGCTTATCAGATATAAGGATTTGAAAAATTGGTGCAGCTTGTTGCAATTTCCCTTCTTCTCCCCGCAGCTGAGCTGCATCGGGTATTTCGCATTGAAGTCTCAAAACCCACTCAACGAAGAAGTGGTCCGATTGATACGAAAAGTATGTGCGCGAAAAGCAATTAAGATCATCTGAGTTGATCCATGCCAAGCCGTCTCGGCGTGTTTGCGCGAAACCCAAGCTCTCATCGATGATTCTGAGTTGTGGAAGATCGGCCTCAAGAAGCTCAATGAAGTCACTTCCAGAGTTGAGAATCGAGAATAAAAGTGGAGTTTTTGGATTTGCTGAACTTGGGACACTCAATTGAGACCAAGATGCTGGGACAATCATCTGAATTCCACCGATCTCAATAGATTCAAAAGCCCCCTTTTTTTCTGGATTCAGAAGTGTTGGTAGAGAAAAAAACTCTGTGTCCATCACGTAGCTAAACGACTTTGATTGGATTAGTTGTCCGATGCCTAAAGTTAAATCTTCGGCCTGAAAAACTTTACTTGTCGGATTGGGTTCAGTGAACTCAATCTTGATACTTGACCTACTATTTGCTGTTATAGCGTCAAGTTCTATAATCAATATCAGTTCCTCGAAGTCATTGTTTGACAAAACGATGGATTTGTCGTCTTCGAAGGTCCAATGGCGTCCAAAAGGTACGAGTACATTTGGAATTTCATCACTGACAACAAAACCCCAAATTGAGAAGTTGTCTTCCTGGCTATTCGAAAATAAAAGTGAAACAGCTTCATTTTTTCGGAGTCTTAGAGCAGTGCGAGAATAATAAAAGCTATCTTCTGAGTCATCGTTGTAAAAAAGCTTTCCAGTTGCACCAGGGTACTGTGCAAGATCCAATAGGTCCCTTTTGCCATCAAAATTCTCAGTTATTGTATTGGTATCGCTAACTTCAAGTGATTCTAAAAAATCTGCCATTGAAATTTCAGTTGGATTAAAGAAGCCACTTACTGATACAAGAAGATTTAGTTTTGGATAGAAAGCGATTGAAACTATGTGAAATTCCATTCCATCGTCAATGACACAGTCTTTTGTTATTGCGATCGCATGAATTGACTGTTTGGCGATGTCGACCATAGCGGCAGATGGTGTCGTGAATTCACAGCCCACTGGCACGTAATTTTCTTGACGAAAGCTTGTCTCGGTTTGGAGCCGTCTTAAAAGCTCGGTCAATTGGTCATCTTCAAGTGAGATTTCACTTTTGTCATCTAGCTTTAGAACGTCAATGTCGCTGTCGGTGGTGACTGTGGCGATTATATCTAGGTAGGTTTTGCGTGGCGGTGGTTCAATCGCGACATTAATTGCGTCAATGTCTAAAAACGATGGATTTGGAATGTCTGTCAAGCGAGTTCGTATTTGACTGAAGGTTGATGGGATTGTAAATTTTCTGATAACGCCCCCGTCTCGAGATATTGTTTCGGTAATGAGATCGGGACTCAGTTGGGTTTGCTCCTCAATGTACGAGATTAACGATGAGGTTGTGATCGGCGCCTCGCGTAGTCGCTGAGAGACGAAAATAGTGAATATCAAAAAAAGAATTGTGAGTGCTAAGACTGATCTAAGACGGAATCGAATTGGGATCTTTTTAAGTTTGATTTCGGGGAAGTTAGATGCTGAAATTCCTTTTAGGCTCTCATAGTTTGGTTGAGATGCATCTAAAATTTGTTGTGCGGTTGGTCGCTTAGATGGATCTATTTCGAGTGCTTGATACAGAATTCGGGCAAGATTGGGTGAAAGTTGATTGAGTTTTTCGCTTCGGGGTGAGTCGCTTTCACCGGTAAGGGCGAATTCGGCTATTTTGGCGATTGCGAAAACATCCGCGGGTGTGCTGGCGTCTGAACCGGATTGGGCTTCGGGGCTTAGGTAACCGGGTGTCCCCGATGTCAGAATGCTCACTAAACCTTGAGAACTGTCAGTAAGGCGTGATGATCCGAAGTCGATAATTACAGGGCCATCTGGTCCGAGGATCACGTTATTTGGGCTTAGGTCTCGGTGGGCAACATTTTCTTTGTGGATTTCCGTGAGAGCTGCAGAGATTTGATGAATCAGCAGTTCGGTTGATTGGGCATTCATTAACCCATTTGAAGCGATTGCCTCTTTGAGAGTTGGGCCATCAACGTATTCTGAGGCAATCCATGGGGGGTCATTCTGAAAATTGGAGTCGTAATATTTAGCTACTCCGCGCGAATTAATACGAGCGAGCACTTTTCGTTCGCGGGCTAGTTTTTCAATCTCTTTTGCGCTCTGATTTTCTTTGAATCGGAAGACTTTTAATGCAACTCGCTTACCTGAGGTAGTTACGCCTTCGTACACGTCACTAAATCCACCACCACCTCGATATTTTCGAGGCCGGATGTCACCAAAGCGATCCGAACGGCCTATCGGTGCAGTGGCCACGAGCCAAGGCTAGTCAAAATTTGATTATTGCTCTTTGGGTATCATTTAGCTGTGGAGTGCAACGTTTCATTCCTTGACCCTTTAACGCGACATCAAAGTGATCTTGTTATAGGGAAAAAACTCTCTATCGGACGAAAACCTGGCGCGAGTGGGTTAGTCGTCGGAAGCACTGACAATTATGTATCTTCAATCGCTGTTGAGCTGTCCAAAAAAGTTGACGAATTAGTGATTTGGAATCGAAGCAGTCATAGTGAGCTGGATATTCGTACTCAAAAGGGTTTGAGAGTACTTTTCCCAGATGAAAAATTCAGTGTTAGAGAATCTGCGACAATAATTATTCCGAGCAAAGACTTTTCTTACAAGATAGAAGTCGGAGTTGTTGGCGCCCCTCAGATTCGTGAATCCACAAGTGACACCAGGCGGCTCGATGGCCACGACTTGTCGCTTGCGGAGGAGCGAATCCCCACACTTTGCGGCCTGTGTGCCTCATATTTTTATCCAAAGAAGTATGGGGTAGCGCCGCTTACCGCCAACGAGATCGCTGAGAAATTGAGCAAGGTTGCTCTTGATGTGACTGCTAAAGCTGTAAATAACAAGATTCAGCGAACACGTGAACAAGTCGAAGAAGCGACGGGTCTTTACATCGAAGATCGTGAAGGTTTGGCACAGTATTTGATTCGAAAAGGACATATCACCAAAGCGATGGTTGACAAATATTTTTAAAGCGTTTATGACCGCCAGCTCTTTTCTATTTGGTTCAAATTTGTTGATATGAAAATTTCTGTTGCCTTAGATGTTTTTGAGAACTCGCATAGGAAGTTCTCTTCTACTGATCGGGCGAGGATTCTTGAAGTAGTTGACGGCTTTGGTCTGTTGGATGAAGATTTCACAGTATTGAACTCGTACATCTTCGACTCGAATTGGCGGTCATATTTTGGCTTTACTGCCGCACAGATAAAAGTTTTTTCAGAGACCCCTTACTTCAGCGAAGAACAAGACTTGCAAGGAACTATTCGTATCCATCCGACAATGATTATTGCGAAGAAAAGCTTTGCTAGCTCACAGGATCGGGGGCCTAAGCCATACCCGTTTCACAGACATCACTATGAATTGAGTGGCTGGCTTGATAAGAGTAGAAACAATTATGAAAAATTTGTGAGTGCGCTAGAGGTTATTTGTCCAAAGTTATTTATTCGGGTACCTATTGGCAGTGAATGCCAATGTGGCGAAAGACATTACAAGGAATAGTGTGCGCCAACCAAGAGACGATTTTAATCGGCGTTATCTTTTTTAGAATCAGTGGCAACAAAAAGGCTTATACGCAACTGAAACAATTAGTTCTCTTCCATGTTCGAAAACATTCAGCTGCTTTGCGCGCGTTACGTGATGCATGGCGTGGCCTCCCGCGCCACCGTGAGGTGCAGCATCTCGCAGCATTTCTACGTGGAGTGGCCATTGCAGGTCGCAGAGGAGACCCGCTCGACCAGTTCCAATCGCTGAATATTTCAAAATTGGGCAAACTGATTTAAAAATTTACTCCGCACACCCTCATGATATTCTTTTGAAAATGAAACAAATCAAAAATCTGTCTCAGCTTGATCTCGGCGAAAGTCTTTGGTCCCAAAGTTCGAGGTTGGTTGCTCCACTATTTAGATGGGCTGGTGGGAAACAGCGTTTTCTTTGGGATCACCGGAATAGGCTTCCCAATTTCGAAGGTCGTTATTTCGAACCGTTTGCGGGAGGTCTATCTGTCTATTTTCATTACGTCAGAACCTCACAAACTCCCTTTAAGGCCGTAATTGGTGACGTCAACCTTCGACTAATTCGTTGTTACAAGGAGGTTTTTGTTGACCCCAATGGGGTTGCTGACAGACTGACATCCCTTGAGGCGGGTTACGTTGCGGCTAAGGACAAGGCAAATTTTTTTTATGACGTTCGGGAGCAACATAATCTTATGTCTCCACGTGCTGACGCTGCCCGATTTATATTTTTGATGGCTGCCGGCTGGAATGGTGTCTATCGCACGAACCAGAAGGGTGAATTTAATGTGCCTCATGGTGCTCCGAAGTCACTCAAGCTACCCACGCGAGAAACGTTAAATGCTGTTGCAACCGTATTCGCCACTGCAGATATTCGTGCGCGTTCATGGGAAGCAACAATTAATACGGCTCGCCGTGGCGATTTTGTCTTCTTGGATCCTCCATATGGAGGATCCTCAAGACAAGATCTCTATGAGAGGTCAAATCAATTTTTAGTCGAAGATCAAGTTAAGCTCGCGAAGGCGCTTTTGGAGCTTCAGGATCGAGGGGTTGATTTCTTGCTTACAAATTCAGCCGACGAAGTTACAAAAGCTATTTACTCCGATCTGGGTCTGAATGTCTCAATTATTGGGGCTCTCCGTTCGGTAAGCAGGGTGGTGGAAAGTCGTGCAGTTGATAGTGAAATCATAGTCACGCCTAATCTTCGTGCAGCCGAACATCGTCAGGAGGATCTGTTGAGTGAGCTTAGACTGCGTTCAATGAAACAAGGGGGTAAAAAAAGTGACCATTGATATCAGGGATCGATTTGGCAGCAGTGTGATTCTTGAAAACTGCATTGTTGGATCAAATCTGAACCTTGTATCGATTCGCGGATTTGCTCGACTCGATGAACTGGCAGCTATAAGTGCCCCTGATGTGTTTGACCAAATTCATAACGAACATGGCACTCAACGAGATTTAAGTGCAGCACGAAGCAAGGCTGCGACTGAGTATGCGATGGATTCGGTTTCTCTCCCTCCCGCAACCAACCCACGGGCGTTTACAGAAGTGATTCTCAATGTCCGGGATAAGTCAATAGTTCACATAATTGACTTGGACTTGGATGAGGAAATTGATTTCAGTTCCACTGAGGAATCTTTAACTCGCCGGGTAGAGGTCCGGATTGATTTAGATTCGATGACAATTCCACACCCAGAGTATGATCCACAAATTAGTCGAGTAGATGGCAATCACCGTTTGTCTCACATCTTGGAACTCGAGCCCGAAGTGCTTAGTGACCCTGAAGACATTCCATCTATTGCTTTTGCACTGTTTGTAGGTCTTGATCCTGATCAGGAGCGCGCAATCTTCCGGGATATCAATTCAAAACAGGCAAAGATGGAAACAGCTCATCTCGATCAGATCGCGCTAAGACTTGAAGGCGACGACTTAATTCTTGAAGACAGGTCAAAGAAAGATTGGGCTCTCTGGATCGCGAGGGAGCTAACCCATCCTGGTAAGCCTTTTGCGAACATGGTTTTTTTTGGTGGAGCTAAAAGGGGTATCAAGTCTCAAGGTATGAAACCGATACTCAAAATAAATGCGTTGCGGGATACTGTCCGATACTCGATTGACGATTACATTGAGAGGCAATTTTTTATCATTGATCCTGTTCGGGAGCAGGGTATGACTCCGGAGGAAAGAAATCAGGAACGCAAAAGTCAAGCATTGCTTTTCACTCTGCTACTAGATCGTTTTTGGTTGGCGGTGAAGAAAGCATTTCCTGAAGCATGGCAAAACAAAAAAGACTTCATTCTCTTTCAGTCAATTGGACAGATAGCTTTTGGAACGCTTGGAGCGAGAGTGATTCAGATTGCGGTGGAGGAGGGAAAGTTTGATCAGCAATATTTTGATTCGATGTTGAAAACAATTGCAAACAAAATCGACTTGTCTCACGCTAATCCAATGTGGGAGGGCGTCGCTGGTGCTGCGGGAGGTAAAAAAGTACTCAAGGCACTTGAGAGTGCGATAAATCTACCCGGAACAAATCTTGGAGTGTTGAGGACTTCAATTCTTCCAGAATTATCAGAGTTGGAACAAGCGGATTAGTTTGAGATCAGGGTAAAACTCGTGGTAGACGCGAATGTCGCCATCCGGTTGAACAATCTTTTTTGCCTCGACCTAATGACCTGGAAATTGCCAAAAGTTGAACTGCAGCTCGCCGAGCCCGAATTTACCGGTCAAGTTTTGATGCCGAAAATACTTGAATTTGTGAAGGGTCTGCGGCATAAATCTCTTGTAGTTAACGGTGATCGTTATTCACCAACCTCTTCTCTTCATTACGCACAAATGAGTTTTATGCCAGATATTGAGATTTTGGAATTTGGGCGTCGTTTGTTAGCTCTCGAGGTGAAGATGATTCGAGATGGCGACCCCTCGGGCGCCTTCACTAAATCCTTAGGACAGGCACTCATCTATAAATCTTTGGGTTTTGATTTCGCTCATGTGATGTTGTTTGACTGTCGGAGCCAAATTACGCATGCGTGGCTTTCGAAGTCGACGGGCACATTGTCACTGCCCAGCGGTATAGGAGTCACCGTCTTTGGGACTTCGTCGAGCGAAAATCTTGACATAGTATTTCAAACCTCGCCTGAGTAGTAAAGACTGATTTGTGATCGAGATCCAAGCAGATGCGATTCTCACTGCTGCGACAATGCCAGACAGAATAATTCACGACTGAAACCTTGATGGTCGCCTTAGAAAGAACAAATTATTCTTTCTGAACCATCGATCCGTTTATGACTTTTAGTGCTGGAGAAATTATTGGCTATCGACAGATGTGTGATGTTGAATATGTTTGTGGTTAGTGAACTAGGTTGGGGTTGATTCGGGAGGCTGTATGAAACTTGGTCCTGGTTTATCGTTTTCGTGGAAGCGTGCGCTTGGGGTGACTAAAGCCAAGAGGCGAGTGTCGAAGAAGACGGG
>Ga0194133_10010755_pt1 | contig 10234 bp, 2 predicted proteins | sample TA2KigOf40mmetaG_FD_155448 | JGI IMG/M metagenome (GOLD analysis project Ga0194133, IMG submission 155448) | Freshwater microbial communities from Lake Tanganyika, Tanzania - TA2015055 Kigoma Offshore 40m | ecosystem: Environmental > Aquatic > Freshwater > Lake | place: Tanzania: Lake Tanganyika... | reverse complement strand
CAGGGCAAAACTAATTAAGTCTAATTTAGTATACTTGAGAGCAGTTAAGCAAAGGATTGCAAAGATTTTTCAAGTGGATTTTCGTTTTTCTAAGCTTGACATTTAACTAAGGACTTATTCTGTGAAATAGGACCTACTTCAAGAAAGAAAATTTTCTTGAGCAGAAAAGTTCTCATAACTAAATTTTGTCTTAACACATAATCTTTCATACAAGCTTTTACTGATTAGTACTTTTTTTAAGGTAAAGAATATAAAAGTGACTCTCTGGTACAGAGGAGATTACAAGAAGAAGTTGCTGCTCAAGAGAATTTTCTCAAGCTTTCAAAATACTCGGTGGAAAAGTTTTGGAATTCTTCATCGTCAACGCTGAAAAAAACCTACATAATTACCTAATCTTAACTTTACTAACACATTTAACAAAATTGGAATTGTATTTGAAACAATTTTACATATTTTAATACCAATCAAATCCTTATATTTCAAAATCAGAGCTACATTTTCTGGAAGATCAAAGCTGTTGAAAACTTAAAATTAGCCTTTGAAAATATTTTCCACACAAACCATGAAAGTGAATATTTTTCTTCTGCATTATTCGTGGAAGAGTGAGTTTTCTTTGTGAAGTGTAGAATCCTCTCTACCTGGATGAATTTTTCCGGTTATTCTGTTTCTTTCCTTCGTCGCAAAATGTCAACCCTTTTTGATGAATTGTTGACTAAAATTCACAAAGTCTCAATGGGTATCAAATAAATTTTAAGTCTTTGCAGAAAAAAGCCAACTTGGAATAGTTAAGGATAACGTTGACAGAATCAGTGAAAAGATATTTTTGGTCAATGGATCAAATGTTTATAGAGGTTATCAGAAATTTAGGCTGATATCCCATGGGACCTATAACTATAATGCCTTATCCTTTAGACTGCCGATAAAATTGGCCATTTAGATATTATGTGAAAATAAAACTGATGTTTGGATTTTTCAAGAGAAAATAACTCTGATCTATTTCTCATTACTTAAGTAGCTCTTTTTTCCATTGTTAAGTTCAAATAATTTAGGTCACTTTCCCTTAACTTATAGCCGTTCTTGAAAAGTCTAAAATTTGCCAGTTTTTTCCCTAAATTTTGTATTTTTACGACACTGGAACGAGTTAATGCTTCATTGAGGCAATGATTCACCCTGAGGGTGGCCGAGACGAACATGACTTTACTCAAGGGGAAAGAGAAAAATGTTGCTTTCTAGAATAAAAAGTATACAAAGGTTCCAATAAACTTAAACACCTAAGAGCTTTTCTTGTCTAAAAAAACATCTTTTTTTGAATTAAATGAATCTGTGTGATAGAATGTTACGAAAAAATCAAATTGTGCTTGGAAAGTCATGAACAAAAGAATGACAAAAGTTAGTGTTTTAAGTCTCACTTGAATTATTAAAAAGTAGCATATTTAGTAAGACTGCTCCTTTTAATATTTTGGTAAAATAAACTTGAATTATAAAGACTTTGAGAATTTACTGGAAATAATATAGGAGAAAAATATTCAGTAAAAATGAGAATTGCACAAAAACTGAGCCTTTCAAAAATCAATTATCTAAGGATGAGTTGACTCGTGAAATGCTGAAAAACAAGGCATAAAAATTGCTTTCAACGAGTTTTTAGAGAGAAAGAATCTTTTTGCGCATCGCTCATCCTTACAAATATAAAAGAGATCAATCGTCGAGGAAACTTTTTTCAGCACAGAACCACTTTCATGTGCAGCTTTACTTGAAAAAGGTCCTCTCTGAGGTGCAAAAAATTATAATTCAGTTGATATTTCATAAAAAATTTATCACGTTCAAACTTTTAACTTTGTTAGTTCAGTATTTCTGAACAAATGTTTAATTTGGCTGATTAATTTTATTTGCCTTCCTTCTGTTCCATCTTCGAATTACTTCCACAAATTGTTTTAACTAAATTGCACGAGTCTTTCTCCGATCTCCCTCTCTACGTTTTGCATTGATGTTGAAGTCAAATCGTGCAAAGTCAAGTATGTTTTTGTCCACCAGTCCCACAAAACAACGACTTAAAAACAATTTGAGGGCATTCAACAGAACGAATGAAAACCATCCAAAAGTGGATGTTCGTGCGAAAACTCAACCATAATTCACATAATGCATTTTCCATGGGGAGACAAAGCTGCCTTCCAAATTGGAACAAAGTCGGTGATAAATCTCACCCAGGCAAAACTTGCATCAAATTCCTCTTTAGAGTATTAGATGTTGAAAGTTTTGTTTCATTGCCAGTCTATGTAATGGCAAGGTTCCTGCGATGTGGGATGATACGGTGATTGAAAAGTATGTGGAAAAGCTACTCTTCAAATTACCAAGTTAGTTAGAATAAATCTTAGATTGACAAACAATTTTTATAGAGATAAAAAGAAATTTAAATATACCGTATGGTGAGCCTTTTATTCTGAACTCACCTCTCAAACATCACATTGAATCTATATAGGTGAATGTAAAATGAAATATTTCTTAAACTCTACTTTTCATAAATGCAAGACTCGAAAGCCCATGAAATAACAAAATGAATCTGGTGTTAAAAACAGGAGAAAGTATTCTGAAATGGTCTTAAAGAACTTTTCTCACAAATTAAGACCATAAATTTCAAACATCTCAAAGGGATTAACAGACAGCAAAAAACTTTTTTTGCAAAAAAATTCTTTTGAAAGATAATAAATTGCAGTAGTATTTCTTGACATAAAGTATGTGTTCAATGTTTATCGGTAATTTTCGAAGTGACCCACGAGAGAAAAATTCAATGAACCTAATAGTTTCTTAGTATATCTTATTTTAAGGAGTTCTTGAAAATAAATTTGGATATTGATTATTCACTTTCAATATTAAGGTTTGGTTTGAATGAGTTGCTTTTGTTGGTCCTGTTTGTTTTTCAAGTGAGACTTTTAGACTTAAGGGAATGATAGCGCTTTTCTGAATGCCTTAATTGAGAGGTGAGCATTCAGGTTCAAGGCTGATCATCTGAAAACTTTTCAAATTAATTAAAACTTTTTCATTTCAGCTCTGACTAATTCGAAACGAAACATAAACAGAGGAAGACATTGGACGCACACAAACCAGCTTCTATTCAATCAACTTCTCAACAATCTATCGTGAAAAAAATCGATAAAACAAGATGAGACTCAAAATACAAACTGGAGAGAGAAATGATACATTTTAATTTTGACTTGTCTTTTTCAATATTATGCACTGCTTAAATATCAGAGTGTAATCTTTTTTATTGAAATCTATACGACTTCTCAGAAATTTTTTCTGTTTGCTTTTACATGAAGATTGATGTTGCTTGTAGATCTCTGAGCAATGTCTTGGAAAAAAGCCATAATTAAGAGAGTTCCAATTTTTCTTCATTACTTTAGGAATCATCATATCTTTCTCAAAAGCCATTTTGATTCACAGCCAACATTAATGTAATGAAGGTCAACATATTTGAAACTCGATAACGGAACATATTATTTGTTATTAAACAGTCCAAAGTAAGCAATCAAGGTCTGATCCAAGGCCATAACAGATACTGAAAATGGTGGATACATTTGTAAGGGTCGAATAATTATGTGTGATGCTGGTGTGGTGGTCAACTTCTTGTTTGACTTGCAACATACCCACGAATTGGAAAAAAGATGACCAGGCATTATCTGATGTCCGAGTTGTGATGATGGGCCACAACTACAACTGCCATGAAGAAAAAAAACACGACCAGTCGGCCTTCTTTTCCATTCATCTGTTTCCTGACTCTGACGCTAGTTCTGTCGACCATAAAATAATAACGTGTTTGGCCAGCTGAATAATGAAGCAAGTGACGCTCAATGGAAAACTCAGCCTTACACAGCAAAAAAATCAGCCCGACTTTGAAGGTCTGACAAAGGGAAAATTGCTATCAGTCAATACAAAAAGTACAACGGCCTTAAACAACCAAAAGTCTGGAGTTGAAAGCTCAATGCAAGTTAAACATTTTCAAAAAAAGATGAGCCCAAAGGAAGTGCAACTAAAAACGAAAAACCTGCATGTACAGAAAGAAAGAAAAACACCTTTCCTGGATTTTCGATTTTTACATCAGGAAAGCCAAACACATTAAGCAAATACAGTATGTTTTCTGCTATCCACGTGAACAAATGTTTTGGATCAGCTTTTCTCGGAGGCCTTCCTCTGCCTTCTCGTCCACTTTTTTTTCTCCATCTTTATCGGTGACCATTTTCTTCATTTCCCATGTTTCAATTCGAGAAGATTTTTTCCCCTTAAACGTTCATGCTATAATTTTCGATGACCCTGCCACGACCATCACCTTCCTGCCTTGCCGATTGTTTATGCACAAGACTAGTTCAGGTGGATATCGACTTATTGATGAGAGCAAAAAAACCTAAAGCTGACGATTTGTGCGAATGATTAATCTTATACTTGCCTCCGAAAGAAGAATCCTCCCCTTGAGTTTTCCTTTTTTGCATTCTTACACCAACAATAAAATTAATTCCCAATGCTGAGGGGAACTGACCCCTGTAAAACATACATAATCCAATCAAACTGATCATAAAGCCACAAAATTTTAAGTTAAATTGGGCAACTTTCATTCAGAAAATACCAACCAAAATGTTTTCAAAGATATCTTTAGTGAGAGCTCAAGTTTGGTTAAAAAATCAATAAATTGGTCATACGCTAAAACACTTTCATTAGTAACTGAGAGGACATTCAATAAAAAAATGAACATTGGAAAAACAATAATTGGTAATTGGTTCTTATGGTGTGCAATCGAATTTTCGCAAAAGTTACAAATAAATATTTTGTTAGGTGGTGACTAATTGGCCTAATATGTAACGCTCAGTCTTTTATATAAGTTTGGATTAACATAACCAGATTTGTGTGATGTTAGTTGCCAAAGTACGCACTAATCTGCTTAGGAGTCTTCAAGAGACACAAAGAACCTTTGAAGTGACCAGAGAAAAATTTTTATTAATCAATAACATCAAGTGTAAAATAGAATAGTCATGCCTCCACCTAACAGCAAAGTTCGACATTTCTGTTTTGAATTTCTTTTTTTTCCCATTTACATGGCACGTTGATGGATAATTGCCATACAAATAAAACGATGAATAAAGCAAGAGAATGTAGCATCACTTTGCTTTGCATGTGATGGTACAAATCGGAACATTCCCCCTCCTTCTCTATTGAATATTCACTTCGCATCAAATGTGTACAAACAATAAATAATAAAACTATTTTGGCCGACGATGTGCATCTATCAGGGATTTTTTGTGACTTCTTCTCGCGTCTTAATTATGGGAATAACATCTTCCATTTCAGAAGTACAATTTATCAACAGAACAAAAAAATAGATTAAAGACTGGCTGATTCAAACGATGGGATGTGAGTTCCATTAGATCTGAGAAAAAATATTCCATATTATTACAGTTGAAAGGTCATTTGTTGTTTTTCATTATCTTTTGCATAAAGTTTATACTAAACCTTTTAATCATTGACTTATTTTGCTCATGAAAATCTCAAAAAGCGACTTATCCCCCTCCTTTTTGTCATTTGATCAGATTTTTAGTTTTATCTATGCGTTCTTGCTGACCCTTATCCTTTGTTGATTTGTTAATAGATCCCTATCAAGATGCCGATTGCGTTCGATCAAGCACAAATATGGCCATAAGAAAAATCGAATTGGTTCATTTGCTCCCATGTTTCATGAACGATTGACCAGACTTAAAAAATAGCCAAGATCAATTTTGTGGACAATAGTGATGAAATCATACAAAAAATAGATCAAATTGAGAAATCTTTGCAAAAGCTTTATTTTGTGAACAACATCTATTCATTCATTCATCTAGACTGTCATTCTCACAAAAAAGTGTAACAAGAACTTTACCCATCAATTTAAATAGGAAAAAGTAATGCAAATAAAAGTTTGCAATCATAGAAAGTTTAGATTATTAAACGAATTTTGAAATACGGCAGTTCAAAAATTACGAATAAAAGAAAAAGGCAATTTTTTCCCTTACTCTCATCTTTATTTCTCTCACGGCATAATGGAAAATACGGATCCCCAAAACAGGTTTATGATCTAGATTGTTTCGTTTAGTGTTCTCTTTGGAGCTTCACTCGGTTCGTTGCATTCGTTATTTCTGCTTTTTTTTCTTCCAGAAAAGAAAGAAAAATATTGGTGTTTATGAGGAGACTGAAAATCTCTTTTATTCTTTTTCAAGTCGCTTATCACTATGTGCTAAAGGGCAGAAAAAACCTTTAAGAATAAAATGAAGAAGAGTTTGGCTTGAAAATAAAGGATAGATTGGTGCGGTTCGCTTTTAGAGCTTGTGGGACGAGGACGACAAATACATTGAAGTAATAACTGAACGACACACTCCGTTGTGTAATGGCAGAGTTTCTTATCCAACTCTGCATATTTTAAAAGGGACCAAAAGTTTCTAAGCTTTAACATTACCAAAGAGTAACAAGATATTTTCCTTTTTATTCATGATTCTAATAAGTTAAAGGTTTATCTTATCATTTATTTTTGAAAAATTGCGAAGTTAAAGAACGTGGAATTATTTAAGAGGCAAAAAGAGTTTGTTTCATTTTTTCTATTTAATCTGAAAACTATTTTATCCCATCAGCCATCAGTCTATCACATTCGAGGTTTAAACGTTTCTCAACGAAACGGAACGGCCTAAATGTGAAAAAGGATGGAGCAAAGTCTTTTAAAAGGGAATTTGACTGGTTGCCAAAACTAGTGGTTTCACAATATTCCTACAAACAAAAAAAGATGCGGCCAATGTTAAAAACAACTTAGTTAGATTTTTTAGTGGGTTTGGAAAACAAAGAAACTGGGTAAACCCAACAGAGATAGTTGGAAATTAAAAGAATCCAATTGACCAAAAGGTTTGTGAAAACAAAGATGGATTAGAAAACAAGGAAGAGGAAAACTTTTTCCAATATTTTGCAAAATAAAGGCTCTGACCAAAGGAACCGATGCAAGGTTAGTCAGGTATGACCGTCAAAATTTAAAAATCACTCGAAAAAGGTAATGTTTTCATTAGAAAATATTAAGCTATTTATAAGTGATTCTTGAGTTCTGGCAAAATTTGCAAAAATTTTGCAAAGAATTCGTCTCAAATTTCAGTCTAGAGAGCTCAATTAATTTGGAAAGTGAATACTTTGCATTTCCAAGATAATTTTTGCATTTTCAATCCTCAAAATTGCTCTTTTAGATTCAAATAATCATTTTTGCTTAGGTTTCAAAAAAGAGAAAATATTTTTACTTTTACTTTTCGTCTTATTTCTTGTAATATATGCAAAGTATAAGGCTTTTAAAGGTTCACTTTAGTGGGAAAGGTATTGTAGTGTCAAGTCTTGAAGCATTAATGTGTCGTTGAACAGCTAACGACTTCCATCACGATCAAAAGCCTCAGCTAGGGAGGGAACTTCACCATCAAACAAAGTGAGAGAAGGTGATCTTGATCTCAAAAGTGTAAGTACAAAAAATAATCAATATTCAAGATGTGTGTTAAACAAAACAGGCTCAACCTATTTTTGGTCATATTGAGAATGCTCAAACCCATGAAAATGAATGAAGCAGAATATTTTTTACCTTTTTAACAGATATGAAATTTTGTTGCATGGGCATAAAAAGATAATGCAAGGAACAAACAAAACAACAAAGACGTTTTATAGCCCATAAAATGTGCTGCAATTACTAGCTAAGAGGAAAGAATAGGGTCAAATGTCATGCAATTTTCACGATAAACTGAAATTTTAATAGCTTTGCCGCACCACATTAGAAAATATTGTGTTTTTAATTTTCAACATTTTTCATTTATGAAGCCGAAGCCTTTTGAAAAATGGCTACAAATGGCATTTTGATACATTTCCGACTGAAATGATAGATTTCCTTATAAAGTATCTAAATGATGTACTTGAAAGATGTCGGTGTAGAGGTTGAGCTTTTCAGATGGTTTTTGCAATAAACTCCATCAAGAGAAACTTTCCGTAAAGATAAACAGAAGATTGGCTTTGATCTATGCCTAAGTCGCAACCATGGAATGGTCATTAGGCTTTCGCTTTCGTTTAAGATAGTCAAAGCCAAATTTATTTGCGCTCAACATGTACAAAACTCTGCAACAGTATTACTCACAATGAAAATGAATTTATAACCCAGAGTGTTTAACATGACTAGTTTCTGGTCTCTTTTGGTGGGCTTGAAAATTCTGAAAATCAATAAATCGGATGGAAAAAAGCCACACTCTCAAGAAAAAGTAATTAAGCTGAAATACTGCACAAACAATCCAACAGGATGCGAAATTTAGTCATTGCTATTAGCATACATATTAGATGCAACCTCCGATTCAATATTTGGGACCAATAACTTGACAATCGGTATTTCGTGACAAATTTTCAAAACTTTCAAGATGAAGTGAATCGTAACAGAAATTCTTTTGAAAATGAGAAAGTTTTGCTTGTGCTTTTTTACAAGTGACAACTTGAAGAAAAAAGTAAAATACTAATCCTGAAAATCAAACAAAGTCAAGCGAAACTGAAGATTCAGATGGTTTGACTGTATTCAAATTACAAATCGTGAAGTTGGATGGTTGGATGGGATTTTTGATAAAACGTTTTGATTTAAAAACTAAATTTGGACTTTTTTGGTCGAACTATATTTCAAAAAAGGGATAAGCTAAACGAGGCAAGAAAAGAACCTCGTTTTAAAAGTATTCAGCTACTCTGAAGAATATAAAGTTCTTATTTATTGGACAGAAATAGAGGAAATGATGGGTTTATCTTGGCCGTTTGAATAATAAATATAGAAAAAGCTTTGGAGATCCTTTTCAGCAAAAAAATCAAAGTTAGAATCGAGTTTCAGGAATAGCAAAACAGGGATGAAGTGATTTAATAGATCTTTTTCCATCGCTAGAGTTCTTGCCTTAAAAACTTTTTTGACAAAAAAAGGATTTTCTCCAACAAATTAGGGTTTAAAAATATATCATTGCTTAAATGAATCATTTTTTCTTAAAGCTCAAGAGTGAGTTAGAAGAACAATTTCTTTTTACAGGTTTTTTAGTAAAAGAAACTTCAGAAGAATCTTGTTGTTTTAAAACATGATCGTGAGAGAGAAATAGAAGACCTGATAAAGGAATTCATGGCAAAGACTAGAAATAAACATTTGACTGGTTGGAATGGGTAAGCTTGGAGCGTCGCATTCACAAAAACTTCTTTTCAAGGACAAACACAGAGAAAAAAGTTTGTAATCAAACCGTTCCTTGCCTTGTTGCAAGATAGCTTTCATGAAAAAGAAAGAACCTTTACGAGAAAGATAAAGAGGGAAAACATTTGGATGATAAGGAATTAATAAATAGGCAAGTTACAATTTTCATTATTATATGTCTTGAATGGTAACTAATTGAACCAGAGTTGTATGTGGATATTAAAAAAACTTTCTGGCAACACCTCAAGCAAACAATGGCTGGAGGAGACGAATGATTACTTTTTAAAATGCAAAAAGTGTTTTCTTGCATATACTTAATAAAAAAGACATGGAAAGAGGAAGAAAAAAGTTTGAAACGATTTATTTTATAACGGAAGTCGGTGGGTTTCAGTCGAACAAACTTCTTCCAACGTCATCTTCGATTTCTATTCAATCTCGAATTCTGTCTCTTAAAAGTTTTTGTGAATGCTTGGTTTTTTTCAATTCAATATGTTGTCAAAAAAGTCAGTTAAAAGCATGGGGGGAGCTATTATTTGGAGGATTGTTTTAGCCTAACTCGTCTTTCGAAGTATTTCGAGAAAGCCATCAAAACCTAGTGTCAACAAGGATGAATCCATAGTATCACATAAAAACCCCTTTGTCACCTACTTTACTTCATTTAGCTCCCTTTCAACACAGACTTTTCGTTTCCGTATCCGTATCTCAATTTTGTTAGCTACAAAAAATTTACGGTTTGACGTCAGTAATTCTACACGATAAGGAACTTACCTAGAAATAAAAAAATATTGTGAATCAAGTGAATTTAGACTGAAGCTGTGAAGCCATTGAATTTAGACTGAAGCTGTGAAGCCAGATATTCCAAATTTTGAAAATTTATTCATTTTAATTAGACCGTTGATGTTTCTATTAGAGAGTGATATGCTGTGGTTGATGAAGTGATGAGCCAGGTGAGAAGACTGTGGTAGAAACTGCTAGTGAAACTCAGTGCTGACCTCCCCAATCAAG
>Ga0194133_10010751_pt1 | contig 10235 bp, 9 predicted proteins | sample TA2KigOf40mmetaG_FD_155448 | JGI IMG/M metagenome (GOLD analysis project Ga0194133, IMG submission 155448) | Freshwater microbial communities from Lake Tanganyika, Tanzania - TA2015055 Kigoma Offshore 40m | ecosystem: Environmental > Aquatic > Freshwater > Lake | place: Tanzania: Lake Tanganyika... | reverse complement strand
CCATAATGATGAACAGCAACCAGAATTTAACTCTGATAATCAACTTTAAAAATGAATCATTAACCTATTTTTGCTGCCCATGCCACCGTAACTTTGTGCGCCAGTTCCTTGGGGAGCTCCAGAAGCATTCTCTTGCTCTTGCTGTAATTTCTTTGCTTTCTCTTTCCTTATTCTTTCATCTCTTAGAATTCGAACTCGTCGCAGAAAATCACAAATTGATTTATTGATTCGCCCTCTGACCCCTTTGTAAGCCTCAAAGTCTCGATGATCAGGACCCATGGTCTTGACACGATAGCCCATATATTCGCATGTATAATCTGACAAAAGAATGTAAATAGACCATAAATAAAGGGTTCTCTGTGAAGTATGAAAAAACCATTACCAATTATTGCATCTCGCCTCACTTTATCAAGGCCAGGAATAAATTCATTGTCATGTTCTTCTAACAGAGTTCTATTTTTTCTACCACAAAGAGAAGATGCGCACAGTTCATCTTCTGTAAATAGTTCTCGGAAAAGGTTGCGGGACATTGTGCAGAAGTTACGGCTAAATGCAGTTATTAAGTGTTAGATATATTGAAGGTGAAATTTTAAAGAAAACAAATATACCTATTAGTAACGATTCTGGCTAGTGTTTTTTGAACGATGTAAACACCTGTACCTTGCAGTAATTCGACAGAACCTTTTTTGGTATTTTGCATTTTTTTAATGCAGGAACGAAGTTTTCTCATCTTTGTCCTGGTTCTTTGAAGGCAGGCTATAATAATGATAAAATTATGAAAAAATGTGTATGAAGAATAAAAAATTAAACATTACATAGAGATATTTCATATGTCATTGGAATTTCCTCGTCACTAGATTGTGGTTCCATAAGATACTCAAGTGTATCCGTGTCAAGATCACTACTTTGCGCTGCTGTTTGATTTAAGGACTCTTTTCTTGGCCTCTTTGTTTCAGCAAAACAGGGTCCAGTCCCTTCATGAAACATGGAATCATTGTCCGAGATTAATATGTCAAAGACTTTAGGGGAATTATTCAAGTCTGACTTTTCATGAAGAGCAATCTCGTTTCCTTCACCATCTTGTTTTACTTTGAAAAGTGTCCCATTATAAATATTGATCAGAAACATACTTCCAAACAACTTTGTTTACCCATAGAATTTTGTCGTTTCAAATTTTTTTCTGTGGAAGGTTTCAGAAGTTTTTTACTGAGATTTAAGAAGTTCTCATCATCTTCTTCATCTGAATCTGAAGCACAAAAATACAAAACGGGGTCATGTTATAAATAGATATATGTAACAATTACCTTTTGTTTCCCAGGCAGGCAAGCTCTCATCAAAAAAATTTGATTCTGTAGGTGCATCTTTGTCTATTTATTAATATTTTTTGTAATTATGAAAAATTTGGAGTAATAGTATTGTTTTACCTGTATTTTTTTTTGACTCACAATCTTGTAAGACTTTAGCAGCAGTATTGTTTAAGTTGGTGTCCTGGTTTATCGGAGGTAGAATTTTTGGATGCTGAAATATCTTCTGCTCCAAACTATTGCGTTGGTTCGTATCTTATGTTATTCAAAAATTTAAAAGAAAAATTAGACAACAAATTGGCAAAATGTTGAAACAAATATTGTTCTCAATGGTCCTCTCTTGATTGCAAGTACATATTTAACTGAAATGGAAAGTATTTTAAGTTTCATTACCAATGAAACTAGGCATACGCACACACACATAGACAACTCATTTTTATCCCTCCCTTGCGAAGCGAGGGAGGAGGTAGAAATTCTCATAGCGTTTGCGGGAAAATGGTGGGAGAACGATGACATCCCGCGTCCGTCACCTCTTTCTCCTCCTACACCTTTGGCCCCAGAAGGCTGAAATTTGGCATGAATAATCCTCATAGTGATGCCTCAAAATATGTGGTCTTAGATTTTTGAAATTTTGTCTAGAAGCTGAGAAAATTAGCTTCAAAGTTATGTACTGAATCTAAGCTAGCTGAACATTTGAATGATTTTGAGCCATCACCATGAGGATTATTCCTGTCAAATTTCAGCCTTCTAGGACCGAAGGTGTAGGAGAGATAGAGGTGACAGTCTAGTTTGTTGCAAGATTAAAACCGCCTTTTTGATTGTTTTAAATTCAACATTGGTCAAGAATAAAACCGCCTTTAATCTAATTTTGAACTTCGCGATCTGACATATTCATATGGAGAGCATCAAGTTTTGGCATTTTGTTGAAAGAATCCACCTTTTTTTAAATACAAACTGGTCAAAGAGGGGAGGTCAAATTTTGAAACTTGAATATTGATCCAGACATTTTCTTGAAAAAATCCACCTTTTTTAATCACCAACAGGTCAAGGTGGGGAGGTCAAATTTTGAAACTTGAATAAGATTAAGAGATTAAAAGAGGTTAAAGATTGTCTTCAGTGATTTTAAAGATTCAGAAATTGAAAAGATTATTATTCATGATCTTAATGAGAGACGAAAGATTATTTCCAGCAATCTTAATGGTTAATTGATTAAAAGATCATATTCAATGACCTCAATGAAAGGTCAAAGATTTTCTCCAGTAATTTTAAAGGTTAAGAGATCAATTAAACTTTTTTCCATGATCTTACTGAGAGACAGATGAGGAGGAAACCTGCTTTGGGGGGTTGGTTGAGTCAGGTTAGGTTAGTAATAAACTCCTTTTAGAGGGGGAAGGGTTAGGTATTTTTCCCCGCGCAAAAAATACCCATCTACCTGATTTATGTTTCATTAACAATGAAATGACTCATATAATACTCTCTCATTTTCATTCCTAAACAAATCTCTGTAAAGGTAGTGTCACCTTTCTTTACTTCTGCTTCTATTGTCCGAGGATCCTGTGTAGCCTGGCTGTCTTGAGAACCTTCATTGTGTTCAATTTCAGGTCCACTCTCATCCTTGTCATTTTTGTCACTTTCTTTTTGCAAAAGATCTAGAGCTGTAAATTTGATACCTCTTGCTGCCAGTGACTTTTTGCCTATTAACATTCAAGTAATTTGGGTTATAACAATACTTGTTAAAGGATATTGTAGTATGAATGCAGTAGTGTTTTTACTCATGTGTTGCTGCGACATTTTGGGATCATTATACTTGTCTGGCCCACCAGCCTCCATAAATTCTCGCAAGTACAGGTCCAAAGTATCCTGGCTTTCCTGTTGCCACTTGTTATAATCTATAAAGTATTCATAAATCTGCATGCGGTTACATTTTTTTTTGGTCAGTGTATTTACCCTGTCGGTTTGCCTGTTCACCATATGAAGTACCTTGCTTCAACATTTCATCAATAGCTCGGTGCTTCACTTGAATACAATACTCAAAAGAACCTTTTTTTTAAAGATAGGTTAAAAATTCATAGAATTTCATTGGGAAATATTGACTGAAATTGCTATTACCAACGTGAAGTACAGTAAGTCGTAGGCCTCCTCCTGGTTGTGTTTCCTTTTTCATTACTCTATAAGAGGGACTGTAGGTACCATTCTGAAATTCTTGCCTCATTGCCGTGGGAAGATCAATAATTGCCACAACGCTCGCATCCCCAAATGGGTAATTTCGGCGCTGTGGCATACAAAAACAAACATGCGTAGGTTTGTCGTTGCTGTCATTAGAGGAGTCGTCGTCTTCATCCAGGAAATCTGTCTTGTTGTAAATTCTGCAAAGGGAGAATATCAAAAGTTACATGAAACATAATATTAGGAATCAAAGACATGTTACAACCTGCTTTTTGAAATCCAAGTTGGAGGTGGCACTTCTTTAGACTCTATTGGGGACTTTTTGTTTTTTGAACCTTTGTGTCTGCCCATTCTGCACCTTTTGAAGAAACTTACGGCAAATGTATGTCAAATAATATCTTTCAAAGAGACACTTTTAAAGTTAAAAGATAATTATTCAAATGAATGAAATTAAGACCTTAAGAGTTAAGACGCCACAAGAACATTCAAGAAATGTCTATTTCTGTGACCGGACTAACAAGTTTGAATTTTGCAACTTGCAGAGACCACAACAATTTTTGTTAGTAAACTTTCATTGGTAAATATTATTTTTTTTTAGGGAAACGCTACAACTTAATTTCACTCCCGGAAAACAATACTGAACTGAATACTGAAAAAAATATTGCCAAGGTGACCAGAATCAGCAATTTAGGCGCTTTTTTTGGCTTGATTACAATTAATGGGCACTTTTTTTAATGGCTTAAAAAAACCATAACAATTAGCACGATTTTTGTAAAATTGAGGGTGAACAATTTGAAACACTTGACTAACTTATGCCCACAACTTTTTAGCAAATTACTTTTGTCTTTGATCAATCTGACTTGCTCTCTGCAATGCTTTGTGAAAATTGCCTCCTTTTTTGCCCCTAGATCCACTGGAGATGCTGCAAATCCCAATCAAAGAGCCACAGAGAAAAACAGCCGCTAAAAGTTGGATCCTTGAAATCCTCAAAATCCGGGCATATCTGCAGAACCTAGGATACTGTGCAGGTGAGCAAAGATGTCTATGATCCGCGCGACTCAAATCAAATGTAAAAAAAACAAAAAAAAACCCAAAGTCTCTTACTTTATAGTCAAAAGTCTCAAAGCTACTAAAATAATTTTTAATTTTAAGTGCATGATTGATTAATAAAGTTTAAGAAGAAAGTGGAGGTTAAGTAGCTGTAAGTTTATTTGTTTTAACCATTCTATTTTTCCAAATTTTCTCTTTTTCTCAAGTTACAAACTTTTTGAGCTTTCAATAATTTGATCATCCAAATGCCTTAAACATTTACAAAACAATGTTTTCCTTAACTTTGTATTTTACTTGGCAGACTCAAAGTTACTCAATTTCTTCTTTCAGAGCCCATCCCAGTAGCAAAAATGACCATTGAACTGATGAAGTAAAAAGTACTCTTGATGGAAATCTAATTTTTTCAGTAAGCCAACCAAAATAAAAAGTAAAGAAATTTTTATTGGTTCCTTATTTAGCTTTACAGGAGTAATTATAATCCATTAAACTAATTTTTTTGTAGGTTAGTTGCTCATCAATATTTGACTCACCTCAGCGTCACAGGCTGAAAATTGTGATGCCATAGGCTGAAAATAAGTATAATGAAAAAAGGCTGATCGACAGAAAACTCCAGCTAAAAATTTAATTACCGCACATATTACATTGCGAGACAAGTTTTCATCACATCCAAGTGTCGACAATGAGTAGATCACGGTTTAAAGTTCCTCACATAACAACTTCTGGATACCTTGCCGCTAACCAATTCCGAAAAGTTGCTTTGAATCCTCTCCCTCCATTTTCCAAACAGTTGTCTTACTACTATCGCAACAAATTAAAGGTAAAATTTGGGGAAATGCCTCTGGTATCATGTTATTATTTGTGACGCCTTTCGATAATTGCAGTCTAAACAATCAAGGACAAATGTGACACTTGAAGCATCACAGGATTTGTGTGAGAAATTGTTTCACCAAAATGATGACCTTGGCACAAATGATCTTCATGTGGAAGGTTGTCTTGAAGATGAATTTGGTACTTGTTTTTGTATATCGTTATAATTTACATACACATTTTATGACATATTTTCACAGATACTGATGCTGGAAATTCTATGATCATTGAGAAGAGCACACTTGTTTTTGGCAGTACACCAGTTTACGAAGGGGAAATAGGTACTATTTCCGATTTATTCCTTCCAAAGCAAAAGGTGGAGTTGAGAAATTCTGTAAAGGGATCAATCGGGCAGGGTCGTACTTGCATTAGAACCTTCCCTGAGTTAGTGCGGAGGTCTGTACAAAATTTTGTGGAGATTGGCCCATCAGTTCGAGCGCGAAAGAGGGATATAGGTACAAACAATTTGTTATATATATACAGACACGCCAACCTTGTGTCTCCCTTTCACGCACAAACCTCTGGACCAATCTCCGACAATTTTTTACAGACCTTCCCACCAACTCAGGGAAGGTTCTTGAAACATGTATGATCCTGCCAACTTGACCCCCTGACCCTTGGTTACCCCAATCTCCAAAATATAAACAAATCACTGGAGAAAAAACTTTGCTTAACAAAAATGCTCAAGGTATCCCACTTATTCACCCCTGTCTACCTCCATTGACCCCAAAAGACACCAGAATCCATAACTAGTTAGGAGGGGTAGGGGTTGCTTGAGAGGGTTTGGCATTTTTCCCCGCACAAAAAATGCCCCCTACTTAATTATTTTTCCCATTTTGTCATAAAGTCCATGTGGCACAAAAATCACTTTTCATTCAACGTGTCTTAGGTTTGCCACTACGTGCTGCTACTGAGGTTCATCGTACAGGCAACTTTGAAATTGGACAATATGCTAATCAAACTGATACTAATTATAATGACAGTGAAGAGGAACCTGAAGTCCAAGTTTTTGAGGACGAAAGTGAAGAAGAAGAAGAAGAAGAATGTCCTCCTGAGGTATTTAATTCTTTTATGACTTTTACAATATTTTTAAATTTAATATATGTAATAACAATTTAGGGAGAAGAAAGAAAATGGTTTTCTGGCGCTTTAATTTCAAAGGCGGAAAGTTCACTCCTGCTATATGCATTAGGACTTAGGCATAAGATCAGTAACACTGGAATTGCTGATGTTCTAAAATATACCAACCTCCACTTGCCGAAGGGTGCAGCTGGACACAATAGTTCATACTATCTTAAAAAATCAATTGGTATACCCAAGGAAACTGCGACCAAACATTACTATTGTGAGATCATGGATTGCAATGGACCTCTCGTTGAGGACACAAGTACTTGCTTAGTCTGCAACAAAAACACAAGCAAAGACATATTAGAAAAAACAGAGTCTTTTTTCTATATATATGAAGTGAGAAAAGAAATCAAAGATTGCTTAGAACAACCAAAAGTAGCAAGAAATGTTATCGAAAACTGCAATAAACGCAATAAATTTTCCAGTAGCAAGGATAGAAATTTGGAAGACATTATGGATGGAAAGGAATATCAAAAGTTGGGTAAGTGCTTTTCTATATGCCATAACAATGTGTTCTTTATAAACATCATATTTTTTACATTACATGCAGGATTAAATGGATACAACTTGTCATGCTCTTTAAACACTGATGGTGTAAAACTGTTTAAGTCTTCCAAATATTCCGTTTGGCCAATCTTTATCTCCATTAATGAAATGGACTACAAATTACGAAGAAAATTCACAATACTTGTTGGTTTGTGGTTCGGAAAAACCAAAGCAAAAATCTCAACATTTTTAAGGCCACTAATTCCACAACTTAATGACCTGCTGAGAAAGCCACTTCTCTGGAATTATGAGGATAAAACCTACACATCTTACATAGCATTTCCAATTATGTCTCTAGACTCTGCAGCGAGATGCATGTTACAAGGAGTTAAACAGTACAATGGAGAATATAGTTGCACTTACTGTGTGGCAAGCGGTAAACAATATGGGGTAAAAACTAGAATACCATTGTAATTGTTTTGAACAAAGTTTTTAAGCAATTTTTATTTCAGGAGCCATTTCATGCAAACGCTAAATGGATCTTCACTAAGGAGCATATGGGTGCAAGATTACGCACGCCAGAAGATTTCCATCATTTTTTGGAAGAGGTCCTTGCTTGCCCACATGATATGGCACCACAACCAAATTATGGAATCAAAGATGTCTCCAGACTGCAACAACTATCCAAATTCAATATGGCACGTGGCTTCGCATTTGATTACATGCACACCTTACTCCTGGGTGTTGTTAAAAGCATAACTTTGGCTCTTTTTGAAAGTTGTAATCACAAATCAGAATTTCATGTCACTCCGCAAGGTAGGCCTACTTTAAATTCACAACCTTCATTTATGACTAAGTTGAAATTAATATGCACTTCATTAGGTCTAAAAAGAATCAATGAGCGTTGGTTGAACATTCAAGTACCCAATTCATTTAACCGTCCCCCCCGTACGTTGGAAGATCGTGCTTATTGGAAAGCCAATGAATGGAAGGTGACTTAAAACTGACTTAAGTGTTTTATACCAACCTTACTTTTTATGCAAAAAGCCATTTTTGCAGCTGTGGTTCTTTTCACTACTTGTCGTTTTGCGTGGAGAGGTGACAAATCAAGTGTGGAATCACCTATGCTACTTGTCAGTAGCCTTCGTGATACTTTTAGAAGATGAAATAACACCAAGTGCTTTAAAAATAGCAGACGATTCCATCAAATTCTTTGTTCGAAATCACGAAGACATTTTTGGTCAAGAACATTGTTCCTTTAATGTCCACCTTCTTCTACATGCCACAGATTGCGTACGGTGGTGGGGGCCTTTATGGTAAGAAAGGAATAAAATAATATTGAAAGAATAATTGGATGCTATTAGAGAATGATATGCTGTGGTTGATCAGGTGATGAGCCAATGGTTGAAGTTGATAGTTAAACCCAGTGATGACCTTCCCAATCAAGAAACAAATCAATATGGAACTGTTTATTTATAGAAACAAGGGATTTATATACAAAATAGAGAAGGTAAGAGAGGAGGCAGAATAGGGAAGGGGTTAAAACTGAAAAGTAAAGGTGGGATTAAAAACACCGGCACCCTGTTTGGAATGACTTACTTCACAGGGAAGGAAAGGCAGCCTGTTTGAAAAGATCTTAAGCTTGCAAAAGTGAAAAATATTATACAAGTACAAATATAGTGAAAAAGAGGGTCTTGAGCATATACTCCAATACTACTGATATTTATTTATTTTTTACTGTTAATTACAGGTCATATTCACTTTTTCAATTTGAAAACCACAATGGAAGGTTAGCTAATTACGTCACAGGATATCGGAAAGTTGCAGCGCAGATCATCAATCGAAATTCAATTTACAAGCACTTGCAAATAGAAGGTATATTTTTCCGATATTATCTTGATCAAAGATTCTATAGGTCATTCAAGTGTAATATAATATTACTAGCCTCGCTCACGCCTCTCTCCTTGGCAGTGTCAACTTACTTTGAAGAACTACTATCCGTGAGGAGAACATACTGCATTCACGTTAGATGTTGGAACAAAGCTGTGGCTTGTGGGAAGGGGAAAAACTATGTGTTCCAAGAAGCTGATGTACGCCATCTGCAATTATGCGATGTGGATGTAACAACAAAAAAAGCAAAATGTTATCCACATGTTTTTATTAATGGAACAAAGTATGACGCCACCAATGCAAAAACTGAAAATAAGTTTAACAACAGCTTCTGTCAAGTGTCTAACGTCGGCATTTTTTCTATCCAAAAGATTGTTGTAGTGGAAAATGTGTGTTTCCTAAAGTGCTACAAATTAAGAATGAGTGTGGCAAAGAACATTTCCCCAAACCTTCATTTATATCTTGGAGAATCCAAAAAAGCCTTTTGGATATATGCAAATAAAGTGACGAAGCAAACTTACATACTTATGAGAAAAAATGACAAAAGTTTGCAGTATCTATTTGAAGTACCTAATTGCTGTGAATTTGAATAAAAATTGAACTTAATGGTTCATTTACTATCTTATTTTGAAACAATTCCATACTTAGGTCATTTTACAAGATGTTTACCCCAGAGGTCATGAATTTGGCTGACACAACTGATGAGAGCATGATGTACTCCTATGTTCTAGTTATTGCTTCAAAAGTGTTTTTATTCCCTCACCCTGAGGGTTGGCTGGGAGTTCCAAACAGTAATTCAACAAATTTTTTATTTATTTGATGTCTATTTTATTGAAGCACTTATTTTTATGTGCACTTTGGTTTCTATTTCTTAAGTACAAACATCTTCATTGATTACGAACTTCTATTTTAGGTTGTCTTTTGTAGCAAATGGCTTATTGCGTCTTTTGAAGGCATTTTGACTTTTTTAGAAGTTATTGTTAATTTGTGCTAATTTACAAAAGTAAGCATTGCTTTTTTATTAGCAAACAAATTTAAGATATGTTAAATACTTATTTTTCATACTACATTTTCCTTTTTTTTGAGCAATTATTTTTTAGTACATTTATGCTCTACTTCATCTTTAGATAACGCTTTCTTTTTTATGCTAGTTGGAATATGATATCATTCCTTAAAATTAAGTGAGTATGGCGTCTTAAAAAGCTACGTTTTTTCGACTAGGGTTAAACAAATTGCTTCAATATTTATGCAATGCCTGTGTTTTCACCATTTTGTATTTGTATATTTCTGCTCTTCAGCAAGGTGTAAAACCTCCAGAGATTAAGCCTCTTGCTTTTCCATTCA
>Ga0194133_10010750_pt1 | contig 10236 bp, 12 predicted proteins | sample TA2KigOf40mmetaG_FD_155448 | JGI IMG/M metagenome (GOLD analysis project Ga0194133, IMG submission 155448) | Freshwater microbial communities from Lake Tanganyika, Tanzania - TA2015055 Kigoma Offshore 40m | ecosystem: Environmental > Aquatic > Freshwater > Lake | place: Tanzania: Lake... | reverse complement strand
TCCGCTGCCAGGATTTCTACGACAATCGCCGGCTGAACTATGTCGGCGACGTCGGCATCGGCATCAACCCGAAGCTCGCGCAGCGGGTGAGGGACGCCGACGTGCTGCTGGTAATCGGTGCGCGCCTGGGCGAGATGACGACCAGCGGCTACACGCTGCTCGACGTTCCGGCGCCGAAGCAGAAACTGGTGCACGTTCATGCCGGCGCCGAGGAACTGGGTCGGGTGTATCGCGCCGAGTTGCCCATCAACGCCGCCTACCCGCAGTTCGTCGAGGCGCTGGCCAAGCTTGGGCTGGACGGCGCGAAGTGGCGCGACCAGGTCAGGGCCGCGCGCGCCGAATACGAGGCCTGGAACGCGCCGCTGCCCATGCCCGGGCCGCTGCAGTTCGGCGAGATCGTGAAATGGCTGTCGGACATGTTGCCGGAGGACGCGATCATCACCAACGGCGCGGGCAACTTCGCCAGCTGGCTGCACCGGCACTTCCGCTACAGGGGAACCCAGACGGGCTGTCGTACGCAACTCGCCCCCACCAGCGGGTCGATGGGCTACAGCGTGCCGGCGGCGGTGGCGGCGAAAATTGCGCAGCCCGGGTGCACGGTGGTGGCGGTCGCCGGGGACGGCGAGTTCCTCATGAACGGGCAGGAACTGGCCACCGCCATTCAATACGGCGCGCCGATCGTGGTGCTGGTGGTGAACAACGGCATGTACGGCACCATCCGCATGCACCAGGAACGCGAGTATCCCGGCCGCATTTCGGGAACCGAGCTGGCGAATCCGGATTTTGCCGCCTATGCGCGCGCTTTCGGCGGGCATGGCGAAACGGTGCGGGCGACCGCGGAATTCCAGCCCGCCTTCGAGCGCTCGCTCGCTTCTGGCAAGCCCGCGGTGATCGAGTTGAAGATCGACCCGGAGGCGATCACGCCCTCGGCGACGCTGTCAGGCGTGCGCGCCGCCGCTCTCAAGCGCTAACGGCCTGGCGCAGACTGCTACTTGTTCGTCAGGGCAATCCAGGTCTTGTCCTCCTGGTGCTTGCGCTCCCAGGAGAGGAACTGGTAGTAGCCGCAGGACTTGCCGTAGGGATAGTCGCGGCAGGCCTCGGGGCGCACCTCGTACACCATGCAGCGCCGCTTCTTCGCTTCGAAGAACTGGCACGAGCTGCCGAAATGCTCGTTCTTGCGGTGGCGCAGGCCGCGCGCCTTCTCGTCCTTGTCGTACTTGGTGAAGCGCGCCTCCGCGGTCTTGTAGTCCAGGCCGAAATGCTTCGCCAGCTGGGAAATGTCCGCGCGCGTGACCTCGATGTGGGGGTAGCTGCAGCAGTAGCCAGGGCATTTCGCGCAGTCGTATTCTTTTTTTGTGCTCATTCCAGTGTGCCGCCTGTGCAGGTCGTCGCGGAAAAGGCGCGCATTCTACTTAACCCTTCGGCCCCTGTCCCGCGTTTCATCTCCTGTCATCAATACAGGAGGCATTACCATACATACGATCCGGGTTATCTGCGCCGCGCTGCTTGCGGCCTGCGCCATGCCGGCCGCTGCCGTGGGCAGCCTGGCCGAAGTCACCGTGTTCGACCGCACCAACGGCAGGCAGCTGCCGGTGTACTGGCACGAGGGCAGGGCCTGGGTCGCGGGCAAGCCCGGGAACGAATACGCGCTGCGTATCCGCAACCGGGGACGCGAGGAGGTGCTCGCGGTGATCTCGGTGGATGGGGTGAACGTCGTCAGCGGCGAAACCGCCAGCCCACAGCAGAGTGGCTACGTCCTCTCGCCGTGGCGGCAGTTCGAGCTCACCGGCTGGCGCAGGAACCTCGCGCAGACCGCGGCGTTTTACTTCACGGCGCTGCCCGATTCCTATGCGACGCGAACCGGGCGGCCTGACTAGGCCGGGGTGATCGGGGTGGCGATGTTCCGCAAGAAGGCGCCGCCCCCGCCGCCGCCGGCGGAGATCGCGCCCCTGTCGCAGCAGGCGCCGTCGGCGCCGGCACCAGCCCTTGGCGCAGGCGCACGCGCCGAGGCACACGCCGAGTCCCGGCAGGACTCGCATCCAGCGCGCGCGCAGCTGCAGGATCGCAAATTGGGCACCGGCCATGGCCGCATCGAGGCCTCGCATGCCCGCTATGTGGGCTTCGAGCGCGCCAGCGCCCATCCGGCCGAGACCGTGACCCTTTACTACGACAGCCACCAGAGCCTTCTGGCGCGCGGAATCATCCCGCGGCCAGTCCTGGTGCGGCCGGCGTTGCCCAGACCCTTCCCTGGGTTCATGCCCGACCCGCCCGCGTAAACTGCGGGGGAATGGAGGCGAGCGACGAGGAACTGATGCTGTCCTACGGGGCGGGCGAGGCCTCCGCCCTCGACCGGCTTTGCGCTCGCCACAAGGGGCCGCTGTTTCGCTTCATGCTGAGGAGCATCAAGGACCGCGCGGTCGCGGAGGAGCTCTACTAGGAGGTCTGGATGAGGGCCATCGAGGCGCGGCACCGCTACGAGCCGCAGGCGAAGTTCACCACCTAGCTCTATACCATCGCGCACAACCGGATGGTGGACCACTGGAGGAAGCGCGGCCTGTCGCTGGTGTCCATGGACGGGGCAGGACCCGAGGGCGACCCGCTCGATCCGCCGGCGAGCGCCGCGGAGGACCCGCTGCGCAAGCTCGAAGGTCGCGAGAAACTGGCGCGCTTTGCGGCGGCGCTCGCGGCACTGCCGGTTGCGCAGCGCGAGGCCTTCCTGCTCAGCGAAGAGGGAGAGATGAGCGTGGCGCAGATCCCCGCCGCGACCGGGAGCAACGAAGAGGCCGCGAAAAGCCGGCTGCGCTATGCGCTGAAAAAGCTGAAACTGGCGTTGGGCGATGACTGACGAGTGCGACCCGAAGCTGTCGCAGGCCTATCGCGAACTGGGGCGCGAGAAGCCACCGCGCGCCCTCGATGACGCGATCCTCGCGGCGGCGCGCGCACCCGGCGCCGCTGCTGTCTCCGGGGGTGGGGCCGACGGCGCGCCAGCGCTGGTCCTTCCCTCTGGCCGCTGCCGCGGTGATCGTGCTTTCGGTCGGCGTGGTGGTGCACCTCCAGCAGGAGCAGCCCGGCATCGACGGCATCCAGGTGTCGCCAGAAGCCGCGCGTCCGGCCGCACGCCAGAGCGTGGTCGAAGCACCGAAGCCTGCAGCACCGAAGCCTGAAGCGCCAAAGCCCGAAGCGCCGACGCCCGAGGATACGGTGATCGCCTCGCGCGTGCTCGAGGCTCCGCCCAAGGCCATTGCCCAGCCTGTCAGGCCGGCGCGAGACACGGTCGCGCTCGAGTCCAAGCCCGAATCCCGCGCTGCCGCAGGCGGGCCATTCGTTCCCGACCCTGTTCCAGCCATCGGATCTGCCGCCGTACCTGTCGCTCCACCTGCGGCCGCGCCGCCTGCCGCAGTAGCAGGGTCGGCCGCTGGCCCTGCCGCGCCGACACCGCCTGCGCAGCCGCTGGCGATGCGGCGTTCCGAAGAGGGCATGAGGGACCGCGCGGATAGCGCCGAGCGTCAGGTGCCGGCGCTAGCCACCGCCAAGCGCGTCCAGGACGCGGGCGAGATGCCGGAGAAATGGCTCGAGCGCATCTCCGAGCTGCGCCGCGCCGGCCGACACGACGAGGCCGACAAGGCGCTCGCGGAGTTCCGCCAGCGCCACCCCGATTACCGCATTCCCGAGGCGATGCTGGAGAAAGTGGAGCGCCGCTAGGCTTTCTCGCCTGCGGCGTGCAGGAACACCGCGCAGGAATCGAGTTTGCCGTGGCTGGCGCGCCGCGCCGCCTGGTATTGGCTGCGTACCAGCGAGGCGATGGGCGCCGGGCGGCCCAGCTCCTGCGCCAGCGCGAGGAAGTAGCGCAGGTCCTTCTCCATGAGTTCCAGCTGGAACTGCGGCATGAAGTCGCGCTTGAGGATCTTGGGCAGCTTGGTCTTCATCAGGCGCGAGCCGGCTGCGCCGTCATTCAGGATTTCCATGCACGCCTCGCGGTCCAGGTTGGCGGCCTCGACGGCCTGCGCAGCTTCGGCGATCGCGGCAGTGAGCGAGGCACTGAGCATGTTGTTGATGAGTTTGAGCGTGGCCCCGGCGCCGGAATCGCCGATGCGCCGCACCAGCTTGCCCATCGCGGACAGGAGCGGCAGCGCCTTGTCGAAGGCGGCCTTGTCGCCGCCCACCAGGAACAGCAGCTCCTTGCCCTGCGCCTGCGCGAGCGAACCCGACACCGGCGCGTCCAGGTAGTGAACGCCCCGGGCGGCAGCGGCTTTCGCCACCTCGCGCGCCATCGCTGGGGTGTTGGTGCTGGAGTCGACGACGATGGTTCCCGGCGCGCAGGCGGCGATCACGCCGCCCTCGCCCAGCATCACCGCGCGTGTCGCCACGTCGTCGGCGACGATGCAGACGACGAACTCCGCACCCTTCGCGGCATCCGCGGCGGAGCGGCATACGGTGATGCCCTCGTCGGCGAAGGGCTGCGCCTTGGTCGTGTCGCGGTTCCAGACCTGCAGTCGGTGCCCTGCCGCGTGCAGGTTGGTCGCCATGCGCGAGCCCATCGCGCCCAATCCGATGAATGCCACCGTGCTCATGCCGTCTCCTGTGAAATGGTGGAACTGCGCTATTGATCCGAAGGTCTGGATGATAACGTCGTGCACCATGCCAGATAACGTCACCCCCGCATTGCGCGCCGAACTGGCGCCGGCCGGCAGGCTCCGCGTTGGCCTCAACATGAGCAATTTCCTCCTGATCAACGGCAAGACAGCCGCCGGCGAGCCCTACGGCGTCGCGCCGGACATGGCGCGCGAGATCGCGCGCCGGCTCGGCGTCCCGGCCGAGCTGCGGCCCTACACGGCGCCCGGCGACGTGGTGGCGGCGGTAGCCGAATGGGACATCTGCCTCATTGGCGCCGACCCTCTGCGCGCGGGCGAGATCGCCTTTTCACCCGCCTACGTGGAGATCGAATCCACCTACCTGGTGCCGGCTGGATCGCCGATCCGGTCGGTGGCCGAGGTGGACCGGCCCGGGATCCGCATCGCGGTGTCGGCGAAGAGCGCCTACGACATGTACCTGCGCCGCACGTTGAAGCATGCCCAGCTGGTGCACGCCGATGGGATCGAAGCCTCCCTTCAGTTGTTCCTGAAGGAGAAGCTGGACGCGCTGGCGGGCCTCAAGCCGCGCCTGATCGCGGACCAGGCCAGGCACCCGGGCTCGCGCATCCTGGAGGGCAGGTTCACCGCCGTGCAGCAGGCGATCGGCACGCCGATCGCGCGCCAGGCCGGCGCGGCCTGGCTGCGCGCGTTCGTGGAGGAAGCGAGGCGGGGCGAGGTGGCCCGGCTCATCGCCAGGCACAAGGTGGTCGGACTGAGCGTCGCGCCGCCGGCCTGAGCCGGCGTCAGTGCTGCAGGATCTTCGACAGGAACAGCTGCGCGCGCTCGGAGCGCGGCGTGCCGAAGAACTCGTCCTTGGTGCAGTCCTCGATGATCTTGCCTGCGTCCATGAAGATGATGCGGTGAGCGACGCGCCTGGCGAAGCCCATCTCGTGCGTCACCACCATCATGGTCATGCCTTCCTGGGCGAGCTCGACCATGACGTCGAGCACCTCGTTGATCATCTCCGGGTCCAGCGCCGAGGTGGGCTCGTCGAACAGCATCGCGATCGGGTCCATGGACAGCGCGCGGGCAATCGCCACCCGCTGCTGCTGGCCGCCGGAGAGCTGGCCGGGGTACTTGTCCTTGTGCGCGGAGAGGCCGACGCGGTCGAGGAGCTTGAGGCCCTTGTCGCGCGCCGCCTCCTCGGTGCGCCCGAGCACCTTGATCTGGCCCAGGGTCAGGTTCTCGGTGACCGACAGGTGCGGGAACAGCTCGAAGTTCTGGAACACCATGCCGATGCGCGAGCGCAGCGTGGGCAGGTCAGTCTTGGGATCCCCGACCGAAACCCCGTCCACCGTGATGGTGCCCTTCTGGAACGGCTCTAGGGCGTTGACGCATTTTATGATGGTGGATTTGCCGGATCCGGAAGGCCCGCAGACCACCACCACCTCGCCCTTACTCACCTCGGTGGAGCAGTCGGCGAGGACCTGGAAGCTGCCGTACCACTTGCTGATGCCGCGAATCGAGATCATTGTCTAAGCGTCCGGTGCCTCGGCATTGGGCCTGCGCATCATCGGGAACGGGCGGCCAAGTTGCACAGGGCCCAGCTCGGCGGTTGATTTTCAACCATTCTGCATGGACCATTGTGGGATTCGCCGCGCTTGCGCGTCAAGTGCGGTGTCCGCGATGGAGGCCAGCATGAACGCACCGGTGCGCATCGAGCACGACCTGATCGGCGAGCGCGCCGTTCCGGCGCGGGCCTACTACGGCGTGCACACCCTGAGGGCGCTGGAGAACTTCCCGATCACCGGGATCCCGCTCGCGGCCTACCCCGACCTAGTCACGGCCCTCGCCTGCCTCAAGCAGGCCCAAGACTGAGGGATAATGCCGCCCGCCATGAATCCCAAGCCAGCCAAGGGCGCGAAGTCGGAGAAGCCGGCAAGGTCTCCCAAATCCGCCAAGGCGGCTGTGAAGGCCCTCAAGCCGATCTGGTCGCCGTCGCCGGAGGCGATCGAGCGCGCCCAGGTGACGCAGTTCGCGCAGCTGGTCGCGCGCAAGCACCGCCTGGACCTCGCCGGCCACGCCGATTTCTACCGCTGGTCGGTGGACAACCTGGAGCAGTTCTGGAGCGAGTTCTGGGACTGGAGCGGGGTGATCGCCTCGAGCAAGGGCTCGACCGTGCTGGTGGAGGGCAACAAGCTGCCGGGGGCGAAGTGGTTCCCCGGGGCGCGGCTTAATTTCGCCGAGAACCTGCTGCGGCGCGGCGACCAGGGCGACGCCTTGGTGTTGTGGGACGAGCGCGGCTTCCAGCGCCGGGTCAGCTATTCCAGCCTCACCAGCGACGTCTCGCGCGCGGCGCAGGCGATCGCGCAGCTGGGCCTGCGCACCGGCGATCGCGTCGCCGCCTTCATCCCCAACATCCCGGAGACCGGGATGCTCGCGCTCGCCGCGCTGTCGCAGGGCATCGTCTGGTCGTCGTGCTCGCCGGACTTCGGCGTCGGCGGGGTGCTGGACCGTTTCGGTCAGATCGACCCCAAAATCCTGTTCGTCGCCGACGGCTATCGCTATGGCGGGCGCGAGCACGAGGTGCTGGCGCGCGTGGCCGAAATCGCCCAAGGGCTGCCGGGCCTGCGCAAGGTGGTGGTGGTGCCGCAACTGCAGGCGCGCCCCGACATCACCGGGATTCCGAAGGCGGTGCTGCTGGAGGACTGGCTGCGCAAGCACGCCCCGGCCGAGATCGAGTACGCGCAGATGCCCTTCGAGCACCCGGCCTACATCCTGTTCAGCTCTGGTACCACCGGCACGCCCAAGTGCATCGTGCACGGCGCCGGCGGCGCGCTGCTGCAGGGCCTGAAGACGCTGAAGCTGCAGTTCGACGTCCGTCCCGGCGACCGCCTGTTTTATTTCTGCACCACCAACTGGGTGGTGTGGAACATGCTCTTCCACGGCCTCGCCGCCGAGGCCACGGTGATGCTGTACGACGGCTCGCCCTTCGAGCGCGGCGGCCAGATCCTGTGGGACTACGCCCAGAAGGAGCGCTTCAGCCACTTCGGCACCTCGGCCAAGTTCATCGACGCCATGGCCAAGCGCGACCTCGCGCCCGCCCAGAGCCACCGGCTGCCCGAGCTGCGCATGATCCTGTCCACCGGCTCGCCGCTGGTGCCCGAGAGCTACGACTACGTCTATGCCAAGGTGAAGAAGGACGTCTGCCTCGCTTCGATCTCCGGCGGCACCGACATCATGGCGGCGTTCGCCGACGCCAGCCCGGTGCTGCCGGTGTACCGCGGCGAGTTGCAGTGCCGGTCGCTCGCCAGCGCGGTGCAGGTGTTCAACGAGGCCGGCCAGGCCGTGGTCGGGCAGAAGGGCGAGCTGGTGTGCACCCGGCCGCTGCCTTCGATGCCGCTGGGGTTCTGGAACGACCGCGGCGGCGAGAAGTACCGCGCCGCCTACTACGACAAGTACCCCAACGTCTGGACCCACGGCGACTGGTGCGAGCTCACCGAGCGCGGCACCATGATCGTCTACGGGCGCTCGGACGCGACGCTCAATCCCGGCGGGGTGCGCATCGGCACCGCCGAGATCTACCGCCAGGTGGATAAGATCGACGAGGTGGAGGAGTCGGTGGCGATCGGCCAGCAGTGGCCGCCGGACAAGCCCACCGACACGCGGGTGGTGCTGTTCGTGCGCCTGCGGCCGGGCTACAGCCTGGACGCGGCGCTGGAGGAGAAGCTGCGCGCCCGCATCCGCGAGAACACCACGCCGCGCCACGTCCCGGCCAAGATCGTGCAGGTGGCCGACATCCCGCGCACCAAGAACGGCAAGGTGGTGGAGCTGGCGGTGCGCTCGGTGGTGAACGGCATGCCGGTGCAGAACACCGACGCGCTGGCCAACCCGGAGGCGCTGGGGCTGTTCCGGGACCTGGCGGAGCTGGCGGCCTAGCGGGCCGCCGATGTAACCGGATCGGTTAGCTCTGCGGCCGTGCCGCGGCCCCGGGCCTAGTGCAGCGTCGCCCGGCGCCCCTCGTAGATGCCCTGCAGCAGGCGCAGCGAGCCGCGGCAGATCGCCTCGTGGCTGAGGGCGTGGCCCAGGTCCTCGATGATGTCCAGCGTCACCGGCACGTGCAGGCCGGCGAGCACGCGCGCGGCGCGCTCGGCGTGCACCCGCGAGACCACCGAGTCGAACTCGCCGTGCACCAGGTGAAAGCGCGTGCCAATGCGGCTGCCGGTGCGCGGCAAGCGGGCGAAGCGCGCCGAGTACGCCACCACCGCCCCGGCAAGGCCGGGAAAGGCCTTGGCCGTTTCCAGCGCCACGGTGCCGCCCTGGGCGTAGCCGATCAGCACGGTGCGCTCCAGGGCAACGCCGTAGTGCGTCTGCTCGTGGCGCACCAGTTGCTCGATGCGCGGCAGGATCGCCGAGACGCGGGCCATGCGGTTGTCGTCATTGAGGCCGCGGGTGGAGAACCACTGCTGGCTGTCGGCCTCGTCGCCGCGGCTGCTGTAGAGCGAGAAGCCGCTGGGCACCACCAGCGCCGCGCTGGGAAAGCGGCCCTGGAACTTGAATGCCGCCGGGATCATGGAGCGCGCGCCCGCGCCGCTGGCATGCAGGAACACGAACAGGTGGTTGGCGCGGTGCTCCACGGACGGGCCGAAGCGGTAGAGCTGCTGCTGCATGCGGAGGATTCTCGCCCCGTTGCGGCCGTTCTGTAAACTGGCCCGAATCTCGGGAGGTAACACGATGCCAAAGAAGCGTTTTTTCCGCACCCTGTGGGCGCTGACGCGCCCCTACTGGGTGTCCGGGGAGCGCGGCAAGGGCCTGGTCCTGCTCGCCACCGTGGTCGGGCTGGCGCTCACCCTGGTGTGGCTGGAGGTGCTGTTCAACACCTGGAACCGCGAGTTCTACAACACCTTCGAGTCGCGCGACCAGGCCGAGTTCTTCCGCCAGCTGGGCATGTTCGCCCTGCTCGCGCTGACGTTCATCATCACCGGCGTCTACCGCCAGTACTTCCAGCAGATGCTGTTCATCGAGTGGCGCACCTGGCTCACCGAGCGCTACCTGGCCGACTGGCTGGGGGACCGCGCCTATTACCGGCTGCAACTGCTGGACAGGGGCACCGACAACCCGGACCAGCGCATCGCCGAGGACCTCAACATCTTCGTCGACCTCACGCTGACGCTGACCCTGGGCCTGCTCTCCGCGGTGGTGACCCTGGTGTCTTTCGTCGGCATCCTGTGGACCATCTCGGGGCCGGCGACCCTGTTCGGCATCGAGATTCCCGGCTACATGGTCTGGGTGGCGCTGGCGTACGCGGTCGCCGGCACCGGGCTTACGCACCTCATCGGCCGGCGCCTGATCGGCATCAACTTCGAGCTGCAGCGCAACGAGGCCAACTTCCGCTTCGCGCTGGTGCGCCTGCGCGAGAACGCCGAGGGCGTGGCGCTGTACCGGGGCGAGGCGGGCGAGGCGCAGAACTTCCGCACCCGCTTCGGCGAGGTGGTGTCGGTGTGGTGGGCGAAGATGCTCAAGCAGAAGCAGTTGACGTGGTTCACCGTGCTCTACGCCCAGATCGCGATCATCTTCCCGTTCATCGTCGCCTCGCCGCGCTTCTTCTCCGGGCAGATGCCGCTGGGCGGCATCTTCCAGATCGCCTCCGCCTTCGGCCAGGTGC
>Ga0194133_10010746_pt1 | contig 10236 bp, 9 predicted proteins | sample TA2KigOf40mmetaG_FD_155448 | JGI IMG/M metagenome (GOLD analysis project Ga0194133, IMG submission 155448) | Freshwater microbial communities from Lake Tanganyika, Tanzania - TA2015055 Kigoma Offshore 40m | ecosystem: Environmental > Aquatic > Freshwater > Lake | place: Tanzania: Lake Tanganyika... | reverse complement strand
GATAAGTTCCCAGCTTTGACACGTGGTCAGGGCATACCCTACAGAAAGGGCTGGAACGGGTCAAGCCGAATTTTGTGGTTTGCGCACACTTCTGCCATTGGCACGACAGGTTTGTGAGCCACACCAGGAGCACGGTGTGGTTGAGTAGTGAGAGAAAGATCTCCAAATCATGACCTGGCAGCTCAAGGCCGCCGAAAACCTCGCGGCACAGCCTCAACCGGATGGGGCAATGGTCGAGCAAGTTGCCCAGGGGATGGCGAAAGCGATCGAAGCCGCGCCAAGCGATTTTTTAGAAGCCCTGCTGGCCAGCCCGTTTGGACGAGTGTATCGCCTGTTCCTGGAACGCTGCTGTGTCAGTCAGCCATCCAGCAGCAGCTCTCAGGAATTGAGGGAGACCCTCAGTCAAAGACTCAGAGCAACTGGGTTTCAAACGTCGGAAGGTCACGGGCTGTTGGCCGCTCTGATGCTGTTTTATCCGCCGGGCAGCCTTAAAGTTGAAGATGCGACAAGCAAATTGCCTGGATGGTTGCTGGAGCTCTACCTCAACCGGTATGAAAGCACGACTCACGCTGCTGCCAACGGAGCAGAACGGCAAGATGTCGGGAGCATATCAGGTCGGCCGAGCTTTTCAGACCGAATCTTCCTGAATCGCATGCTGGGGCTGTCAAATCTGTACTACATAGACCCAGAAGACAAAGAGATCCTTCAGGAGTTAAGGCAAGTTCGCCTCCAAACTGTGGAACTGATGCTGTCAGCATCCGCCCAAGAGCTGGGACAGCATTTCGGTTCTGACTTTGGCGATCGTTTTTGGGCCATGGCTCAAAGCGGTGTTCAAAAAGAAGCATTGGATGCCAGCGAAGCCGCTCAACGTGATGCCATTCAGCATTGGCTGAGCTCAACGCCTCAAAGTTTGCATGCGGAGGGAGGGATACAGCGCTTTGCAGCTGCACTGCTATTCAGCCTACCCGGTTCTGTACGGCTAGCCAATCCAGAACAAAACCTGCCAAACTGGTTTCTAGAGGGTTTCCGACGCTTCAACTCGATGGCGGTGACTTGAGGATCGAATGTGCAGATTCTATTTGTACACTGCAATTATCCTGCGCAATTTCGCCACTTAAGCCTCCATTTAGCCCAAGACAAAGCCCATGAAATACGATTTTTAGCGCAAAATCGCGAATGGACTGCTGAGTCGCACCCAGATGTGCAATTACATCGCTATACGTTGGGACGAGATGCTCAAGGAGAGCTTTGTCATCCCTACTTGCGGCGCTTCGAAAGCTCTGTATTGCACGGTCAGGCTGCTTTGCGAGAGGCAATGCGGATGCGACAAAGCGGCTATATCCCTGATTTAATCATTGGCCATTCAGGTTTTGGCAATACGCTCTATCTGAAGGAAGTGTGGCCAGAGGCACGATTCCTCGGTTATTTCGAATGGTTTTATCGTTCCCGAGGATCTGATGTTGGCTTTGGCAGCAAACAAGGACCCTCTCCAGACACGAGCCTGCGCGTGCACACGTATAACGCACCGATTGTTATGGATCTGGCGGTAGCTGATGGCGCCCTATGTCCTACCCAGTGGCAAGCATCCCAATTCCCGTCAGCAATGAGAGATAAGCTGGATGTGATTTTTGATGGAGTTGACACAGAGCTGATTCACCCAGCCAAACCGGAAGTACGCAATGCTGCATTGAAGTTGCGTGATGTGGAAATCAAGGCGGATGTCCCGCTGGTTACCTACGTTACGCGGTGCTTCGAACCCTATCGAGGTTGGCCACAAGTGGCAGAAGGGCTAGCCCTCTTGCTTCAGCGGAACCCCAGGGTCCATGTACTACTTGTGGGATCAGATGATGTGGCCTATGGAAGCAAGCGCGGAGATGGACAATCCTGGCGGGCATGGGCACTAGAGCAATGGCCAATGGATCCTTCACGTGTTTATCAACTCCCAGCCCTTCAATACGCTGAATACTTGCAAGTACTCCAGCGCAGCTGGGTGCACGTGTATTGGTCGGTTCCCTTTATTCTTAGTTGGAGCCTGATGGAAGCCATGGCAAGCGGATGCTGTCTTGTGGCCAGCAGCACACCTCCTGTCAGGGAAATGATCCAAAGCGGAAAGCAAGGCATGCTGGTCGATTTTTTTGACCCCGATTCTCTGGCACAACAGGTGGATTCCCTTGTCGATGACGCACATCGACGTATGCAGCTCGGGGTCAAAGCACGGGAGACGATTGTTGAAGGGGGCTACGATTTACGTTCATGCCTCAATCGTCAACTGGGCTTGATTGATCGCGTCATGGGCGGGTGACATTGCCCAATTCAGCGGCTGAAGCCAACGGATTAGGCCTAGACCGCTTTGCTGAGGGTGATCCCGTTGAAGCGGCACGGCTATTGAGCCATGCCTATAGATTGTTGGCAGATGAGCCTGCCATTCTGGTGAATCTCGGACTCGCTCTGATGCAGCAAGGGCGGATCGAACCAGCGGAACGCTGCTACAGAATGGCATTGAGAAGTAGGGAGCTCAGGGTTCGACGCAGTGCCGCAAAAAACCTGGGTTTTCTACACCTCTGGCTCGGACAATTTGAAGAAGGTTGGTCATGGCATGGACGACGCTTTGCAGGCGAGGCCTTTGAGACGACACAGTGGAAAGGTGAACCGTTGAATGGCCGAGTGCTCACCATCTGGAATGACGTGGGCATGGGGGACGCCTTTCAATTTGTGCGTTACACCAAGCCCCTGATACAAAGGGGCGAACGAGTGCGTTGGGCAGTGCATGCCTCTCAGCTGGCCATCTTTCAAAAACACCTGGCTTGGCCACTCACGGACGTCGTCGACCGTAGCCGGATCGACAGAAATAGCTGCCTGCACATCCCCTTGATGAGTCTGATTCCAATTCTTGATCTAACCACGAACTGGGGTCGGACATTTGCTGAACCCACATGGCAATTGGGTTGTTGTGATCCAGAAAACAAAACCACAAATGCTGTTGGTCTCTGCTGGGCGAGCAACCCTGGTGATCGGACAATGCATCGCTACAAAAGCACAAATCCAGAACGGCTAAAACAACGCGTTGAGCATCTGGGGTCGCAACCAAAGCTCATCAGCCTGCAGAGCGACGAAGTGGAGGCCCATCAAAAGCTCGGCCTTGTGGCAGCTGATACAAGCTGGGTCGAGACCTTGGAACGAATCTTTGAGTGTAAACACGTGGTGAGTGTGGACACGGCGGTGGCACATTTGGCTGGTGGGGCTGGAAGGACAGTTGATCTCATGCTTGGCTATCCAGCTGACTGGCGCTGGCAACAGTTCACTACCCAGACTTCTCTGTGGTATCCCAACCTAAAATGCTGGCCAATCAATCCACACTGACCGGTTGGCCACGCACACGCATCAGCAGGGGAACTTGCAAAGTGCATGGGTGAGAGACACCGTGTTCCCAGAGACCATCCTCACCCCAACAGTCACCGTGATCTGCAGTTAGCACGATAGTAGCTTGATCAAATGACTGGATCAGTCCTGTTAATTGCTGATCAACCCACTCAAGGCATAGACGTTGACGGACAAAACAATCGTGGCGTCGGTCCATACTCTGAAAGGGAATACAGGGGTTGTCATCCTGATCCCAGGGTGCACCCTGATGCCAATAAGGCACATGTGTTTCGCCAATATTCAAAAAAGCAAAGAAGGGGCGGTCGCTACATTGACGAGCTTTCTCCATGAGCCATTGGAGTTGATGATGGAGCTGCCAGCAAGAACCTGGATAGTAGAAATCGTCAAAATCTGTGATCAGCCGTTGACCTGTCTCGGTGTTCGGGTCAAACCATGCGACAGCACCAGTGCCAAAGCAGTGGTAGCCAAGACGGCTGAAACCAGAAATTATAGAGGGCCCATCTAGGTGGAAAACTTCTAGATCTTTGCCGCGCCATCCGGCGCGACTGAGGCGGAATAATTTGGCATACTTGGAGTTGAGGATGGGAATTGCCTCTCGAATACTTGGCAAAAAACCCATGAACATGGCCGCATGGGAACCATAGGTAAAATGGCTAGGAGCCCAAGCTTGTAGAACCGGTCCGATCTGACGGATCACCGGAGTTAAACTAGCGGCAAAGGTGTCGTAACGGCACGAGTCTAATGTCACCAACAAGACTGACTCTGGATGTACGCAAGGCCACATCATGAGGGTAAAGTTATAGTTACCAAATCAAGAAGATTAGCCATACTTCGGCGCCAACTCATGGATTCCATTGCTGCAGCGTCCTGAACCGCCAGGTCGCGTAAATTCTTTTTCTCCTTGGCGATGCGAAGCCAGGTCTCTAGTAACTCATCGGGGTTTGTCTCACCCCAAATACCTAGAGGATCACCTCCATAGGGGGCGACAATAGCAGAATCAACTTGACCTGCTCCATCGAGTCCTACAGGCAAACAATGACGCATTCCCATCTCCAGAAGATCCTGATGGCCTGAATTCGCACTGAGCATTGTAGGAACACCACAGGCCAAGGATTCCATGGCCATCAAATTAGTGCCGCCTTCACAACGGCTGACAAACACCGCAACGTCGGCTTGCTTGATCAAAGCAGGCAGCTGACGATTCACAACACACGGCAGAAGCATGACATTGGAAAGAGGGATTCCATTGGCCTCCAACCATGGAGCCAACCCAGCTGCTCGGCCTCCATCAGGCACACCCTGAACATGCGGAGATAGAGCAATCGTATTTAAAGCCACATCGCCGACATTACCCCAAGCAGCAATCAACAAGGCATCAGGGTGATGCCGCAATAATGAACGGAATGCAGCAATCACGACGTCCTGTCCCTTGCGAATTTCAAGTTTACCTCCTGAAAAAATAACGAGAGAACGCTTCAGAAGCCTTGGAACAGGGGCGGGATTAAACAGAGCTGTGTCAACTCCTTGATGCACCAAACGAGACTGGGATAGGCCATAACTCTCCAACACAGCCTGATTCCAGCGAGAACCTGTGATCAGTAACGAGTAATTGCGCATATGATTCACATCAACCTCTCGGAAACGGCTGCACTCAAAAAAGGTCACTCCCACCTGCAGAGTAGTCGTGCAGCGTGGTGAGGGCGCTTGATTCCCGAGTGGTGAAAATCCCAAGGCGGCTGAAGTGGCAATCGGCAAAACCCCTTGCTGCTCGGCATCGGTCAATCGTTGACGCAAGCCTTTGGAGCAGGCTTCAAGATGATCCAGAGCTGCAAGCCAGTGCAAATCGCATTGAACAGTGCGGTCGTTATGAGCCACCAACAAGGGCTTAAAGCGACCCTGCTCCATCAGGGCCTGAGCCAATTGAATACCGTAACCACCCCAGCCCGTAAAAGGGGTCAATGGCCAGTCAATGATGGCTGCCTTCATCAGCTCAAACGGGGGACAAGCCCCATGAAATTACAGCCAGCATGTTCAACAGTCAGAAACCTGCCGTTGGAAAGTGCAGGCTTCATCAGCTCAAAGGCCTTGAGAACACCAAGCGTGGCTGCACTTTCGAGTGGTCCATGGAATGAAATATCCATCGAACATGCCTCTGGATTGGAAAAATACTCCAGGGCCTGGCTCTGGTTAAGAAAAAAGCAACCTGAATGCAGATTGAGCGGTTGATCAAAACAAACTATCTGCCCCAAATGATTCATGCACAGTTTATGCTCGGCGCTGGATCGATAAGACTTAGAAGCCTCAGGGTTATAATCGCCATCAATATAAAATCTTGATAACTGACCGGAGGCACTCATCGTCTCAATTCGGTTGGGCATCAAGAGGTAATGATTGCCAAATGCCCTACTAAAGGCTGATAACTTTAGGAAAAAATCAGGATCATAGATAATAATATCATCTTCGAGATAGCCCACGAAGTCGTAAGGCTGACCACTGGCAACCGCTTGCGCGCTAACATCCCGCAGCATCGCCTGACAACAAAATCCCAAAAGTCGTGGGGACTCAGGACTACAGATCTCTACGTCGAACAATCCTTCAAGATCACCGAGATCAGGAAGAACGTGGCGATCGTGCACTACACAGAGACGGATGTCAATGCTGCCCGCCTGATCATCGATCAGATCGATGCGTCGCGCCATATGATTCAAACTTGCTGCCGCCGAACCAAACAAGCGATGGAGCTGCAGAATCAGTTGACGCAGAGCTCGCACCCTTGGGCTGGGATCCGGGGAAAGCGAGCCATGTCGCCCATCTCCCGCCTCCCAAAAATGAACGACTCCAATCAACAAACGCATAGGGAGAGTGGCGTCAAGGCCCTGAGGTCGCTATTCCGAGAGTAAGGTGCAGGGATGGAGAATCCAAATGAGGTGTCTCTAAGCGTCGCACGTCTACCGATCAGGCGCCGCGTACGGCGCCTGATCGTTCGAATGCGGACTTGGCAGCCCTTGATTCCTGTGCTGTTGCTGCTGCTGTATCTGGTCTGCATGGTGGGTCTCAGCCGTGTTGCCGACCTATGGATTGTCGCGCTAGCAGGGATGCCGCTTCTGTTCGCTCTGGCGCTAACTGCAGGCTGCCTACTGGCCTACAGACGTGATTTCTACGCGTGAGCCAAGCCTATCCAGCGGCACTGCTCCTCCCAAGTGATGCGTTCGACACGAACCAGCACCAGGTGATGGGGCGGAGGGTGGCCGGCCGGGCGCTGGCCCAGGGGATCACGTCATCACTCAGACCTAACGAACAACTCCGGGTTTTGGCAGGGCATCGAGGTGAGCTACCGGTCTTGCGTGACCTCCTGCAGCCATTGCTGCCCGTGGGCGCTGAACTCTGGCTTGGGTGTGGATTGGGCTCCGAGCAGCTGAAGCAGTTGGGATGTCTTCACCTGCCTGACCCAGGCCTCGCGCATTGGTGCCAACTCCGAGCCGGGTTGCCACCCTCCAGCTTTTCGATCACGGGCGTGACCCACACGCTCTGCTCAAAAGCCGTCGTCCAGGGCCTTGAGGCACTCGTCACCGCTCCGCTCGAATGCTGGGATGCATTGATCTGCACCTCGACCGCTGCGAAGGAAGTGGCAGAACGCGCAATCAGCCGTCAGCTGGAGGTGCTCGAGCGCCGTTTCGGACAACAGCTAATGCAACCTGCTGGCCCACAATTACCCATCATTCCACTGGCCATCGATCCAGAATCCTTCCAGGATTCAAGTCAAGGCCTTGACCGTTCAAGACGGCGACAACTGGCACGGCAACGGTTAGGCATCAACACCGATGACTACGTGGTGTTGTTTTTAGGGCGCCTAAGCTTCCATAGCAAGGCTCATCCCCTTCCTTTATACAAGGCCCTTGCCACCCTGAGTCAATCAGCTCCGGTACTGTTGCTGGAGTGCGGTCACCTTTTCAACGCTGCAATTGAAACCGCATACAACGACTTAGCAGCACAGTTCCCAACTCTAAGGGTGAAGCGACTGGGGGGACAGACTCCAGCAACTGAGGATGAGAAAATCCTGGCCCTTTGGGCCGCTGATGTGTTCTGTTCACCAGCTGACAACCTGCAGGAAACATTCGGATTGAGTTTGCTCGAAGCCATGGCAGCAGAGCTGCCGATTATTGCCAGCGACTGGAACGGATATCGCGATCTAGTTGACCATGGAGTCACCGGGCTTCTCATCCCAACTTCTGATCAACTCAAGGGCCAAACGCTGACCGATGAACTAGAGCGTCAGTACCGCATTGGCCTTGTTGATTATGACTCCATGATTTACCAACGCAGTCAATGTGTTGTCGTTGATCACCAAGCATTGGAAACTGCCCTGAAACATCTTCACGACCAGCCAGAACAGCGCCAGAAAATGGGATCGGCCGGACAAGATCGTCTGCAGAGACAGTTTAGCTGGACCAGCGTTGCCCAACAATATCGCAGACTTTGGGAAGAGCTCAATGATTTACGCCAGGCCGCTGCTCAAGCTTCACAAAAAGCATGGCCGACGAGCGACTATGGGAGTCTTTTTGGACACTATTCAACACATATCGCGTCTACAACCTCTTTTCGAATCACTACACATAACACCTCTCCTGAATTTCTGCTGAAGCCCATGCAAAAGGGCATCATCAACCGTTGGTGCAATCAGTCGAGCTGCCATAGGCTCGTGCAACTACTCCTGGACTGGCGTGATCGCCAGGACATCATCTCCGAAGAAACCTGGCATCAAGCCGCAAACGCCCTCGGAATTCAGCCTGATCACCAGCGTGCGCTGTTGATCGCTCTCGAGAAACTTGGAGTCATTGAGGGTATGAAGGCATGAATGCGCGCCGCCTGCTGTTTGTGTGCTACCCAGACACCAACCACACCATCGGCGGTGTGAAACAGATCTACCGGCAGGTGGAGCTGCTCCATCAACAGGGTTGGGATGCCCAGGTGTTGCAGGAACAACCCGGCTTCCGCCCTGATTGGTTTGAGAGCGGCGCACCGGTCTTGGATGTCGCCAGCTATGTGGCCAGTGGTCCCAGCGCCGAACGGGATCTGATCGTGCTACCGGAAACCTGGCTCACCAATGTACCCAGCTACCTACCAGGCATCCCCAAGGTGATCTTCAACCAGAACGCCTTCTACACCTTTGGCCTGGAGGGGCGTTGTGAGGAGAGCACTCTCGAGCTCTATCAACATGCCGACATCAAGGGGGTGGTGACCGTGTCGGAAGACAGCCACAACCTGCTCGTGCGCGGCTGCGGGGTGCCGGCCGACCGTTGCCATGTGGTGCTCAATGGCATTGACCCCTCCCTCTTCCATGCCCCGGCCCTCAAGCTGCGACGCATTGTGTTCATGGGCCGCAAGCATGCCGATCATCTGCGCAAGGTGATTCTGATGGCACGCCGACGCCCTGCGCTGGCCCGCTACGGCTTCAAAGAACTGCCACGGCTCAAGCACGAAGAAGTAGCCCAGGAGCTCCGAGAAGCCCTGCTGTTTTTAAGCTGTGGGCATCCCGAGGGCTTTGGATTGCCTCTCGCCGAGGCTATCGCCAGCGGCTGCCTGGTGGTGGGATACCACGGCTTAGGGGGAAGAGACTTTGCACTGCCCCACATACAAGCCATTGAATTCGGTGATCTGCTCGGGTTTGTGGATGCTATGGAAGCCGAAGTGCAGCGTTTTGAAACCAATCCAGAGGCTGTGATTCAAGAGCGCTGCGCGGCCTCTCGCATGATCCAGGAGCGCTACAGCCCCGAGGCCGAAGCCAAAGCCGCTGTGCAGGTGTGGGGTCAACTGGCCAGCAATTCCTGAATGCTGAGTTCTTGGGGAAGAAAAAGATGATCGCGGCTGCTCAAACTGGCCGCAATCTCGGGGGTAGGGAGCACCTGGTTGGGAGGCTGAAGATCATAATGCCGGTAACCCATTTCATCCATCCACTGCCGGTAGAAGTGGAGATCAGAGCCCGGCAGAATTTCACACACAATCCAGGGGCGATGACGGCGTATCATCTGCTCAGCTCCAATCAAGACCTGGGGTTCGAGCGTTTCCACATCCAATTTGATCAACACTAGCGACTGTTGCGGCAGGGGCCATGACTCCAGATGGGCGTCGAGCGTTTGGCATGGAATCTCAAAGCAACCCGATTGATGCTCTCGAAACTCGGAATTCAGCGATGCCGAGGTTTCCACCAAACCATGGCCCTGGTCTGGCATATAGATTGTGGTTGGCCCCGATTGATTGGAGAGGGCTAGGGCATGGACGTGCAGCTGTTGCTGATGCACGCCAAGCGAGGCCTCAACGTTTCTCTTTAAAATGTCAACAATAAAAGGAACAGGCTCATAGGCTCTCACCTCAAATGCTCCGGAGAGAGCGGCCAAAATGGCGTAGAAGCCCGTATTCGCGCCAACATCCAAAAACACCACAGTTCCAAAGCGCTGGCCCGCCTGAATCAGCCGAGCCAACACGAGCGGCAACGGTGGTTCATAGCTTCTCCATCCAGCGATCCGAATTTGACGCACCACCTGGTCGCGTCCATCGCAATCCTCCATCCAGATCCGCCCTTTGGAGGAAGCGAAGTCATACGGAATAGCCACCAACTGAGTCACGGCAGACACGCTCAGGGAGCAACAATCACCTGCGTAAGCTACTAGCCACCTCAGCGTGACAGCTTGCAGTCCACACCCGTCCAGCGCTACGACGGCCGCCCCCTCGGCACAGCCCCCCACATCGCCGTGCTGGGCAGCTGCAAGGTGGGCAATTTCGTGGTGACCCTGCCGCTGCTGCAGGGGCTGCGCCAGCGCTATCCGGATGCGGTGATCGACTTCTGGGGCACCGAGG
>Ga0194133_10010743_pt1 | contig 10237 bp, 6 predicted proteins | sample TA2KigOf40mmetaG_FD_155448 | JGI IMG/M metagenome (GOLD analysis project Ga0194133, IMG submission 155448) | Freshwater microbial communities from Lake Tanganyika, Tanzania - TA2015055 Kigoma Offshore 40m | ecosystem: Environmental > Aquatic > Freshwater > Lake | place: Tanzania: Lake Tanganyika... | reverse complement strand
CATTAAAACACAATAAAAAACAAAAAATCGCAGGCAAAAAAGTGTTTTTTATTGCACTTTTTAACATTATTTTTCTAGGTTGAGTCTGGTAGATTAGGATGGTGCTGACTAAATCCGGTCAAAAATGTCCGTCCCGTGTAGCTCGTTTCGAATCTTTTCCAATAAAGGATAATCGATTCTAGTTACAATTTTTTTCACTGGCCTCGAAATAACAAAATCTTTTTGGGAACTCGTTTAGCCAATACTTTTGTGTTGCAATTTTTTGAGCAATGGAAACTTTCTTGCGGAAGAATCTTCGGTTTTGCTGTTTAAATTTTTTGCCATCTCTTAGGAAAGTTTGTCTTAAATTAAGTTACAAAAGATGTCTGTTTGGCTATAAGATGAACGTGAAACTAATCCTTCTTCTAATATATAAATCTTTAATAGCTTGGAACTTCATGGCTCTCCTGAAACTAATCCTGAAAACTAAAAAAAAATTGATTTCCTTCTTCCTTTGAAATCTCTAAAATTCTGGTCGTCAAAATAAGCTTTTTTTCTGTATAAGCTTTAAATCAAAATTATTTTAGTTTGGTTGTTAGATATTTCAAAACTATCTGACACTAATATTAAGTTTTCTTTTTCTTATTTGCCCAGATTGTCAAACTGAAAAACTGACGTAGACAACAAGTATTTTGCCATTTTGATCACACAGTTTGTTACTGTTTGAAAAGTTTCTTCATTTTGTGACTTGTTGGGGGTCATGGTGTCGTTTTAATCAAAACCTTCTGACAATTTCTTCACCAAGAAATGGAAAGAACCAGAAAGTTATTTTGCAAAATCTTGATTTTGACCTCAACATTATGGGCAACATCTGGAGCAGGGTCTTCCTTGAGAGATCAAAGATCAGCTAGAAAAGAGGTTTCTTAAACAAAATTAGCTTTTATTGTTGACATCAGTTTCGAAATGTTTAATAGAATAAAAGGCTATCACAATTGAAACTTCATATAACAACTCTTTCAAAGCAAAATTCCCTTCTGCAATTTGTGAAAGGAAAATTACTTAGAGCAAGATAAAACCATATTTTACTTTAAATTAAATAAAATAAGTTCAAGGAGTCCCCAAAAAATGTTGAACTTTTTTCATCTTGAAAAATCTGCCCGCCCTTGCTCATAGAAAGCAGCAAAGTTTTGGGACAAAAATCAAAAGGGAAGGTATTTTTTATCTTCAATTTAGGTAAATCATCTTGGCTTTTTATACTTAAACGATTATATCCAACAAATTTCCTTTGATGGTCACTACTTTTTGGTACAATAAAAAGACAAAAGTGTGACAACCCTGTGATGAATATTCATGCTCTTTTTTACAGAACCTTTTATGTGATGATTGTTAAAGGGCATCCATTCTAAGTTGGAATCTCTGTCATCATGAAAGGAAACCTCACTATGGGTCAATACTTTACAATATAAAAGGTGGCGTGACTTGAATAGCTGGACAAGAGAAAGTTAATCGAATCCAGACGTCAACAAAGAAAATAGACTGTCTATCTGTTATATGATAACGATGACACAATTGTTAATATTTACAAAATTCAGTCTTGTCTGTCATGTTTTTGTGCTAACAAAAAAAGACTTGCTCTGATAATAACACTGAAGGCATTTGTCATCCACACGATTTACCAGATGAATACAAAATCTATGTCAGACAAGCTGAAAAAATTGTCTTTAATAGAAATCATGATAATGATGCCAAGAATGATTAAAGTATAGGACTACTGAGATATTAAATTTGGCCTATGAAGTAGTCGACAAAATTTCCAAGTGCTATTTTTATCGTCATAAAGTTTCCCTTAAGTTGCCTTTCTCTCAGATTGTACAAAATTTATCTGAGCAATAACTAAAGCAGTAAAATGTGACCCCCCTTTTATTATTTAAGTCATTTTATTACTCCCTTCACTACAATTCTGTTCCAAAAATCTAATTAGGCACTTATGAAAATGTGAAACAACCAGCAACTAAGATGAATAAAAATAATTGAAAAAAGGAATTAAATCTTTTATGGATGATCTTAAAAATTTCTCCGTATTTTTCCATTTGATTCTGCTTAATCTAATTGGCGATATAGTGTAAATGGAAATGTTATAAATTTTCGATGTTAAGTTTCTCGTTGCGATTTCCACTTTTCTGGTGCAACCTTTTTTTCCTCTCAAAAAGATGAATATTTTAAGGGAGAATTTCTCAAAATATTTAGAAAGACGAGATCTATCAAAAAGTTAGATTCATTTTGACTCTGTAGCTGTCAATTTTTGCAAAGATCGAGTAGCTATGAATGTCACACTAATAAAAAACTTTTTTTTCAAGGATGTTTCTTTTGCAATCAAACTCTAAAAGATATTTTAGATCGCTCTATTCTGCCAGATTTGCATGCAAACAAACACAATAGATTTTAGGCTGGCAAAGAAATTTATCAGAAAGATTGAAATGGAAGGATCAAAAATCTGCATAAAATTCTAGCGGAACGATTGCAGCATCAACTAAAGCAATTTCCAAGCTTGCCATTTTACTTTGAGTGAAAGAAAGATGTCTGAGTTGCCATTGTTGTTGAGTCTTTTGAACTAGAGCTTTATGAGAATTAATTAAATCTCTAAACAAAAAAGATATCTGGACTGAGCATAAGCTATTTTTTTGCAAAGCTTGGTGTCTAAATTCTAAAAAGGATTCAAATTTTAATTTTAAGCCTTAAGTCTTAATACTTTCCTTTGAAAAAAACGGCTCAAAAAGGACTATTAGGTTCTCCACAGCCTTTTAAGATATAATTTTGCTCGTCAAAGCGGCAATTTTTCTCCAACGAGGAAGTTTGTTCTTCAAAAATTTCCTAAGAAACGTATCTTCAGAATCATTTTATGAGGATGTAGGTTTGTTTTGTTCCCTGCTTTGTTTACTCCAATGTCTAAAGGATTTCAAGATCAAAGAAAAACTTCTCTTAGGTTAAAAAATTCAAAAGAAACACTCAAGGGCAAGTATAGGGACACCACTAATCTGTACACGCACTTGAAACATGATATTTTATCAATAAATTCAGTTTTTGCGTCACTCAAACTCATTGAAAAGAGTAAGCAGCTTTTTAAAAAAAGTATGTTATGCATTTTGATTTTACGTGAAAGATTCTGGTTGATTATCAACCAACCGGATGTATCCCAATTACATGGAAATCTCTTGAGAGTCTTTTTACCTTTCATAGCACAAGCTGCTCAATCATTTATTTTCCTCATGGTATGTAGAAAAAACCAAAGTTCTTATGGCACACCCCAACTAACAAAATTAATTACGACATACAAGATAACAGAACAGACGATAGGGGAGAAAAGATGTTTGCAAATATAGACAGAGTTTGGACCATCAAACTGATGAGGGTAAAAGAAGTGGATGAAAAAAGATCCTCTAGACAAAAATTGTCGGTTTGATGATGATGAGAGAGAAATCGAAGCTAAAAATCAATCAAAAATATTCAATTGTTTACTGCACAAATTCAAGATTGGAAAAAAAAGAATGACAAGAAGTTATTTCTTGTGATTTAAGAGCTTTTTTCCATGATGTGCCTCCCCCTTCGTGTGGAAATGAGTTCGGAAGTTTCGTCTCCATAAATGGATCTAATGCAATGCGACAAAAGTTAAGTTGCTCAGGGACATAAATTCTGACTTTATTTTCATTCTCCTTAAGATAAGTGACATTAAGTACTTTGTAATTAAACATATGAAATGCGGTTCGAAAGCATCCAGACACACATTAGATAACAACCAAATCCCTCACACGGGGAATTTCACCAAAAGTGGTTTTTTTTAACTATGAACATCCCCAATTAAATGTTTAAGAAGTTCTCATTTATTTTTTTGCTGCTTTTTGAAATGATCCAAAAAAATATACCACTTTATGGCATGTAACATTTTCATAATTTTCAAAATGTCATCACCATACAAGCATCAAAAAAACAAATATCAATTTGGAAAAATGTTTTATTTTGTAAAACTGAAAGGCATTTTTAAAACTTTCTGCTTTCTTTTAACCTATAGAAAGTTTTTACATGCAATTAGAGGTTCATCAATACTAGACAACACAGAATCGCCGACACTAAATGTTGAATAATCCGTTGGGGTGAGGTCATTAGAAACATACAGGAAAACTTTTATGAGGGAATTTTCCCCCTAGTTTTCCTATGGTATGCTTACAAGTACTTTATTTGAGATTACTTTGCTTGTCCTCAGATCGAAAAAAATTACTTTTGCTATCATTGCCGGCCTTCAATTGTCTATCTATCAAAAGTTCAATAATAAATATCCCCCATGTTCGGAAAAAACTTTGTGCCAAAATGATTTTTTTTCCTTTAGATCGAACCATTTCTACCAAATGGGGATAACCTGAGATGGCCAGGGAAAATATTTTTTTTTCTGGAAATTTTCAAAGAAGAGAAAATTGAAACCAAGTTGTGAAGTAGTATTTGGGGGCATTTTTTCCATTCCAAGTAAATATCTAGTCTGGTTTTTTTTATTTGTATTTTTCTTTCCCTCTTATTTATCTTCAATCGAAATTCTACTTCTTTCCCATAAAAGAACAACCCCTTGTTTGCTTTCTTTCACCAAAAGATAGAAACCTCGTTAAGTGGTCATTCTGCAATAGGGGTTGAAACAATTAATAGTTTTTTCAACAGAGTTTTTGTTTGTGAATATTAGAATACCTACTCGGAAGTATAGATCTAATGAAACTGGGGAACTTGCTAAATGAAGTCCTCCAACAATTATCGGTTTCCATCCAGAAACTGTCCCACAAAATGGCAGAAAAAATAAAAGGGCTTTCCATTTCAAATCATGTTACGGTTTGGCCTGTCTTCAGAGGTCCAAACTGGTCAAACGGACACTACACTGACCATAAAATAATTGGAAATTAACACAAACGAAATTCCTTGATGTTCATTTCGCAAACACTAAATATGCAGGTATGGAGATAAAGTTTTATGTAGATTTTCTTGTTTTTGTGACAAAAACCCTTTGCTTGTTTACAAATCAAATTTTTTCTGCTTTGCACCATCACATTCATAACTGTCTCCCAATATTATTTGTCAGTTAATACTACTGTAAAAAAATGAAGTGTTCATTGGTAATGTTTTCTTATTGATTGTCAAAATTACACATTTTTGAAAAGGTGTATCTGTGTATTATTTTTGGTGGACACCCTCTTCTGAGTCACAAGCACCCTGCTGCGGTTACCAGGCTGAATGAATGGATGAAACCAGTCGAAGCAAAGTGTCCAAATCATTTGAAATGCAAAAAGAGCCATTTACAGAGATCTAAGCTTATGCAAAACAACAGAGTGGGTAACATACAAAGCATCTCTTTCACAACAGGACGTCTGAAAACAAAAGTCATTTAAATTATGCGCTATTCGAGTATGATCGGGTTACTAAAGTAGAACATTTTCATTGTAGAATGTCACAAGATTTTTCAGTCTTTTTTTTCGTTCCCAAAACCCAAGTCTTTTAAGTCAATTCTGAGAAAAAGGACCTCCTGGGATTGAATTAATGTACAAACTATCGAATTTTTCGTTGTGACTCCAAGAAGTGAGAGCTGAAATGAACTTTCCAAAGTTGTGCAATTTTTTTCTCGGACCAAATAATTTTTTAGACTAGACCTTTTTGTTTACGTTTGGAACAAAAACTTTGTTGGAAATTACCAAGCCATATTCGAAGGTGAACGTTTTGGTAAAAATATGAATATAATCTGGATTAATGTGCAAAGAGGTCATCACATGTTGCCACAAAAAAACAATAACGATGATATTATGATAATTAAAAGTGTTTTTGATACTTTGGCTTTCCATCAGTTTTTGTAGTTACTGCTTTTTCTGGGAAAGAAAAATATGAAGGAACAATTCTTTCAAACTTATTCTCTTTCCAAAGTGAAATTCTTTGACAGAGATTTTTTAATACTTTCTGAAAAAAAGTCATCTTTTCTTGTAATTCCTAATTTTGTCCCCATAAATATGAGTTATGGGACTTTCTTAGGTCAAGTAAGGTAAAAACTATACCAATAAATAAAGATCTGTCTCTGAAAAGAGGCGGTGTTGCAGTAACTTCATATGAAAAATGATGAAACTGATTTGGCTCTGAATCTTTATATTGAGAATTCTCTCGATTTTTAACAAAGGTTCTTGAATATAATTTTAGTAATTTAAAAGGATCAATTCACTGAAACTGATCTAAAAGTGATTATGCGTGATAATCTTTTTCAGTAGTTTGATTATTCCTTAAAGCTTCTTTTCAAGCTTTAACATTTCAATTTCAATCTTTAAGATCGAAAACCAAACTTGTGACCGTTGAACTCTATAGACTATCATTGAAATTTCACAAAGGCGTGGTTTCAATTGATAACACTGTACAATTTGAGATTAAGAGTGATTGGAATAAAAGCAAAAGGTTTTTCAAATGTTATCTCACTTGGAGAATACTTTTGTCATTTATTTGTTGAGAGGAGTAGCTTTATGAACATATTAGCTTGAGAAAGAAAAGTTTTCCAATGCTTCACTCTCCCTCAATGATGATTTTTTTTTGGCTTTAACTATTTGAGGTGTGTTAAAACCTCATAAAACCTACCCTGAATAAGTCATGAATACAAAATCACTTCAACTCAATGGGTATGTCAAGTTTCTCTCCAATCAAAACCCGAAATGAATTTTTCTTCGACATTTAGAATTGTGAACCAGTTTCTATGTCCATTTGACAAACCGACAGTCTTTGTCTCAAAGTAATCTGTTTGGGGTTGACAGTTGTGATTGAAGGAATACGAAAATAAATTATGCATTTCATGCTATTCGCATTATTAAACAGAATTTTGCATTGGACTAAAATATCACTTTGCTGTGGAATTAGAGTGAAGAGAAAATATGAAAATTATGATTGATTTGAAACTAATAAACATTTTTTGTCATAATTTACTTACACGTGTAGTACATCACTCACGAAAATCTTATCTTCAGGCTTCATTGAAAAAAGATCTTAAATCAAGCTTGAGGTGGCAAAACGTTGGAATCACGTTGTCAATGATTTTTTGTTCCTCTGAGGAGTAATTTATCGAGAAGCAGTATCGGATAAGCACGTTTCTTTGTAGATTTTTCCAAACATTTTTTTTGTTTCCTGAAGGGTTTTCTGTTGCTTTGAGGGTACTCAGAATTTTCTATCGAGAAAATGAATATATGAAACAAAAACTGATGAATGAAGTATTTTTCAGCAAAACCAAACCATCTTCATGTCCAAAAATTTATACAAATTGGTTAACTTTGACGTGGTGGTTTTTATTCACCAGTTGAGAGAAATTCTTCCACCCCAAACATGATAATTTACCCCGACACTTTATGAAGACCCCCCGTCGAACCTCAGAACCATCCCATCCTTTGGGCGGCTAGTTTTATCATCTTCTCTCACTTTTTTACAACAGAGCCGCTATTGGAAAAACCAAATGGATCATTCGAGCTTGAAAATCCACTTAGGGCGCTACCCCCGCCCAGTCCTATCAGTGGTTATCTCGGAAAAGCATCTGGAATGGGGATGGTTTGCTCTTTCACTTACACAATCTTCATCCAAATATACGGATAATAAATTAAAATTAGCCAAAAAAGGAGATAGGAAAAAAAGGTCTTTCAATTAGACATAGATATTCTACACGGAGGTTTTTTTATTGCAAAAGTGCTTGTGAGCCAATTCACACGAGAAAGAATTTCTTTTTTTTAGCAAAAAGTTGTGTGATGTTCAACTCTTAATTTTTTAAAAGACTGACAAGGAATAAAATGAATGTGAATGTTTTTGATTCAGACAATGGATTGTCTCAGAGAGTTCCTTTAACCACAAAAACAGACTGTAATGAAAAACGTCATGAAAAGGTTGGTATCTTTTAAATGTCACTGTCTGAAAAAGTGAAGAAACTATCATTTGGAATGGTACTGTATGGCAACATGAATATCTGTTATTCATCGATGAGCATCTGCCGACAACGTCACAAATCATTGCCCTCAACTATCCGGAATTGATTCTTGCCTGAAGCAAGCAAGCAAGTCTTTGAATTCACGTGGTCGTGAATTGACATCATCCCACCCATGATTGTTAACACAATCCTAATCACAGACAATATATATCCATATTTTGAAGGGGTTGATTTGAATGAAAACCACGCATGCATGACATAAACCACTTAGCAAATTTTTTGTGGTAAATAATATGTCAGATGATTGGCCCACAGAGAAAATCGGCAATTCGGAGCAGTAGCTTTTCAACCTGATTATGAGTAATAAGTGGGAAATCGAATGTTTCATTCAGAAAGTAAAATATCTGAAAGCCAGAAAGTTGACGCATAAAATGTAACTGGCGTCAAATAGAAAAACTGTACGTGAGTACGCCATATGTTGAATAGGTCGACTAGAAAAAACCATCATTGAAAGTGTAGCCCAAAAGTTCTTCTCTAAATAAACACCATTGGTGTTGAGCATTTCCATACAAACGAAATAAAGTGGCGCAATATTATTATTGGGCGTCAAAGTGGAAAGCAAAAACTATTACAGCTTAACGTAACGAGATGAAATGAGGCTCAATTATACTCAACATGAATATTTCATTTCAAACACCAACTGTTAAGGCAAAGTTTTAGAAATAAGAAGAAAAGAGGAGTCTGTTAAGATATGGGTTGCAATGGCCCTCAAGTCAAAGGGACATGACTGAGATCAAATATTGTTGGTTCAATTCATAGCCATACCAACAATTTTTGCCCTGATTTGCAAAAAATTAACACAAAGGTTTAGTAAATCTTCTGGTCCGAAAAGATAAGTTGGTTGAATGCCAACTGTTTTATTCCATCGCATTCACATATTCATGTAGGTTTACAATCAATATCAAATGGACAAGTAGATAATTTTTTTGGTGGCTTGTCCAGGAGGAGGGAAATGGGTGGATCACAAATTAACCATGAGTGAAAGTGATTCAGGCATATATCGTTCAATTGGGGACGGTCAATTGCAAAATATCTGCTAAACGTCAAAAGGTCTGGCAACAAATCAAGTTGGTGGGAAATAAACATATATATGAATAAACACATAATGGAGACATTTACTTTAAGAGTACTCATAGTCTTCTTCTATGAACAAACATATAATCCTAAGTCTATTGCACGACTCTCATAATTATGTTGATTGTGAATTAACATCAACTGGGTCACTGCATCAGACTATTAATATTGCTTCTAATTTACTCTTTTAAACGCACATGTTAGCCTGTGGCTTGGCTTTTGTACCACATAAGGACAGCTGTTGCAATAAATAGTTTTTAAGGTTATTCGTACTTTATTTTACCATGGAAAAAAAGCTTAACTCTGAATGAAAAATGGGGCCTTACTTTCATTTTTCAGGGTCAATTTTTTGTTTCTCGGGTTGGGTCAGCCATCTTTGGTTTGGGTTTGGAAAATTTCCCCTAAAATCCCAAATTTTCAATTTTTTCCCTTTGGGTCAAAAAGTGCCCAGGTCTAAGATGGGTCAGCCTCATTATTTATTGCGGGTTTAAAGTGTGCTTGGGTCGGTCGGGCCCATCTCTAAGCAAATATTTCCTTGAAGTATTACAGATTAAAACTTATAAATAACTGTATAGGATGACACTGCGTTGTTGGGAAAACTCTAAAGCTAGTCGAAAATGTCTTTTTTCCGATCAACTTTTTGTATGATTGATAAAAGTAAAATTAGGAAACGTAGACAAAATGTTGCATGTGGCAAACTTTCCTCAGCAAAATGATAGACACCTGACATACTTACAATGATATCGTTGCATTCGAATAAGTCGGGTTCAGGGGGAGAGAGTGTTTCTTTCTTGACAAGCCAAAACTCTCATGAATATTTGAGTGCATTGAAAAAAGTACCATCACAGAAATCTCGTTGAATTGTATTATAAATGCAAAAGTTAAACAGAAAGAAATCCTGAAGTAAAATGTGTAAAAGTTTTTTTCTGCTTCCATTTAAAACTGTCGAAATATAATTTATTTTTCTTAAAACTGAAATCTTATTTTTACTTTACAGATTAGGTTTGTGTACAAGGTAAGTTTAAATTCTCATTTCTTCTCCCTAAAGTCACAGAATCAGCGATGAAACATTTTTGGTGTCCTTGATATGGTTCTCAAGAAAAGCGTCATACCAAAAATATATTTGATTGGACAGAAATCTTTGGCCATAAAAAGGTCGCC
>Ga0194133_10010742_pt1 | contig 10237 bp, 11 predicted proteins | sample TA2KigOf40mmetaG_FD_155448 | JGI IMG/M metagenome (GOLD analysis project Ga0194133, IMG submission 155448) | Freshwater microbial communities from Lake Tanganyika, Tanzania - TA2015055 Kigoma Offshore 40m | ecosystem: Environmental > Aquatic > Freshwater > Lake | place: Tanzania: Lake... | reverse complement strand
TAATCCAAACTTCCCTGAAGCTTTTAAAACAAATCTTTCTAAATAAGATATTTTTCAAAAACTAGTTTACAATAATATTCTTGGAAATTTTATTGTTTTACAACATTGTCAAATCTACAAATTGAAATGGCCATTGGCTAAACTCAGCCTAGCCGCTGTTTTATATCTATATATACAAACAAACAAAACAGACAAAAATAAAAACAATTTAGTTGAAAATAGTCAAATTGTTAAAACATCGAAAAGAGTTTAGGGCTGTTTTTGAGAGAAATAGATTCTTTCAATATTTAAATGGTTTGTTTGTTTGCTTCTTTTAAAAGCCAATACTTTTTCCATTTTACCATCCTAGTATTGGAGCGTCGTAAGTTAATTGAAAGAAATCAATTCACAATTGCTGAAATTGCTTTTAGACGAAGTTTTCCTAAATTGGGGGTCCTTACATTCTTCATTCAATCGTCGTCCACGTGAGACATATCATATGTAGTACTAATGGGATCAAGATGAATTAAAAATATAGTAAGTTAAAATGAACTTTAATTTTTTGTTATACAAAAAGCTTCATTCAACACAGTTTGTTCTTTCTTGTCAAATCCTTAAAAATCACAAAATTGACTATTTATTTATTGCTTTCTAAGGGACTCATTGTCAGTACAATTTAAGAATAAAAGTAAGACTTTACAAAAATCCCATAAAAACCATAAAAAGTAAATAAATTCAAAAAGTAACTATAAAAGCTGTCTATCTGCAGACTGCTTGCCACCTACCAAATTTTTAAACTTAGCAATGAATTCCAAAATTTATTTGAAGCGAACAGTTTTTCGATACAACAAAAACCTTCGTTTGTCTAAAAACATAAAAACTAAGAGCAGGAAGTAGGAGGTAGTTACCTGGCAGAGAAATTCGGAAATGAGGATGTCTATAAATAGCTTATAGGTGAGGCTGACGTGTAATTTGATTCATTTCAGGAAATGACTTTGATCCACAATGGAACTATTCAAAGGACACTCCAGCAATGGAAAAAAGTTTAATGTTGCGAGACGAAGAAATACAAAAGAGCTTAAAGATGTGAGCAAAGAAGAAACAAAAAACAGGGAGGGCAGGTAATTTTTTGCCAGGAATAATGGATTAATGTTCAATTTTAATATTGGCTTTTTCAGCTCTCAAAGGTCATTCCCCCTCTTGCCTTTGTTAACTACGAAAACACTTGTTTATGGTTTGATGTTTTTTTGTGTGCAAGGGCTGTTGGTTTACAGCTTTTTTAATTTGTACAAGGAATCAAACATAAATCAAAGATCAAATACCAACAAAACAAAGTTTGTTCAATATCCAGATAACTATCAGCCTCCTTGTCATATAACTGCAAAGGAAGCTGTGAGTGCACTTAAAAGAGTATCTAGTCCAGGTTAGTGTAAAAAAGGTTTAGCATTGAATTTTAGTTTTTTGAAAAATATTTCTTTTTTAAAATGGAAAGCAAATTTTTTTTTCCCTAGAATGTAAACGAGATTTAGCTGAGGTTGCTTGCAAGAGCCAAAATATTATCCTCTACCCGAAAAAATTACCCAATCTTTGTCCTGGTACTTAAAGGAAAGAAAGCAAAGTTTTTTCTTGGAATTATCAAAAACTTATTTGTTTGCCAGGTTTGGAAACCGATTTTCTTACTGATTCCGGAAAATTCCTAGGGTGCTTCAGAGACAACTTAGATGCAAGAATTTTACAAGGAAGCTCCTGGAGATTGCCAAATAATTCAAAGTATAGAAGTTGAACAATATTGTCAAATCAAACAATATTTAAGTCATGACTACAGTTCTTATGTTTGCCATTTTTCATTAGAGCTCAGTGCATGAATCTCTGCTATTCAAGCGGTTTTGAACTAGCTGGAACACAATACGGGAAAGAATGCTTTTGCGGAGACACCCACCCAACAGATGATCTTTTGACTGATGCTTCTAACTGCAACAGACCTTGCAGTGGGAATCCAGAGGAAAACTGTGGTGGATTTTTAGCAATGAGTGTTTACGAAACAGGATTTAAAAAAGATGAAAAAGTGAGACTTTCTCGATTGATCATTGAAAATTGCATGGTGCTTCAAATTTGACTTTTTGCAGCAGTTCGAAAGTAACAAAGAGCCAGTCCGAATAGTCTACCTTTTGACTGTGAATGGACGAGCTACACGTCAGCTCAAACGTCTCATAAAGTTACTCTTCAACCATCGAAATTACTTTTACATTCATGTTGATTCAAGACAGGATTTCATGTTCAGGGAAATGAGAGAACTTTCAGAAGAATTTCCTGATTTTATTAAAGTATCTAGTCAAAGATTTTCCACAATATGGGGAGGAGCCTCTCTTTTACAAATGCTTGTCAGTAGCATGAGTGAGTTACTTAACATGGCAGACTGGAAATGGGATTTTGTTATAAATTTGTCAGAGTCAGATTACCCTGTGAAAAATCCTAATGAGTTGGTGGAATTTCTTAGTACCAATCGCGAGAAAAACTTTGTTAAATCACATGGTCGGAATCCTAAAGTCTTCATTTCAAAGCAAGGACTAGATCAAGTAAGCATTTCTAAAATCGTGAATGATATTCACTGAATATTGTACATATTTTCTCATCAAACTCTGGTTTTTGTAAACTCAGTTTTCCCTTTAAAATATTCAGACTTTTCATGAGTGTGACACGCATATGTTCAGGCTAGGGCAGAGACAACTTCCAGAGGGAATATCTATCGATGGAGGATCTGATTGGGTGTGCCTCAACAGAAAGTTTGTGGTAATAATTATAATTCAATATTTCTGTGAACCTGATGGGTACAAAAACAGATGATTTTCAACAAGGAATATGTTGTTAATGGGGATGATGATATGATAAACGGTCTCCGTGTTGTCTTCAACTACACCCTCCTACCAGCTGAGTCTTTTTTTCACACAACGTTAAAGAACTCGAAGTTTTGTTCAACATATGTTAACAACAATTTGAGAATGACAAACTGGAAGCGCCATTTGGGATGCAAGTGTCAGGTAAGATGAAAAGATCCAAAATCATAAAATTTCATGAAATCTTATTTACCTTATCAACATAACGTCTCTTATTTTTAGCATAAAGCAATTGTTGTGACTGGTGTGGATGCAGCCCAAATGATTTTTTGCTAGAAGACATTGATAAGTTAAAGTTAAGTAAAAAAAAGGAAATCTTTTTTGCCAGAAAATTTGAGCCAGTAGTTAACCAGGTGAGTTGCATTTACTTTCTTTAACTTTTTGTTCGAATCTGAACCGTCACTTTTTCATAATAGGGAGTCTTGGATTTTGTGGATAAGGAGTTAATAGAATCTCCAAATGCTTGTGATAAGAGCTATTGGGAAAATATTTATCATTATTTGGACAGTTCGCCGAAGCCTGACCCTGCAACACTAACCTTAGGACAAATATTGTCTGAGTCAGCTATAAATGTTTTAGGTTTTCAGTTTGAAAATCTGCACAAAATTACCTCTTTTTTCTATGATGACAGTTTCCAGGTAATTTCATGGGATTTTTACTAATGAAATAAAATTCATAGAGATTTTACTTGTAAACTAAATTGAGGTTTTTTAGGGTATCGTTGTGACTTTCTCTGGCCAAGATGACGAAACAGACAACGAGGAAAACAACGATGTTATTTTAGAGGCTTTTGTAAGAGTGAAAATGTTTCAATCAAAAATAGAATATCGTAATGGTCACGTCACAGTTGGAACTGACTTTGACCCCAAAGAGCTCATCTTTAGAAATACACTATCAGCAATTGGACCATTATCAAAGCCAGTTTTGACCTACCAATTCGATGATGCAACGTTAGAGTCAAATATTTCTGCACAGATTACCTGGCGAGATCCAGTAGGGCGAACAATTAGCAAAACCAATATAATTATAGCCAATGGCACAACCGCTGTTGAACCAATCGAGCTTAAGGTAACTTTAGCTTATTTCAAAACCGTACTAAAAATTCATATTTTTATGATGTTAAGGTCAAAAATACTTTGATGCCTGGAATGTGGTCTGTGACATTTTCAGTTCAGCAACAAACAAATAGCCGGCATTCCATATCTTCGAGAGTCCCATTTCTAGTGACCCCATTGTTACCAGTCACACCTGAGCTTCAAGACGTGGAGTATTTGAAAAGGCTACACGGGCCAGGGCAAATGCAACCTGAAGGTGACAATGATAGCAATGCCTTTCTTGAAAATGATGGTTTAGAGAGTGACGAGCTTTTACTGGCTCAGGCCATACAAAATGCTAAAAAAGATAGAAATGAACTAAAGAGTTGGATTACTGATCTGGCCAGCTCATTTTACACAGTGGAAGCGATTTGTGGTGTCAAAGTGCCAAAAAGTCATCAAAGCCCCAAATTCAAGCTTCTTCCTAAGTGTTTCGAGTCTGAATGGAGTACACATTACCCCGACGAAAAGTCAAGAATTTTACTTCATTCATAGAATCAAGACGAAAAAAATCAATCATGAAACTTATACTGGAATTGAAAAAAAAACCTTTTCACCTGGGTACAATCTTTAAAGCTTTTGGAGGCTTTCCCTATGATTTTATCTGATATTTCATCAATGTATTGGTTGTTTTATTTATATAATCGGTGCTTTATGATATTGCCAATCACGACTTTCAGGGTTATGACCCTTTTTTAACTATCAATTTTTACACATCTTTCTGCACTTTTCAGCGATCTAATGATCTTTTTATGAAACTATAAACAACTGTGATTTTAACTTTTAAAATTCAACACTAAAATCGATGTTATTGTCAGCTTGCTCAGTTTTGGTTCTAAAAATAAAATTTTCGTATTGAATGTTCCAGGTTTTGTTTAAGAACCACAACTGGAGAGTCATGTCTTGGAAAAAGGTAGGGTTGCAAGGACTAATTTGGTTGTCAAAGAGGGTGGAGAGTGGTAAAGGATGAGTTTGGCTCTCCTATGGGCACTTCACAGCAACAAAATTCAGGAATACCCTTTAGATCCCCACCCTTGCCCATTATGGTAACACAATATAAAGATGATTATTTTCTATTTTTTGTAGATTCATGGCAATTTGGCAATGTACTTTCAACTTTCAAAAATTTTGATCCTGGGTCAGGTTGGATTTTGCCTACTCGGGTCGGGTTGGTTCTGCCAACTCCAGGCCAGGAAAATTCTCCTCAAAAAAGCTAATTTTTTATCCTGTTGGATCAAAAAAATCTCTACGGATCAGGTCAAAAAATATACAGAGCAGAGCAGGGTCAGTCCACTTATACACTGCGGGTCAGAAGTATACTCGGGTCGGGTCAGGCCATACACGGTAAAAAAAATCTGCCGTTTTCTGCTATTTGCTTTAGTAAATTGGGTACATAGAAAAAAAAGGTGAAAAACAGAAAACGGGAGAAATAATAGATTTACGTACTGTGATAATGTGGGGACATAGAAAACGGCAGACTTTTTTTACCGTGTATATCTTAATTTGCAAGAATTACATGGCACAGTTATTTTAGCTTTGAATAACTGGTGGAAAATTTTAAATATTTTGTAGGAATCAGTGATTGGACCACTCTAGCATTTGTTAGAACTTGTTGGCCCCAGAGTTCAACTCACCATAATTTCTCGCTTGCTATTGGCAAAGTCCTGATGAGTTTTTCGCAATTGTTGAGCAGTGTCGCACTCAAAGACATAAATAACATTCAAAAGTCAACAAAAAAAATCCTGTAAAAAAATAATTGAATTTTGTGTATAGATTTTACCAGTTGCTTGTTTGAGCGAAAATATTGAATAAACTAGGGCTGTTAAATAGTTGGCAAATTATACTTTTAAACTCAAAAATGAGTGCTCATGAACAAGAGTTTGTAGTTCGACTTCCTGAAAGAGACCACCGAAGAAAATTCCACGTAATGAAGTTCAATTCATCCTTGAATGTCGACACTTCAAATTGGACACAGGTTAATTCTATGAGATATTTATAATATAAGATTATTCTAGTATAAACTTTTGCTTCTCTAGGTTCGAATGGTACGTGAAAACAATCGAAAGGACTTTGTTCGTGAAGATGATATGCCAAAGTTTGGGGCAGGATCAGAATTTGGGCGAGATGTTAGAGAAGAGGCAAGACGTAAGAAATATGGTATAAAATCAAAGAGATACAATCCAGATGATCAGCCATGGTATATATTCAATATCAGTTAACTTGTTTCAGCTTTGATGAGAAAATACATTTTGTTAGGTTACTGCGTGTAGGCAGTAAAAAGGAGGGCAAGCAGTATCGAGGAGTCCGCGAAGGAGGGATCTCTGACAACACTACCTACTACGTGTTCACTCATGCCAAGGTACGGTTAATTTAATCTGTAAAATTTGTTTCAGTATACTGATTGGGAAAACCTTTACTTCTAAGGATGGTTCTTTTGAGGCTCATCCAGTTACCGAATGGTATAACTTTACGCCTAGAGTAACATACAATACCCTAAATGCTGAGGAGGCTGAAGAGAGATTTGCTGAGCGTGGAAAGATTCTAAACCACTTTGCAATTATGGTTGGAAAAAAGCTGAAGCAGTCCCAGGTTTTTTCCATATTGACATTCCATCATTTTTGTGTTTCTTGCTAATAACTGTTTGTCTAGGATGACAATGAAGACTTTGACGATGATGAAGTAAAAGGAAAGAAAACAAATAAAAGAAAAAGCAAAGATTTTAAGGTAAGGCATGCTTATGTAAATTTTTAAAGTGGTTCTCTTTTCACGTCTTTTAACAAAGTACCTATATTTTGTTTTTAAGCTCACATTTTTCCAAAGGTGTCAGATATGGATGATTGGGTTGAATCGGGAGACGAGTTGGATTCTGATTCTGATAGCGAAAGTGGAAAAAAGAAAAAGAGTGATGGTGATGACGACGATGATGGCAGTAAAAAAGTAATTAATTTTTTTTCAGTTAAGATTACGTATTTGATAAATTTAGAAGAAAACCCATATGGCAACCATTCTTTGGACACTTTCTTTGTTCTGACATTTGGCTTTAACTCCTGTTGTTTTCAATTATTAGAAAAAGAACAGTCGAAGCAAAGACTCCAAAAAGCGTCCTAAAAAAAAGAAAGAAGATCCAGATGATGAGGCTTTTGAGGACAGCGATGATGGTGATCATGAGGGTAGCGAAGTGAGTCAAAATTAATTTTAAAGTATTTTAAAAAGTTATTCTGTTATGCTTCTTTTATTTGAAAAGGTTGACTATATGTCAGACGAAAGCTCAGATAGTGAGGAAGAACTTCAGGCAAAAGGAGATATCAAAGGCATTGATCAGGTTAGATGTTTGTGGTTTGTTTTTGAGGTGAGCGCAGACAAAAAACCATCAATCTTTATCTTTAAGGATGAGGCATTAGCTAAAATGCTTGATTCTGAGTCATCTGAAGATGAATTTGAAGATAAAAAGGATGATCAAGAAGATGAAGATAATCAGGATGATGACAAAGAGTAGGTTTAACTTTAACCACGATTGGCTTCCAGTAATCAACTTTGTTTAAAATTTTAGTGGGAAAAAAGTTAAAAAGAACAAAGACGAGGGCAAAGGAAGCTCAAAATCAAGTGTCAATAACTCCAGATCAACAACTCCCACTCCTGGTGAGATTTTATGTGTTAAATTTAAAAAAGTTATTCTGTCTTGAGAAAAGGTTATCTATGCACAGAGGGGGCAAGTGGTCCGTCAGATGAAAAGGCAGCCAGACTTGAAAAACGTAAACGGCTTGTTGAAAATGTTCTTGATCCAAACTCTGAACCTGCTGGAAAGAAAGCTCGAACTGAACTTTTCTCCTCAAGGTAGGTCTTTAAAAGTGTTCAGAATGAAAAATTGATTGAAATATTTTGAACTAAATTTAAATGCAAGTTTCTAATATTTTCAATTTTATAAGTACTTCGTCCTCTGTTGCCCCACCGCCACCACCACCTCCTTCAAATAGGGTTGAAGCGGCTCTGGAAGAGGATGTTCGTCGGTACCTTGCTCGCAAACCGATGACAACCACAGAACTTCTAAAGAAACTCAGCTCAAAAAAGACAAAAGTTCAGAAAGATGACCTTATGCCAGGTATGTTTTTCACCAATTCTTAAAAAATCATGCATTTCACCAACTAATGCATTCAATTTTTTTAGTCCTATACAATATTCTGACCAGGATCGATCCTCACAAGCACAAGGTCAAGGGTGTCATGTATCTATCATTGAAGGGAGACAAATGAGAATTTTAAAAGATAAAACTCATATTTTCAGACGATTTTTATTTTTTTGGTGAGGTATGGTCTTTCAGGGGAAGGAAGTTGTTTGACGTCGATTCTGAATCCTGAGCTTTTGATGTATTGTTACGTATATTCTTTGGAAGGTGTGTAGTTAAACTTTTGTTAAATAATACTTTGAAACAGTTTTTTATATTCATATTTAATCCTATTTTTTTGTCCGGGGTCAAAGAGGTCTGAACCCACGACCACTCAGATCCCTATGACAATTAAGCCACACGGCCACCCCTGAAACAAGTTTTACTGAATTTTTAGAGTGTTGGATTTAAGATCATTGTAAATGCTATTTAGCAATTTCATAGCTGTCTACACTTCTGCTTGCAGTCAGGAATATAAACAGCTGACTTCCAAAACAAAACATTAGAAATACAACAAGAGTGTGGACTAAATTTTTTTGTCAAACAAGCTATTAAAAAATGCTCAATGACCTTTTGATTGTCCAGTTATTATGTTTGAAAGGTAATTTTATAAGTTGTTTTACTAGATTTGATTCATTATTTTCCAAACAAATCTGGCAACCCTGCAGCACTGAGTTATTAGCTTCTTGCGGCGCTGAGCGCAATCGCAAGTTAAACTAAACTGTTGATCTTGATTGTAGGAGAAGATCTCTCAAAGTCAAGAGGGTTAAATTTCAATATTTGACACTTAATGTAACACCTGGTATTTATATTTTGACCTCAATTTTTCATTTCGGCAGTTTTTTCTCTTTCCCAACTCCCTCTAAATTTTGCTCCTAAATTCTCTGCGATGTGGTGAGAATTGAGATCGAGCTGAGCTGACCAGTCATCAACAGCCCAACACAATTGTAGGAAAGGAAAACTAGTTTCAACATTCGTTTCGTAAACTCTATATTTACATTTTTCATTCACGAAGCTAGACACTTAAAATTTCTGAATTCAGGTTTTGACTTTTAGAGTATATTTGTGTTGACAAAGTGATTTGAAAGTGAGGCCAAGCTATCCAACATTCCATGATGGCTAAAAGCAACCAAGTAAGTAATTGTTTTATCATTTGTAATCAAGCTCCATGGGTGTGGTGTGACATTAATTAGTCTAGAGGGATAAGGTTTGTCCTTTAAATCAACTTTTTCCACTGTAAATTTTGGCATAGCGACTTATTTCGAAAGGCCTTTGGTTATTAATTTATTTCTGAGGTAAAATCAATTTTGTGATTTCCACTCTTGCAAAGGAAAAAGACAATAATATTGCTCCTATAAAAGAATCAACTGAAAGTTCGGAGCAAGAGCTCGGCGCAGATTGCCTGTTCATAAAGAACAAGTTTTAAGTAAATGAGAGCTGATAAAGATCTGGCATAACAGAGCGAGGATATTAATCGATCTGGAAAACAAATCCCACTGTTTTAAACTTGCGATGTCCAACACTATTTTTAAAAGTGAATCATTTGTGGTTTAATTTCTCATTTATCAAGTAAAATTACTTTAGATACTGGGACCACTCGATCATCGCCGATAGCCAATTAAGTTAAAATAAATTTTTCCTTTTTCTCCAGTACTCTGGATTTTTTTGGAATGAAGACATATGGCTTCCTCCCAACGTGACGTGGTAAGCAACCTACATTCAATATTCAAATAGATAAGATTAAAAACATTTCTGTAGTTTCATGTTTTCGTGTATGAAATGAATGTTTTATTTTTAAAGGTCACAGCTAACTGACGGTTCAGCCCCAAGAGGTGTAAAATACACAAAGTTTTATGAGCTAGGTTACCCCATTCTGGCAGCTGGACTGGTCATTATTTTAAGAGCTATTTTCGAAAAGTAAGTCTTCTTCTCATCAAATATTTAAAACATGACAGATAACTTCTCTCTTGATCAAGTACCTAATGATTTTTGTAACAACTCGCAATTGATTTTTAGTGGATCTGGATTGATACTTAAAATTTAATCAAACACTTTAAATATTCATGATGTGAACAATAATTCATTCATTCATTTTATATTTGACTCAT
>Ga0194133_10010739_pt1 | contig 10239 bp, 6 predicted proteins | sample TA2KigOf40mmetaG_FD_155448 | JGI IMG/M metagenome (GOLD analysis project Ga0194133, IMG submission 155448) | Freshwater microbial communities from Lake Tanganyika, Tanzania - TA2015055 Kigoma Offshore 40m | ecosystem: Environmental > Aquatic > Freshwater > Lake | place: Tanzania: Lake Tanganyika... | reverse complement strand
CGGGATCACCGGGGCCATTGGAAAGAAACAGGCCATCGGGCCGCAGTGCTTGAATTTCTTCAAAGCGGGTCTGGGCCGGCATCACTGTGACGCGGCAGCCCCGATCGGCCAGCATGCGCAAAATATTCCGCTTCACACCGAAATCGAGCGCGACCACATGGAAGCGGGCCGGGCCCATCGGCGCATGGCCAATGCCCAGGGACCAGCTGCCTTCGGTCCATGCATAGGATTGGGTTGTCGAAACAACCTTTGCCAGATCCATGCCCACCAGCCCAGGAAATTCGCGGGCCGCCGCGACCGCGCGGCCGGCATCAAGCGTCTCGCCTGGTGCTGCAGCCAGCAGCGCGCCATTCTGGGCGCCCTTTTCTCGTAAGACCCGGGTTAAGCGTCGGGTATCGATGCCGGCAATGCCCACCACGCCTGACTTCTGAAGGGTCTCCGAGAGCGAGGCCTGCGAGCGAAAATTGGATACCAGCAAGGGCAGATCGCGAATCACCAGGCCCGCAACATGCAGTCGGCCGGATTCGTCGTCCTCGGCATTGGTGCCGACATTACCGATATGGGGATACGTCAGCGTCACAATCTGACGGCTGTAACTCGGATCAGTAAGAATTTCCTGATAGCCGGTCATGGAGGTATTGAAAACCACCTCACCGGCCGAAAGGCCTGCGGCACCAATAGATTGGCCCTGAAACAGCGTGCCGTCGGCGAGCGCAAGAAGGGCCGGCGCCAAGTTGGAAGACTGGCGAAACAAGAGTTGTACCCCCGGAATTTTGTGAATTATACGGCCGATCCCGACTCAGCCGAAATTCACTGTCAAAGCGGCTTGGCCGCTGCGCTACGTTGTCCCTGAGGCGAAGACTGTCAAGGTCGTGATAAAGCCCGCAAGCCATGCCAGGGTTCTGAGCGAGGACTTATCCATGACATAAAAACCGATATACAAAATTCGGCTGGCAATAAAAAACATCGCAAGAAAATCCAACTTACTGGGGTCCGCCTTGGTCACCAGGGCAATCGCCATGGCAATGCCAAACCAGGTGAAGGCCTCCCAGCTGTTGGCCTGCGCAGCATTGGCGCGACGGCGATAGCCCTCTTGTCGGGCCAGCCATTCGCGGGGCGCGCGATTGTCATAGTCCGATGCGCCCCCCTTTGAAATTCCTGCGCACACGATCGGCAAAATGCCAGCAATCATCAGACACCACAGTGCAATGCTCATAGCTTTCTCCGCTCTCGAACCGCCTGGGCAATCGTGCCCAAGTCAATGTATTCCAGCTCCCCACCAACCGGCACGCCGCGCGCCAGACGTGAGACTTTCTTTTGATCGGCCAGGCCCTTGGCCTTGAGCATGCTCTCAATGGCATGGGCCGTCGCCTCGCCCTCCGGGGTGAAGTTGGTGGCAATCACCACTTCTTTGACCTCGTCTGCAGAAATTCGCGCCAGTAGCCGATCCATATGAATTTCTCTGGGGCCTACGCCTTCGAGTGGCGAGATTCTGCCCATCAGCACGAAATACAGACCCCGCCAGGCGTGGCTTTGCTCGACCGCCAATAAATCCGAGGGCGACTCCACCACACAGAGTTGGCTGCGATCGCGGCCGGCATGGGTGCAGATGCTGCAGACCTCTTCTTCGGTGAAGGTGTTGCACTCGCGACAGTGGCGAATCACACGTACCGCATTCAGAAGCGACTGGCCCAATAACTCTGCCCCCACTCGATCATGCTGCAAGAGATGCAGGGCCATACGCTGCGCGGTTTTGGGGCCTACTCCGGGAAGCCGCCGAAGGGCCTCGGCAAGCGACTCCAGCGCGTGTGGATTGGCAGGCAGGGCACTCACATGCAGTGCTGATTAGAAAAGCTTCATGCCGGGTGGAAGCGGCAGGCCCGCTGTTACGGCAGACAGTCGCTGCTGTGAGACCGCCTCCGCTTTTGCCGAGGCGTCGTTACTCGCCTCGACCAGCAGATCCTGAAGCGTCTCCCGATCATCTGCATCCGCAGACATCAGACTCGGGTCAATCTGCACGGCTTTGACCTCGTGCTTGCAGTTCATGGTGATTTTCACCAAGCCCGCACCCGATTGGCCTTCCACCATCTCCTGGCTCAGGCTGTCTTGGACCTGCTTCATTTTTTCCTGCATCTGCTGCGCCTGACGCATCAGTCCCGCAATCTGACCTTTCATCATCCTGGACTTCCTTTTCTGGTTGAGCGAATGGAACCCGGCACAATCTTGCCGCCAAAATCATTCAGGATCGATTGCACCATCGGGTCGGCATGAATCTGGGCCTCGGCACGCGCCTGGGCCTGGGCGGCCGCATCCGCATCCTCAGCCGCTGCGGTCAGTGTCTCGGCCTCGCCGAGTTCAACATCAATTTTGCAAGGCTTGCCGAAGTGCGCCGCCAGCGCCTCCTGGGCTTTGCTGACCGCCGAAGACTCAGTCAGCGCAGGAATCGCGACCCGAAACTGCAGCCGCACACTGCGGCCGAGGTCCTCGAATGCAACGAGTTTTGCCTGCTGAACAAATTGCCGCGCCAGGCCCGAGACCGCAAGCGAACGCGAGACCGCAGGCCACTGCTGTGCAGTCAGTGACGCTGCCGGCAGTGCTACAGCTGCGGGTGCGGGTGCAGACGTGGATGCGGGCCCTGCCCGACTCTGCGAGGGCGCTGCCACCGTCCGAGGGGATGCGCTCGTTACCGCCATCGCAGCGGGCTGAAATGCAAAGAGCCGCAGCAGTGTCATCTCCAATCCGGTGCGCTCATCGGGTGCAAGCGGCAGATCTCTTCTGCCCAGTGTCACGATCTGATAATTGAGCTGCAGGGTCTCAGGGGACTGATGCTGCGCAAGCGCCTCGATCACCCCACTGGGATCATCACGAGATTCAATCTTTAGAGTTGCAAGGGCGCTGGCCTGATGAAAACACCGGGCCATATCGGCAAGCAAGGCATCTGCCGATGCGCCTGAGGTTTGTAGTTCTTCAAGAGTTGCAAATGCAGCCTGCGGATCATTACGGGCAATGTCATGCATAAAGCGGCCCAACAGCTCACGCTGAACCAATCCGAGCATGGCCCGAACGGCAGGCTCCGTGATTTGTCCGCCCCCATAGGCAATTGCCTGATCCGTCAGCGACAGCCCGTCCCGCACGCTGCCCTGGGCCGCCACAGAAAGCCAGGCCAGGGCCTGAGGCTCGGCACTGATTTTTTCTTCGTTTAAGACCCAGGCCAGATGCTGCTGCAAAAGCTCGGGCGGTACATTTTTAAGATTGAACTGCAGGCAGCGCGAGAGCACGGTAACGGGAATCTTTTGCGGATCCGTCGTTGCCAGCAAAAACTTTACATCCGGCGGCGGCTCTTCCAGAGTTTTGAGCATTGCGTTAAAGGCGTGATTCGACAGCATGTGGACTTCATCGATCACGTAGACCTTAAAGCGGCCCGCGGTCGGGGCGAACTGGGCCTGCTCGAGCAATTGCTGAATCTCAGCTACCCCGCGATTGGAGGCAGCATCAATCTCGATGTAATCCACAAAACGGCCGCCATCAATCTGACTGCAGGCGCTGCAGACACCACAGGGGTTCGCGCTCACGCCGGATTCGCAATTCAATGCCTTGGCAATAATCCGGGCTAAAGTGGTCTTGCCAGTCCCGCGGGTGCCCGCGAGCAAATAGGCATGATGCAGCCGCTGGGCATTGAGCGCATGGGCAAGGGCCTTGACCACATGGTCCTGGCCCACCACCTGTGAAAACGATTTTGGCCGCCACTTGCGGGCCAGCACGGCCGATGGCGATTGCAGCCCTGCAGCCGCAGGCGGCGGCAAATCTTCAGAGGAAAACAGGGCGTTAGTCATTCATCAGTGTGCGTCAAAGGGGGCGAGCCGGACCCCCGGCACTTGAGAAATTCAGCCTTGGCTGCTTCGTTCCCGACCTGACCAGGTATGCCGACTCCCAATGCGGGGCGGCCCGCCTTAGGCCAAGTGTACCAAGCGGTCCCCCTGCAGATCCCACAGCTGTGCCTTGGCCGTCAGAATCTTGGCAGCGACCCTGGCCTGAGGCCGAATCCTGGCGAATTGATCGCGATACAACGCAAGCTGGCGGACGTAATCCGCATGCTCCGAGGGCAGAACATTCCACTTGAAATCAACAATCCACCACTCCTCTGGTGACTCCTGAATCCGGACGACGCGATCGGGACGCATCAGCGTGCCGGATGGCAAATCCACCGCGGGCCACTCGGATTCGGAGTACGCAAGAACATCTGGACTAAAAATGCGGGCTGCAAACTCGGACTTTCCAATGGCCGCGGCTGAAGCGATCACCTCATCTCGGGCGGCACCCGGCAGTCCAAATTGAGCAATCAGTGCGCGGGCAACCGCAGTGGCCTGCTGGGGCCCGAATTCCAAAAGCCGGTGTAAGGCTTTGCCCTGCCGCATCGCCAGTGTCTCGGATGCTGGTGAGCCTGCTGGACTCGTTTTTTTATCAAAGCGCAATCCACGCCATGTCACTGCAGACGGTGCGAGAAAAGCGGGGGCGTCTTTCTGTGCGGCCGGGCCTGGCACAGAGGGCTGGGGAAAATCACGTTGCTCGCAATGGTCTTTTAGTTTTTCATACCAGCTGGGCTTACGACTGCTTGAAGCTGGCCGCTCTTCGCCGGTGGCGCTTAATAAAAGCACCTGCTTGGCCCGCGTAATGCCAACATACAGAAGATTGAAATCCTCTTCCTCGATGCGCCGGTTCTCTTCCAGTAATGCATCACGAACAAATGGGCTGATGGGATCGCCTGCAATCCAGCCCGCATGGCCGAGGATCGCATCGCGATTCTCCGACCATTGCGACAGCCAACGCAGCCCGCTCTCCGATCGGCCCTGATCCATCAGCCCCGCAAGCACTACAACCCTGGCCTCAAGGCCCTTGGCCGCATGCAACGTAGAGAGGGCCACCGCCTGCTGATTGGGCAAGACACCGGGGCCGGGAGACTCCGAATCAGAGAGGGCAGCAGCGCGATTTAGCTCGCGCAGAAATCTTGGCAGGCTGGGCAGCCGTCCTGTGTCCAGCTCCAAGGCAAGACCAATAAAGGCTTCAATATTCGCAAGCCGCTGCAGGCTACGAAAATCGGGAGTGCGCGAGGCAATCCGATCAAAAACATCCTGATCGTGCAGGATCTGGTCCAGCAGATCATGAACTGGCAGCTGCGTCGATAAATCAATCCAGCGCGACAGACTTCTGGCAGCAGCCGCCAAGGCGGGGTCGGCATCGGGCTTAAGACCGCAGGCAAGTAAGCCAGCGTAAAAACTCTCCCCATCATCAGCAGCCCGCTGTTTTGCAATTGTCACCAGCTGCGAATCGGCGAGGCCAAAGATCGGGCTTTTCAGTGCCTGGGCACAGTCGCGATCCGACCAAGGTGCAGCCAAGAAACGCAGCAGCGCAATCAGATCTTCGATTTCCGGAGACGACAGCAGCCCGCCTGAACGATCACTGACAAAGGGAATGCCGGCTTCGGTGAGCGCCAGCTCATAGCTCTGAAAATGCGTGCGGGCGCGAAACAAGATCCGCACCTCCGACCACTGTAACGACGGCAACTCTCTCCGAAGCTGCAGTAAAGCCGCTGCAATCGCCCTGCCCTCACTTTCCCAATCGGGTGCCAGGCCAAGACGCGCAACAAAACCAGCTGCATCGGCTGCGCGGGTCTCGTGATCGACGAATCGATTGGGCGCAGCGCTGCCAAGTGCGGCATTCAGAAACGCCACCACCGCGGGGCCGCAGCGATAGGTGGTGTTCGTGGAGAGAACGTCCGCGCCAAAGTGTTGGGCAAGCCACCGGGATGCCGCATAAAACACCTCTGGGTCAGCACGCCGGAATCGATAAATCGACTGTTTGGGATCACCCACGATAAAGACTCGGGGGGCGCTGGCTGCAATGCTGTGATCATCTTGCTCATACTGGGAGAGCCAACCCCGCAGCATCGCCCACTGCACCGGATTGGTATCTTGAAACTCATCGACCAGGAGTTGTGAAATCTGACGATCAAAACGCGCATGAAAATCTGCCGCTAATGCTCCGCCAAGCAGCTCCCATGCCTTCATCTCAAGGCCGGTGAAATCGGTCTCGTGGCTTTTGGCCATGACGTCTTCCAGGCATTGGCCAAGCGTTGACGCGCAGGCCCAGAGGGCCTGATTGCGGGCCGCCAAAAGACGTGCATCGCAGGTGGTGATCAGCCCACCGAGTGCCGCGCCAAAGGCCTGAATCTGGGCCTTTAATGCTGGGCCTTCGGCACCCCAGACCGCCAGGTCTTTGCCCTTGCGAACAAAGCGATCATCGCCACCTTTTAAATGAAAGCGCGGGCTATCGGGATCGCTGAGCATTTCCTCGGTCGTGCGTTGCGTGAGCATGCGGCTACGCAAATCGCTGAGCTCATCAGGATTCCATCGCGAAAATAAACCAGCGAGCTCGGCACGATCGGCAATCTGTGCATAGGCTTTGGCAAAAATCGCTGCCTGCGATTGCTGGGCCTGATAAAACGCAGCCACGGCCAGTCGATTGGCTGATAACGCATCTGCGATCACTGATTTGCTGGCCCTCGCACCGCTTCCAGCAGCCGCCGCATCGGACTGCGGCTGTGATTCAACACCAAAGGCCTGCCACTCCACACGGGCAGCTAACCAAGACTGCATCGCCTCGCGGACATGCCATGGGCCCATCAACTCAATTAACTCGGCGTACGGCAGCCGATCCGTATGGTTTGTAAGAAACAACTCCCACGCCTGGCGATGCAAATCGGAGGCGCGCTGTGTCAGCGAGAGGCTGGCCATGCCAGCTGCGCGCAGCGGTGCCATGGCGATCAGACGGGCATACCAGCTGTGAAATGTTCCGATCATCGGAGGCTGGGGATCTGATAAAAACCGCTGTAAGGCCTTGGGGGCTGCTAAAAGCGCGGCCTCAAGGGCCTGACCGGTCAGGCCCCAGTGAGTAAGAATCTCGCGTTGTCGCTGTGCATCGCTGGCTGACAAATCACGCAGCTGCCCAATCACCCGATGCCGCATTTCAGCGGCGGCTTTATTCGTAAACGTCAGTGCAAGGATGGATCGCGGGGCCACGCCCTCAAGAAGAGCCCGGGTAATTCTCGAAGACAAAAGCCAGGTCTTGCCGCTTCCCGCACAGGCCTCCACGACCACGCTGCGTTGGGGCTCTAAGGCCCTTGCCGGATCAAGCGCCATCGGTCTGCTCCGCGCCATCGTTGGCCTCTATCTCTAAGCGTGCGGCATCAAGCCGATAGTCATCGCGCCGGCAGACACCCCGCACGGCACAGTACTGACAGACCTGCGCATCCGCATCAACTCCCCGTGCCTGCACCAGCGCACCACCGGCAATCTCTTTGAGTTCTGAGCGCACCGATTCCAGAGCCTGGACGCCGAGCTGCGCAATTGACCTGCCTTCATCGGGTGTGAGATCCACCTCGGTGACGGCCTCACGCCGAATCGACACAAAACGCGCAGCCTTCACCGGCTGGTCTGACTGCTGTGCCTGCAGCAGCCAGGCATAAAGCTGCAGCTGAAGTTCATTGCCTTCTGGGCTTAAGCGTTTTTTCAGAACTTTGGGATTGCTGGTTTTGAAATCCATCACCACGCCGCGCTGCACATCCAGCCGATCCAGCCGGCCTTTGAGCGTCACGCCCAGGTCCGGAATTTGTGCGCGTAGTGGCAGTTCAGTCTGAATCACGCTGCCTGAATCGCTCGCGGAATTGGCAGCGGGCTGAGTCAGAAGCCATCGGGCAAGTCTGGGCACGATTGCAAACGCCTCGGCACGCAGCTGCGCCCAGATCGGCCTCGGGAGCGGGAGCTTTAATGTGTCGCCAGGACCACCCCAGCGCCAGGGCTGCTCCAGACTCTGGTCAATCTGCCGATGTAGCCAGTCGGCGCACAGGGCCTCGGAATCAAATCCCGCTGGAGCCGCTTTTAAAACATGATGCAACAGCGAGCCCAGATCCGAGGCCTGCGCGGATTCTTCCAGCTCCTCGCATTGCGAAAGCGCCAAAAGCGAAGACAGCGCATATTGATAAGGGCAGTCCACCAATCGCTGCGATTCAGATACCGAGATCGCATCCGGCAGGCCCAGATCCCACTGCAGCTGCGTTTCGGCCTGAAAATCTTCTGTCAGGGCAGGCAAAAGACTGCAGTCGAGCACCAGCGGCGAGATCATTTCGGCCGCTTTTTTCACGGGCATGGATGTCTGCAGCTCCACCCATGGAGAGAACTGCACTGCGCTATCTGGCTCATCGCTGGTCGCAATCATGGTGATCGGAAGATCCGATCGCCACAGCGCAGTAAACGCAGTAAAGCCCTCGGACTCCTCTTGAATGGGATCAAGCGCAAGCCCCATCTCGGCAAGCTGCGTTGGCTCGAGAAATCGCGGCATCTCGCGCTGGGGCAGCCGCTTTGCATCTGCACCCACGACCAGCAGGGCCTGCGGCCTTTGCCACAGCAACGACGAGGCGGAGACCACACGGACTTTTGCCTGTTCGGTGGGCTCGATGAATCGCGCACGATTTAACTCTTCGGCCAGCACCGTATTCCAGAGCGACGACGATATCGCCAGCGAATCGGCCATCGACTGCTGCTGCAGAATTTGCAGCGCCGCCAACACGGCCTCTCCCGCGGGGTCCGATGCCAATGCGGCATCCAGGCCCAGCGCCTCTGCGGCCTGTAACAACTGATCCACCCAGCGTGCGAGGGGCTGGCGGCCACGCCGCCTTGCCGTCTCGAAGACTTCTGCAGGAAGTGTGAGCAGGCCCTCCTGAGCAAGCGTCGCCAGACTAATCTCGGTGACTCGGCCCGCCTCGCGTAATGCGGCATCCAGCATCTGACGCTTTCTCGCATCAAAGCCGCAGGTGACTTTCAGGCCCGCGGCAACAAAAGGGGAATGGACCCATTCAAGAATGGTCTGGGTCGTAATCGGGCCGCTCAGCAGCTGATTCAGGCCAGCAATTGCACTTGCGGCCACTGTTGTATCCAGCGCCCAGCCAGAGCGGTCACTAAAGGGCTCCTCAGCACGCTGCAATAAAGCACGCATTCTGCGGACCGCTTTGCGATCCAATGCAAGCACGCCAATGTCAATCAAGCCGCGGGCACGCCACTGCAAGATGGTCTGCAGACCTGCCCATGCGGTCTCCTCGAGGGTGCAGGCCGCAATCAGTTCCCGCTCCTGCGATGCCGGCGAGGCCTCGGATGCGGTCAGCGGATCAATTGGCTGAAAACCAAATACTGTGATCTGCGAGTCCTGCACGCCAAACAAAATCTCAGCCATTGCGAGTTCACGCTGCGACGGGGATCGGCCAAGGCAAAACCAAACGGCATCGGTGCAAAGCGATAATGGACGCTGATATTTTTTCAGGCCCTGCGCGATCCAGGGGGCTTGATCCTCCGCAATTGAGGTGGCCCGATGCAGTTCAGCCAACACCCGCAGATCGCCGGCAATCGATGAGGCAGCTGCCGATGTCACCGGCAGCCCATGATGGGCCGCATCAAGCCAATCCCAGCCCTCAAAGATATCGACCCACTGGCCTGCCAACAGCAATGCCGCCCGGGCTGAGCCGGCGAGTGCGTGTTTTAAAGCGGAATGATCAAGCAGGTGTTGCGCCAGTTCCACACGCCGTGCGCAGAGCGCGCGCGGCAGTGACACATCATTTACGCCACCATGGGATGCAATCTGGAAGACTGCCTGCTGCGCAGCCTGATCAAGGCTGCCGCACCAGGGCATTGGCCTGCCCTGCTTGCGGCCAGGCCACTGGACCGCCGAGAGCGCGGACTTCAGTGCGGCAGCGGCGGCCGGCGAGTCGGTAATCAGCGCCGGGGGGAGATCGCCCTGCGCCTGGCCCATGGCCTGGGCTACGGCCTGCGACAGCGGCGCAGTGCTTGGCAGGGCAAAAACTGTAGGCATGGGGGAATTTATGCTATTGTCCACGGCGAAATCACCATAGTAGACAGCCCGGCAGGCTCACCGAGTGATCGATGCGGCAAAACGTCGCCCCGCCTGCCCAAAAACACTAAAGCCCCCCCGGTTACACCACTATGAGCCAACATGTTCTCGCTGTAAGCGATGCCTCATTTGAGGCCGATGTCCTGAAATCAGATCTGCCCGTGCTGGTGGACTTCTGGGCCGAATGGTGTGGCCCCTGCAAAATGATCGGCCCGATTGTCGAAGAGATTGCCAAGGAATACGACGGCCGGCTCAGAGTCGCCAAGCTCAATGTCGATGAAAACG
>Ga0194133_10010736_pt1 | contig 10240 bp, 3 predicted proteins | sample TA2KigOf40mmetaG_FD_155448 | JGI IMG/M metagenome (GOLD analysis project Ga0194133, IMG submission 155448) | Freshwater microbial communities from Lake Tanganyika, Tanzania - TA2015055 Kigoma Offshore 40m | ecosystem: Environmental > Aquatic > Freshwater > Lake | place: Tanzania: Lake Tanganyika... | reverse complement strand
GCTGTAGATAATGGGTTTACCTGGCTTTGACCCAGGTATATCTTTAGATCCAGATGTAAAAAAATTGAAAAATTTGAGATTTTCGAAGGAAATTTTCCAGACCCAGAAGAGGCTGACCCGACCCAACCCGATACAAGCAGCAAAAAAATTTTTGAACTTGACCCATAACAACTTTCAACCCACAACCACATTTGCCACAAAATAACAAATACTTTGTTTCCAATTAAAGAAAAAAAAGCATCTTTCATGTTATAAATTACAAAATTTTGAGAATTTCTGCACTATTTGCAAAATTTAAAAAAAAGTTGTCTTGACTTAATTTCATGGAGTTTTTCTGTACAGAGTACAAATAAGATGTTAGATTAAATGGAATAGTGGGACAGTTTAAGTAAAAAAACTTTTAAAGTGTGTGAATGACTATTTCAAATACAAATCTATCACCAAAATGTCAAAAATTGTTAAAAGATATATGACAACTAAAGTATGTACAAAAACAGCATATTAATTTAATGCTTCCAAAATTGATTTAAACTACCAAAAAATTAATTTTCACTCTAACAATACCCATTAGATTGCTGTCTTACCTCCATGGCCTAATTGGAAATTCATCAAAATATGTTTGACTTATGAAAGTATTTGAAATTACAAGAGAAATAATTAATCATTTTTACCGTGACCTCCTTGGTAAGACCAATCAGCGCTGACACAAGCAACCAAAATGAAATTGACAAACAAATTCATTTTAGTGGTTGGCATTCTTGGCACTGAAAAAATAGGGGAAAGTTTTGGATTAATAGGAAAAACTGAAACTAAGATCAATGTAGCTTCCTTCTTTCACAGAATGAAATGTTTACGTTTGATCGTCAGGGAGTATTTTTAAAATACTTTTCAGCATGGAAAGTTTAAACAAAAATGAATCTTGATGCAAAGTATGCTTTCAAATTGAGTTTGTCAAGTCTCAAGGGAATTAAAGCAACAAAATATGAAAAAAGATTTTCTATTCTAATTTTGTGGATCATCAAAAGTGTTAAATTAAAATTAACAATTCAGGACTAAACTCATTTGATTTTCACATGGAATTAATAAACAAATTTATTAAAAATTTTGTGATCAGCACCATGCAATGAAAAAAATTTGAGACTTACTTCAGAAAAAAGCCTACCTATGATTCAGACCTTTTTAGAGGATTTTGTGACTAACTTTTATAGTAAAAATGGATAACATATAAGGAATAACTCAACATGTGATTTGCAACAGGATGAATGACATCATATCCCTTTAGGGGAAGATTGGTACAAACAGAGAAAGCCAGGCAAACTTGAAAGATTTTTAAAGAAGAAATGCTTTAACAACAGCTCCGTCATATAAACTGTGATAATGATTTGCCTAGTTTGACCTACCTATTTGCAATGATTTTTTTCAAATTTTATAGTGTTTTACATTTACATGAGAGGGAAAGTCCTTGTGGGAAGTTTTTCCCCCTGGTTAAGGCAGTCAATTGTGTGTCTATAAGGGAGATTTTTCCTCTAAGAACCAGGCAGTCAGGTTGACCCCCTGCTCTCCACCCAGACCCAACAAATTCTCTAGTTGAATTTATTATGTATTAATATGTTCATGATGATATACTTTAAAATCTAGTTTCTAAGATAAAATATTTTTTGCACATTATATACTAATTATATGTAAATATCCCTTACAAGAGTGTTGACTGGCACAAACCACTAAGAGTGTAGCTCCCAAGTGGTCATCCCAACAAGTGGCCAACTGAATTGAGCTTGGGGAGGCAGGATGAGGTTGCCACTGCCAGGTGAAAGGTTGTGGTTATTCAAATAGTAGAGGTAAGAAGCATCTTAGGAAAGAAGATTACTGAGGTATGGCTATTCAAATATAAATAGCTGGGTGTCTTCTAAGTCCTAAGTGTAAGCCTAAACTATAAAGTTTTCCTATATGTTGCTACAGTTTAATTGGTCTTTCACAGAGGGTGATTGGGTCTCTTTTGAAATCCCAAATGTTTATATGTCCTTAAGTTTTGAGTTTAGACAGTTATACTCTTTATCTATTTTACATCTAAACTTGTCTCTGAATGAGCAGGGCATAATCGTCCACTGAAAGATAATTGAAAAGGCTTGACCCATTTTGAAACAGGTTATAGGTGTTTTTAAAGACAGGTATAAAGGTTCAAATCATTGCTTACTTTCTATATAGCAATAATTTTTACGAGTTTGATTCTTTAGGCTGTTTTTAAACATTTTTAGCTTTAAATATCTTCAATTAAAACATCAGTCTTATACATTTATTTTAATTTTTTTATCTCTTTTAAGAAGAAAACTGATTTCTTTAGAATATCAAAAAGATGTCCTTGTTAATGCAATCAAATCATGTCAAAGCATAATTCTTAGCCCTGACTGTAATTTCCTTACCAGAAAACAATTACCTGAACAATGATTTTATTTTGATTTGACAGAAGCAGAGAAACTGATAAAAACCTTTAACACTTACCTTGATAGATTTCCTTGTCTGAGCCAATGTCCCTCAAAATATTTATTTTCAATAACTATTTTACAGATGAAAAATAGTTTGAAAATTTTTCAAACACCCAGTCAGCATCTACATGGGCCTCCTTTAGAAGACTGTTGAGGAAATGAACCTACAGTAGTTTTCAATCAAGAATAATGAGAAAGAATGACAACAACGTTTAAAACATGGAGCGCTTCAAATTTGTTGCATCGAGGCTGTAATTGCTCGCAGTTCAAAAATTTAAAAATGTTTTAAGGATTGGCTAATATTAAATAAACATTTAAGGTCGAGATTGATGTAAATACACAATTCTTACAAATTTCATGTTGATGGTCTATATCTTGAATTTGAATAATTATGTAAAACCGACGTAAGGTGAAGAATTTTATGATCTTCATTATTTTTATGTACTTCAATAGATTGACATATTGTCAGTAAATTTCAAAAGGATAAAACTAAATTTGATGCTTTCATACCTGAATCTAATCCTGAGATTAAGAGTATTACTTTTCATCAATCTACGAAAGCCTATGACCTATTGGCTGAGATCTGAGCTGAGGGAGGTGGGTTCAAACCCCAGGGGCCTCCAGGCAACATTTGGCCCCAAATTGCTTAAAAAAATAATCAAAAATAAGTAAGTGCGCATTTTTTTGAACGTTGAAAAATGAAAAATTGATCCCCAATTTTTTAACACAGAGCTTTAACCAAATGAACCGAAAGTAATTTTTTAAATTTTGTCTTGGGGCTGAGATTTGGGTTCTTTTCTAGGCCAGATCAGAGCTAGAGATGGGCCCTGACCCGACCCGAGCATACTTTTGACCCGCAGTAAATAAGAGGCCGACCTGCCTTTGACCCGACCCAAAAAGATTTTTTTTACCCCAATGGAGAAAAAATTGAGGTTTTTTGGGGAAATTTTTCAGATTCATAGGTGGCTGACCTGACCCGGTCATCAAAAAATAGAACCGAACTGACCCGGATCAAGATTTTTGACCCGGACCCATCACTAATGTAACCTAACAACAACTAGGCCGGATCAGACCTGATTTTTGGTGCTGGATCGAAGCCATTTAAGCTTTTCATCCTTCTGTCAACCTTCTTTTTCTACCTCTGTCTTTGACCTCAAATATCTCGCACAGTTTTAAAGCTAGAGAGCTGATATTTTGCATGCAAACAGCTTTAACTCTTGCAAAAAAAATGTACCAAAGAGATGTTTGAAATTTGGTTTGGGAGCTGAGATATGAACCATTCATCTATCACCTGAAATTCCTCCCTCAGTTTTAAAGCTAGAATAATGATTTTTTGCAGGCACCCATGGAGACAGCTTTAATTGGGTCTTGGGTAGTGATGGGTCCGGGTCAAAAATTTTTGACCAGGGTCGGGTCGGATCAACCATTTATGGCTTGGGTTTGAATTTCAAAAATTTCCCCTAAAAATGTCAAATTTTTCAATTTTTTTCCCTTTGGGTCAAAAAAAATTGCTTCGGGTCGGGTCAGAAAGTACCTTGGTCAAAGCCAGGTTGGCCTCTTATTTACTGCGGGTCAAAAGTAAGCTCAGGTCAGGTCGGGTCAGGGCCCATCTCTAGTCTTGGGGCTTTTTTTGTTTTTTTTATGGATTCAAAAATGGGCATAAATGTGCATTGTTTATAATGCATCTAGTCTAGCTTAGAAAAATCCTCATATCTCCTCAGCCCCAGATAAAATTTAAAGAATCTGCTTAAACTTTTATGCCAAGGTTAAAGCTGTCTGTATGCAAAATTTCAGCAATCTAGTTTTAAAACTGAGAGAGGAGTTTGTTGTGACATACACACATATGGACGGACAGACAATATTTTTTCCCTGCTGATCCCCCTAACATGTGCTGGAAATTCAAACCATATTGATTTTTATAACTCTCTGCCTTGAACATGTGTCCTAAAATGACTAAAAATATAAAAAATGACAATATTCATGGAAATATAAACAAAGTATGAGAAAACTATACTTAAGTTGTACTCTTTTGTGAAGTAATTTCCGATGGAGCTTGTTTTGAAAATCCTATTTGTAACTTATCAAATAAAATTGGCAATCGATATCGAGTGTTTCAGTCTATTTTGCACTAGATATTTGTTCATCACAATTAAACTCACCCAGTAGCAATTAATAACAATAAGTGCAAAACTTTTTGAGTTTATAACTAGTATAGATCACATTATGAATTGAAGATACTCTTCATGATCTTAAACACTTTAATTTTATTCTTGTGTTCAACAAAGGATAAAAAAGTTGTCAAAGCTGCTTTAATTTGACCCCATGGTAATCATTGATAATTAGAGATGGGCCCTGACCTGACCCAAGCTTTCTTTTGACCCACAGTAAGTAAGAGGCCGACCCGCCTCTGACCCGGGTACTTTCCGACCCAACCTGAAGCAATTTTTTTGATTCGAAGGGATAAAAACTGAAAAATTTACATTTTTAGGGGAAATTTTTGAAATTCAAACCCAAACCAAAAATGGCTGACCCAACCCGAGCCACAAAAAATTGACCCGACCAAGGTCAAAAATTTTTGAGCCGGACCCATTACTATTCGTAATGACACCTTGAGCCTTGTCAACCACTTGCCAGTTTCCAGGTAAATAATAAGGGACATATCAGGAAAACATTGCACAATTACAATTGGTTTTGATAATGTTTGATAAACTTAATCCTTAAAAACTAAAGACTTTTATTTGTTGTCTAAAATATTTTTCTCCCCTGGCTTTTGGAGTTAAAGCTTGGCTGGTTCCAGTGTTGAATTATCGAATTTTGTTTCGATTTTTTTTTCAAAACTGTTAGTTTAGTGACTATAGCATTATGTTAGACAATGTCAATCTGTTTGTTAAAAGTCAATATTCTTTTCTTATCGACCCACTTTTTCTACTCAACCCATTTAGTCAAATGGACTTGTGCCTTTGGACTTTCAGTGCCCCACAAACCCTTTCTTCATGTGCAGATGAAAGCCCTCATTAATTTAGAGCCAAGAAATAGTATAGTCAGCTGGAACTTGCAAAAGTCCGAAAATTGAATTGAATATATTAAAAGTTATGAGATCAATGCCCTGGGCAAACATCCATCAATGAAAAATATGACCACTTATGAAAATTCATTCTGTCAACGTGCCATTTATTCTGCACTCTTAAAAAACTATCAATTGAAAAAACTAATTATTAGAATGTGTAAGAAAAGAGAAAAAAATTTTTTTAGAAAGCAGGTAGTGGTTATGCACTTATTTGCTAGCATTTGCACTCTGGTTTATTTGAAGTTTTGGTCCCACATGCTAAATGGTAGGGTGTGTGTGTGCCAAAATGAGAGATGGGTCCAGACCCAACCTGAGCATGCTTTTGACCCGCAATAAATAAGAGGCCAACCTATCTTTGACTAGAGTACTTTTTGACACAACACGTAGCAATTTTTTTGAACCGAAGGGAAAAAATTTGGAAAATTTTGGATTTTAGGGGAAATTTTCCAAACCCAAACCAAAGATGGCTACCCGACCCGAGCGACAAAAAACTGATCCGACCTGACGCGGCTCAAAATTTTTTGACCCAGACCCATAACTAGGCAAAACAAACAATGGCTTTGAAACTTTCTTCGAAAGCAGTAATATTTTAAAAGATTCATTGAGATTACATGCTGTTTGGCTCCAACCATATATATAATTTGAGACTATGAGAACTCATCGAATCTGAACTCGTCAAACTACAAACTCATCGATCTCTAACCTAACCTAACGTAACCTAGCCAAACCTAATCCAGCCTAACCTAACCTAACTAACTCCCCTTTAAACCGGGACTCTGGGGTCGGTGTCAGCTTACCCCAACCACAGAGCCCTGGCGAGTTTGTTTGTTCAACTAGTTCTCGTATTCCCATATAATTCTGCCTATTATTTTTTATTACTACTCATCTGTAAATTTTCAGATACAATAACTTCAAATAGTTTCCAGGGACATTCCAATCCAATTTTTTGTTCATAATTCAGGTGTAAAAACCTGCGTTTTTTCGTTTACACGTGTTTACGCCATCTTTTTTGTCGTAAACTGCCATAATACAGGTGAATACATGTTTTTTTACTAATAAAATTATACGTGAAAATGCTGCCTTATTTTTTGGTTGGGATCGCTTCCTAACTTCTACATTGCTTGCCTCATTAAAAGGCTAAAAACCAGGGGCCCTGGCACAGAGCCCTCAGGGCTTTCTCTATCAATATTTTTCTGACCTCTGATTTTGCTCCCTCAATGGAGACAAAGAACTTTCAGTCCCTTGGGAAGCTTATTAGAACTCCCATCAGGGACTAGGGTAAGTCATCTTTTAGCATCATTTGGAATGGTTAATCTTGATTGCCAGAACGTTTTATTTTTAGACCTTTTTTTCATTAGAATGAACTATTAGAGCTGCAAGATAAACTAATGTACATTAACAATGAAATGGCTTAATGATGAGAAAATAATTATCAAGTATAACATTATTGTTTGCATCAACCATCTAGTGATGTGGAAATGAGAAAGCACATTGCTTGATGGGTGCATGGATTCAAGCTAGTAATTCTTTCCTTGTATGTGTGTGTATATATATATTGGTAGCTGCCAAAACAAGATTGAACCAAAAAAAAGAGAAAGAAAGGTCTCAATGATGCACAAGACAAACCTGTTTCACAGCAAAATATGGAAATGAAAGAGACACCCAACGGAGTAAAACGCGTCAGGCTAACATGTGCTTTCCAAAATGTGTTTCAACGTAGTGTTCAAATGAAAATCGTGTTTGATCTTTTCATGTTAAAGAAAAATTGAGATAAGTCAATTGAGGAATTAAACCATTGGAATCCAGAGACAGATTTTCTTGGAAACTAGTCAAAGGTACATCATTTTTTAGAAGTTTTTGATAATGTTAAGCAGCAATGAAATAAATCAACCCTTATTTCAATTGACTTTTAGTTAAGTAATCCTAAATTAAAGGCAGGAACAAATTTTTGGGCACAACACAAAAAAAAGTTAATCTAAGTTTGAAAGTTTTTGTATTGATTTTTTTATGAAAAGTAAGATTAAACTCTTTTAATGGTGAAAAAACCTTTCATTTGATAAAAACTGATAAATCTTTTTTAACAAAAGTCTCTAGCTAATGATATAAAAAACCAATATTGATTTAAAACTTAGATTTAATATTACTAGTAAATTATTTTAGACTAACAGGAATTATTGGAGCAATATTTTTCAGGGTGATGAATAACGAATGATGTAAGTTTCCACTCATTATAACTGAATCCATTTGCATATAAATAATGCTAGGTTCTTCACTTTAAAATATTTCAGCAAGCTTTTTGCTCGAAACAATGCAATGGACCCTGGCGAGGATATAATTGATGTGCTTTACAAATGTAGGGACACTAAGAAGCAACAGGTATGAAAACATTTATTAGCCAAAAAGGAATTTTGCAAACTAAGTGCTAAGAGAGAAAAGAAGGTATCTAATCTCAATGTTGAACTGAGAATGAACTGTTGATTGTCTATGCAGATTCTTGCCATCTCAGAAGAGACTATTTAATTTCAATTCAATTTGCTCTCTTATTCATTTTACTACATTTTATGTAAAACTTTTCAAAAGGCATTATCCGCCAGCGAGCGAAGCAAGCAGCGAGTTCAGAAAAATCATTAGGCTAGCAGTTTTTAGTGGATGTCCATCTGTCTGTGATGTCCATATTAGGTCTCGAAGGTGTAAACTTTGAATTACATCTCCTCCCTCATTTTTTGTGCTATTTGGAATATTTTTAGGTTTTTGGGTAGAAGATTTAATTGTCTAAAACTGAAGGGATTTTTTTTAATTTTGTCCAGGGAGCTAGCTATAAATTTTTCCGGATCTCGATCAGAATCCTTGCATATAAGAAGAGATTTTTGAAATTTCAAGGCTGTTTTAGGAGTAATTAGAACACCTATTTACCCTGGGGTCTGACTTTTAAGCTTGTATTAGAAAAATATATTTACAAAGTATAAGTAGACGGGTATTTTCTGTGCAAGGAAAAATACCTAACCCTCCCTAGCAACCGATTCCCCCCTCCCCACCCCCCACTATGGAGCCCAGGCTAAGCCACCAGATACCAGATCAACTTTGCAATCACAATCAATCAACTTTGCAATCATAACTTTCTCTTTTTTTGCTTTCTACCTCCTTCATTGATCTCAAATTTCTTCCTCAGTTTTAAAGCTAGAGAGCTGCAATTTTGCATGAAGAAGCAATTTTGAAAGTTTCGCTGTTTTTAAACTATGATGTCAGTCTGACATGTGACAAAAAAGCATAATTTTTGAACTTAAATATCTCAAGCTCTAGACATAATATCAACAAACTTATAAAACATTAAATATGCACAATGAATATATCTTTCCAAAAATCTAAAAATATGCTTTCTAGCATCAAAACTCAAGAAAAAAAGGACAAAAATTTATAGCTACACCCCTACAACAAAAATTAAAAAAAGGAATGCAGCTAATGGAACCATAAAATTAAATTCTTCTTTCCAAAAATCTAAAAATATGCTTTCTAGCATCAAAATTCAGGGACTAGTTGCATATGACATACAAGTGACAAGCATCCCTACTGAACTTGAACCCTTGTGAAATTTCTAAACTCCCTTAGGCGTTCGTTCGGGAGGGATTAGGATGGTTGTAATAAGTTTTAAACCTTTGGTATGACCTGAATAAGAAGAAATGGTCAGTTTGACCCACCAGAATTCTTTGGAGACTATTTTGTTTACCATTTCTAATTATTCTAACAGCTAATATATAGTGTTGACTTTATGGAAATCCTAGCACTGAAAGTTGTCTCTCATTAAAAGTTAATCCTGATCTAAGATAATCAGAATCTTGAAAGAGGATTACTTCAAGAAATCCAAAGGTCACAAGATTTTACTCAGTCTTCCAGTTCTCCAGTCAGCTGCCATAAATATGGGGAGTTACAAAAATTGTAATCATGGTGATTTTATATCTAAAAACCTTCATAAGTTAAACAAAATTAAAATTGAATGTAACATTAGATTAACAAGGTCACTTAAGATCCCGACCAAAAATAAGACACACGAATGCCATAATTTAGGTGTAACCACCTGTGTTTTTTCATTTTTCCAGTGTTTACACAGTCTTTTATGTCATAAATTGCCATAATACATGTGAAAGCGCATTTTTTATTAATAAAATTATACATGAATATGTTGCCTTATTTTTGGTCGGAATCTATGACAAAAAGCAGTTTATTTTTCTTTGCAGCGTGACACCTTATTTCGCCTTCCAAGTTTTTCCCGAGATCCAAATCAGTGGCCCCCACCTGTCTCCCCTACATATAGGAACTATGAGGAAGACTTACATAGATTAAGGAGAAGGTACGTGTTTCTTGATCAATTTACATTTTCATAGAGGTGTTTGTTAGCAGCAAAGGGTGATGTTTAACTCCATAACCAGATTGAAAAGGAGGATTGCCTTTTATACCTTTCAGAATGGCTTGCCTCATTATAGGGAAAATGATGTGTCGGCTCATTTAATGATAAAAGTATTAAGTTATACTATTGTGCGCTGGGACGTATCTTGAATGAATAAAATTAACAAGCCCATTGCGGCAATCAGCTAATGAAATCTCAATTGGCATGGTTTTTTATTCCAATAAAAAGTATGCAAAAGGGGGATAGCTAAAAGGGTTTTTTTGATAATTTTTAAGTACGCCTTGCAAC
>Ga0194133_10010734_pt1 | contig 10242 bp, 7 predicted proteins | sample TA2KigOf40mmetaG_FD_155448 | JGI IMG/M metagenome (GOLD analysis project Ga0194133, IMG submission 155448) | Freshwater microbial communities from Lake Tanganyika, Tanzania - TA2015055 Kigoma Offshore 40m | ecosystem: Environmental > Aquatic > Freshwater > Lake | place: Tanzania: Lake Tanganyika... | reverse complement strand
ATTTACTTGAAAAGATTTTTGGGGTCAAGTTTGCTCTTCAGGCCTCTTTTTTGGCTAACAATTTCGGCAGCATCAATTGGATCGTAGTCTAAGGCAGAAGAGAACCTCTTGTTGTACCTTAGAATAAAAGTTGAATAAAGTTTTAAAATAAGTTAGCTGGCGCTTGAGTTTGAATCTCAGTTAGATGCTAAGACCCCTAAGCCAGGGTGGTTGAGTCTCAAATCACCTCAGAACTACAAGATCATTTATTTTTGAAATTTGAGCAATCTATAATTATCTTTCATCCAAGGAAAGTTCTGAGTCTGTTTGACACCTTAACACACACATAAAGTCATCAACTGGTCCAGAGGTCTCGAAACTGTCGATATGGCTTTCTAGTTTTCATTTTCTCTACAATATAGTTAGTTTATAGTCGAAATTGGAGGTGAATATAAATCTATTGAAATCCTGTTAAATGTTTCCTCTGGCAAATTGGAGTTTTTACTCTTGTTTGTGACCATATTCCATAAAATAAATGACCTACTTAAAGCATTATATTTCAACTATTAGCCATTGAACTGTTTGCACTTTGAATTTTAAACTAAAAAATTGATCATAGGGGCAATGTGAGTCAAGGGGCCAATTCCGATTCTCTTTGTTGAATGAAATTAAAACCTTTTTGAAGCTCAAACACATTTTTATGGTTGTGAAAATGTAGACAAAATCATGATGAAGCTTAAATTATTGCAACAAAAGCTGTAATGATCAACTAGATTTTAAATTGGTTTAGTAAAATCCTTACTAAAAGAGATCAGACTATTTTAGATTTATTTCACAAGGACTGTTGCCAAAGAAGGCCAAAATGCAAGTTTTCCAATTTGGAGAGCTTTTTATATTATGGTTTTAACATATAGAAAATATAATTTTGCTTAGTATTTCCTTTAAACCAAATGTTATTGTAAATTAAAAAAGAAACATTTTCTAAAAAGAAGAAAGTACAAAAAGTTGAGGCAAATTAAGCAATTACTGGCATGTTTGACTTTCCTCTTTTCACATGCTCCAAATTCATCCATTGATGGTTCTTTTGCCTTGCTATATGGGCAATGATCTATGTCTGGTACATCCCAAGAGACCATCTTTCATGAAGGTGTTGGTCTAGGCTGTCCTTTCCCCCCTTTATTTAAATTGATTGTTTTATAGTAAACAATTACTTTGGAGAAAATGTTGTTTTAGAATGGACAGGATGTAGAAAAAGGCCAAAATTAGTGATGAAAAAATTATTCATGTTCTGACATCAAAAAGCTACTTTGACCTTTCAGAGAGGTATAATAAAAATATTTGATGGTCATTTTAATGTGATTTTTCGCTCAAATTACCTTTACTGCAAAGTGTGGTCTGAAATATCTTCCATGTTTTAAAGTGAAACAAATTGAAAAATATGGGCAAAATTTTCCAAATTGTTACTTTACAAGAGCTATTAAACTATCTTGATAGCTCATATGGGATAGAAAACGGATGCTTAAAATTATATATTTCAAATGGGTATGGTTAGAATGTCTGAGCTAATTCAACAATTTTTTCCTAACCCAAAGCTCAGAGATGAGTATTGAATTTTTAATCATCATAGTTGCCATGGCTGAAAGGTCATAGGCACCTGACTGAGACTAAGATCGAAGGTTGTGGGTTCAATCCCCAGCCGGCCATGCCGGCAATTTTTCAACCCCAGATTGCAAAAAAAAAATCAACAAGGCACTCTGATTAAGTCAGGGTAATAGAAATCTGCAGTGACGATAAACTTCTATGGCGGGACTCTTATAAAGGTGTTCGGTGCGCATCAACATTGCCTGAGTCCAAACTGCACATGATTATTATTATTAATACTGTAGTCAATTTTGAGAGAAACTGATTAAAAATGAAACAAATGTGACAAATTTGCTGAGTCCGGAAGGTTTCCTTTGTTATTCCTATACTTTGAGTAGTAATAATATAATTTCAAGGTGAAGTGGTTTGAAAGGAGCAAGGTAACAAAACTCTGAGATTTGGAAGATAGCCCATCAAGAAATGAATCAGCACTTAACTTCTGTTATTTGATGCAATTACAGTGCTTCTTGAAGGGGACAGATGGAAGGGAACATTTAAAGGATACAATTGTACTTAAAGTAGTGATGGGTCAGGGTCAAAATTTTTTGACCCAGGTCGGGTCGGGTCAATTTTTTGTGGCTCGGGTCGGGTTGGGTCAGCCATCTATGGTTTGGGTTTGGAAAATTTCCCCTAAAAAGTCAAATTTTTCCATTTTTTTCCATTGGATCAAATAGAACTGTGGTCAAAGCCGGGTCGGCCTCTTATTTACTGTAGGTCAAAAGTAGGCTCGGGTCGGGTTGGGTCAGGGCCCATCTCTGACTTAAAGCTCATGCAATTTTAATACACCGATCATCCCAAGAGTCTACTTTGCCCAAGCAGTGGATATAATTAAGTTTAACATTTCTTCACAAGTTTTGACTTAGGGTTGAGCTTGCTTTTAATTTCTGCAAAAGAATTCAAGATAAACTCAAAAAGAATCAAATCTAAAAGATACTTTTGATCTGTGCAAGAATGCAAAATAGAGATTTAATTGCACTGATTTTTACATCTTGAATTTTTGTCAAAACTAAATTCTATTTCGAATGATTTTTTGAAAGAAGCTTAGTTAGTTGGGGGCTAAAGGTTCAGGCAATCTCTAACATCAGACAACAAAAATATTTTGCCAAAAATAAAATCCATTGTTGAAAAAAATAAACTAATGCTATATCAGATGGTCTAAAAAGTGCGGCTTTGAACATTTTTCCGAAAAGCTTTTTGTCAATCAAACGGAGGAATAAGGTTTAAAGACAAGAGCAGCAGGAAAATAAGGATTTAGGATAAGCATCATATGAAAAACTTTTAAATCTTTCAAGACTTTTCTCGCATTTAAGAGCAATCTCTTAAGATTTGTCTACCTTTTTTATCTGGCTTTTACTTTTTTCATTTCGTTGTCCCATTGGGACCGGGTTTCATAAACTTTGTGGTCATAAAACCAAAAAAATAAGTCCCCTACCAAACAAAATTACAACGAAAAGTGCTTGTTTGACAGTTTTAGTTGTTGCTTAACTCAAAGTACTTTCAAGTATTAAAAAATAGCATCTTTTGGGTTTCTAAATACTTTCATATTTTCAAATTATCAAAATTGTTCTGGTTTTTCTTACGAATTTTATAAACTTGAAATGTCCTTATGCACAGAATTCGCTTAGAGATCAATCTCAGCTGGGAAATGAAACATTTTATCTTTGTCATGCAGAAAAAAAGCAATTCTGCACTTACTAAAGTACTTCATGAATAAGGTAGTATTTTCTTTACTTCTACGAAAAATTCATTTTTCAGCATAAGAATTTCAAGTTGATAATAAGAAAGAAAGGTGGATTGGCTGTGAGAGTGAAGATGGGTGAGTTTGTGTTGATCCTTTAAAAATTAATAATTTTGCTGAAATTGTGCAAGAGGGCTTGCAATCTGAGCCCAAAGACCCCGAAGAAAACTTTTTTACAAAAAGCTAAAGTTGTTTGAGGGAATGCAACTACTTTTTTGCCTTGAGCTACCCAGTTTAAGTTCGAGGACAATTTTTTAAGAGCTTATTTGATGGAGACCCGACCAAAAATAAGACAAACGAATGCCATAATTCGAGTGTAACCACCTGCGTTTTTTGTTTTTCCTATGTTTACATGTGCTTTTGAGTGTATACACATACTTACACTGTCTTTTATGTCATAAACTGCCATTATATGAGTGAAAACACATGTGATTTTTTTAAATAAAATCATACGTGAATATGCTACTTTATTTTTGGTCAGGGATGAATGCTGTTGAAATAAGAGTAATTTTAACTAGTTTGACTTATAAACTATGAAAAATTGTGAGAGACAATTAAGAAAGAGACTAAGTTTAACTGACTACTCAGTAGGCCACAGATGAGGAGAATGCCAGGGACCACCCCGCCTGATCAAAAGGGGCATTCACCAGCCACTGGCCAGCCAAACATATTGGTTAAAGGAGTAGGTCAGCAGGATGGGACGGAAGTAGGCCAGCTGAGGGAAAGAAAAATAAGTGACATCATTCACCCTTAAGGATTGGCAGAAAAAGTTGGTACTACAAATTTGTTGAAAACTGTATTTGTCAGATAGCCGGACAGTAAATTTAGTAGACATGCATTTTTTTGTACGTTGAAAAATGTATAACCCTTGCTCCACAAGAACACGCATTCAACACCTCTTTTCCTCCCTGAGTTTTGAAGCAAGAGGGCAAAAATTTGAATAAAGACTCAAGCTTGCGTCATCCCAGCCTAGCTGGCCTAGCGTAGACAAAAATCTTGGTGGCAACATTTTTGGCAAGAAACAGAGGAGTCTATAATCAAAATTTCAACCCTCTATCATCCAAACTGAGGGTGGAGTTTGAGTTGACTGGCGGATTGATAGGCAACATTTTAATCCCTGCTGATCCCCTTACGCAAATCATGGTCATTTTTCTAACCCACTTGCTCACTTCGCTTGCTCGTAGAGTTAAAATGTTATTTTAAACAAGTGGTAAATTGAGATGACAATAAAAGGAGGAGGAATGGGTGTGAAGCAACCTCCATGATTTAAGCAAAAAGGCCAATGCTGTATGAGCTAGATTAAGTGTTTAGAAAATTGGTATGAAAAAGACTTCATCTTTTGGTGCTCTAAAGCATTCAAAGTGCCAAGTAAAAAAGTTTTCAAGGAGATCTTATAAAAAAGTTTCTGTGAGTTTATACATGAAGCTACATATTGGATTGGAAGTAACAAGTATGGTCATTCTTAATGTGATAAAAAAGAATAATGATGCATCCTTTTATATTATATTTCATGTTTTCCTTCACAACAAATGAAAAATTACCTTCTTTTCTCACACCTAATTAAGATGGGAAACCATTTTTCGCATCATAAATAATGGGAAAGAAACTAGTGTCAAATATTGGTGCTGCAGAATTTTTTAGCAACGATTTTGATAATGGCAGTTGTCAAAAGCAAAATAAGCAATCTTGAACGTGGTTCTTTTCACTCTGCTTTGTGAAAGTTCCACAATATAAATCATGATGAGAAGAATAAATCTCAAAAATGAGGGTAGTCCATGACCAAAGGTGAACCTAATTCTAAATTAAAATAAGTTGAATGTTCACATCTGAAATATCTACACTTTCTCTATACACTCTAGCTTGGTCATAACTATAGGTGTGAGCTCGGCTTGACCTGGCAAGCGTGGGTTGGGTGGCTAGTGTGCCAGCTGTCTGACTCGGCGTTAGCTTGTGCAGCTCTTTGTTGACCGCTGAGTTTGCAGCTGGCACACTCCCTAATTCTCTTTTTTGAAAAGAGGTGATGCCAATCTCTATCATTGGCATCATGGCTGTTGATGAGAATGGAAACTCTTCTGACGAGAGGTCCTTAGACCCCAACTGCCCAGTGTTTGCAAGGCTAAATCTCGAGTTCCCTAATGCCTCTTGGGATGATGCTCAGCTTGTGGTAAGCAATTATTTGGTAAAAAAGATTCTTCCTTGAATCTAACCCTGTGTACTTCCTTGTAGCACTGGGCTTAAATGCTTCCCAGCCTACTGCGTATGCAAACCTTGCACTACGAAGTTCTTGGTTTGGACCTACAAATTTTCTCCATGAATTAAGGCCGACCACAAGGTCGAAGAAGCTATATATGAAGCCCTTTCATAGGGTTTATTGTTGACTGTCTTAAATAAAGAACCTTCCTTGGTTATTGTATATTTAATCTCCACTCTAGGGAGGGTGGGCGGATATAAATCTGATAAATTGTTTGAACAACCTACTTGTTCAAAAAGAAAAGTGTGAACCACAACAAGGGAGGGTCAACCGCACTCTCCATTTGTTTGTTGGTTTTGCTAAAGCTCCTCGAGAAAGTTTACTTTTAAGTATTTGGAAAAGTCATTCACATTCACAGACATACTAGACCACAGTCACACCCTACTTGCCAGATTTCCATTCAGGTGGCCTGGGTTTGACTCCCACCTGGGGTAACCAACAAACAAAAAATATCAAAACCACCTAGTGTGCCTTAAAAATAATCAAAAAGTCGCAAGGCGTACTCTAAAATTTTTTTTTAATTCAAATACTTGTGAATTTATAGAGACAAAAAATACTCTTTTTTTAAGCTCAAACACAAGCTTTATTCATTATTTTGAGCACTGTTGCCATGATCATTTTCAAGAAAATCTTCTCCATCATGTGTTGTATCTTCTCTTGATGTTAGCCACAGCTTTCTTCATCAAGGTGTCAATAAATTACTTAATTCAACCAATCAAAAGATAGCAGGGGATGGACATACCCTTTTAGCTCTTTTTATGATTCTTTATTTTCCATAAAATATTAGTGTTACTCACGGATAGTTGTTATAGACAGATGCAAATAAGGATCTTGGATCTGATTTGTCAAACCTTCTTCGTTTGTTACGATGCTCTTCACCAAGATATTTCAAGAAGTCCAGATCTCTGGCCGGATCTTCAAGCTCATCATTGCCTTGCCAAAGTTGGTTCTAAAAATGAAATATGGATTTTTCCAGCTAAAAGTTTTCAATTTAAAATTCAGGAAGAGTAGGGGACTACCTGGAAGTCAGGAACTCTTAAAAGTATCCTGTCAGAAAAATTAAGTGGATGGAAATTTTCATTTGAAATGCATTAAAGATGAAGTAGGAAATATTTTACTTCATTTACATTCAAAAGTTCATGGAGAAACAAAAGAAATTTTTTAGCAAGACAAACTGAGGCATTGTTTGCATTTCAAAATAATTTATTTTAAATGACTTAACAAAATTTAAATTGAGGGAACATAATTAATGTTGCACTTTATAAAAATTAGGCTTTACTTTTTAATTTATGTGAAACTGCATGCCCATGAGGTAATTGTATAACTTTATACTTTAACATAAACTTGCATTCAAAAATGAAAAACTTAAATTACTTTTCGAAAGATTATGACTTTGTTCGAATTTTGAAACAAGTAATAATTTATTTACTGTTGAAGTTTAAAGTGTTCGAAATTCTTTGAGATTTCATTTTAGAGTTTAAGTATAAATTTTGGAAAAGAAAAATTAAAGTCTCCAACCAGCTGCCATCCTGCATGAAAAGATCCCACCAAGCAAACATTGTTTTCAACCAACAAGGCCATAATGATAAATTGAAATGTTCTCAAGGCCTTTCACAATTTTGCTCTTTCTTAAAACAGATGGTTTGAAAAAAGAAACCTTTTTTTTGCTTAAATTTTTTAAACTCGGTTTTTAGAAACTGGGTAAATTCTCTACATTCATTTTATTTTATTTTTGGTAAAAATTAAAAGTCTGAAGTTGCATATTTTAAAATTTCATCCAAAACTTTTTAATGTAACTCAAAGAAATGAGCTCAGAATTACTAATTTGCTGGGTTTTTTTCCTTCATGGCAATCCATTTATCTTTTTCTAGCTAAGATATTCCTTGCAAAGCACAAAGTTTAAAACCTGAAACTCATCTTCAAAATAGTGAAAATGGAGTGGGACTTGGCAACTGAATTTCAGGTTTGCTTACAATAATAACATACATTTTCATATTGCATATCAAGGTGTTTTAAAGGTCCTCATCTATGGGTTAAAACTTGTGCCCCTGAAAAAATGGGACTAAGTTCTTCTCCTTTGACCCTAGGTACAAGTTTAGGATTGCCACAGTAAAGTGGGTTCAAATCCTGGCACATCTTAGCAACCTTTGACCTGAGTTGCCATGAGATATCTATAGAAGTTGAAAAAGTGATTCCAATGTCAAGAAAAAAAGAGTGCCATGACAAAATTTAACTTTGCAAGATGTTCTCAGATAAATTAAGTATCTTTCAAATGTTTCTTAATTTTAGTACCTAAGTTTGCTTTGTTTTAACCTGGATGCTTTATTCAATATGGATTTTCCCTCCATCATATTCTCTAAGGGATTACTTGTGAGACATGTCTTATGATCAATGATATCCTTCTTCAATGAGTCTGAATGAGAATCCTTCTCATTCAATCTTGGGAATTGTCTACATCAATGATTAAGGTTGAAGTAACCAAAAGGTAATGGCACTTGAATTGGGCTAAGATTCAAGTGTTTCTATCTAGAGATTGATTAACCCTTGGCAAAGGAGCATTTTGACTATGGACTGCCAAAAAGTCATCTTGATATAAATAAATATCCCGAAACTCTTTGTCTGCTTGATCACAAATACAAGACACATGACTATTAATTTTGATGTCCATTCTGAATTGAATAAGAAACGGAATGGTGATACCTGGGCTTCCTGAAGATGATCCAAGTTAAGCCCCAAAGCAATGGTGACAACGGACAATACCGTCAAAGTGAAAACTATCGGCTTGCAAATCATCTTTGAAACAGTTCTTCAAAGCCTTCTGAAAGTGAAACTTAAAATCTTGTTGCTTATTTTTGAAAATAAATCTGAATTATATACCTTTGATTTTTCTCTTTTTGATCTACCCACTCGGTTTGAGTTTGAGTCAAGACTGGCATTTCGGATTGAAAACCCGCCATGTAATAAATGGATTTGGGTTGCCTGAGAGAGGCCTTTCTCAAACCTCTTTTCATTCTTCTCTTTTAGAAAAAAGCTTTTTTTCTCTCTGTACTTCTATTTCTTTTGTACACCTTCGAGAATTGGTTTATTGAACATTGAAAATATTTGAAAACTTTTACACCTTATGATTATCAAATTTACATAAATGATTGCATTTTCTTATATTTCGCGTCTGATTCAATTATTTATGTTTCCATCAGAAGAAAACATTCAAGTTTCTACATTTAAAAATGTTGACATTTATTTATAAAAGGTTTAAAATTTATTTTGGTAGAAAATGAGAATACTAGAGTTTTGGGCACAAACCAACTCATAATAAAGATGAAGTGTCATTCAAAGCCTTTGGATTTGTAATGATCATATAATAACCGTACTTGACAATTCCTTTGAAATGAACAAATTAGCATTATTGGCAAGGACTTTCATGAACAAAAAGGCTCTGCATATTTTACGTTCCCTATGTTATATATTTTTACTGTCTGACATGATATTCTCCAGCAAGGGATTCAAAACTAGTTTTAACCCTGAGGCCTGAACCTATCTTTTGCATGGCTTAACCTCGTAAAAAAACTAGCCAATCCCAAGCAAAGCAAGGGAGGAGTTTAGAAATTTTGTGTTGGAATCTGTTTAAGAATGCTTGACGCGTCCCGTGTGCATCCATCTGTCACCTCATTCTCTTCCCACAGCAGAGAAGCTAGAGGCCTGAAAATTGGCATGCATATTCCCCATATGGATGGCTCAAAAGATACTGTCAAGGTTTTTGACATTTTGCATATAAGTTGAGATATATTTATAGGTTCAAAGTTTTATATTTACCCCTTTAATAACTCCCATAATTTTAAAGTTAGAGGAAATTTAACCAAAGTTTTTGTTCAATCATTTAGCTAAAAATATTGTTTTATAAAGTTTTCTCTAGCTTTGAAATTGGCGGAGCCATGAATATTTTAAGTAGGCAGGTCACTAGAGAGGGTTAGATATTTTTCTCTGCACAAAAAGTACTTAATTAATAGTTTGCATTTTAAGTAAAATTACTTTGTATTCTAAGGGTTCAGGAACATTTCTGGTCCTCAGAGCTACCTTTAGGGCCATCCATTTTACCACCGTATTAAAGTCATTATTTCTGATCACTGTTTTGCTGTATTTGGTTGCTAATCCCTACACACTTTGTTGCATTCACATTCATGTATGTTGATTACTTAAAAGACAGGTCATATCGCCTCTAGGAAAAGTCATTGGATAACTAATGAAGCATGATATAAAAGCTGGTGACCGAATAAACCAAAGCAATCCCTGTTATTGCAGCCATATATGTAGACGGCACACACGGATTATAAGCCTTATGATTTAAATTACGTAAAGTATTATTTTTGATCACGCAACTTTTTATCCACATCTGATCCCTGAGCGCACTTGATCACTGCGCTCCCGCTTCACATGTCCATAAAAAGGCCTGCGTGCCTTATCTTACCTACCTAGTTACTCTCCGTAAGCTTAGACGTAAGTTTGTAGATCCCTGAGCGCACTTTATCACTGCGCTCCCGCCTCACATGTCCATAAAAAGGCCTGCGTGCCTTATCTTACCTACCTAGTTACTCTCCGTAAGCTTAGACGTAAGTTTGTAGAAGTATCTAAGACT
>Ga0194133_10010732_pt1 | contig 10243 bp, 9 predicted proteins | sample TA2KigOf40mmetaG_FD_155448 | JGI IMG/M metagenome (GOLD analysis project Ga0194133, IMG submission 155448) | Freshwater microbial communities from Lake Tanganyika, Tanzania - TA2015055 Kigoma Offshore 40m | ecosystem: Environmental > Aquatic > Freshwater > Lake | place: Tanzania: Lake Tanganyika... | reverse complement strand
AATTGGACCGTAAAGACTTTGTTATCAAGTTGCTTTTATATCACAAAAGCAGTTAGCAGTTTTCGAATAGAGCTTCCTTTTTCTCCCCTTACTCAGTCAGTCTGTCGATCCTGTTTTTGCTTTGCTTTGCTTTATAGAACTCGCAGCAGTAAGTTTCACTACACACCAACGTTGCCAGACGAAAAAATTCGGACAACATTTTATCAGAAATTAAGACTATTCTAATAACTTGTAATGCAGTTTGACACTGTCACAATTTGCATCATAAAAAATTGGACCAAAAACTAAAATAGTCCAGCCGGAGATGTTGGCAAAGTGATCTTTTTTTTCTTATCACATTTATTCATTTTTGCACTCCTGCTTGATTTTGTCAATGGGAGGGAGAAGGGAAGTTGGCGGCTTTGGCGCGCGCCGCGCCGTCAGTCGCCGACGTCTGACTCTGGTGTGGGGCCAATCATCTCTCTGCGCTCTGAATTGTCGCGATTTTTGCCTCTTGCATGCACTGCAGCTGCACGTAGATCTCTATTGTAATGAGGACAAACAATCGATTAGACAAGTGAACAAGTCGTCTTAAATGTTTACGAAATATTTTTATTTGACAACAAACACGAAATTTTTCCCCAAGTAAAATCTCTTTTTGTCCCAAAGAAGTCTGTTAAGAAAGACGTTTTTCTTAATTTTTCATAAGTTTATTACTTAGATTTGTAAATCAAGGTATCTGTCCGTTGGACAAGAGATTTAGGGTTTGCATTCGTACTTTTTTTTGCTTGTCACGGTCGTTGCCCGCGCGTCGGCCGTTCGGCCGTGCTGATTCCTATGAAGAACTTGTTAAGCTAGTGGAGCTAAGTGGACTGACTTTGCTTCCTCTGTGCGAGCTGCATGATAAAAACTAAAGCCACAAAACACCCCGTGTCGAGGTCCGGCCGGTGCGCGGAATTCCTATTCATTCAAGTCAGGAGGACTTGTTTTAGTTGGAAGTGAAGACTGAACTCTTGCAGAACGTTTTCACCGATTAAAATTAAGGTTTTGTTATCCCCTGTGCAGCCAAATAGTTTCAAAAAGTAAGATTTATTTGAAACAAATTGATCTTGTTCTACAAAGGAACGGAAGAAAAACAGTCGTCCAGGGCGAAAAGTGAAAATATATTCATCTTTTTGTCCTGAACGTTTTTCAAAGTTAAGGATCTTTTGGTTGTAACCATAAGTAACAAGTGGTCTACACCATCTGGCAAAATTTCTTCATACGAGGCGAGCCAAGAGAACGATTTCATAGAAAAATCATGGTCGAACGTTGCCACTATTCAGGTGAGTCATCGGCATCTGACCTTAACCTGGAGAATAAAACCCCGTTATCACCGACCGCCTTATTTTAGAATACCCGAGAGGCAATGCCATCTGCCACAGCTCATGTGCCTTTGAGGAAAGAAGCCCAAGGGACGAGCAGGTAAGTCACGTCCTGCCATGTTGATTGTGAATCCAATGGAAAGACGAGAGACACGTTTGTCTGTTTTTCAGGGAAGCTGCTCGGTCCCACGTGGAAGCTCCTTCCAACGGAAGGGGCCAGACCAAGGACTCGACGGACGGTTCCAATCAAGATTTCAGTACAGGTTTGTCGAAACGTTTTGTCTTATCATTGTTGATGGGGTTTTATTAATGATAAAATTAATTAGATGAGCGATACGAAAAGTCTAATAGGAAAATTAGAGCTCAAGCAGACTTCTTTATTCTTTCCCTACACGATGTGAACCGTGCGGTGCCTAGTTTGACCCATATTAACACTGAAATATTGCAAATTTGCACGTCACAAGCATTTTGATAATGCCTACATTTTTTTTAGGTACAATGATGGAAGCCGTCTGGGCTAGTTCTCAACAGACCCTTGAAAATGACTTGAACGGCCCTCTCAACGCGCGCTTTGACTTAAACGTATTGCATCCTTGTGACGACCTTCGCAGTGAAGTCGTACATGATTTCAAAAATGTTCGTAGCAGCCCTTTTGCAAGTGACCCGTTTTTCGGGACGAATGATGATGAAAACCTAATGAGAGTTGTGAACCCTCGCGACATCCACGCGTTCGGAGGACAGCAACATGCATCTTTCTCGCAGTCTGGAGTGTTCCAGACGAGTGCGTCGTCTGCCCCTGATGGGCTGGAAGAAGACGACCCTAACAATTTTGATCTTATTGATTTTGTTACCAATGACTCGATGATTCTTCGCCACCCCGAGTTTGAAAACATCATAGGTGATCCCTACCTTTTCGACGTTGTGGAAACCAATGAATTGATTGACTATAAAAAAATTATTGTGGAGAACTCGGGGATCACAGCCGAGCAAGAAGATATCCCAGAAGATGTTAAACCAGCTATTGCGGGCCCTGATGAAGCAGCAACAGAGACCTTGCAATCAAACCTTGAATCTTCACCAATGGTTCTCTCCAATTCCCCGGTTACTGCAACTAAAAAGAGGGGCAGGCCGAAGACCCCTTATCGCCAACTCCCTTGCAAGAACCCGAGGTATAATACTCTTCAAGGATTACTTTTGTTTGAATATTTCGGTTAATATATATTTGGTTGTTTCAGGAGAGGACGTCCCTCTTCTGCCTCTAAAAGCGAAAGCCTCTCTGACAGTGAAAAGTATCGCCGTATGAGGGATCTAAATAACGAGGCCAGTCGGAGATGCCGAGAGAAGCGCAGACAAAAAGTGGAAGGAACTTCCCTTGAGCTCGACCACGAGCTCCAGAGGAAAGAGACGCTGACTTCACGCGTTCTTGCACTTGAAAAGGAGGTCAACTTTTACAAAAAGGCCGTAGAAAAGATGTACCTAACTAAATAACTCAATTGTCTTTATTATCACTCAATTATGCGATTGTGAATTTTTGCACTTACTCGTGGTATTTTGTATCTGTATAGCTGAAAATAGTCCAGGGGCATATTGTGGTCTCTTATTTTAAAGCTCATTAAGTTGTGTGTTGGTATTAATAAAAAAAGCTCTGCCGACTTGTTTTATCTTTACACTTATCTTGATTCTCAGCCATGAGCCACGACCCCAAAGGCAAGTAAAATAACCATTTTTAATGTAAGTTGACTTAAACTTCAATATACACACCTGACAAACTCCATAAATCCACCCTTAATGACCTTTTGATTAATTTACAACTTGGATGGTATTATCCTTAATTAAAAATATGTACTTTTCCCTTCAGATACTAGCCACATTCCTTCCCTTTCCATGCTGCAAATATTGATTTAAGCTTGACCACCAGAATCATGGGGTCCATTTCCCATGCTTATTGATCCTTTAATGCATTCCTCAAATGAACATTTTGCATCTCATTTATCTAATTTTTTTAAGATTAAGCAAGTTCTTGAATTAAGGGCAAACATTCAAAAGAAATGAGGAGTTTTGAAAAAGTATTTTAGTGTACGTAATCCAGGGGTCTGTTGAAACCTCCTTTCCTGTTCATGTACTGGCGGTACTTTCGCTTCACTGAGACATGGACGGCACCTTGGTCATTGCCATCAACCTAAATGGGGCCAATATTAGCTGAAGGACCGTCACAACTAACAGAATCCACAATATTACCTTTTTATTTTTCGTTGTGTCGAAGTTGGTAAAGCCCATGAGTTTCATCATTTCTACTTCGTCCTCGGTTTTTCCTTCTAGTTCGGTGAGAGTGAAACTCTTTCCCCCCGTAAACTTCGGGGCCTCCTTCTGCTTTTCTTTCCTTTTGAGTTTTTCTCGTTCTCTGTCCCAAGCTAGATCCCCTCGGGATTCTTCGGAAAAAATGCGGTCCTGAATAAATCAATACGAATTTAGAATTAAGATCTTTTCCTTGAAATGTTTGAAAATCTCACCCTAGAACTATGAATGGGTGACCTTGACCGTTCCCTCGACCTTTTACGTTCGCTCGATCTAAAATATTTAAATCGTTCTGTGAATGATTGAACGAAAATTAGGGTTGTCTTTCAACTGTACCTGTCCCGCCTTCGGCGTCTTTCGCGGGACCTTCGTCTGCGGCCGCCATCTGGACTGCGACTTCGGCTCCTACTTCTGCTCCTGCCCATTATCGTTCTACTTCGAAAGAAAAAGATAGGATGAAACAGTTTAAATAGCCAGTCTGACTCTCTGAATGTATTTTAAAATAAATGTTAAAAGGGCAGGGGTGACAAAAATGCTCAGGTACAGAATTAACAAACACAAATTGTATGGGTCTAGTCACTCGAGCCCGTCCCATTTGCCAGATTCTTTTTGTAGCACTCCAGGCTACAGAGTGGTTTTCCAGTGCTTCTACAATTATAAAGTTTCACTTTGTTGCACGCTTCAACTGAACACAATACTCTTGTTGGGTATTTTTCTATCTTTGAGCCAGGAATGGGAAAACTAGCTCCTAATGGAAGCGAGAGTAGGGCTCCGCCAATAGTTCTAGTGTAAGTCCACTTGGGCTCATTTCTCTTCTCTGCCTCTTTAGCACTTGTTGCCTTCACAGTTTTATCTTGCTTGGAATCTTTCTTGAGCAAAAGTCTGTCAATTGTTTTCTTCTTGTCCTGTTCACGTTTTTCCAACTCAAGCTCCCGACGTTTCTGTGATTTGATGGCTCTCTGCTCCAAATCGGCCTCTTCCTAAATAAAAATACTATTAGCCATCACTATGAAATGAGCTTGACCAAAAAAGGGCACAGCAGTCAAAAGTACATGCAGTGGTCAAACAAAAAAAGTGAAACTTTAATGTCGTAAAAAGTAACGAACCTGAGCAGCAGTTTTTTTCTTAGAACCATAATCTAGAGACATGTGACCACTTTCGTCAAGATTCACTGTTGAATTCAGTAAAATCTCTGCTGGAATCGAAGGTGACTGTGGTGAACTGGTAACGATCGGGGTGCCTGGCTCAGACCTCTTTATTATCAGTGCTCTTTGACGTGCTGTCATGAGTTTTGGATCCCTGAAAATCAAATCATATGTTTTATTGAGTGGCCATACAAATTTTTAGACTAATTTTGCTTTACTTTATTTTTCGTAATTCTTCGTCAATTTTGTGAAGGTTACCACTTTCCACAGCAAAGAGCCACTCCTCCTCCTCTTCGTCACTGTCCAAGTTCTTTTTCTTCTCATTTTCGTACGGGGGTGGAGGGACCAAAGACTTGTAAGGGTAATAATAATGCAGAAAATTTAACTTTTGAAACTTAAGCAAGATGAAAGACATTTTTCTTACCTTTGATCTTTCCAAATCTTCAACATTTTTTTTCACTTGAGTTTGAGCCTTCTTTGGGACAGACTGAAAAAGAATTTACATGTTTAATGTATGTCCTGAAAAACGATGTCCATCAGTATATTTTAAATATAAACACTTACAATTGGACTAGCTTTTTGAATCACAGTACTTTCAACTTGATCCTTGGCCACCAAAACTGCCATTTTTTTGGATGGCTTAGCCTTTACTGGACTTTCTTTTTTACGTTTTCGACTTGGAAGTTTGGTTTTGGAAGCACTCTTAATAGGCGAATATTTGGGACCTTTTCCAGAACAGGGAGGACAGAAAAACGGGACATCCTCTGTTTTTACACAATCGTCTTGATGCGTTACCCCTACACACTCGAAGTGAAACCTTTAAATAGAATAAGCATTGTACAGAAGCATTCGTATTTAATACAATTATCTCACCAATATTGGCATATTTCGCAACTTATTGTCTCTCCAACGTAGGTACTTTTTTTACAAGCAGGACAAATGGAGTCGTCGGGGCCTTCCTCACCAGAATCGGACATTTTTACAGAAAGAGATGCTTTAAAGACTTATGAAATTTGAGAAAAATACACAAAATGAGCAAATCTATCAACTATTAAATCCATGGCAAAATTTAAAACTTCTTCTTTTCGGTCCTACTTCCAACAAAACGATTTTGATTTTTAAAAACAAACCAAACAAAAGTGTAATCAAAAGTTTGTTTGTTTGTTTTCATCCTACGACCTGCACAAGCAGGGAAATATTACCCCTTTTCTCAAGGTTTTGGCCATCAGTGATTTAGAGAAGAAAAACGAAATGGTAGCTCACATTTCTTTTCTGTTTTGCATTTGGTTTGTTGCACAGGATGGATAAGGGGTAGCTGGGGCAAAAAAGAACCAGCTGCAATCTTAGAATGGGACATTTTACACTCATTAAGTTGATTGATATCTCTACAACAGAGATCTCAGGATGACTTTTTCAACTATGTTTAAAAATTGTTGGTGATAAATTCCAAAAACCTTTCTGTTATTGATATTTTAAATGATTGAAAGTCAAAATATTGTTGCAAAGTCAAAACTATGTTCATTTTGTTGATTTATAGAGCTAGAATTAAAAAAAAGCTCTCGAACAACCAGACCAAAATCTTTTAAGATAATTTATTAGCAAAAGAATGAAATAAAAGGATGGGTATTAAAATAGGGTTTTTCGATCTACCCTTCTCGATAAGAAGTGAAAGTGTAATACTTTGGCCTTGTGTCTAATCTCAAATGCAACCAATAAACTCCAGTTCCACTTGTTGACATCCAAATCTTTTCAGTAGGATTTTGTTTCTGGATAAAATTGTGAGGCCTGATTTTCAAATGTAAATCAAGCATGGTTAATTTTTACCAATCTAAGCTCCATTTGACGACCTGCCTCAATCCAGAAATCGTGCAAATGTCTATCTGATCCAGTTCTAAAATGGGGAAAAAAAAATTCGATGATATATCATGCAGGTAAACAAGACAAATAGGAAAAAATTATTACCTCATAAAATTTGCCAAGTGTGCAAAAGTATCGAGTGACTGGTATTGCTCTGGTCTACAAGGAGCTATTAAGATGGCATCCTTTCCTAAGCTTGGGAAGACAGCTATCCGGTTGACACAGTCTTCGAAGTACTTTTCAAAAGCACTTTAAGGAAAAAAATAGGGGACAGCTTCAAAGACAATGGCTCAATGGTTATAATTTACCTCGGATCTGCAGTCACATCATTGAGCTCCTTTGCAGATACAAGTACAAACTCAAAGGTAGTCTGTAAATGAATTAGCTTTTTTGTTTTGCTGTCTAACTTTATGAAAATTTAAATATTTACCTTATTTTTAGTTAAATGTGTCACCGGAGGAGTTTCAAAGAAATAAGAACTGGAAAAGAGAATTTTTACCCAAAACCAACCAAGTCGAACAACTACTCTGGATTACCTGGTATCCCCATCGCTAAACGACTGTAAACCTCTTTGTAACGTGTCGAAAAAGTCCTCACGAAACTCTGGATTTGATTGTAACAATTTCAGCACTTGTCCATAGGTAAGTGGAATATTCTGTGGAAGAAAAATCTCTGCTGTGACACAGATGAATCTTGACACTAAGATTACAATCACCTCATTGGTTTTATCAGCTACATGGATTCTTTTAGTTTTCCTTCCTTGTCCAATCCACTTTGTTTCCAGAGTTGAGAAATGAAAATCAGTCATAGCTTCAGGTTTAAGATCTGGAATTAGAATGCCTCAGTGTTCAAATAGTGAAATGTTAATTTTACACTCATCTGACCTTTTGGACTTTTATATTTTGAATGGCTTTCCTCAAATGGCGTAGAAATCCACGGCTTCGGAAGATATATTATCAGGAGTAGAATAACAGATAGAGAGAATGCAGCAAAACCAAACTGATATCTGTAGAGGACCACCAAAAAAGAAGACTTTGAAGTCCGATCGTTTCCTCTACGAAACGTGGTTGACATGTCTGAGCAGTCCACAACATAAGTCATTGATCAACACTTTCTAAAGTAAAAAGTACAACAAAGCTATTTTTATATATTGTGTTTGTAGATACGTCACTGAAACATAAGGGGTAAATTTTAACTTTGAAAAAAGGTGCACATGGTAAGAGATGCATGGGATCAATTTACTTTACTTCCTTACATTAAGTCTCAAAATAGAGCAGGTATTAGATGTAAAAAATCAAATATCTTTCAAAATATTAAAAAAAAAATTAAAGAAATTCGTGTCATTCAAAAGTTTTGTTGAACTGGTGCCTGAAATTTAGTGAACAAGTGGTGGTGGTAACATTATCTTACCATGGAATCTGTTATGAACGAGAATTTTGCTTTGAAATAAAATTTGGTTCAACAAAAAGATAGTTTTTCAAATAATGTCCAACATATTTCAATTAACTTACCATAATTTTCATGTTTTCAGCGGGTACTGAAGAAAAATTATCCAGTACAGAAATACAGAAAGATGAGAATAATCTAATTTATAAATGATTTAATGGGCGTAAAAGTAAAAAATTAGAAAATCTAGGTGCTTTAGTGTAATTCTTTAAGCGAAATTTTTACAATTTAGTCGACAAGGAATAATTATTTTTTTTGATTCAAAACAAACTTTTGTTCAACGTCAGCTGTTGATTATGGGTAACATCGACAGCTGCACACGTGTTGAGCACATTTTTTGAAAAATTACACCATGTATGAATATTGCTGGTATTATTGGTAGAAAATGGCCCATTTGTTATTAAAAGCTTGACATGATTTTGTAATTTTGAAAGTTTAGGGAAAATCATTAATAAAATTTTTGTTCAATAAGGGGCTGTTTGAAATTATGCATTTTTACAGTTCGTAGTATGCCAATCATCCTCAAACTACTCCCTTAATTTCAAAGCTAGATGGCTATAATTTTGCATACAGACTCCTGATGTTAATGCCAAAAAGTTACCAACCAGATTTTTGGATTTTTGTCCAGGAGCTGAGGTATATGGTCAAAAAATTGTCCAAAAATTTTTAAATACAGCCAACTTTCATCCTCTTTCTTTAATAGCTCTCACAATATTAAAGTTAGAGAGCTGATATTTTGCATGGACGCAGCTTTAAACCAATACCTAAATATTACTTTTGATACACTTTACTCTGAAATCAAGCACAAAGCCAGCATGGGGATTTTCCCAGACCCCAAGCTGTGAACAAGCTGAAAAATATTTTTTTACTTAGGAGCCTGTCAGCTGACTGTCAGTCACAAAACCTAGCTCGAGATAGGTTTTGTAGTTTCACAATATTTAGATACAGTCTCAGTTGATCATGTAATTTGTTTATGGTAGGTTACCTTTACTTTAATGTATAGATATTTATCTGTTTCATTACAGAACTTTTGTAAAGGCAGTGTTATTGATTTTATTGTTGTAACATTAGCCTAATGAGTTCTTAATAAAAGCTATCTATTGTCTGATTGTTCCCAACAAGATTTATTACTGACCCTTTTGACGCTCTCGAGATATTTCACAGTAGGTTGACGCCAACTGCCAGGCATACGCCTGGATCTATTATCATTCACCATCCCCTACCTTGTCTTCGCCAGGACTAGCTGGCTTAGGGAGGTCAAGCCTTACCTACCCATTGAATTTGAATTTATTAGCTTCATTAGTAATCTAACATGAAGTTTTTCTTGAGTTAAACTAAAGCTTAGATTGATCAATAGAAAGCGTTTGATAAATATCCTTTAAGGAGCTCTCCAAACAGGTCCAGAATTTTTCTGCAGATGTCACATAACTGCTACGGAAGTTGGTCACCCAAACCTGTAATTATCAGTGTCAAATAGTTCATTCATATTAGACTTAGTGGGGGTAATGGTTTCTAATTACCCAAAGTTGGTGGGGTTCAAAGTTGTAAAAAGTACCATAACCGTCCAGCACCATAGCTGTTGCACCCCCTATAATCCAACAGTAAAGTTCAAACTTCAAATCTGTCCATCACCTTTGTCTGCAAGCTCTACCTGACATTGGAGTGTAACCACTTGTGCTTGTGGAAAGGTAATAATTTCCTCCACCTCCGCTCAATGAATAAGCAGGATCGTCATAAAGGGCCTTAAAGTCTGGATCATTTGAAAAACAACTGCCATTTTCTATGGCTAAAATGGACAGTCCGAGAAGGTGGCGGTCACATCCATGCCCTTCTTTAGCTTCTTTCATCAGCTTGTCATGAGTGGCTGTAAAAAAACAGGGTTTTTTTAACATCCCTGTTGAATTACATACTAACTTATTCCTGGCAATTTGTCACCAGTTCCAATCTAGTGTAAAACATATCATTCAAACTAATTTTTGACCTTTTTGTGGCTTGTGTTGCCCAAAGCCATTTTCAAGGAAACTGGAACCAAGTATTAAAAGAAGTGCTCTTAGCTAAATGCCCATCAGAGGTTAATTCCTTCTTTCTTTTTGCATGATTTTTTTTTATAATTTTTTAAGTACGCCTTGCGACTTCTGTAGTCATTATTAAAGGGCA
>Ga0194133_10010731_pt1 | contig 10243 bp, 10 predicted proteins | sample TA2KigOf40mmetaG_FD_155448 | JGI IMG/M metagenome (GOLD analysis project Ga0194133, IMG submission 155448) | Freshwater microbial communities from Lake Tanganyika, Tanzania - TA2015055 Kigoma Offshore 40m | ecosystem: Environmental > Aquatic > Freshwater > Lake | place: Tanzania: Lake... | reverse complement strand
AAGAATGAATAGTTTTTTCGATATAATCAATCATTTTTTGATTGATCGTTGGTGAACATCCAAGGAAAAACACTTTGTCAAGAACTTGGTTTGCTTTAGGATATTTAGTGGCATCATCCAAGTGACTATATCCAGGATGAAGTAAAATGTTCCCTGCAAAATAGTTTCTCGTTTGAATTTTATTTTTCTCAAGATATGCAACAAGAGATCTCTTTAATGTCTTATCTTCACAAACGATAGGCACACCAAACCAACTTGTCTCAGATTCATTTCTTTCATTTACAACTCTAGTTCCAGGAATCTTCTCAATAATTTTTTGTATTTTTTGTTTGTTGTCTCTACGAATATTATGAATCTCATCAAACTTAAGTAACTGAACAGATCCAACAGACCCCTGCAAATCCAGAGGTTTTAAATTATATCCCATATTGGAAAAAACATACTTATGGTCAACCACATCATCATAGTGCTCTAACCAAGTATCAAATCTCTTTCCACAAACTCCGTTAGAAAGAAGGTTTTGTTGTCCTACACAATAACAACCTCTACCCCACCAAGCAAAACTACGAGCAAGATCAACAACTCCTTTTTCATTCGAAGAAACCATCCCACCTTCAATCGTGCAAATATGATGTGCTGGATAAAAGGAACAAGAGGCAGCAATAGCATGTTTAGTAAGATATTCACCTTTCCACTTACTACCAAGACTGTCGCAGTTATCAGCAATTAAGTGAATATTATTTGTTTTACAAATATCAACAATCTTATCAATATCATAAGGGTTTCCTAAAACAGGAGAGGAAATAACTGCTCTTGTTTTATTTGTGATTTTTCTAGCAACTTCATCCAGATTCCAATTCAAATCCTCCCACTCAATATCTACGAAGACTGGTTTAAGACCACACTGGACAATTGGAGCTACAGTAGTGGCAAATCCACACGCACAAACAATGATTTCATCGCCATCTTGCCATCCAAAATATTTTTTAAGAGCAGCAAACATGACTAAATTAGCAGAACTTCCAGAGTTCACCATTACTGAATATTTAAATCCAAACTTTTTAGAAAACTCATGCTCAAACTTATTAACCTTTTCTCCAGAGGAAAGCCACTTTCCTTTCAAAACTGAGTGAATAAGTTCTCTTGCCTCAAGATCATCCCAGTAAGGTCCAGAATAATAAACGGGTTTACCCTCTACCCAGTCTTTATTAGCAATAAACGGAAAGATATCACTATCTATTTCTTTTGCGGACTCAATAAAATGGTCAATTAACTGATACATAATTCTTCAATTATTTTGTCTATAGAAATTGATTGTTTAAATCCAAGTTGATTTAACCTTGAAGTATCAAGACAAAAATCTTTTGCTTGAACTATCTTGTGAAATTCTGGTGCCTCTTTATATTTTATAATTGAATTAGACCCAAGATATTCTTTTGCTTTACCAATTATATCACCAATACTGATTGGTTGTCCACTCCCCACATTATAAATTTCATTTATATTTCCTTCATCACAGATAAGTTTTATTGCTCTGCATACATCATCTACATGCATCACATCACGAATTGGAGTTCCATTATCATACAAATAAACATCTTCATTTTTTTTGAGAAGATTAATCATATAACTCAAAGCATTCTTTTTGGCAGATACCTTTCCATCACCGTTGCCCATCACATTACATAATCGGAGAATACGATATTTAACACCATATGTTCTGCAAAAAGAAATCAGTAAATCTTCTGCTGCTTTTTTTGTGATGGAATAGAACCCTGTTGGTTTGCAGTGATATTCTTCTTTTGCTGGTAATTCAGTTTCCCCGTATACAAACCAAGAACTGATAAAATTGAAGACAATATCAGAATCTCTACAAAAATCCAAAACTTCACAAAGAATTTTGAGGTTAGTTTCAACATCTAATGTGATATTGGAGTGAATATTGTAATTATCTATCGTGGAAATTAAATAAAGAATATTTTTTGTCTTTGGTTTTCTTTCTTCTCTTCCTTGCCTTACGATAAACTGTGGATAGAGATTACAAAATCTATCACCCACAAATCCAGAAGCGCCATAAACACTAATCATGGAATTCTTTTGTTCTTGAATAAAGCATCGCCTCCCTGACAATCTACGAATGGAAAAGTAGCGAGTAAATCAAAGTGTTCGGAAAGCACATCAATAATACCATCAAGATAAATCTGGTCTTTATACATTTCCTCATTATAATATTCAGTATAAATGTAGTCAATATTGACATAGTTATCTTTCATACCAGCAAGAACTTCTCTCTCCGCACCTTGAGTGTCCATCCAAATAAAGTCGATATGATTAATAGAATGTTCTTTACAAAAAGAATCCAAACTTCTACCCTGCGATTCTACCGTTTGATCAAAAACAATACCGGTATACATCGATGCCTGATTTACTGGTTCATGAATAGATCCAGAATATCTACCAACTTCATAGCCCTCACCAGGACAACCTAGAGTTCTTGAACGCTTAAAGGTAATATTTTTATCTTCATCACACATTGCATATGGATAGAAATTATTTCTCGTGTCCTGAATAATATCATCGTTCAATTCATCTACACAATTTTTAGTTCCGAGAACAGTCAGTGCTTTAATATTGACAGGCTCTGGGTCAAATGTATAAAGTTTTAAATTTTCACCAAAGGTATTGAGAAAATGTCTAGTGTCTCTACCATCAGCACAACCAATTTCGAAAATTGTGATTTCATTTTTTTCACCAATCAGTTGTTTAATTTGTCCGTGATTAATTGCCATTCTACTCTCCTAAGATTCTTTTTTGAAATTGAAATTGATTCAATAAATTTTGTAGTGCTTGAGTTTTGATTTGATTGTATTGCACCCCAACATCTCCTTTCATCCAAGGAAGTGTATTGCTTGCATTTTTATAATGAAAGACAAAAGCATCTTGAAGAAGATTTTCGTCGGTTTCAAACTTTAACATATCAACAAAGGTCGGTTTAGGAAAATTATTTTCTCTCGCAACTCGCATGATTATGTCAAAATTTTTATAAGCATATTCCCAGTAATTCTCTCTTTCAATTTGATGAGGAAAAGTGCGAAGATTTGATTCCTGATAGTCACGAATTTCCACTTCACCTTCTTCAAAGTCAGCAAACATTTGACCACATCCACTATAGTTAATTTCATATGGTGGATTAGCATCAACAAGAACACCCCACTGGTCAATGTAACGTTCTTTAATTTGATCTTTATACTTTTCGAGATAGAAGTAAACCTCCCCACCAACATCAGTCGCAATGCCATTGATAATGCCACAACCCCAACTAATCTCCTCTGGATTAGGAAGTTCATGTGGTTTTGCAAAAACAATGCCATTCCAAGCATATTTAAGAGCAATTTTACCAGGATTCTCTGGATTTTTATATTGCTCATGATAACGATAAGATGGAACAAAAGCAAAGTTATGATCCTTCATCTCATCGTTCAAATTAATATCTCTGATAAAAAACATATCAGAGTCAAGAATTACAGAGAGACAATCCCCCTTTGAGATGTAATTTTTCCACCCCCAGGTAAAAGAATATGCACATGCATTATTTCCATTCGTATAACTATTACCATCAAACATCTTTACTCCATTAAGATATTGAAGTTCTGGATCAAGTTCTACCCGAATACACTTTACGCCAATCTGATCACAAATCGCACTGATTTCACCAATCTTTGATTCATCAAATCCGCCATCACCTCCAGGACGCTCATTATTGAAAATAATAAACTCATAGTCATCTTTGACATGACGTTTGATTGCTTCATACTGAAGTTTAATAAAATCTGGGCGATTGTGGGTATAGGTATAGATTTTAACTTTGCTCATCACTTACTCCTATAAAATTCTTTAGTTTCTTTGTACATCGCATATTCTTTCTTACACTCCGTTCCAGTCATCAAATCACCTTCACGGTCTAACCAATACCACTCATCAACAATGGACTCATCGGGTCTCCACCAGCCACTTGAATTTTTCCAATCAAACCAATACTTAGGTGCAATTACATCACAATCCTTATTTGTCCAAACGGGCCAAAACGCAAAAGTGGATGCGGAAATAATAGCATTTTTAGCAGTATTAAGAATTGAATAATCAATTCCAATCGGACCACCTGGATACTTATACCACCCGATACTACCTTGATATGGATCTTTTTCTTCCATCACTGCAGATCCAACAACTTCTGCAAATGGAATAAATTGTTTTGCATGTTCTGGATCATCAGTAAGACAAACAAACTTCATGTTAGGATTTTTATCTAACATGTGCTTTGCTGCATTTTGATAATATTCTGGAGGAAGCCATGATGCTCCCGTTAAATAATCACCTCCACGAAACTGAATAACACAGACATCATCAGAAGAATAATCAATGACTTTATTATCATAATCTAACCACTTAATAATATCATCACGTCTTTCTGTGATGTAACTCATTTTTTGAAAACACCCATCAATTTTGGTGTTATCAGAGAGACTACTCCAAAGGTATTCATCAAAGAACATAACTTCCTCTCCACCCATGTGTGATGGATATCTCTCATCACGTTCTTTGTAATAATTCACAATTCCCTCTGGTAATTCAACAGGAGGTCCACCCTCAGGTCCAGTTCCTCCAATAACCTCTTTTCCAAAATTAAAATTAGTCATGAAGGCACAAGCCTTGAATGGGTTTGATTTTTTAACCCCCCACTCATACCCATGGCGTTCTGCCACGATTCTTGGGACCACAAGATTCCAGAGTTGGTTTCCCAGACCAGAACCACTATAAAGTTCAGATACAATCATTTAATTAGACTAGCAAACTTTTCTTTATTATTACGAATATATTGTGGATAAGAATTATCCACGGGGACGGTTTGATAAACTGCATAATCCCTTCCTAAAGGATCTTTATTATCTTTAACTCTGGCAACATTTTGTTTAATTTGATCGTTGTTTAGTTCTGAGTGAGCAGCACACTCAATCTTCTTCAACACTCTTTCCTCAACAGAAAGTCCTTCACTTCCAACATAACTCCAGTGCCATCCACCAGGAAAAATTCTATAATTTTTTTCATTTTCTTGTTTACTACGAAGTTCAGACAGAGTATATTTTTCAAGAATAGACTTTCCGAATACCTTTGTCCCAAGCCATTTGGGTCTATCGTCATAGTCCCAGTCAGGAGTCATAGCACGAATTATACCACCAATTTCAACAAGATTCAAGTATCCCATGCAATTTTCTTGAGCAAAATGAAAAATTGCATCCTGCTCAAAGTAAGTTTCTAAATCAGCGACTGCTTCTGGATTTGGCACTTCATCAATATCACTCCAAATAATCACATCATCCTCAGATATATTTTCAAGAATAACTTTCTTAATATTATCTTTCTGAAAAACATCTCTTTGATATGGATGAAGTTCTGGTGGTGTAGTGTCTTCAACGATGTTATGAATAATCTTGTGATTAAACTTTTCAAACCTATCTTTATTTTCTTGATAGTAAAGTGGTTTATCAAGACCAGAAAATGTTTTTGTTGCCTCACTTAAAATGAAGCAGTCAACATAAGGATCAAGAATATTTAATCTAATTTCAAGAATATCCAGTTCATTAAAAAATGGGAATACATCAATTACCTTCATATTCTTTCCTCATAGAATCGAAAACTTTAGAAATACCCTCTTGAATAGTTGTCTTGGGCATCCACCATTTAGTGATAAAAGTATCTGCCAGATTTCTTTTATCTAACTGAACCGAATCCTTCTCTTCTGAAAATTGAAGAACAATATCATACTTTCCATTCAAGGCAAATTGACCACAAATCATACTAGCAATATCTTTGATTTTTGTATAATAAAAACTAGTGATATGAAGATTATCTTCTGAGGTGAAGTCAGTAAAATTTTCCATTACCGTTTCAAGTGCTTCACAGCAATCTTCAGCATAAAGAAAATCACGTTGTTCTTCACCATCAGTAAGCATATCAATTACACCAGTTTCAAACCCCTTACGGATAAAGTCTGTGATGACATGTGCCTTCTCGTGGTCTTTCTCAATACCATAGACATTCCAAAATTTAACAATCAATCCGTTCAAAGATTTGGTGTAAAGCTCTCCAACATTTTTTAAAACTCCATATGGAGAATAACCCATATTACTCATCTGAGATGACGCAAAAACAAATCTCACATTATATTTTTGTAGAAGAGTAAATGCATTTGCCATCAGACGACAATTGTTGTTGATGAACTGAAAGGTGTGTTGATATTTTTTTAAGTATCGTGATCCACCTACATCAAATGCGAGAAAAAATACAAAATCAGAATCAGCAATTCTCTCTTCTAAAAGTGGATTTGGAATTGTTGTCATATCTTCATCTGAAGTGTTCACCATATCAAATTCATGAACTTGATGTCCTTTATTACGAAGATGCTCTGTGAGATAGGCACCGATTTGCCCACTCGAACCTAATACTGTAATTTTCATATCAAACTCGGTGATGAAAAGGAACGTAGTTTTCGTGTTCTACTTGAGAATTGATCCAATCATAAGTTCTTGCGATGCCCTCTTCAAGCGGTATGGAATAATCCCACTGAAGTTTTTCACGAATTAAATCATTATTTGAATTACGACCACGAACACCCAGAGGACCATCAACGTGTTTTTTAGTAATTGTCTTACCACCAGCTTTCGCAGCGAGATCTGCAAGTTGATTAATTGTTACCATTTCTTCTGAACCAATATTTACAGGTCCCATGAAGTCTGATTGAACAAGGCGATAAGTTGCCTCTACACATTCATCAATATAAAGGAATGAACGTGTCTGTTCACCATCTCCCCAGATCTCAACTTCACCACCAGCGGCAGGAAGTTCTGCTACCTTACGACAGATGGCTGCTGGTGATTTTTCTCTACCACCTCTCCAGGTTCCTTCTGGTCCGAAAATATTATGATATCTAGCAACACGTACAGGGATACCATAATTACGATGATAAGCAAAGTAGAGACGTTCCGAGAACAATTTTTCCCATCCATATTCACTATCGGGTCCTGCGGGATAAGCATCATTTTCTTTGAGTCCTGGGTTATTTGGATCCAACTGAATGTGCTCTGGATACATACAAGCGGAGGAAGAAAAGAAAATAGTTGTCTTATTTACTCCCTTCATCTCGTTCAAATTTTTAACTGAACGAAGAACATTTAAATTAATTGTTGCAGAGTTATTCATAACATCTGCATCATGATCTCCAGTAAAAATATAACCAGCACCGCCCATATCAGCAGCAAATTGATAGATCTCGTCAAAGGAGTCTATTACACTTAATGGAACGAATTTATAAAAATTATTTCCAGGTCCTCTATACTGAACTACTTTATCAACAAAAAGTTTATCGGTAAGATCACCTTTTACGAATTCATTTGCTTCAGTTTTAGAGTGTTCAGGGTATTTTACATCTACACCACGGACCCAGTATCCCTCCTTCCTAAGTCGTTTAACCATGTGGCTGCCAATGAAACCACCAGCACCAAGAACAAGTGCTGTTTTTGTATATTGAATCATAAACAAGTCAATAATCTCTTAGTATATATTATAGCACATCAAAGCAAGTTTTCCTTGTACCACTCATAGGTTTGAGTGATTCCTTGGCGAAGTTCAACTTGAGGATTCCAACCAAGAGATTTAATTTTATCTACATTCAAAACTTTACGGGGAGTTCCATTTGGTTTTGACGTGTCCCAATTAATATCACGCTCATATCCAACAATATTAGCAATCGTTTCTGCTAATTGTTTGATAGTTACATCTTCACCTGTTCCAACATTAATATGCTCTTCACCTTCATAATTTTGCATACAAATATAACATGCTTCAGCAAGGTCATCAACATATAAAAACTCACGCATCGCTGATCCATCACCCCAAAGTTTCACTTCCCAGTGCTTACTATGGTCTAAAGCAGCATGAAACTTAGCAATCATCGCAGGAAGAACGTGAGATGTTTCTAAATTAAAATTATCATAAGGACCATAAAGATTAGTTGGCATCAGTGAGATTGCATTAAATCCATATTGTCTACGATATGCCTGACACATTTTAATTCCAGCAATTTTTGCAATCGCATAAGAATCATTTGTTGTTTCTAGAGGTCCGGCAAGAAGTTGATCCTCAGTAATTGGAAGATTTGGATATTTTGGATAAATGCAGGAAGATCCAAGAAAGAGTAGTTTCTTTATTCCAAAATTATAAGATGTGTTGATAATATTTGATTGAATCATCAAATTATCATATATGAAATTAGCAGGATAAGTTTTATTTGCCATAATTCCTCCTGCTTTAGCAGCAGCAAGAAACACATATTCTGGTTCCTCAGAACAAAAATAACGCTCAACTTCATCCTGGTTTGTAAGGTCTACATTATCACGAGTTCCCTTAATGATATTTGTATATCCCTTACTTTTAAGATTTCTCACAATCGCTCTACCAACCATTCCGTTGGCACCAGCAACTAGAATTTTAGAATCACTTTTCATTAATACACATATCCTCAACTAATTGTTTGATAAAATTTTAGATTCTCATGTTTTGTCATTTTTTAGATCGCAGAGTGTTTCACCAGCAAATCCTCTCACACCATAAACAGACATTTTAGTCATACTTATCACACTCTTTAAATGGTGTTCCTTTAAAATCTTTATCAGACAAAATAGGAGATGCCACACCCCAGTTAATATTCAAGTCTCTATCATCCCATAGTAAAGTTCTCTCGTGTTCCAAATACTGATAATCAGTAACCTTATACAACACCTCTGCTTGATAAGAGATGGCACAAAATCCATGAGCAAACCCAGGAGGAATCCACAGTTGTCTTGAATCAGGAGTTAGACGAGTTCCCATTCACTGACCATATGTGCTTGAGCTTTGGCGTAAATCCACAACCACATCATAGATTTCACCAGCAATGCATCGCAACAGTTTTCCCTGAGCATGTTGGATTTGATAGTGTAAACCTCTCACTACATTTTTTACAGAAACTGAGTGACAGTCCTGCACAAACTCATAGTCTCCAATAATTTTCTGAACATCACGAAGATTAAAAGACTCTATAAAAGATCCTCTCTTATCCTCAAAAACTTTTGTTGTAATAATATATGTGTCTTTTAGTTTAGTTTCGATTGCGTTCATACCATTCAATTGTTTTATCAAGTCCATTTTCTAAAGAGAATCGTGGAGACCACTTTAGTTCGTGTCGAATTTTTGTAATGTCTGTGGAATAACGACGGTCATGTCCTGGACGATCTCTAACATATTCTATCATATCTTCCTTCAAATTCATACGGTCTAAAATCATTCTTACAATATCAATATTTCTAAACTCACATTCACCACCAATATTATACTTCTGTCCGAATCTACCATTCAACCATACTTCAATCAGTGCTTCACAGTGGTCCTGAACATACAACCAGTCACGAACTTGTTTACCATCACCATAGATCGGAACTTTCTTGCCAGACAAAAGATTAGTGATAGTTTTTGGAATCATCTTTTCAATATATTGTCGTGGTCCGTAATTATTAGAGCAGTTTGTAATCACAACAGGCAATCTGTAAGTGTTGTAGTATGCCTGAACAAAATGGTCGCTTGCTGCTTTGGATGCTGAATATGGATTGCGGGGATTGTAGTTTGATTTTTCTGTAAAATATCCATCCTCTATTGAACCATAAACTTCATCTGTTGAGATATGAATAAACTTCTGAACTTCATAGCTTAGAGAAAGATTTAATAGATTTACTGTTCCTAATACATTCGTATGTATAAATTTTGAACAATCTTTAATTGAATTGTCTACATGACTTTCTGCTGCAAAGTGAAAGATAGTGGATATCCTATGTTCTTTAAAAACACGCTCACATCCTTGTTTATCAGCAACATCAATTTGATAAAGTTTGACTCTCTCGGGAATGTTGTGTAAATTCCCAGCATAGGTTAGGTTGTCAATGCAGATGATATTCTCTGTGGTGCAGGTAATTAAATGGTGCAGAAAATTACTTCCAATAAATCCAGCACCACCTGTGACTAATATACTCATTTTTGACCGTATTTTTCTAAAAGTTCTGGAGAATATTGTTTAACCTCTTTGATATTTCCCTCCTCTCTTTTTGCACACTCAAGGTTATAAACTCTATTGCGAAGTTCTGTAGTTGAATATTGA
>Ga0194133_10010730_pt1 | contig 10243 bp, 11 predicted proteins | sample TA2KigOf40mmetaG_FD_155448 | JGI IMG/M metagenome (GOLD analysis project Ga0194133, IMG submission 155448) | Freshwater microbial communities from Lake Tanganyika, Tanzania - TA2015055 Kigoma Offshore 40m | ecosystem: Environmental > Aquatic > Freshwater > Lake | place: Tanzania: Lake... | reverse complement strand
GTGGGGGGGGGGTTAAACAAATGTGTGTGTGTGAGATACCTGAAGCACTTGGATCCTGCAGTGTGACGGCTTGAATATATGTAGGCAGCACACATGGATCTCAGTCATTAGATTTAAGTTACGATACAATATTACTTTTGATCACGCAACCTTTTACCCACATCTGATTCCCGAGCGCCCTCCTGTCTCACATGTCCATATAAGGCCTGTGTGCCTTCAGAACAGTATCTAGTTATTCTCTATGTGGTTAGACGTAAGTCGCTTAGAGTAGATAGTTAGATTCCTTTCTAAGGATTATTATATTATAAAGTGTATTTGATAGCATGTGATAAAAACTAACCCAAATAAAGTATTGTGAGCATATTTTACACCCGTCTTTTATTTTTATAAGAAGGGGTCAGAGTTCACAAGTATGGGTTAAAGTATTTCATCCTCACTTCCTCATCTTTATGACTAATTCTTTAGTTAGATTGCCTCTTTTGGATTAAATATGGGTCGCCGTGGATGAATGGTCATGGCATCAGGCTGGGAATCTGAGGGTCTGGGGTTTGAGTCCCGGGCCCGGCAACCTTTGACACCGGGTTGCCAAAAACAACTAAGTAATTCCCAGCCATGATAAGTGTGCCTTTAATGAAAAAAAAGATTTTTTTTAAAGTTCGATTCCTAAGAGCCTTCCATTTGCTGTGATGAAATTTAGGTCTCATCAAATACATGACCAGTGGTCCAGTTGTTCCCATGGTCTGGGAAGGATTGAATGTCATTCAAACAGGTCGAAAAATGTTAGGTGAGACTAACCCGAAAGATTCTTTGCCTGGGACAATTCGAGGAGACTTTAGCATTCAGGTAAAGAGATTTTCAAAAGAACTGCATATATAGAAATAGCCAGACAAAATTCTAAACTTTTCAGACTGGAAGAAATATTTGTCATGGATCAGATGGTGTGGAGACAGCAGCTAGAGAGATATCTTTATGGTTTCAAGATGATGAACTGGTAATCATCAACTTTTGTTTTAAGCTGATACTTATAGGCTAATTTTGATTTTTTTAAATTATCAGGTTTCGTGGTCCTCTGATTCTGAAAAATGGATCTACGAATAGGAAAGTTTTTTAAAATTTGAAGTGAATTGTTTTCAAACATTTTTTAGAGTACGACTTGCAACTCATAGTCATTTTTAAGGCACACTAGATGGTTTTTTTGGGTAGGTTACTCCGGACAGGAGAAGAGCCCTTACCTGACCACCCTGACATTTTTATTCATTTTTCAATTTTAGTTGTGCAATTTTAGGATTTTTTTTGTTTGATGATTCATCAAAACCAATATCAATGAGTTTTGAACAATTGTATACAATAGGGAAATTTTTTTCTTCAAAAAGCTAATTTTCTTGTAACAAGCATAAAAAGTATATGCAATTCCTATTGAGTGTGAGGTTTTTTCAGTTTTTTTTGCAAACAACTGATGCCTACTGGAACCTAGAGGTGGACCCTGACCCAAACCTAACCTACTTCTAGCTTGTAGATGAATTGTTGTTTTCCCAAAAACTTGAATATTTTAATCACAGCATTTGTCCTTACAATTTCTAAGTAACAGGAAAGTCTTTTTTGTATCGATGGATTCAAGATTTTCCAATCTAATTATTTGATTTTGCTAAAGAAAATTCTGGCATGAAAAGTCAATTAAAGTGCTTGATAATTCACATCTTGTAGGTATTTAAAATATGTCAAAAATGATAATTTATGCCAAATGAAATTCAAAATGTATACTGAAATCTAGAAAAAGCCAATCGAAATGTTCTCAAACAGAACAAAATAGTATCAAGAGAAGAATGGAAACTATTTTTTTGATTGAATATTAATCTATTCTTTTTCTTAAAATGTTCAGGTCAAAATTCTTTGGAATGATAGTGAAAAAACTTTTTTTTCAAGCTCTCTGTGGGGTGCATTTGTTTTAATAAAAAAGCTATGACAATTAAGACCAGAGTAAAAGATATTCTTCCATTCTGGCACAATTCAACTTTTTACAGTTTGCTGAGTTTTGTGAAATCTTAGAGATAAAAATTGCTGCTTTTGCTCTTGCAAAGACAGACATGATGCTTGCCTATATGTGCACGCGGGTGGCAAAAATGTACCATTGTAAAAATATTATTTTGATGTTGTTTAAGAAAAGAAAAGCCTTCTAGGCCACAGGGGATTATAATACACTAGAAAACATATTCACTGTTGCAAAATGCTTGAACATGAAAAAAGGGGTTCTCTTTTAAAACAGGAAAATACAGTCTTTATAATCCAAAAAACTCTTTTTGAAATGAACACAACCAAGTTTCTTGTTGGAACTTGGGGTTTGATGTTGTTTGAGAATTTGACATCCGTTTGCAACAAAATATAGTATTTACTAATTTATTGAGGATTGTTCATTGGTTTGGCAATACTCCATAATGATATCCTTGCTTACAAATCTGCATTGTAATGAGTCCCATATCTTCTGCTAATCCTTAAGAGACTTTGAATTCAGAACTGGAAGAAACTTAGCACATTTTTTAGTCTGAAACTGCACCATAATTTTGGTTTGGTTGCTCCGAAGAATAAGAATTTAAAATCACCTCTGCTTAGGGGGCAACAAAACTACTTTCTAGAAAAATATTGTATTTTTATGACACAAAGTTCATGGCGATCAAACACGAGGAATAGAAAATTTTTACTTTGAATCCATAGGTGCCGAGAGAACTTGCAAACTTTTTTTAAGTTGCTCCATTTCGCCCATGAACGTATAGAAATCTTCAGCTCCAAGAGAAAATAGCACAGGATCTTTACTATCAAAGCTCAACTTTAGATTGACAAAGGCTCCCGCTGATGATCCCTCTGGGGAAGAAGCGCCAACGACTAAAACAACTTGACAGTTACAGACTTATAAACTCATACCCATTTTGTTCCTTCTACCTTTTAACTTCCAATCAACGTCTATGAGCCTTGATTCCATCTTCACAGAGAAATGACCTGACAAAAAAGAAATCAAATGAAATAAGAGAAGCAAAAACTTCATAACTGAATCGAATTGTATTTAAAAGTCATCTCTGAAAGAATATTGTTACAGACACTTCAACATTATTGGCACTTTAGCCTTTGATTTCAGTCAATTCACTTGGTGCCTTCAAAGGACTTTTTCTTGAAGAGAGAGATGGCTTTTTGGATTCATGCACAACTGAAAATTGAGGACTGAACGGACTGATGGTTGACCTGAAGCTGAAGTTTTGTGTGGATAAAAGCATATCATTCTAAAGTTATTCATCTTTTAAGTACCTTGCTCAAATTTAAATCGGAGCTGGATTGGAAGGTTTCTGGGCTAATCTCATTACTTTTTTCTTCAACTCTTCTCTAAGCCCACCTAAAATCAATTCAAACATGAGGCCATGAAAATGTTTCCCCTCTACGTGAGTGACACACACCTGCTCTTTCTTTGTCTTCTTCTTTATTTTCAAGAACGTGCCTGTATATTAAGCCTTTTCCATCTAGGTAGTAATATGAGATACCCTCTCGCCAAACTTTGGCATGCTCTATGGCATTCAAGGGGCGATAAAGTTTTTTCGGAAAGAAGTCCACGACAAATCGAAACAAACCCTATATTGGAATTGGAAGTAGTAGACCCAAAATGGGGTATTTCATTTTGAAAAATTAATACCATTCCACGAATTGACCACCTTAATCTGATGCAACCATCCTGATTGTTGATTGAATACCCATGTACATGGAACCGGACTTGGATAAATTTTAAGTGAGCCAAAATCTTAAGTAATGAGAGCCTTATATGATATTGAGGCCAGCCTATAATTGTCTCGCCTGATATTCTGTTTTCAAAAATAATGTCCTAAAAATTCGAGACAATAACGAGTTGTAAAATCTGTCAACTTGAGTTGTCTAGATTAAAAAGTACCTTTCTGTAAATTTGATGTTCAGTTGTTTTTTCAATAAAAAACCTCTCTAAGATGCGCACTAAATTCTTCGCAACAGCCTCTAATACCTCCTCACTGGGTTTATCACTTTGCTTCGGAGACAAGTTTTCTGTATCTTGGGTTTCATTTTGGTTGCATAGCAAAAACATTTCTCCATAGTTTCCAGCCTTGGTAAAATACGAAAACTGAGACCCTCTAAGCGGATCAGGTTCAATGAACTGATTATATTGCAGATGGCCTGATGAGTTGTCATAGTTAGCCGGTAAAAGAGAAACATGTGATGAAGGAGGGCCACCTATGCAATTTATAATCGAAAGCTATTATTCAAGACGCAAGAATTTGTTGAAATCAAATTTTTTTATACTCACAAGTGGACTGAAATAAATGTGGTTGCAAAGCTCGCACAGAGGGATACATACGTCGAAGGCAAGCAAGTGACATCTTGATAGTTGGGCGTTACTTGCCTTATCAGAAAAAAAACAATCGAAATTTTATTAGTTAGTTAACAGGGGGATTGCTTCATTCCCTAAGCCTTTTTAAAAATATGATCGAAGCCGATCGAGACGAACGATTCTCGCAAGTTGCACCTCGAAAATAAATATTTGTTTACAATTCGAGATACACCGAGTTGAGTTTTTAAAGGCATATTATCTCTAACTATTTATCTTCAAAACAATTTTTTTACATGAATATATAGTAAATTTTTTACCTTAATCATAAAAATTGATAGATGCATTATTTATTAATAGTGTATCTCCTATATTTAATGAAAGAGTTTAGACATTTTAAATAAAACAGTTCGCTTGGGCTCAAAAACGAACCCGTTGTTTGAAATATTTTCATCAGAAATTATTCGTGACAAGTTTTAAATTTTGACTTTTTTGTTTACCTTCAAGCGTTTAGCAAATAATCCCATTTCTGAGTTCTTGCCATTTTGTAAGTATTTTTACAAAGTCATTTGTTTCCTCTTCACATAACCATATGATATTTACTTTAGGTTTTTTAGGATGGGCTTTTTTGACAGACTTGTCAATTTCTTAGGTTTGAAAAAGAAAGAATGTAATGTTCTCATTGTTGGGTTAGACAATTCTGGCAAAACGACTCTTCTCAACCATTTCAAGCCAGAAGAACAACGTGTGGGAGAGATTGTACCTACTGTAGGGTTTAACGTTGAAAAATTCAAAAGTACGACTTTCCTAATGTGTGATCCTACCAAATCAATTTCTGCACTGTTTGTGTTAACTGTTGCACATCTAGTTGCAATTTTTGTTAATGCACCATGAAAGATCCAACAGGAATCTAACCAAGAGGCAAGTTGCTGGTTTCAAACAAGCTAAAGCTTTCGTAATGGAGTAAGCAAGCATATTTAAGTGAGATATTTATCATCTCAAACAAGTGTACCTCTTATTCGAAACTACCTAGCTTCTCAGTCGGTACAAGGAGAGACTCTTTGTGACATTCGATGCACCTTCCTTGGATGTTGGGGTCTGTTTTCTAATTTTGTTTTGTTTTTGCAATTTATATTCTTTTCGACGATTATTTTATTTTGATTTGAATCCAATTTCTCATTTCCACTTTCATGTGTGAATTTATTGGGTTACTGTATTGAATACTTCCTTATTTCACGTTCCTTTACTGTCCTAATAAACTGCTCACGAATATTTTAGACTACTAAAGAGATTTTTTTTCCAGATCGCAATGTGGGATTTACAGCATTTGATATGTCAGGACAAGGTCGCTACCGCAACTTGTGGGAGCACTATTACAAAGAGTGCCAAGGGATTGTGTTCGTCATAGACTCATCAGATAGACTGCGTTTAGTGGTGGCTAAAGACGAGCTTGACATGATGTTACAACATCCAGACATTAGGTTTAGCTCAACAATAGACTGTTTGAGATTAGATAATCATTCAAATATTTCTTTTACAGACCTCGTAAAATGCCGATACTATTTTTCGCAAACAAAATGGATATGCGAGATGCCCTCTCAAGTGTCAAGGTATCTCAAACCTTAGGTTTAGAGAGAATTATGGACAAACCTTGGCACATTTGTGCTAGCAACGCCGTCACGGGTGAAGGTCTTCATGATGGTATCGAATGGCTAACGGGACAAATAAAAGACCAATTAGAAAGCAGAAAGTGACGTTCAACTCTCATTGTTTTAGCACTCCAACATATTTGTTTCCATCTATGGTAAAATTGTGATTTTAGATTTGAGAACAAACGATGTTTTTTCTGTAATTTTCAAAGTGAAAAAAACTTGTTGAATTTTGAAATGGATAAAAATACACAGAAGTCTTTTTCTTTAAGCTACAACTACTTACCCGGTAGCGCTGCCCGGGTTCATTTGCAACCTGCTGAACATATTTTGTTTTATAAAGAGTTTTCAAAAATGTCACCTTCAGCTTTTAGTATTTTAGGCCCCCCCCAGGCCCAGGGGGGGATCAAACCTGGACCAAAACCTTCCTTGGACAGGCGGGGATGTGTGTGCAAAATTTCATCAAGATTGGTGCAGGGGTTTGGATTTCCATTAACCCTCCACAAACCAACAGACAAACAAACATCTGTACACCCATATTTATATATATAGGAGAAGATAGAAGACTAGTGGTGATCTGGAGACCCTGGCTCCATAGAGGGAGAAAGGGTCATAAAAATCAATTTTTGGCTTAAGTATAGGTTTAGCATCAGCTGACCAAGGTAGGTCACACCAATTCAGCTGTTGCTAAACCAAAATTTACTATGGTGCAAATTTTTCCTGCAGCGTGGGCAGGGATGCTCAGTCTATGTCCGTAATGTCTGTGCCTGGCTCACTTTAGTTTGAGTTACAGAGAGGGAACAGCCAAAATTTAGCCACAAAGTTTGAAGAAAAGCCATATTCCAAATCATCCAAAAGAGATAAATTTTGGAGGGTGAGACCCTGACATGTGCAACCCGGTCAGATGCGGAAAGAGAACTCCTGAGTGTATAGTCATTGTTTTGTTTACCATCTGAGTACTATTTTACTATCTTTTCTTTTTGTTTTTCTCCACATATAACCACAGATTTTTCGAAAAATCAGAGCAATATGATGTAGTCTAAACTAAACTCGTCCATTCTGAATATTGTATCAAAACAAACTTGAATGGAAGCTCAAAACAACGGGCCAACAATGTCTATGAAAAAGAAAACAAAGTGGTCTGTTTAAATAGATGTTGAGGCCAACTTCGGCGTTTGTGACAGAATGGTTCGTTTCGTTGCTGCCCTTAAATCGTATATCGTGTTACTTACGGTGTTACCTAGCGATAGTTGAAGCCATTTGGCATTTGCCCTATAATTATAAACATTGATAGTAGTAAAAACAAAAAGACAAAATTTGGTTTGTTTCATCTTCGAAACAGGGGAATCAATTATTTTTTTCTTCAGATTTTAAATATTTGTTGAAAAACCCACGTTTGAAAAAGACAAAACTCTTAACGTTACAAGGTAAGGAGTTATTTTTCTCGTCAGGCTTGATTAAAACTTTGTTGTTTAACTTTTAACAATGTTCCAATACAATCAGGTAAACACAGTGACCCCTTGTCAAGATGTCATTGTACGAGGACGAAGAGCTTGGACCCCCATCTGCTGAGGTGGAGGTGGGATGGGCCAAAGGTGTGAAACTCATGCAATCACATATACAGTTGAAAAAGGCCTCTTCCAAGACCATAACTGAATCACACTCTGGGTTGGTGCCTGCAAATAAGCCCAAGTTTGTTGCTCCAATATTGGCCCCGGTGATTGATCTAAAATCAAAGCAAAAGTCATCAAATGATACGAAAGTTGTGAATAAGCTGGTACCTTCGTCACTGCCGCCCAAGCCTAAACCAGAAAAAGTATGAAAACCACTCACTTTTATTGATTTCTTTTAATCTGTCCACACTTGGATTCAGAGAAAAGATATCCCTTATTAATGCTCCTTTTGTGGCTACTTCTTTAGAGCTTTCGGGGTAGTGGTTTTACAGTGGGTGACAAATCGCTGATCCCTCTGACAGATGGCAACACAACAATATCCAACGAGTATGATCCACTCTGGCCAAATGAATACTTCAAGGTCATTCAAGGTACTGTATCTTGTGTTGACATTTTCAATTGGCAGAAGTCTTAAGCATTTGAGTAAGCGCTTGTAAATTACTGGTGATTTAGAAACAAGTCTGATACCTTGGAAAATTTTAATTTGCTGATCCTGAAATGTAATTTTACTGTCCAAACTTCAACTTACATCATTTTGTGACCATTTAAGAAATGCGGGATAAAAAGCATGGCGGAGAAGACCCCCTCGAATCTCGTAAACGTCACTACACTGAGGCTGGACGAGAGAGAGCCCGTGAAAGGTTTAACAACAATGGCAATAGCGAGATGCGTCAGTCCGAGTACTCTGGTCTTGGGATAGAGGGCAGCTCATTACATAGAAGAGATGAAGAGGAGGAGGACGATCCCATCGATCGGAGGCGTGCTAGACGCACAGTTGGCTGTAAGCGATTTGTCAAACAGTTGCTCTTTAACCAGTTGAATATCTTGGTCTTCAAAAAAGACCAAATAAGACTACATATTAGCTTGAAATGGCAAGGCACTTAAAGCCTTTGGCCTTTTTGGAAACAGAGCGAGACTAACAGATGGGCTTTGCTCCTCGATAGCCTCGGGAGCAGCCATTGCCCCGCCACCTTCTCTTACAGAGACAGCCTCAGTGGTGCCGCCTCTTGAAACACAAGCGAGGCCCCTTGGTCCCCCGAGTGGTGGAAGTGTCGCAGGTCTTGGGATTGCGGCAAAGATCATGGCCAAATATGGATACAAGGTACGAATCACTCTTGGATGCTTTTGGCTATTACATATAAGGCAAAATGTTTATGACCATTAAAATGGAAGTTCAATTCAAGCTTAGAAACAATATGAAGCGCCTTAAAATGCTTCAGTTTTCAATTTTCAGAAAAACTTTTTGTAAAAGATGAAATCACTTTCTGCACTTTACTTTTTGAGAAATACATTTGACACACAAGTTTTAAGATTAAGGAATGTCTGAAATAAACTCAACTGTTCATTCTCTTTTACAGCTCATTTCAAGACTGGATAAGTTTATCCTTTACTTCTTATCACCTGTTTGAAAATTTCCTTGCTTTGAAACCACTTAAGTGCTATGTCTGATTGTTTTTGAACAAAAATGCTTTCAAGATGATCAGGCTAGAAAGTTTTCAAATAGGTCAAAAGCTTGGAAATTTTTGTCAGTGTTGAAAGTTTTGTTGATTTTTTATTATGCATTAATTTCAATTCAGCTTCTCTTTGATGATTTCGATTAAGGGTAAGGTTTATTTGTGAGGCACTAATATAATTTCTTTTTTTGTGGATAGCAAGGACAAGGCTTGGGACGATCTGAGCAAGGAATGTCAATGGCATTAGCTGTTGAAAAAACTTCCAAGCGGGGTGGTCGAATAGTGCATGAGAAAGAATTCATGCCTCCTCCACCAATGTTTGGGCAGTCCTTTAAGGTAATTTTGAAATGTGATGGAAGATAAATGCTAGTCTCTTGAAAGAATATGCTCCAAGTATTTTGTTTCAATTTCTCTTAGACGCCAAACACGCCACCCGACTTAGTAGGATATTCTGAATCTCCACCATTAGACTCAGCAGAAAATGGTGCTACTGTGCCTGAGGCAGTAGAAGCTAAGCCTTCAATCACAGACTTGCTTAAAAATCCATCTAAAGTGTTTTGTGCAAGGTGATTGTCCAAGACTGTTGTTTAAATTCAAACTTGGAAAGGTTAAATAGGGAAAAAATTGTTTATTTTAGAACATGGTTGGTCCAGGAGAGGTTGACTCTGACCTTGAGCCAGAAGTAAAAGAAGAATGTAACACCAAATATGGAGATGTCATCTCTGTTGTCATCATGGAGTTGCCTAATGTAGCACCAGAAGAGACTGTCAGGATTTTCATTGAATTTAGTAGAGTTGAGTCAGCAATCAAAGGTAAAGTCAAAAGCTTTTTGACATAATTTCTAGATTCAGGCCTAGTTCCTTATTGCCTATTTTTTCACAGCTGTTGTCGACCTCAATGGGCGCTTCTTTGGTGGTCGAGAAGTAAGAGCATGCTTCTTTGATGTTTTCAAGTTCAAAAATCGGCAATTGATTGACTAACATAAATTTTGTAAAAAATACTAATTTTAAATTTAATACCATTCAGTTTGAATTGTGACTAATTTAATAAAATCTGTGCGCAAACAGGGATGAGAAGTTTTCCTCATTGCATTTTAAATGTTTTGGATTGTAGAGATGACCCTGTGAGGCATGC
>Ga0194133_10010726_pt1 | contig 10246 bp, 12 predicted proteins | sample TA2KigOf40mmetaG_FD_155448 | JGI IMG/M metagenome (GOLD analysis project Ga0194133, IMG submission 155448) | Freshwater microbial communities from Lake Tanganyika, Tanzania - TA2015055 Kigoma Offshore 40m | ecosystem: Environmental > Aquatic > Freshwater > Lake | place: Tanzania: Lake... | reverse complement strand
TGTCTTGTACCTGATTTCTGTACCACGGTATCACAACTGCATCTTCGAATTTCGAAGGGTCAAAAGCATAATCTGAAAATAATTTATTATAGTCGAATGAAGTTCTCGAGAATTTGAAGAAAAAAAATACCTTTTCTTTCATCTTCACTAATTGGTCGAAGCATCATTTCTCTTTGATGGTGGATACTGTCGACAAAACTCCAATCGATCATCTAAATAAAAATCCAACCAAGGATTTATAATGAAACATCTATAACTTAATAGTTCATACCATTTTGTTTCTAAGGGGGACAATGATGGTTTTATTTTCTGACTCTGATGGTGAAAAGACGACGGGAAGTTTTTCCAAACGGAGAACAGTGGAAAACGTGTAGCTGCAAAGTTCAAGGACTTGAAATTTATACACTTTGAATAACTTTTAAGCAAAAATATCTTACTTGTGGAAAGTCAAAAGGTGATCTTTTTGCTCTTTATTTACTTGAACATTGTCGTCTATCAACAAAATTTCAATAAAAACCTCACCAGATCTGAAAAAAGATTTTGCAAAATCTCATATCACCAATTTTCATGGTTTTCTCTTTGGTTACCTCGTATAAATTGGAAACTCGCACATGGGGGGCAGAGCAGCTCCAACTAGTAAGCCAAAAGATTGATTTGATAATGTCTATAAAAAGAAAGGTAAAGAACAGCAATGAAAATATAAGATAATAAAATTAGCAGTTTTCAATATTACCGGATCAAAAATAGGTCTCCCACGAACATTCTGATCATCAGGCAGTGGACAAGTGAGCTTATGGACAATGGCATAGAGATAAAACCTTTCTGATTCAGCTTTTAGAAACTTCGAAATGTGTTTGGAGTAGAACTGTCGTCGCTTGGTTGTGCCGACCCTTTGTCTGAAAACGTCAAACTGTTTCGGAGATACCTTCGTATAAGAAAGGAAAATAAATTTGTGGAATTTAAAGTTAATCAATATATAAACAGAGACGTCCTCGAAACAAAATAATTTCCAACCTGTTTGGTCACAATCTCAGGTACTGAAGTTTCCCCTACGTTTGAACGAATAACATCGACTTGTGGTTTCACATCTGCAACTTCTTCTTCGGAAACTTTTTTCAAAGGAGACTCTTCTTGTGGCGAAGGAGAAAAACTTTTTCTATTGATTTTATTTCTGACCCAAGTTCGAAGGCCATCCTTTCCAACTGGTACCATGTAGTCATCGATTTCTTTGGCAACATGCAAAACTCGACACGCTTCTAAAGCTGCGGCTCTTTTCGATAGTTCTATCGTAGGCATTTCCTTTAAGAGAAAAGGCAGATTCAATGATATAACTGAATGATCTAAGAAGCTTGTGGAATCTCACCGGTCCTTGCACTGAATGCTTGCATGGACTATTGATAGGAAGTTCGACGTTGCACGTAAAACCTCCAGATTCTGTGCGAATTACTTGGTACAAAGGAATGAGCCGAGTACTAAATAGGCAATAGAAGTATTAAAGATCTGCTTATGCTTTCTTGAAAGATGAGGCTTTGGAGAAATTTAAATTTAGCTTTGAGAAAAAAGTTACGAAAAATCTGGAAACCTACAAAGTATCACTGGGAAGTTTTGCACAATATCTGTTCACATAAAAGATGGAAGCTTTAGAAGTTGCAATGTTACAACGGCCATGGATTCCAGTGGAGTTGTCTTAAATAAAAGATAAAAATTAACTCTCCTTCTTGCTTCATCTGTAAAATATTTTACCTGCTAGTGGGTTGAATGGTGCGATAAGTTGCTCTCGATTGTCAGCCTAGTTGTTAAAAGATAATGCTTCGGGCCGAAATGGCTACATTTTTTTGATAATTTGTGCTTACCTCGAAAACTTCTTCAGCTTTTACACCTGGAAATGCACATTTGTTTTTCAATCTTTCCTCTGTCACTTGGTATAAAGAAAGTTGAAGGGAGAGATCTGAAATTTTCATTGAAAATATTCTTTAAAATTTTTGTCAATAGCCCGAGAGGTCAGCGTTTCTGACAACCTCGTGTGCTTTCTTCGTCACTAAGTATGATCAAAAGAGCAGACTTTTGAGATTTTGTTTTGACTTTTAATTGCAGATAAGAGGCAAAATCTTTTGGGGGATCGAGCGCAACCACCTGAAAGCAAGCAAAATAGGAATTAGAATTTTCTAATTTTTTTAGCATTTTGACAATACAAGTTTATATATGTTTTACTGTCTCAGGTGACACCTTCACCAAAACAATTTTGAAGCTTGCTTACCAGGTTACATCTAACGTTTTCTACTCCAAATTCTAGAAGAGAGCTAGATACTAGAATGTTGCACTCGCGCATTCGAAAACGCCTAAGGGAATCTTCCTTTAAAAATAAGGATATCGATAAAAATTTCCATTTCAAAGCGAGTAATTAAAGTATGTAAAAACTACCTGCTTCTTTCTCTCCGATTCGTCTTCAACAGGATTTTCCAATCCCTCCTCCTGGGTAAATTAATACATTTAAAATTAACAGAAACGAATGTGTGAAAAATTTAGGGAAAAAATTACATCAAAAGTCGTTGCGTATTGTGGCATAAGGAAAGAAAATGTATCTTCGCTCCTACTTAAGTCCTTGATGAGGTGAAACATTATTTTCGATGCAAATTTATTTCGAACGTAAATGACACCACATAGAGCATTTGGATCATCATAGCTCGTAAACTGGCCTCTAGATCGTCTGACGATTGGTGAGGGATGATAAGCTAAAAATTACATTAAGAGAACTTTGATAGCTTTGAGCAAATGTTGATGTCAATGATTACTGAATACCTCCTGTTGTGTCTCCTTCTGGTGTTGGTTGCCGTTTGTTTCTACCAATATGCTCAGGCTTATATTTTCTCAAAATTTCAATTAGTTTCAAGACTTTTGGCTTCGAAAGTGTTTGGATCTTTTCTTTTTCTGACAGGTCACCAAATGCAAGCTCACAATAACGTCTACAAAAAATCAAACAAAGAATTTTATGACCAAAGTTATGTAAGATTAAAGTTGAAAAAAGATATGCCTAATTTTGACCATTTCCGTATTGAGGACCCCTAAAAGGATAAAATGGCGCTCATGCTTTTCATTTTCTTCTAAACGACGGATCAAAAACAAAAGTATCTGAAAAGCAATATTTCTAAAGCATGTTATATTTTTCTTTCTAGGGCGTGAAGCTATTGCAGACTAGATTGTAGAATAATTCTCAATTTCAAATTTATCATACCAAAGTAGCTCTATCTGCTGCCCAAAGACCCATGGACCTGACGACATATAGAAAATCTTCAAGAATTTTTCTAGGGGTGTCTGTAGGCTCTGTATAGTTGGTGAACATCTCAGGGTAAGTATCTTCATACATAGTGCGGTAGTCACACTTATGGTTTTCCAAAAAATTTAAAAGACGATTAACAGTGGCCACAATACGAAATTCAAGCTCAATAGGTGTATGTGAAGTGAGGTATTGAACAATCGCTACTCTAAAAATAAATAATCGAATTGGTTTGATCTTGAAATTGGAAAAATGAAAATTGCTACTTTTAATATGAAAAACTTTTCAATACTTTGCCATTGATATGAATCTTAAGATTGAAAGGCGTTCACAGCTAGCTTCTACTTGGCATTTAAAAAATGATTCCTGAAAAAAATAATCGATCTTGTTTTAACCACGAATGTTTAAAAAAATTGACAAATAACTGAGGAGTTACCATTCTTTGTATTTGACGACACAAAAATTTAAGGCTTTTGTCTTTGACACCTTTTAAGATTTCGGCCGTTGAGATCACTAATCGAGACGCTGGAAGGCGAAATTGTTCAATATGGGTCATCATCGAAGTACCAATATTACTTTCCATAAGAGTGTGCCCATTGTCAATAATGAATAAAGAAATTTTCATCTCTCTGTTGAAGTTTCAAAGATTGGTTTCTCAACTATAACTCAAATGATTTTTATTTGTATTACTTTTTGTCACTGCTTCTCAAAAACTTTTCCACTTCTTCATGAGTATCTACAATGAGCGAGCTGGGATCTTGAACATTTGTCACCGAATATGGCTTAACATCCAACATTCTCTCTAGCAACGACCTCCATCTGCGAAGAATAGAAGACATTAGAAATCAAGATCTAAAAAGTACACCTGGAAAAACCTTTGCTTACAGCTGAGCTTGTATCTCTTTCTTGACGGATAATAAGATCGACCCACAATTGTGACGGACTGACCAACACCACTCCTTAATCAGCCAAGAGTAAATGAACGTTTTATTTCCTAGAAAAAAATACACTCATAAAACTCAACAATAAAAGCTAATATATAAAATCGATAAACTGAACCTGGGTTTGACATGATAAAAATCACATCCTTGCTTAGAGCAACCCTCAGAAGCTCTACCAGTGGGTCATGAGGGGTAAAGGCTTTAGTGGGTACAGCATCTGCTGCAAGGGATGCCAACCCCATCTTAAAAGCGCGTGTCAATGGATTTACTCTTGAACCTGAAGGCTGGAACTTCTTAATATACTATTTACACCACTTCTTACATCAAGACTTTTGATGACTTGGTTTGCTGAATATAATTTCAAGTTATTCTTGCTACATTTTCATCATAATTCAGTCAAAAAGAAATAAGTCAAAGCACTACAAACAAAAATTAAGAAAATTTAAAATTTTCTAGTGTTTACATTTTGACCCATCTGTAATAGCAGAGCCCGTTTCTCTAAATAGACAATTTACTTAATTTCTTACGACCCACAGCGAAAAAATCCTTTGATGTAGACACCCGTACTTTCAATTTTGCTTTTATATGAATGGTGGGCATAGAATTATCAAAATTTGAAAATATTTTTAGCCAGTTTTAGCCTCACGCAACCTCGTCCAACAATTTAATCACAGAGGATCGAATAATACTTTAGTCTTTCAGATTACAAGCACAAAATAATTTGCCAAATTATTCCAAACTTTGATAAGCTATTCCAATGAGTCGTGTTAAAATTCCCATGTGAAACTTATTTGCTTGACTGATTATACCCATCCTATTGGGTTGGACCAAATCCGAATCCTTAGTAGATCAACTGTTTTACACAAAAAATGGCCAACAAAGCTGCCAGTGGGACTCAGTGGGTAGGATTGCCAAAAAGCACTATGGTGTTTCAGGGTAATGAGTTGTTATTAGCAATGGATTGCCATTTCAAATCTTCTTCTATGGGCAACATCAACCCTCCAAAGTCAGTCTCAAAATAACAAACTAAATCAAATTAAGGTTATTAAACATAATAATTTAATTGTAATAAATGGCACATGGAATTTGATTTGATATAAAAATACCAACGGCAGCCAAACTGTCTCAGAAAAAATGCTTTTTCAAAACCAAAATTTAGGGCTCAGACAGTAAGAAAGGGTCTTCAAAGTCGCTTTCGTCTTCCTCATCGTCCCACGCATCAGCTTCGATTAGGGCACGCTTCTTTCTATTTTCTAAAGCCTCCTCTGATGGAGGGGAAGTGTGCTTGGTGCAAAAATCAGGTACGGGCAACAAAGTTATCGTACTTAAATCTGAATAATAATAGGGTAAATTTTACCCAGGTAAAAATTTACTTTCTTTGTTACCAGGGTCATAACTCGCTGTCTCGTTTTTAGGGAAATGATTTTCATCAAGTAGACTAAAAGATGTGTCATTCACGTGAGGTTGATTGACAGATTCGATCTCTTGATGAGTTGCCTGAATTAAAGATAAGTGCTTGATTTTATATGCATCATAAAAATCGAATGCTAAGTTGCACTAGCATAATCATTGGTATATCAAGGATAAAATATCTCACTTGAGACAGAATTTCTTGTATCAGTACAACCTTAGCAGCTACAGAATGAATACTCTCATTTATGGCCTGCACTGAAGTCTCGTAAGAAGATTTTAAGGAGCTGAACTGGGCATCAATCTAATGTAAAATTACTATCAGGGTAAATTATAGAAATCAAGTTGGTTTCAAAGTTACCGAGCATGTAAGTTTGTTGAGTCTTTCCTCAAAAGCCTCCACATTGAAGGCCTCAAGAGCTTCTTTAACGTCTTTCACCAAACTTAGCATCTTCAATTGGTCCATCATTTCTTAGAAATTTTGCTCTCATTATAAAATTATCAAGATCTATATTTTTTTAAGTGGCCTAAGGTATTACTGTCATTTGATGATAAATCATTCAGCTTCTCATCGAATCTTTCTGACAATTTACTAAAAGCATTTTCAAACTCTTCGATTCGCATGGAAATTTTTGATACCGCATTAGAGCAAACGCTTTCCATGCTTGATTGTGAAATCTATATTTGTAATTTACGTTAGACATTTTCCATTACCTTAATTATAGTTTATCAATTTACCTGGGCACATTTTTCAAAGCCATCTTGACATTCTTCCCTAAAGTTCTCTACGTTTGCCACAATGGCTTCAAGAGCAATCTGCAAGTCTCTGGTCTCGGCTTTGGCTTGAAGCTGTTGAGCAACAATCAAATTGTCTGATCTAAAACATTATTGAAAAGCTTTTCAATGAACAATTTCAAAGCTAACGTTATAAGCAATCAACTACAAACATAGTTTTCGTGGGAGCTGCTGGGTTTGATGACCAAGCCGGCCTTGAAAACTTGAATCTTTTATTGGTCATCAGGGTTTGCTTCGCATGATTCCTGGGTTGACGAAATCCCCTTTTAGTATGTCAATTATAGTCAAGATTACATTGCAACACATTTTGACAAATTAAAGCCTTTAAAGTTTGGTAAACTTAACTTACGCATTCCCTTGGGTGAACCTTTGAGGCCACCCAGTCACAGATATCTGACTTGACAGACCGTCATTCGGGTCGTCAAGACCCTGACTAAATCTTCCACTGTCAGAATCAGAGTTTTGACTCAAATGCTGGAAGCCGTACATCTTTGGAGCTCTAAAAGAAACCTCAAATTATAGTAGGGCTAAAAATAAGCACAAAAAATCCTCTGACTCCGAACAGAATGGTTTTTTAGAAAGATCCTTTCCAACAACAAGGCACTTAGCTACGAAGTTGTGGGTTTCATCACAAATTACAGTTAAGCAGCAGCAGTAAATGACTGATGATCAATGCACAGTGACTTGCTATTTTTAAATTTTTAAGTCTTAATGTTTTAGTTTTCCCCCATCCATGTATAGTCATCCACAGTGGTACAAGGCAACTGTACAGCAACCATCTAATGTAGTTTCGATGTACGTGTTACGGTTTACAAAAGAAATTGTCTGGAAATTAATTTTAAACATCTTTTTCTCAAATTTATCCCCGGAAAAGCTGGGTATTGCTTTTAGAACCAAGAAAGTTTTTTCCTTCAATCTTTTCTGTTTTCTGCTCATTTTTGCAGGAAATTCTTTTTGTTGACGGAAACTGCCTCTGCACGCGATCTTTTTGCGGGATTAACCTGTTGAGCTGTAAACCTGATTGCATACAGGATAAATTCGATTTTCATTTTTGCACTTTCAAATTTCGTTAGGCCGTGCGGCGGGCCTTAATCCCGAGGTTCCCGACTCCAGTGAATTAGGGCCAAGAGGCAAGAATACGCACTAAGTCACAGCAAAACGGCAAACCGAACCTCAACGTTTCCTGTGTTCTGCCCTTGATTCCCAGAACTTTTAAATGGATCCGCTGCCACCTGACCCCACCTCGCAACTAGATTACTAGAAATTAACCTCACAATTCTTTGTTAACGCAAAGTGGTCACGATTTCCGAGTGTCTCTACGTGGTCAGGGTAAGACAATTGACAAAACATCCCAAGAAAGTAATGACATGAACAACGTGGGTGATTGAAAACGTATTTATCAATTTGCAGACCGTACGCTCCAAATATGGACGAAGCATCGATGATGACATTTTGCACTTTGATTGCTGAGCAAGAAGTGGCCAAGGAAAACTTGATACCCCCTGAGAGCTCTGAAAGCCAAGAGTAAATGACCTTACCTCCTAATTCTCCACAGTTTTCTTTCAGAATAATTTCTTTTGAATTCAGCCTCAGGTCCAGGGAATCTGCAAAGTGTTATGAAACGTTTCTTGGAGATGTGAGCCTTTTTTGCAGGAACTTGTCCTCCATGGTAGGGATAGCGTCAATTCTAGAGAAGGTGAAACGAGATTGGATTTTTAACTCTCACCCATAAGGTATCATCAACGATATCTTTTTCAAATTATAGTCTGAGCACTTTTCAGTGTCATCTTTCGTATCAAAGTTGGACAGTGAACATCGTCACAGATTTTTAGAAAGCCTGACCATGGAATACTGTCTTGATCTCATCTCTCAAGTCTTGGGTCACGTTGTTCTAAAGTTTGACGAAGGTAATGAATTTACTTTCACAATTCTATCCACTTTTTTAAATTTAAATCCCTTTACAGGTGGTCCTAAACTGTTTATGGAATTAGGGATGACAATTGTGTCCAAGTAAATTTGGTTTAACCACTTGGTTTAGTTAGCAAATATTGAGAGAAATATTCATTCTTAAGCCTAGCTTACCAACTAGAATGTCATTTTGAGTGTAAACATGAGGCGGTGGACAATATTTTAAAAGAATTCTTTTACCGCCTTTCCTCGCGTGGCCTGGTTGATCCGATGGAGGGTCTCAAAGCACTCGAGTTCCTTACAGAAATCATTCCCAACAGATATTTAAGGTAACATTTTAGAGACACCTCCGAAAGGGAACCCTCAAAATTAAGAAATTAAAGTTTTCTTAAGGATGCAGCTAATTGACGTGATGATATTCTGCGTCATGGAGGGTCTGGACGTAATCCCAGAGGATGGAGCCTCCGACGCTAAATTTCAATACCTTGCTCATTTTTTGAAGGTGGTTTTATGAACTTAAACTCCATCTTTTAATTCAATACCTTTCCTTTTCTAGCAAGGTGGAATGCACGTGAACCTTCTCTTAAACGATTTGTTTCCAGTTCAAACAATCGAGTCAAGGGGCAAAGCTCCAAAGATGATCTCCGAGGAGTCCACGTTCTGGACCTTCAGTAAAATGCGTCGTCACGAAAAGATTGGCCTCAAGCAAAACCTCGAGATGTGGACCGAATCCCTTTCAGAATGCACCGTGGGTCTGTCACTTTTTCGTCGTGATTTCTGCTCTGAAGTTTACATTTTACAAAGCGAAATTGCGAACATATTGGCAAGGATAGAAGCACCTCTTCAGATCTAATAGTTCGACACAAAGAACTTACCAAACATTATTACTAATGTAAAGACAAAAAATCTAGGCATTGCAGGTCATTTACAATAATGAGGTCTTCGGTGTCAAAATTAAAATTGAGTGCAAAAACATGCTGTCATCAACGAAAAAGACTCCTCTTATAATAATAATTTACATATCTTTTGTTAGATTAGAAGCCTCGTGAAGAAACCATCTGCCACTTCCAAACCCTTTCCAGCCCGGGGCGAACAGAATCAGAAAAGAATAACTGGGCGAACCGAAGGTGCAGGTAAAGCTCTGACCCTCAAAATGATATCATCCTGCCTGGTGGGATAAAAACAAGAATAGGACATTCTTAAAATAATCTTATTTGTAAAAAGCATGAAAACTCAAAGTTAATCCTTAGGTCATAGGGCAAAGTTAATGAAAAGGCCGGCTGGGTGCGACGGGCCGTCTATGGACGGCGGGTGGCGGACGACGAGGTCCTCAGACGGATCGCTTCGACCTCGGAGCGAAGAGTTTTGATCCGAGAATTTGGGAGAAATCCCTACAACGGCAGGCATAATGACCCCTCGTCTATTGGAAAGACCCGTTTTACAGTGACGTACCTGTTGTAGATATCAATATCATAGGGGTAGGACGACCCCAGCCCATACATGTAGCTGTAAGCGTCCTGGAAGTTTGAGGCGTAGCCATTCGGTTGGGGATAATAGTTACTGTAGACCGGCGCCGGTTGGGTAACATAGGAGACGGGGGCCGCCGCAGTGGAGTAGCTTACCGGGGAGACCGCTTGACCTGTGGGGTAGGCAGGAGGATAAGACACGGGAGCAGGGGGAGAGGGTGGGTAGACGTAGGACGTCTGTTGCGCCGGGGCCGCAGCGCTACCGGCATAACTCGTCGGGGCCTGGGCATAGGTGGGGCTAGGGGGAGGCTGCTGGGACTGAGCTGGAAAAGGGTAAGGTTTGAATTGAAAAGGTCAATATAATAATAAGACTTGTGTAAAATCACCGTATTGTGCGGACGGTGCGGGGGTCGATGTCGGGGGCGGCGTGACGGGCGGGGCCGGAGCATAAG
>Ga0194133_10010723_pt1 | contig 10247 bp, 11 predicted proteins | sample TA2KigOf40mmetaG_FD_155448 | JGI IMG/M metagenome (GOLD analysis project Ga0194133, IMG submission 155448) | Freshwater microbial communities from Lake Tanganyika, Tanzania - TA2015055 Kigoma Offshore 40m | ecosystem: Environmental > Aquatic > Freshwater > Lake | place: Tanzania: Lake... | reverse complement strand
TTCATCTCTTATGATCTTGATGGCCAGCGATGCTGCGGAGTAGTTCATCCAGGCCTTTGGAGGCATTCTTTTGGTAAGTTGGTTAATTCTATCTCTGTTGATGGATTTTTTGTAGTCTTTCATGGACGTAAGGCTGCATAATGCATACTTTCAAGTTTCCTCAGATTCTTACTGGATAGTTCAGTTGTAAGCCAAACTTGTGATGAATAATATAAAATAGAGAAAACTTGACTAGTGACTACTTTAAGCATCTGTGATTGGTCCAGTTTGCGTGCAATAATTCTCAGTCCTGACATCATAGATGAGAATCTTCGCTGCAGTGCATTGATGTGCGGGTTCAACTATAGGTAGAATAAAGATCTAAATAAAGCTTAACCAACTCCTTAAAAGCTCAGTTAGGGTTACTGGGGGTGCGTGACCTTGCCTAGTTACCTGGGCAAGGTCCTGGTGGACCTTATCTGAGCATAAAAACTCCAAACCATCAGACTTCGAGAAAGGTTTACCTTTTCTGTTACGACCGAGCAGTGAAAGAAAACAAACAAGTTATTAGAATTAAGGACTAATCCAAACCACTAAATTGTACAGTCTAGGTCAACATCCAGGGACTGGGAGGGTTCTTTTTTCTAATCCTCTTAACCTGAATCCTGGATAGGATCTCTGAAAAGAGACGGTCTCAAGATGAATATATATAGTCACGCCATTCATCACGAAGCACTTTAGTTGAGCGTGAATAATTGTAACTGAAATATACATTTTTACGTTACAGTTTTGTTGAAAAGAGTATTTTTACTAAGTCTTGTAAAACTTATTTAGGTCACAAAATGATACAAGTTTGAAAAAACAATTTCAGTTTAAAATCTACGAATTTATTATTTCGCGATTCTCATCCCAAAATTGGTCCCCTATGATATCACAATTTGAGACTGTAATTTGTGTTCTTGTCTTAAAGGAAACTTCCATCTTCTTTGACATTTTTACAAGGGGTTCAACGACTTCGATATCTACACGTTTTCGCCAAACAGTTGTTCCTTTCCGAAACTAAAATTTTAAGATTTTGATAAGTCAAATACCTGGAGGATTTTTTGTTCAATTCGTAAAAATACCTGTTCTGGCTCATTATTGTAATTTATACCAAACTGTGAGAAAAGTATTTCATTCTTATCACTTGCAACTGTCCCCTTAAGGCGTTCTTCTGCCTCCTTGTTTGTCTAGATATGGAATTTGAGATAGATTTAATGACAAAATATTTTTTTGGTCGTGTTGTCTGTGTATACTCACCATCCCTCCTTTAAGAACTAAGTTCCAAAACACTGTGTTGTAAAGATTGTTAATATGACAGTCTGCTTGACGCCAGCTCAGGTAATCCCGTAACGTTTTTTCCGTAGGGTATAAGACTGCAAAAAAAAGTTATTCATGTATGAAACAGCTAGTAGAAAAAAGTCCATTCAAATGTAATACCTGTCCTCGCATCGAAAGAAGGAATAGACAGTAATGGCTTCTCAACTCCCAAATGACTCGGCCAAAAATGCACATATGAGGCTGCAAATAGACTGACAATGTTTGTCATGATTTTGGAAGACCGACGGCTGTAAAGCCCTGTGTCTTTTCGAAGTACAAAACTGAAAAAGAAAGTTCTGTAAAGCATTCGAGATCAGAGCTAGGCAAGAAATTGCTTAAATTCAAATGATGGTTTCTTATTCTTTGCAACTAGGTTAAACTCCAACTTTACAATTGCAGGTAATTCAAAGGAGAGCCTTTTACACATCTTGATTTAAGTGACTGCAGATTTTAAATTTGAATTTATTTCAAAATGGCAATAGTTTACCTAAATTCATCACTTTGGCCGTACGCTAAGATGATGTCAGGCAAATCTTTCATTACATTCTTTGCACAAGTTATCATCTGAAAAGAAGATAATAAATAAATGAATCAGCTTTAGTAAACACTCTTCATCGACAAAAAATTACTTTTTACCAGATCCAGTGCATTTTGATCGTTGGGTTTGGAAAATCCGTGCAAATCTGAAAACTTGTGAAATGCCTTGCCATCGATACGAACCACAATCCAACAGTCTGGTAAGAGCTTGTCGTCCGCCTCATACTTGCGCACATATTCAAATTTACTTTGGGCCATTGTTGCAGCAACACTGAACTTACGGCTTCTGAGCAACAAAGTTCTTTGAATGATTTTACCAAACATTAAACAATTGAGACGCAAAACGAAGAGTTGAAAAGCATGGCCAGCGCCAGTCTAAAAGCAACATCAAATATGAAATTTATGTTTTGATTTTTGTTTTGTTTTTGTCATAGATGTCTACTACTGAGTCTATTTTTACGTATAACACAGATTTGAAGGATATTTTGCTGTATTCGCTTTCTGTTGTAACTTGTAAACAAACCTTACTTAAAAGTAAGAAAAAGGAAAATCGATAAGGAAGCACTTGGTGATTGTTGGACATTGCTACACGTAATTTAAGGATGAGGTCCTACGCAATTCTTCTGGTGGTTGTTCTTTTTAGCCAAGCAACCTGCGAGGAAAAGAAGTCTGTCAAAAAACTTCAGATTGGAGTGAAGAAACGAATCGAAAACTGCACTTTAAAGTCGAAGAAAGGAGACGTTTTACACATGCATTACACAGTAAGAGAACAAATTGATGACGTGTACGGTACTCCTGATCATTTTTCTATTGAAGGGCTCTCTCGAAGATGGTACAGAATTCGACTCCAGTATTCCTAGGGGTAGTCCACTGCAATTCACGTTAGGCTCTGGTCAAGTAATCAAAGGGTGGGATCAGGGTCTTGTAGGGTAAGCAATAGGTTTAGAAATTATCAGTAACAAGTTTTGAGTTTTAAAGTCTGATTTTTTTAAATTTGTAGTATGTGTGAGGGAGAAAAAAGGAAACTGGTCATCCCTCCAGATTTGGGTTACGGTTCATCAGGATCACCTCCAAAGATTCCTGGAAACTCGGTATTGGTTTTTGAAGTGGAGCTTATCAAAATAGATCGTAAAGATGAGTTTTGATTGATGAGGTAAATACCACCTCGCTCAATCATTAGTTACTTTGAGCTCAAGAACCTGATTTCAAGTTTTTTTTAAATATAATTTTAAGTAATTGTTCTTCTTTAACGTTTTTGTTTCAGTCAGAAAAAGTAATAAAAACTTTGACTTGCCATGTTTCTGTACATGAAATGATTTCTTTTCCCGAACACTTAAAGGAATAACCCGATAAAAATAAATTTAATAAAGTGAGGCAAAAAATAAATATAATTGTCAGTTAAAAAAGGTACTGGAAATGCCAAATATGTGAAGCAGTAGATCGAATCACATTTTAATATCACAAGTTAGAACTAAAAACAGAAGTTTTAATGGTGTCGGGGTTATTTTTGCGAAGCTGGAGAAGACTCAGACCTTTTGTGAAGTCTCTCAGGATGTGTGTAAACCTAGGAATGAAAACTTTAGATTGATTTGGTAGTTTCGAACACAAGTGATAAATTCAAACAGAGTAACATGTCTCAAGTTAGACCTTTGCACAACTAAGACACTGAATTTAGATATTTCTATTTACACTTGCCATTTGCGAAAATTCGTGAACTACATCCCGGAAAGTGTCGTCGTCGCCACCTGATATATTGTCAAAACGAATCTCCTCATTAAGAGTGGCCAGTCTGTAAGAGAATGATAAAAGATAAACTCAACATCGCATTGATATGTTTAGAAATTTTCAAGCTAACCTTAATAAAGTTACTATGTCAGCATCAGAGTTTTGGACCGCTATATCCAAGGGCTTTTGACCAACATAGTTCCTTATGTGGTGATCTGCGTGGTGCTTGAGCAAGAGACAGACCTAAAGAGAAGTAGAGAAAGTTGCTAAGCTTGAATGAGTAAGGTTTATCAGAAAATCAAATCACACCTGCCCAGTGCTCCCCTGAGCCACAGCTAAGTGTAGTGGGGTGTCGCCTCTTTCGTCCCGACAATTGATCTTTGCTCCGTTGAGCAGGAGAAATCCTGCAGACATCACTGACCCGCTAAGAATGGACTGATGAAGAGGGGTGCTCATACCTTCTGAGTCCTAGATAAATGATTGTGATAAATGTACAAACGTTCAATATGTGTCTCCAAAAGTGATAAGCTCGACAACCTGCAACTCGGCCATTACTTTTGCTCCGATAGCAAGAGCCTGACTCATGACAGGAAGATTATGGACTCGAGCAGCGCGAAAGAGCAACCTGTCTGGAGTAAGACATTTCAGACTTTCGCCTCGAAGTGCACTTTCATCTTCTCCATCGGTTGATTCTTGATCACTGTCCAGCTGAAATACTGTCTTATAGACCCAGGGAAAACCAAGACCAAAAAGTAAATCAAAATACCTCAACGTTGGCCAAATGATGTTTTCCCAAAGTTGATCCGAAAAGTAACGATTCAGCGCTTATGACCTAATTAAGGAAAAGTATTGCTTTGCATATTTGAAGAATTCTTTTGCTTCCTTCATTACCTCGTGCGTTGTTAAAATTTCTCCAATGGAGGTGTCCACATCTTTATCATCTTTGTCCTGATCCTCTTTATTTTGAGAGCTTGTTTCGATTGGTTTTCCTCTTTTTAGACTTGAACTTCTAGTCCGTCTGCGAAGACGTCCCACTGTCCATTTCGTGTCTAAATATAATAATCAAATTTCCTTTGAAAGATATTTTATCATTCGTAATTAACATACCTACCTCTATACTTGTCTGATTCAAAATTCAATACGTCTACTTTCACAAATGCACGAGCAATGTATTTAGCCCTTATCCAATTTTCACGCTCAGCAGCAATTGAAGAAGGGTGCGCTCTCTTCGCAATAACTTCCATTACGTTGGCCTCATAAATTTGGTTAATGACGTTGTTTCCTAACTCTGCCATGACCTTTAGAATTTCCGGCTCAAAACCGTCAAGTGACAACCCGCGGACCTGGCCACAAAAGAGAAAGGTTATAACGCTACGCTATGGATAAACATTCTCAAATCTAATAAAGTAAAAACATTTTTTGCACCTTAGTAATGTGAACACCCAAGCTCCTATGAACACCTGAGCAAGCAATACATAGGGTTATACCAAGATTAATTGAAGCCCATTCTGGATCTGGTGCGCCACAGTCACAACACTTTTCATTGCCTGTAATTAAAAGAGATAAGCAGAGGAAAACTTAACATATTTCAATTGAATTACCAGGAATTAGAAGAATTTGCTTTGCACTTCTCCTAGTGGTAGGATGTTTTTGACCTTTCTTCTGCGTAGCTAATGATGCATCAGTACTGGTGGAAGTGTCCTCGCTATCCGAATCTTCCCAACAGAAACCCTCTCGTTCCTTTCGCTCCTCTGAGGGCAAAAGTGTTTCGTTCAAAGCAGTAGATATACCTTGCTGAAGGCTTGTTATCCATTTCTAAGAAAAGGTTATCAAATTTAAAAGCAAACAAAATTTATATTTTAGCTTTGATCTCAAAAAACTGAGGTGACAGGGTTTAGATTTTTAAGATTTACAGTTGAATTAAAAGAGCTGATCCATGAAATACCTGATACTGTTCCTCTGTATCGGCTTGCAATACGTGGGATTTCGTTGGAGAAATAACCTCAAAACAGAACCGTCGCTCAATATCCATCAAGGGCCTTTGAAAAATTCGGTAGCTAATTCATCGAAACTTTCTTATCTTGGGAGATGTCTATGTGACATACCTGACAAGGCATATTTTTAAATCTTTTTCCATGACAGTAACATCTTCACCAGATCTTTTAACGTAACACAGCTTGTTGCTCTAGAAGATAAATTTTAAAGTTATAATGGTTTTCTTCAATAAGAATCTAGAAGTTTAATCTAACGTCAATTCCTAAAGAGACGATATTTTGAAAATTGAACACTACCTCTAAATAAAACCATCTTCGGTTCCATGTCTTAAATGCATTTTGTCCTCGCTTGTACAAGTAACCCTCCAAATGAGGGAGCTTCTTTTTCTCAGGGACATCAGATTTGTCTAAAACTTTCCCGTCTTGAAAAACAATGAGGATTTTTAATATTGATAATTAATTTTGAAAATGCTTTTGTGCAAATGTTGATGCATATCAAAGCTTATTGAAAAATTGATCTTGCCTGAAGAAATGAGAGAGTGTCTTTTTTCCAAATCTTTTTCTAGAGCCAAGGACACTTTTTTCATTTCAGAAATATTTTCGACGATTGCATTTGTGTCGTTATCGATGCGTTTCATAAGGCTTGAACCATCAACGAAGAAATCACCGTAAGCCCTGACAACTGATGCCAAACATCCCAAAACTTCGTGCCGCTTTTTTGATTGAATCATGGTTATCTAGCATAAAAAATTGTCTTTAGTTTGCTTATCACACTGTTTAACTTTTTTTTATCCACCTGGTAAACATAGTCCAAAGCAGTGTACCTGAAGCACGACTGAGTTGCCATCAAATAGTTGGTGGCATCTTCAACTTCAACAAACTTGCTTCTATTTACAGCAGCGTTTTTACTCAAGGCACTGTCAAGATCAGTAGATATTTTGTTGAAGCAACTGAAAAAACGATATTTCTTTACTATTTTTGATTGGTGGACACACCACATTGAAGGAGTGATAAATAGTTTTAAATGTAGACCTATTAAAACCTAAATTGTTTTGATTGTGAAGTCAACCAGCACCCCAGTTTTTAGGTTTTATCTGCTTTTTAAATCTACTTTTTTACATACCTATCAGGTCTGACTTGGATTAATTTTCATTGAACAATCAAATTTATTCTACCCAGATGCCAAAAAGATTGACCCTGAACCCATCTCTCAGAATTTTTAGGCCAGAAAGACCCTTTAGTGTTATGATGAATATTTTTTTGAGTTGACCTTTCAAGAATAAAAAAGGTAAATTTGCATTAGACTCACACTTTAGTGTCTCTCATTTGCTTCATATCTTCACGCACGAATCGATTTAAGTTCTGAGTCACAGCTCTGAAAAAAATCTCATTTTGTCATCACTAAAAATTGAACTTGAAAATAAACGAGCTTATAACTATGTAATTTAGCATTTAAGATTAAGAATGAAAACTTTACTTGGAAACTTGGTCAACGAGCGTATTTTGTAACTTGATTATCTCTTGAAATGCATGGATAAATTTATTAAGATTTGACGTAGTGGCATTTGTTTCAGCAGCAGTCTCGTCCGATGAATCTGAATCACTAGTTGCAAAGTATGAACTCAATTCCCACAAGCTCACAGCCAATTGTCCCTAAATAGAGTTCAAATTTTATTTCATCTTTTCCTCATGATAACAGGTTGGTTGGTTGCCAGTACTCCACAGTGACTGTCACTGGCATCCATCAATCCAGCATTTAGAAAGTTCTCACCCACCTGTTGGCAAATATAAGCTTTTCCACTCTCTGATACAGACGAGCAAACTTTAATGATCTTCTCCAGCCTTGTCTCAAGCTCGTCTAAATTTAGCTCATTTTTCTGAATCTGACTCCGAAACTTAGGACTGTCAACTAAACACTCGGAAAAACTTATAACCGGCTTCATTTTAACGAAAAAAATAGCACTACACCTCGGCTAAAACCACAATTAACAGTCGAAAATGATAAGATAAGCTAAACAAAGAAGATTTGTAACAACCAATTGACTGCGACTGACACACAATTGCACAAAAATAATGTGAAAAAAACGTAAACAAAAAACTTTGGAGGGATGAGTTTCCAATAGCTTCATTATTTTCCTCACAGATGGCGCAAATGACTGTAAAAACACAAAATATTTATCCACAGATACATATAATCTCTCGACTTTTCAACAGCTGACGTTTTCAGATTTTGCATTTTAGAAGGTTTTAAATCTCTGACTTTAAAACATTCATTCTGTATATAGTTCATAAAAATGAAAATCAAACATTTTATATCCATTTCCAACCATATTTGCTCTTGAATCTTTTCGTAAAGGGTTGCAAAATTTAATCAAGCTGGGCAACACCACAGCTGAACCCAAGCTTGCCAGATGAGAAAGTTGTCCGAACGGCCAAACCATTAAAGAGCTTTCCAACTAAGAAATTCATAAATGTAAGCATAAAAAGTATTGCTTTTGAAAATATACAAATAAAAAGCCTCTTTTTTGTTCAAATCAATCCCTGGAAAAAATGCATTATTTTATAAATGACGTTTGTTGGTGAAATTTTTAATCTGGCAAAATCTTTTCCACAAAATTTCTGCGCCTTTTTACAAAAAAAGTTTGTTTTTAATTTAGAATTTAGTCTCTTTTCCGCCTACTATACAATTATATACTTTCATAGAAAATACTAAAAAGATAAAAATAGTTTTAATTTAAAGACAGTTGATATTTTTTTTCACATAAAAATTAAAGTTGAACGTACAGCTTAATGTTGTCATTCAACAAGTTGTCGACTCGCTTCTAAGTTGAAAGACAGAAAAAATGAACAAAAAAGATGAAGATGGCCAAGAAACAAAGGTTTGTCCCTTCAAGATTTGGTGTTGTGGAGATCTCAGGACAGCAACAATCTCTATTGGAGTGACCAACATTGTTTCGTTGGTAAGAAACGAAATTTGCCAAATAGAAATTGAACTCTTAATCTACCTCATATTATTTTTGCAGATCCTCCTGACCAGTTACAAAGTTGGCACAACCCTCTCTAAAGAGTCTTTCAATTTAAACATACTGGTGATCCCTTTGTTAGTCGTGATAACTGTTTTCATCAACATTGCGCTTGTCTACGGAGCTACCAAACGATTCAAGTGGATTTATATTCCCTGGTATATGCCTATGCTATATATTGAAAACGAAACAGAATGATTTTTTAATTTGAGTTTGTACTTATTCATTTTCAGGATGGTTACATATCTACCCGCTATTCTCGCATTGCTCATATTTTGTTCAGTTAAATTTTCCACCTTGGTATTAAAAAGAAAAGTTTTGGTGTATACATAAGACTTGGCTTGTAGCTCTGGTTTTTTTCTATTTAGGAAGGTCAGCAACTTTCTTTCCTTGTCCTTGTGTTTGTTTCGGCATACTTTTATGCAGTTGTCGTCTCCTCGTATGTCGAATTGACACAAAACTCAAGAATTCAAAAAGTAATGCTGTTGAATTGAATAGAACTTTCGTGGTTCGCAAAGGTTATTCTTTGTTTCTATCTTTCAGAACCAGACAGAAAAGTCTAAAAAGCACGAAAGCAAGGACTACATAAAAGACAATGGTTTAAAAAAACCTGCTTTTTTAATTGACCTTACGGAAATGGAAAGCCTTAATGAGACTAATAGACTTGGTGATACATCAGTCTGCTACCCAAATGGAACAAGAAATGAGGTAGAAAAAAATAGGAAATTAAAAAGGAATTCTCACTTATTCACCTTGAAACTATTAAATTACACAAAGCCTTTTAGTCTTAATCTAAACGTCCAGAAAATTTTAGGCCGACGAAACGTTTACTCACATAGCCAATCGAGAGCCATTAATCAAAGCAACGGACGGAGAGGCTGTGATTGTTCAAGGTTTTGACGATAGTGGCGAATTCACACTTCCTCATGTTGACGAATCTCACAGGTTTGTTTGAAAAAATTAGAATAGGTTGTAGAAACCAATCAAGTGTTAAAGGGTCACTGTTGTTTAAAGAATGATTACTGCAATTATTTTTGGTCAAGATCGAATGGCACTTTGTTTGAACCCTGATATTTGGTCTCTGTCAGAAAATCACTAAAAGAACATTCAAAATAACCTTTTTTGTAGCTCCGATCAATTGAACTTCAGCACTTGTTTCACCACTGCTGATTCAAAGCTTCTTCCAGTTCCAGAAGAAGTTATCCAAATAGAAAAGCTTGTGGACAAGGGATCAGAATTGCCATCAGTTCAAACAACTTATCAAGAGAGAACAATTGATTTGAGCTTCAAAAGTTTGTCGACCGTCGATGTTTCATTTAAGTCTCAAAAAAGTCTTTCAGCAAAATCCGAATCTAGGTAACGAGGGAATCTATCAATCAATTAAGAACTGGAAACATAAATTTAGAGATATTTTTTGCAGGATAATGATTGATCCTTTGAAAAATGTCGTCAACATGGATCTAGTTGATTCTACTTTTAGCCCTTTCAAAGCGAAAAGTGGAACAGACTCTTCCCAACTGCCAAAGATGAAAATTTTCTTGCCAAAGAACGCCTCTGACGAAGACGATTCGTCTAAATCATCATCCAACGAAGATCTCCCTGCTCCAGAATCTCATTAAATGCTCATTTT
>Ga0194133_10010722_pt1 | contig 10247 bp, 4 predicted proteins | sample TA2KigOf40mmetaG_FD_155448 | JGI IMG/M metagenome (GOLD analysis project Ga0194133, IMG submission 155448) | Freshwater microbial communities from Lake Tanganyika, Tanzania - TA2015055 Kigoma Offshore 40m | ecosystem: Environmental > Aquatic > Freshwater > Lake | place: Tanzania: Lake Tanganyika... | reverse complement strand
TATTTTTATAAATTAATTAGCAATCAATACATTATTTTTAATTAAGAGTGGTTTGATTTCATTGAGAAAATTCATCACAAAAAATTGGACCATCAATAGAAACTTAGATGACTGTCGTAAAGTGATTGGTTAAGTCTAACCCTGGGATCACCATACAGCCCAGAGATTTTTAGTATCCCAAGGCTGTCCCAAGTTGAATAAAAAATCTTTAAAAAAACTTTTGCTTTCGTTCCTTTCATTTCCATTGGACACTTCGTCTATCTGCTTGTTAGTAAAAGGAACCTCACAACTTCATAAACTGAAGTCCAATTTGAAGTTTTTCATTCCTTTCATGAAGTTATGAGAATTGCACGAGATGATTGAATGCCAACATCAAACCTTTTATATAATAGCCTGCAGTGGTATGAATCAAAAGGGTTTCTGCTGTTGGTCAATGTTGTATAACAAACGTCCTTCGTTTGCAAACACAACTGCAGAAAGTCCACAAATACATTTTGTAAAAAAAAGTCAGGTCTTTGATGGCTACAATAAATCTTCATCTTAGTGCATTATCTTACCTAAAAAGTAAACAGTGAATGGTTAAAAGAATATTTATCACAGATTGTGTAAAAACAAAATCAAGTAGATAGACTTCTTTAAATTTGAAGTACAAAGAAAGTCATATGGTCAAAATGTACCACACATCTCACCTTGATCTCAAAACCACATCAGTAAATCATTCCTTCTTTTCAATCTTGGCATGGATTATTCATAGAAATGTCCAGAAATATAACCATTAATTCCCAGAAGTTGGTTTCTTAAAGTAAATATTGACAAACACTTTTCCACTTAAATTCAGCTTTAAAGTAAATTGGTTGTATGGAATAAAGTAGGAAAAAGAATGATACATTTTGCTAGAAATTTTATATTAACATACTTCAACAGTTTAACCTTTTTTTGTTGGGATTGAGACAATTCTTGAACATGGGGGAAAAAAGGGTCCTGCAGCAGAAACTTTTTTTTTCCTCCTGTTTCTCAGTTATTTTCAAAGAGCCAAAATCGAATTGAAAATATAGGGCTAACCTAGTTTCTTTCATACCATGAAGTTTTCACTTTTTTTCTCTTTCAACACCCTTGAGAATGGGCTTGATTTAATCCAGCTTTGTGTTCCAAAAATCCAGGTACCGCAACACCAAAACATATGTAGATCGGGTCCTCTGGAGGGAAAAACAAGATTGCAAAAGGTAGTCCATTTCAATAGAAGCAAGAGAAATTCCATTTCAGTTAATGGTTTTGTGCCAAAAAGCAGCATATTTTTCAGCACTTGATTTATTTGAGAGGCAAAATCTTTTATTGTGTTTAAAATGCTGCATTCAGAAGTTTAATGTTTGTTAAAAAATTATTATAGAGTAAATAGAAATTAATTTTTCATGCATTCTGGTCGCTGTTGTTAAAAAAAGATACAAAGAGTTAAATGCTTTGAAATGAACCCATATAAAAATGATAAAGTATCTGACTAAAATTTATTATAGACATTTCAAACTTGGACTTTCTTTCATGAAAATTTTTGTAGGAGTAGAAGTAAATAAATAGTTAGTGTTTTGACCATGGTTTTTGAATCTTCAAAGAAAGTTTGTTAGTTGATATAGAGGTAAAGCTATACTACCCTTTTACAATCATGTTATACAAAGAGAATTTTTAAACAAGACTTTTCAGTAGTCAGGTTGAGTGTTTTATGATAAAAAGTTTATGGTTTTTTTTTGTGTGTAAAAGAACTGGGAAAAGAAGTTACAAAAAAACAGGCGAAAACTTTGAAGGACTTGTTTTTCTTTGCTTTCTGCCCAATTAAGTGGCAGAAAAATAACATTTTGTTTATCTATTTATGGTCAAGCATGGCTAATTTTATTGCCATATAGATTTTGATAACAAAATTCTGTGGTTCATGATTTTCTTCAATTGCATCATTCTAATAAAAAAAAGACCCTCTATTTTGACCATGTCAATTTGAAAAGAAAAGAAAGCTGTCTTTAGTGCGATTAATAGAGTCAACAGATCAGCAAAAGTCTCTCTCTATAGACTTAATCACCACCAAGCATCCACCCAAAGGCATTGCTAAGCACTTTTTATTGCTCACAATCGATTCAGAACAGGGAAGAGGGGGGTGTTGAGGTGTTTGTTATGACTTCTTCTTTTAAAAAAGTCTTCAGCTTTCAACTCACGTCTCAGATCATGAACTATGAAGTGAAAAAAAGCAATGTGGATTTTTCTCCAGTTTCTTGTTGGATCTTGGATTGTCTAAAGAAATATTTACTGTTTTGGTAAATAAATCATCAACTTTAGTTACACAGACACAAGGCAGAACAAATTATATTTATTTCTATCTAGTATTGAAAGGTTAAGGCCTAGAATGTGTGAGCCTGTTTCGTGATTGGCCTTGGCTGAATACACATTGCTTTACTGCAAATCACAACTTGCATGTTCAAGCAATATCATTCTACTTGCACAGACTCAGGAAAGCATAATAATGATGGTAGACAACTAGTCTTTGGAGACTAATTGACCAAACCAAAGAATTACAACTCAATTCACAAAAGTAAAGATCAAAATACAAATCTGATGAGCTGATTTTCAACACTAAAAGATTGAATCACTTTTGTGCTAAGATAAGGCCTTTAGTCATGGACTATTATGTTTTTTTATTTCATCAATTTTTTTAAATCAACTTGGGATGGTTGAAAGTTAACCTAAAGACCTCCACCACTCATCTTTTGATTTTAGAAATTAGAAAATCCTAGGGGCCAGCCTTGGGATTTCTGATTCTCATCTGCTATATTAGGCCACATTGATCTCCAGGTGAATTACAGTCCATGTTCTCACAAAACTCCTTGAAATGTAAAACAAAGTAGATGATTCCAGACAAAAAGTACAATTTTGGCCTTACAAAATGTTTTTTTTTCATTTCATCCACTTCTGTTTTGGAGTTAATAACAAAGTAAATTAGATAATAACTTTGAATTTTCTAATGTCATAGACTTGACAACTATGGGAAACTACCTGCAGAATATTCAAAAAAAGAAGGTCACAAAAAGGTCGAATGATTTCTTAATTTCTTTGGAACTTCCCAGTGGGGTTAGTTATAGACAAACTAAAAATTTTCAAAAGATATAAATTCAAACTAAAGTGGCAATTAGAAATATTTCCAAAAAAAGTAATATGTTATAACAATATTTATCAAAGTTTGAGCATTTCATGTGCAAGTTGTTCGATCTACCAACCAAATGAACTTCCTGTTGCAGAAAATTGTGTCGTTTATTGCCATCACATGCAAGTGTAATTTTGCTCAATTACATTTTGTTTGCAGACATGAGCATTTATTTTATCTAACAATCCGATTAACTTGTTGGGTACCTAGCTTTTTTTCTTCCTTTTTTTTCTCTACCATTATCTACTTTGACAACAAGAAAAAGAAGCTCATCACTTTATTTAAGTTGATTGACAGAGAAAATGATTTCATTTCCTTTTAAGTATTGGTGGGCTTAAAAGAAGGAAAGTTTTTTCAAAACAGAACCTTATGGATGTGGGTTTACTTTTCAATAGATACATATTTTAAATGTTTCTCACTCTTTGCCATTCTGAGAAATACCATAACCATAGTGGTTTTTTCTGTACTTTTTGTCACATTAGTTGATGGAAAAAAAACCACAACTTTAGTCAAGTGCAAGAAAATTTTTTGCTTCCCATTTCTTGAAGGTCTCTAATTAAAAACTCATTGTGTGCTTTTTGCCATTTTGTTTTACACGTTTCTTGAAGAAAAAAAAATACTTTAGAAAAAAGGTAGAGGAAAAATTTGAAACAATTGTTTGAGGATTTTTTTTTGCTTGTGTAAGTCATCCAAGCGTCAGTGATTACTGTGAGATGGCTGAATTGTGACTTATTAGTTCCACATGAAGGTTTTATTTTGCACTTATTTTCAAACAAACAAAAACATGGGATGATAAATATCTTAAATATGAAATGACAGTTGGAAAAAATAGAAATGGTAAACTAATGTTACTTTTTGCCCATGATCTTATGTAAAAAAGGGGGGAAAGTGAGCTAGAATATTCGATATCTAACATAAAAGAAGTTTTTTTCTAAGCAGAAGAAGCCAAAAGTAATTTAAAAGGCACAAATTTATGATGGTTCAGTGCAAAGAACTTCATTTGAATAAATTCAAGTTTGGAAACTTTTCAGTTTTTCTTGTAGCTTTATGAGAAATAGACAGTTCTTAAAAAGTCAATGGCAAAATTAACATTTCGTCAAACATATTTTGATGATTACCATTTGGAAAAATTTCCAGAGTAATTCATTTCAGGTGTGTGTTCCAATATATTTCAAAAGTTTGAGAATTAGAATTGGATTTTTTTTTCATATTCGAAAACGTTTTTCTGAGATGGAGAAATAAATTTTTCAGATGCGTTATCAACCGTTTCAAATTTGATCATAAATAGCAGAAATCAAGATTTTCTTTTTCGAATATAATTTTTTCCCTGCTTTTCAAATTGAATCCTATCAATGCTATTTTTTGTAATTCAATAAAAAAAGTCAAACACTGGAGATTTGGCTCACAGTTGAAATGAAATAAAAGTGTTTCATTTACAACAGGAAAAAGTGGAGGGAAGAGGATGGATCCTGTGAATGGGCTGATGTTTTAATTAGAAAAATAATTGCCATAATTAGACACCACTTCACTAGATATAATTTTTAGAGTAAAGACAGGGGTTTTTTTTTATTTAAAAATTCAATTTTAGCCATTTGTTTTCAAGTGTGTCTGTCATTCTGACACAATTTCAAGTAAAAACTGCTGTTGCTACAACCAGGTGCCATAATTGTCAGCAATTAATATAAGTTACCACTTATGATTCTATTACATTCAGGTGGTGTTTCTTTGAAAGATGACACAAATTATCCCTGTTCCCCTTGAGCAAATTTATTGACGAGGTGATTTCTTCAAAGAATCACCATGTACAAAAATTAATTTTAAAATCTTTCAATTGGTTTCAAAATTAAAATCATGTTTAGTCAAAGGCTAACCCTCTGTTGTTTTTACACACTTGAGTTAAGATTCTTGGTGGAAGAGTAAACCAAGTTTTTCATGTATAAATTTCAACTTGACTCATTATGAAACTCTAATCCTCTCAAGATTACCAAAGATTGTTTTTTTCAAATCAAATCCTCTTTTTGGATTTTAATACACACTAATCTTTAGCAAAATGATAAACTTTTATTTTCAAACAAGACATTAATTCATATATGTTATATCTACATGCTAGAATTACAGTGTCTCCATCTAGTAACAACCAAAAGAGGCTATATTTCTCTGTCTTGTGCTTCTGTTTTCCATAGGTTAACCTTTGAGTCATTGAATCCAATATTGTCGACCAGACATTCAAGAAACCTTTTACAAATATTTGATAGTTTGATGAATTGACTTCACTTTCAGTTTTTCACTACTAACCCAACACATTTCCAATTAGATGTAAAATTTTTCTTTAAATGAATAAAATACATATTGATGAAATCTCATTCGAAATGTAAACATTGCATTTGTGTTGGCATTAAAATATTCAAACCAATAAATCACATTAATCAAAAAATCCAGTTTACAGGAACTTCAACAATGGTACAAAAATGTTTGGTCTTTGTAAAAACTGTATTGTGTAAATCACTGCGCTTCGTTGGTACTTTTTTTTCTTCCAAAGATTTTCATTTCTTTTTACTTGAATCAATGCCATATCAAACAAAATTATAAAAATAATTCGCTTAACTAACCAACCAGAAAGTTTGCTCTTGTTTCAGAACATTTTTACAGTTATTAATTTCATCGTAATGAAACGTTTCAATTAAATATTTATTTCATTAGCCATTAAACAACCACAAACAATTCATGAAAAAATGTGTTGAAACTATTAAGGAGAGGGGATTTTGGGGTCAATCTCCTTCTAAAGAAAAAAAATCATTAAAAATGATCATGTAGGTTTTTTTAGAAAAATTCTCACATTGATTTTTATAACTATAAATTTAATTTAATGATGGTTTCAAATTGAAATAAAAACCATTAACCAGTCTAGAGTAATTAACATTTGAACTGGAATTTTTACTAACAAAAAAAAAAAATTTTGGGCAATGAATTCCAGCAACTTTTTGACCAACCTTTAAAAACTGGAAATTTCTAGGCCGACAAAGAGCTTGAACATTTTGAGTTTGTGTTCACTTTGGTTTTATTGGGACAAGCTAAGGTTTCACAGTAGCAAATAACATTCTAGATTTTAAAAAAACTGAAAAATAGAATTTTTGGAAGGAATCTTGAGCCATTTTGGGATTAAAGCACCTCTTTTTCTTCTGATTAGAAGGAAATTTTTTCAAAATTGATTGATTGATTGACAGCTTATTGTTGGTTGAGGAACTGATTCTTCGAATACCGAAGTATTAGACTTTACAACATTTACCTACACTATTATTGTGTTTTGCAGTCATCTGAACTATCCCTGGTTAAATTTTGGGAAAGGTATTTTTCTTATGTAATTATTTTGTGTTTTTAATAATTAAATAAGGTTTTTTGTTCATGCAATCTGCACAAAAATGAATCCTGACTGTGGTAACCATTATGTTAGATGATTATTTAAAGGCAGATCCTGGGGTCAAAGATTTGCCTCAACCGGGGATTGAAACCCAGCCTCCCAGTCCACAGTCAGATGCCATAACCATTAGGCCATGGCTTGTATAATTATAAGTGCCTGGGTCTTATTTTCTCCAGTCAGATGCTATTTACATTTTTAGTTCTGATAATTCTTTTAAGTTCTTTTAAGGTTAGTACTGTTTTACCCTCAAAATTCACCTTTTGTGAGTGAATAATTTCACTTTTTAATGCCATCAAAATCATGCTTAAATGAACATCCGGCCTATTTTTATTGAAAAGTAAAGTGAAAACAAAGAAGCAGGAAGGTATTTTCTTACAAAAACATTGTTTGACTGTGAAAATGAAACAAAAAAGGGGCCTCATGGAATTGAAGATTAGCTACACATACTGATTCTCATTTCAAAAAAAAGAAGGTTTGTTCAATAATGAAAAAGTCATGACGAATGTATTCAGAAACCTGATTAACCACTTTCTATGACATGACCGGCCTTTCTTTGATTATTCATTATTCCACACAAATGTATATATGTACATACATTTAATCAATTTCATCAGATCTTCGCAAGGTCAGCAGTATAAATGAAAAATTGGACACAACAAGAAGACAAAAAAAAATGAAGAGTTGAAACCCCACCTTTTAGGGTAGAAAAACATTTCCTTTCTTGGCAAAAGAAATTGTGAAAACAAGATCATTAAGTGTTGAGGCTAACTTCTACATTAACACACCCCTACTCTATTGTATTTAATTCTTTGACATGAAAAACAATGTTGTCGATTAATTGCAAATTAATAATTCAATATTCCTTTTGAAACACCCACAGATATTTGAAAAAGAATGACAAAAGCCAACATTACTTTTTTTTACACTTGTGTCACTTTTATCTCTTGTCACTTGTTATTATGGCAAAAAGCTCTTTCTTCTCCTTTTAAATCAAAACAAATTATTGATTTTTTTCAAGCATAATAAAATGTAATTACCAGAATTTTTTTACTCAGTATAATGCCTTCCAGACATGCCAATTTCCTATCAATTGTTCTTGGCGAATTACTGTTGCTGTTTTTATGTTTCTTCTTGTCAATTATGAAGGTGGGTCACAGGAGGCGAAAAAGAATGAAACCTAGCTTCATTCATTTATAACAACATGCCTTGGATCTGGTTTTGGTGTTCCAAAATGTCTGTTTTACATCGACATTAACAGAACAGGGAGAATTTTTGCTACCTTGTTTCTCCAAAATGCCTGGGAGTAAGTTGAAACAAACATTTTTTTTTAGTTTAGGACACATTATTGTGGTTCAAGGTTTCTGGATCCCATCAGGCTTAGATTTAAACAAATCTAAATTACTTTTTTTTTCTAGCAAGAACTTTTTTTTCTACATGAAAAATGGTTTTAGTTGTCTGTCTGCCTCTTCAAAAATAGTCTTCAGCTTAATCTAACCAACATAAATCCTTTTCATGTGCCATTTTGTTTGTTTTTTTTGACAAAAAATGCATGCACAAATACATTGGATATATTTATATATGTATATTCAAGATAAATGATCCTCTTTGCGTGATATGGAGCGTCGAACAAACTAACAAGTATTTTTTTTTTCACCAGGACCGATTTTAAATGACTCTTTTTTACTTACATAGAGAGGCGGTGGCTCATGGCTCAATGGGTGGAGAGAAAACAAGTCAACAACAACATCGTTGGAGAATGGAGTCTCCCCCCAAAAAAAGTATCAAAAAGTTATGGGAAATTGTAAAATAGATACTTAAAAAATCAAGGAGCCAGTTATTGCTTTCCTATCATCCTGACATTGAACAAAGTGAGCCTCATTGGTGAGTGCAAATGAGAACCTGAATACTTAAAAAGGATGCAATAATAACCCAGTGCAGTAAAGACTCTGCTTATGTCTATGCGCAATCTTAACCTTTATAAGAGTCCTGCCATGGACAAAGAATTATGCATGTAGATTGCTATTACCCTGACTGAGGGTACCTTGTTGATTTTTGTCACATAGGGTGTTAAAAAATTGCTTGCATGGCCAGGTATTGAACCGACAAATTTAGATCTTGGTTCTCAGTCAGGTGCCTAAGACATCTCAGCCATGGAGACCCCACAATCAGGAATTCCAACTACTACAGGTGAACAAAAAATGTTATTTGGGGGCACTGAATGAATCTGTGGAAGACATCAGAAAGAGGGGCACTTGAAGGATTGTTGTAACTCTGTGGAATGGTTGGTCAGAGAGATGTTAAATATAGATTTCTTCTGCCTGACTTTAAATGGTATCTAAGCAAACTTAATACTTACAGAGTAATGATGGGTCCGGGTCAAAAATTTTTGACCCGGTTTGGGTCGGGTCAGGCCAGCCATATATGGTTTGGGTTTGATTTTGGAAAATTTCCCCTAAAAATGTCAAATTTTTCAATTTTTTCCCTTCGGGTCAAGTCAAAAAGTACCCAGGTCAAAGGCAGGTCAACCTCTTATTTACTGCGGGTCAAAAGTAAGCTCGGGTAGGGTTAGGTCCCATCTCAATTACAAAGTAATAGTGGCAGCTTGCCATTTGAAGTTTAGAAATATATGTCAGATGATTTGGTCTACCCAGAGGGCTGAAATTGCTCTCCATATTTATCACCCCTCTTTGATTTGGAAGTATCCTATTTTTCAGGGTATAATAGCCCCCCATTTATTACTTGCTTTTCTTTTTTGGTAAATGCTAATTTGAGAAAGGCATATTATAACATAATTGAAAAATCAAGTAGATTCAAATAATTTAAAAGTGACATAAATTAAATATTGCCTACCTAAATATCTTCCAATCATGAAAAGCAAGCTCTGTTTTGAACTTCGTTTGCAGATCCAATATGAATATAAATAGGTTCCTTTAAATTAATAAATGATATTTTTATGATCCCATTTTAAAAAATGTTTCAAGCCAATATTAAATCATTCATAAAACTACTTGTAGGTTTAATAGCTGTCCATAAAAAACCTATCAAACTATCAAGGTTGAATTTTGAAACAAATTACCTGAGAATAAAAAGATATAGATTCACTTCAAAAACTACCTTTTCAGCATTTTCAGTGTATAATAAAATAATAATAAACTAGAAGATTTTTGTTGATAAATCATTTCATTTTTGTGTGAGGGATGTTTGTTAGAAGGCTTGACAGTCTGACAAATGATTGGCAGATTCATGCTGAGATACTTTACATCAAACAATATCAAAATGACCATTTGCAGTAAAATATATATCCTTAGTATCAAAACTTCATCTTCACTGTATATTTTTTTATCTCTTTCTTAACTCTTGCGCATTCTAATTGTAAGTTCTTTTTACAATTGATTGCTTTTTAAGAGTGCTGAATGAATGTTATTTTGACAGTTGACAGAATGAATATGTGGTCATCTTTTTCAATGATGGAGTTGGGGGGAGAGGCATCTTTTTTCTTTTCCGGGATGGAGATTCGAACCTAGACCACCGATATGACAGTCTAGCGGAATGACCATTACTCCATTAGGACCCCCTTTAAAGACTATGAGGAAGTTTTTGTTGTCTGTAAACTTTTCATTCATTTATTAACTTAAAGTCAGAAATCTC
>Ga0194133_10010720_pt1 | contig 10249 bp, 9 predicted proteins | sample TA2KigOf40mmetaG_FD_155448 | JGI IMG/M metagenome (GOLD analysis project Ga0194133, IMG submission 155448) | Freshwater microbial communities from Lake Tanganyika, Tanzania - TA2015055 Kigoma Offshore 40m | ecosystem: Environmental > Aquatic > Freshwater > Lake | place: Tanzania: Lake Tanganyika... | reverse complement strand
TGCTTCCAACGCCAACAAATCTTTGTAATCTACTCTTTCAATACTTCTCTTGGGCCTTGCATCGCTCTTGATATTTGTATTTTGAGCACAGTTCTCATCATTATCGTTTTCTTTGTTGAAATAGTCCTAAATGATTGAAAAAAGGTTGATAATGTTGTTTTTTAAAGTTTTCTTAACAATGCCTTCTTCACTGAAATACAGAATGTATAAAAGCTCATGAAAAAGTTCATCTTCTCAACTTTGTTAAAAAAAATAAGAATCTACCGCTAATGTTTTGCTGACTATTTTCTCATAAAAATCATGCTGTTTTTTGGACATGGGGCAGTAAACAAGCAGTTCACGTTTGGCTGGAATGTTAAGGTCAACGTCAGCCTTGACTCGTCGCTTCAAAAATGGAGTTAGAATCTAAAAGGTCAAAAAGAAGCTTTGGGTGACAATAAATTATCGAAACACGCGATCAATATCTTACCTGATGAAGGATGTTAAGAACTTTTCCTTCACGCTCTTGTCTCAAAATCCTGGCTTTTTCATGGTCCATTCCTTCATCAATGTCCTTTGGGTTGAACCAAATCTTGAAAACCCGTACATCGTTGAAAATTTCTTTCATAAGAAAGTTAAGCATCGACCAAAGCTCTTCTAGACTGTTTTGTAAAGGAGTCCCAGTTAAGAGAAGCTTGTTTCCCGTCTGCAATTGGGCAAGCTCTTTTATGAGCTTGCATTCACGATTCTTTAGCCTGTGCCCTTCGTCAACTACCAAGTAAGACCATCTAAATCAATAATCACAATAATTGAAACAAATAATATGGTGTTAAAATGTTAATTCAGTTATATAATTTTTAAATGATCCAAATGATTTTGAAGTCTTACTTTTCTGTTCCCAGATGATATCGATCATTCATGGCCACTTCATAAGACGTAACAAAAACCGAACGGGTCAGACATGGGGGATCAAGACAGTTTAATTTTGTCACAGTCCTGAGGTTTGATCGTAGTTCAGCTCGTTCCTGTAAACCAAGGACATTATTAATTTCAAGTTTTTGAGAAAATCTGCCAAACAATTCAAAAGCAAAATATAAAACTCATATCAGGATGAAATATCTTCAACAACTGGTTAATAGTATAAATGTAGAATCAAAGGAATTCAAGAATCACCCTCAAAGCCAAAAACTGTAAACTTGATCATTAATTTTTTTCTAAAACAAACCTTTTTGTTTCCGTGATACAAAATAACAGGTATATCAGGAGCAAACCTACGGAATTCTGATACCCAGTTTGAAATGGTGGACAGAGGAGCGACTACCAGAAAGGGACCTGTTAGATGAAATAACTGCACTTTTAATTGTTGAGATATACCTATATGAGAAAAAAACCAATTGCTACCTGTGACTCCCATTTCAATGAGATGACAAAATAATGCAATGACCTGAATGGTCTTGCCTAAGCCCATTTCATCGCCCAATATCCCATTGATGCCGTTCTCGTACAACTTGGCCATCCACTGAAATCCATCAACTTGGTAGTCTCGTAGGACTGCGCCGCTCAACAAAAGTGGCTGGTCCTCAGGGACTGGCTCTCCGCTGAAAATGTTTTGTCTTAAATTCAAGCATATCAATCAACAGAAAAATAATTTTCCAACTGCTCTTTTGAGGCATAAAAAATGAAATATCATGATTTGGAAACCTACTTTACAAATCTCTTCGTTTCTTCTTCAACCACATCAGACTGGCGTTTGCGCTTTATAGGTTTCACTTTTTTGGGCTGAAAAAGCAGAAACAATCACAGCAAATTACTAAACAAGTATGAAGCAATAGATAGATAGATAGATAGATAGCTTTTATTAAGAACTCATTATGCAATTATTAAAACAGTAGCTAGAGTTATCCATTTCATCACAAAGCATTTGCTTTACAGGCCTTGCCCACTAAGGAATTGAAGTATATCATAACTCTTTCTTTTAATTAGAACTGTTGTACAGCAAAAGTTCATCTCCCCATCCTGTGCTATGCATTTTTGGAGTTTTGAACAATTGAAACAAAACTTTACCTCATTGATCGAGGTTTTGATAGTTTTAGCGACATACTTTCTTCCTTTGAGCTTCTCCTCTCTCAAGCGAAGGATGGCCTCATCTGTTGTCTGCAAGTAAATAAAAATCATACTGAATGTTCAAGTAACTTGTTAGATTGAGATACCTCTAGATTTTTAACAAACTGAGTGGTAAAAACTTTGGTGTGGGACAGTAGGGTCAAAAGCTTTTCAAATATTTCCTCATTGGTCAAATTTTTGGGCCGCTCGATCTCCTCATCTTTATCACTCTCTTCACGGCCGTCATTTTCTTTCTGAAGCTCTTTTTCCTAGGGACAAGTTTAAACATTAAAAGCTGCAGTAGACTAACCAACCTGAAAAAGACTATTAACAAAAGTTTACTTCTTCAAGCAAGTCTTTGCTGACTAGGCCATTCAAGTCCTCATCACTGGCGTCAGATGAAACGGGAGCACTTCCAAATATGTCCACACAGTCTAATTCCTTGTCATCAAGAGATGCATCATCAAGGTCTACTTTTACTTTGAGCATTCTAAGCTCTTTCAGGTCCTAAGGTTTTCTAATTTTTCTTTGATATTCACTGACTTATCAGAAGATAAGTTACGATATCTTACGATTGGTCCCTGAACCTCTTAACAGGAAGCTGTAGGGTAAATGGGGTAACCCTAAGCAAGGACTGAAGAGGAAGTAGCAGGCAGCAAGGTGAACCGGCGAACCCAAATCCAATCAATCCAATTTCAAAATCAAAATTTATTACAGCGGGAAATATTATTGATATTTTTTATTTGTTTTTGGCCCCCCTCCTCCTTAGAGAAAAACAATCGAATTTTTCTTGGTTTTTGCCATTAGCAATTGTAACTATCAAAAGATAGGCTTTATTAGACGGTGCAATTTGAAGATTCGCCCTTTTCTTGATTCAACCAGGGCAATTATCTAACATAGATGCCTAATATCCTGGGTGAAATAATAGTCAATCCGATAATTGTTTGTATGCCTGGTTCTTTTTTGGACAGAATTGAAGGAATTTTTTTACTTTCTTTTGAATGTGGTGAAACCCTCAGGGGCTCTGCAAGTCTGCAACCATTGGATTTGCCTTTCAAGGCCCAGTCTAGATTTTCTGGTGTAACCTTTGCTTTGTGGCTAAGATTGCTGGTAATAAAATCAATACTCGAAGCCCTAGAAGAGTGTTTCACTCCATAGTCCTCTGAAACACCATCTCGAAGTCTTATCATAGTACACGCTCATTTACCCTCTTTTTCACGCTACAATATTTTTCACTTTTCAAGCTCAAAGTCGTTTTAAATAGGCTTCCGCTGTTTAGATTCCTTTTCCCCTTTCAGTAGTAAGTTCACCTAAACAAGCTGCCGCTGTTTTCACTCCCCCCAATGTTCTACCATCTTCTAAGAGGTCCAATATTTCTTGATCTGATCCCTCCTTTACTTTTGTATATAAAGCCCCTCTTCACCTTCAATAAACAGTTCAGTTCTGATTCTTTTCTTGATTGGGATGGTCTACAAATGGGATTTTAGCTCAACAATCACGTCTCCTCCCGCTTCCGTTCTGCTATCGCATCCATTCAGACGCAGCAACAACGAACGCCCTAGTCTTTTAAACATTCAGAGTAGACTGTGTGAGATTCAGCCTACCTCTCTTTATCCTCTACCGGGCCACAGCCCTCTAAAAAAAAGCAAAAATTGTAGAGAACAGTTTCGTATTTTACAGTAAGTTACTTAATTTTAATTTCGGCAAATTTAAACTAAAAGTAATTATCATTTGTTCCAAAATGGTGCCTTCCGTGATGAGGTCCCTCTCGCTCTAGCCGATTTCCTTCGCTCATCCATACGCGAATCAGGGTCATCAATTGTGTCAGCTTGCTGTTGTTGTTGCTTTTTTAGCTGGTTTCGTGTCTCATTTATCTAAATGAGAAATAAATAAAATCTATCTTAATTATTCGATGAAAAATATTCTTAGTTGGGTCGTTATTCGTTTTATCTTTTGTATTTCCAAACCTTTTGCTCTATAAGGGCCTTGTGATCCATTTGTGATGCTTTGGCTTCATTGGCACGTCCAGCTTGCGACTGAAGACTGGTGAGAACCTCCTTACAATTGTCCAACCAAAGGTTTAGAGTGGCAATGATATCATTTAACTCTGACTGAAATGAAGTGTAAATCAAAATATTAAAGTGTTGGATTTATGGCAGAACATTTACCTTTTTTATATCCCTTGCCATGGTGTATTCCACCTCAAACCTCAGAAGCTTTTGATCAAGTTTCCCCCTTAACAAATTGTTGTTGCAGCCTTCAATTATTAGATCTTCAAGTTCACGGATGCTAAATGATGTTTGAAAAAGAAACTCTTCATAATTTTCATTGGTAAGGGTCTTCCCAAAACAACCCCCTTTCCCTCCCCAAGCAATAATAGATTTCCAGTACCTTTTACATTATCCTGTCATAATTATGTCAAAAATAGGCCCCAGTAAATTTCAAAATTTAAGCCCAAATCGGGCCATCCTCTCTAGAGTAATACAAGCTTTTAAACTACCTCTTAACGCCAAGCTCTTTCTGAAGGCTTGAATATGAAAGGTGTTTCATTTTTGTTGCCATGGTTGCTATTGTAAGAAGACGTAGTTTCTTTCTCATAGCATCAGTAAGTGCAGGCAGACTAAAACATACGAAAGAATTTTATGAAAATAAAGATACTAATAAGATTTGATTTTATCCTCACTTTGATTCAGCTTCCAAATAATCTCCATAAGTTCCAAAGGCAAAAATCCTCAATAGTCTATAGGAGCCTCCACCATAGTCAGTGTTTTCTAATGACACAATGTTGGGATGATCAAGTAACTCTCCAAAGAAGTAAACTCCAGGAGCCTCTAATGCTTGCTGAACCAGATGTGCAGCAGCTACACCTCTCGTTCCTTTTGCCAACAGTTGGAAGCTCTCCAAAGCAGATGCTGAAGATGGATCATACATTTTTTGTGATCTGAAAACCTAGATTGACAAGTTTTGAGTTTCAAAGTCTCAAAAAGCTAATAAAATTCGTATTTTTTTCATGGTTAAATAGTATTTTGATTCTCTACTTCTGATGATAAATACTTTAAAATCTAGCTCATGATTGTGTTAAAATCTAAAGTTTTGGGTTAATTAAAGGTGATAAATTGCTGATCAACAGTGTGTGCTGTTTGATGATAGCATGACTGGGGTTGGAGCCCCTGGACCTCAGATCTCAAAATCAGGCTTTGGGATCCCAAACTCATCAGAGGAGGAGCTTCCATTACTGTTTGGTTCTAATCATCTTTTTCTTTGATTTATTCAGAGCATTACAAAGTTTTGTTATTAACTCTAGCACAGAGATTTTTTCAGTCTGTATAAATTAAATATACTGATCCGCCAGCGAGCGAAGCGAGCAGCGAGTTTAGAAATTTCACTAGGCTAGAGGTTTTTATCGGATGTCTGTCTGTCTGTGATGTCCATATATGGATGGGACTTAGTAACTTTGAATTATATCTCCTCCCTGAGTTTTTATGCTAAATGAATTATTTTTAGGTTTTTGGATAGAGGATTTGATTGTCTAAAAATACAAGCATTTTTTTTAAATTGTCCAGGGGGCAAGCTATAATTTTTTGCCATTTTCTCCCTGAATTTTGATGCTAAAAAGTATATTTTTAGTGTTTTGGAAAGATAAATCCATTGTGTGCATTTTATGTTTCATAAGTTTGTTGATATTATGTCTAGCAGTTGAGATAATTAAGTGATAATTAACTGAATGAACTTGCATAAACATAGGGCGTTGGTTGTGGCGCAGTTTAAAAATGGCAAAAACAGCAAAACATGATGAAAATGGCAAAAATTATGAATTCACATGGCGCAGACTGGAAACAACTTATTGGTTGGATAAATATCCTCTAAATCTTTATTCTGTATATCATCCCGAGCTGGCAGTTAGGTGTTTTTTCTTGCGCAAAAAAACCACCTGTTTACTTAATTTTTATCAATTATATTCTTATGGAACAGGAACAAGTTTAGTATTTAGTAACTAAAATAAGATTGTAAACACAAAGTCAAGTTTAAAGAATATCAATCTCTGTATGAAAGAAGGATTTCTTCAAGAGGTCAATTCTATTTCAAGCCAGTCTTCCTTGATTTAATCATGTAAGTTTCTTGAAACCCAAAAATTTATGAAAAATATTGTTTTACCCATATTCAAATAAAAGGGATGTTATGTAAAAGATGGTAACAAATAGTCAAAAAAACTACCAAAATTTGTCAGTCAATTGTGCATTAAAAATGGAAATGAAATAAATCTCTTTTAAAACCGAACCTACCAGATTTGTCTAGAATGAAAATGTTTCGAATTTCTGAGCACTTCGACTGGGTTGAATTATTTCTGATTTTAAACTTTGTTTTTTATTCTCTGTGATTTAATTAATGCAATACATCCAAATTCCAAAATAAAAGTTCAAGAGAAAATTGTTTGTTTGTTTATTGTTTGATCGATCACGTTCACAACAAGGTTCCTTTTTCAAATGTCGTTTCCTATAAGTGAATCATCAAGCATAAATCAGTAAAGAAAACATGCAAAAATTTATTGAAACAACTCCAACAACAATTAATATAATCAAGCAACAAGTAAAGTTTGTACAGAAACCTTTTTTTTGCATTTCTTATATTGGCAATTTAGATTGTCCTGAACTATTTATTGTCAACTGGAAGGATTGAGCTCATAAGGTCCTAGGTATTGAGTCTGAATCACTATAACAATGGAGAAAAATTTTACATAAAGAAACATATTGTTTTGTCTAAAAATTCTCAAAAGGGGGAAAAAAATTTGTTTTCAAATGCTCCAGCGCAGGATAGTTTCACTGACCAAATGCCCATGAATATCACTCATTCTTTTTTCCACTGTGGAAAACATTGCCTTCCTGAATGGCTCTCCAAATGTCAGCTAATTCCAGACTGGGAAGTGACAATGTTTCTCAGAAGGACGTTATCAGGCCAATTTTCAGTCTTCATTTTAGCTTCTATTCTTTTGAATCGGTTTTTCGGATCCTTTTTTGCCATCAGGTAATGGCATATTTTTTTTAAAGTCGAGCTTTCACCCTGAGAGAAATTATTTGGATTAGATTGAAACAATGAGTAAAATGTCTACAATTTACCACAATGGCCTCGATTATGTAACTGGCAAGAAGATTTAGCACGACAATAGCCATTAAGGTCAATCGGAACGTAATTTTAGGGTCGTCAGGATCAAACATCAATTTGAAAAATTCTGCCAAATCTTCTCCTAAAGAATTTAAGCAAGTTCCGATTTGAGTTCGGCTTAATAATGCACATTTCATTGAATACCTGGATATATGGATAAGACGATTGAAAACAAAGTAAGACACACGAGAGCACTCAAAAATGGTTTGTTGGTGTAAAATGGCTTCCTGTAGGGTGGTCCCTTTGAAAACACTGCCGCTAGGATAAGGTATTGAAATGATGACACTATGAAAATGGTGGTTGTTTCCCAAGTAAGGACGGTTTCCTCCTCACTTTCTTCTGACCTTGGATAATACCAATTCATGGATTTAAGATAAAAGAAACTTCCTACTTGAACAATCATTGAGAGGCAGATCTGAAATAGGTTGAAAAAAATTCCTTTTTAGATGTTTTTTTTTAAGTTATGGACATTTTCAATTTACCTGGGAAAAAATGGAAAACAAGTTTGGCCCAGCAGTAAGAGACCCAGGTGGTCTCTTGGGTACCAGATCTGAATACGGTCCTGTCCAACCCATTAAGGCTGCAATGGTTGTAGTTATTGCAAGATCTATGTATAGAAATTGAGTATCTCCCTAGAAAGATATAATTTCCACTGTGACCTTTTTTGTAAAATCTCAAAAGCAAAGTTGCTCGATTTTAAAGTAATTTATAAACTTACCAGATTAGTGTTCAAACTGTACAAAAGTAGAACTGACACGAATTGCACCATACTATATAGAGCCATGTACTTAAAAATGCCGAAAGAAGTTACAAGAGCGCAACGGCCTTCCCGAATTACTGTAGGGACACATCTGAAAACCATTTTTCGGTGTTACAGCTTGTTGAATTATGGCTACTCAGTGAACTCAAACTCTACCTTATATCAGCCACTTTGGAAGTAAAAGGAGCAGCGATGGATGCCTCTGCCTCAGACAGACTGATGCCAACGTGGGAAAGCTTCAAAGCGCAAATGTCGTTGGCCCCGTCTCCACAAAAGCTAACAATCTGAAGTTGAAATTCAGCAAAATTTATTCAACTTTAGACCTCTTATTCTGGATCTAATAGGGACTCACATAGTCTATGTTTTGAAATTCCTCAACCAGCTGCCCTTTTTGCTCAGGAGACATCCTTGCAAATATTGTTCCATGTTGTATTAGCTGGTGCAGAATGTGTTGATAATGGTTGCGAATAATCGACCAACTCTTTCCACTAATAGCAAAGTGGTAATTATTATGCAAGAGACGTCCCGTTTCAGCATCTGCTTCTGTATCATTAATAACAGTCACCACTTCTTCGCTATCCTCAGTCTTTAAAAACTATGAAACAATACTTTTTTCATACATCTTTACATGCACCAAGACTCTTTGGGTCTGAACATTTGGATCTGCGCAATAAACTGTACTTTTTAATACCTGTAATGATGGCTTAGATTGGGTGGTTCGAAAATCATCTGCAACAGTGGCCTCTACCATGATAATCCTATCACCTCTTTCGACGATTTTGCAATCTCTAAAGATTTTGTGTAAACTTATTCAAAATTGGTTTAAAATGGTGTGAAGCGATGCTCACCTTGCTACTGATATGGCAGTCAGTATATTGTCCCCGGTTATCATTACACAACGTATATCAGATTTTTTAAGCTCTGCAATGACTGGAGTGGTTTGGGGCTTCAACGTATTCTGCATTATCAAAAAACCTAGAAAAATCTTGAAAAGGGTAGTTAGGTCTTGCTCGAAATGATTACAAAATAAAAATTGAGCAGCATACAAGGTTTTGTTCGATTTGATCTCTCTTCATCTTGCCTAACCTAACAATATTGACTTCAGAGGGTAACCGACGATGGGCCAGGGCAATCACTCTAAAACCCCGCAAAGTGTAAGCTCGCAACACTTCGCTAAAGTCTTCAGGAATCGAATTGGGGATACAGAGCTCCTCAATGCGTTCAGGAGCTCCTTTGACATACACAACGAAGTGATTATCCGTCAATGACCTAAAATGATTCCGGAAAAGTAAAAACTTTGTTTGAAATAAACTTAAGAAATTTTCTGACCTAGCAACGACAGACATTCTAGCTAACGTAGATGAAAATGTAAACTGCTTGATTATCCCTATTTCTATATGAGAAGATGTCGAGGAAATTTCTTCATAATTAACTTCCAAACTGTTATCGTGGCCTATTTGGTGGAAAGAAGTTAGTTTGTGGAGAAAAATCAAAATTTCTTCCAATTCAAACTTTACCAGGTTTAACAAGAGATACCAGCATCCCATCATATGAACTTCCTCCTGGTTCGTCAAGCTCCCACCTGCATCAAAACAAAAATAAATATTTATTTTTGTACTTGCTGGATAAAAAATTTGTCGAAAACATCACATCACCCTGTTGACTCAAACATTTTTATATCTAACGGGTCGCCCACAATTTCTTCATTAATCTTGGTCAAAGAATGACAGGAAGCAAGGGCCATCTTCAGGTTGTCTCTGTAGCACGTAAATTTCTTTGAACAAATCTTAAAGACCATATACATATATCATCATCACTTACCGATTGTCTAAAAGCTCGACGTTTCTTTCAGGTTCCAAAAAAGAAAATTTGATTTCTTCATCGGTTTCTATCAAGTATTCATTTTTAATAAAATATTTATAGCTTTTGAAAGTTGTGTGTCGATTTGTTGGAAACTGAATATGAAGCAATTCACCCGAAATATTTCTTGCACCAATTATCCCCCACATGTCGAGGCCATCTTCTGTCAAAGTCCCAGTCTTGTCAAAACATACCTAGATGATTTGAAATTATATTGGGCTTCAGTTCATTCATTGTGAAAAATAGTTGCTAATAGATTACCAGCTTAAGCTTTCCACAAATATTTATTCGTTGAGGTGATATGCAAAATATCCCTGCTTTTTTGAGTCGGTTTTGAGCGTGGTAAGTTCCGATTGTCATGGCTGCTGGCAACGCTGGAGGTACGAC